>Ga0335080_10003909_pt1 | contig 15153 bp, 6 predicted proteins | sample Lox_Sample_34_FD_206720 | JGI IMG/M metagenome (GOLD analysis project Ga0335080, IMG submission 206720) | Soil microbial communities from Loxahatchee National Wildlife Refuge, Florida, United States - Lox_Sample_3.4 | ecosystem: Environmental > Terrestrial > Soil > Wetlands | place: USA: Florida... | reverse complement strand
CTGGTACGTGGAAGGACCTCACGGACTCCGTGAACTCCATGGCGGGCAACCTCACAGCACAGGTGAGAAACATTGCCGAGGTGACGACGGCCGTCGCTCGCGGCGATTTGTCACGCAAGATCACGGTGGATGTGAAGGGCGAAATCCTGGAACTAAAGAACACCATCAACACCATGGTGGACCAGCTCAACGCTTTCGCAGGCGAAGTGACGCGCGTCGCCCGCGAGGTGGGTACCGACGGCAAGCTCGGCGGACAGGCCCAGGTACCGGGCGTCGCCGGAACCTGGAAGGATCTCACGGACAACGTCAACTTCATGGCGTCGAACCTCACGGGCCAGGTCAGAAACATCGCTGAAGTGGCCACAGCAGTAGCCCGCGGCGACCTGTCACGCAAGATCACGGTCGACGTGAAGGGCGAAATCCTCGAACTCAAAGACACGCTCAACACCATGGTGGACCAGCTCAACGCTTTCGCAGGCGAAGTAACGCGCGTCGCTCGCGAAGTCGGTACCGACGGAAAGCTCGGCGGCCAGGCGCAGGTACCTGGTGTTGGCGGCACATGGAAAGACCTGACAGACTCCGTTAACTCGATGGCCTCAAACCTCACCGGCCAGGTGAGAAACATCGCAGAAGTCTCCACCGCCATCGCGAATGGCGACCTTTCAAAGAAGATCACGGTCAACGTGAGCGGCGAGATCCTGCTCCTGAAAGAAACCATCAACACGATGGTGGACCAGCTGAACCGGTTCGCAGGCGAAGTAACGCGTGTGGCGCGCGAAGTGGGCACCGAGGGCAGACTGGGTGGACAGGCGAACGTGCCCGGCGTGGCTGGTACGTGGAAGGACCTCACGGACTCCGTGAACTCCATGGCGGGCAACCTCACAGCACAGGTCAGAAACATCGCCGAAGTCACAACCGCCGTGGCCCGCGGCGACTTGTCACGCAAGATCACGGTGGATGTGAAGGGCGAAATCCTGGAACTAAAGAACACCATCAACACCATGGTGGACCAGCTCAACGCCTTCGCCGGCGAAGTGACGCGCGTGGCTCGCGAGGTCGGTACCGACGGCAAGCTCGGCGGACAGGCCATGGTGCCCGGTGTGGCGGGTACCTGGAAGGACCTGACAGACTCAGTCAACTTCATGGCCGGCAACCTCACAGCGCAGGTGAGAAACATCGCCGAGGTAGCAACGGCCATTGCGAACGGCGATTTGAGCCGCAAGATAACCGTGGATGTGCGCGGCGAAATCCTTCAGCTCAAAGAGACGCTGAACACAATGGTCGAGCAGTTGCGCTCGTTCGCCGCTGAAGTTACCCGTGTAGCACGCGAAGTGGGTTCCGAAGGCAGGCTGGGTGGCCAGGCCAACGTACCGGGCGTCGCCGGTACGTGGAAAGACCTGACCGACTCGGTGAACGCGATGGCCGGCAACCTCACAGCGCAGGTGAGAAACATCGCCGAGGTAACGACAGCCGTAGCTCGCGGCGATCTGTCGCGCAAGATCACCGTCGACGTGAAGGGCGAAATTCTCGAACTCAAAGACACCATCAACACTATGGTGGATCAGTTGAATGCGTTTGCCGCCGAAGTTACACGCGTGGGCCGCGAGGTAGGCACCGAGGGCAAGCTGGGCGGCCAAGCCAACGTGCCTGGGGTCGCAGGTATCTGGAAAGACCTAACCGACAACGTCAACGTAATGGCTGCCAACCTCACCGAGCAGGTCCGCGGCATCGTGAAGGTGGTGACCGCCGTCGCCAACGGCGCGCTCACCCAGAAGCTGACGGTGAATGCCAAGGGCGAGGTAGGCGCGCTAGCCGAGACCATCAATAATATGACGGACACGCTGGCGACATTCGCCGACCAGGTCACGACTGTGGCGCGTGAAGTCGGTGTGGAAGGTCGCCTCGGTGGCCAAGCCAACGTTCCAGGCGCGGCAGGTACATGGAAAGACCTGACTGGCAACGTGAACATGCTGGCTGCCAACCTGACCAACCAGGTGCGCGCCATCGCCGAAGTGGCGACGGCCGTGACCAAGGGCGACCTTACGCGATCGATCCAGGTGGAAGCCAGCGGAGAAGTCGCTGAGCTGAAGGACAACATCAACACGATGATTGACAACCTTCGCCTTACAACCGATCGCAACACCGAACAGGACTGGTTGAAGACAAACCTGGCCCGGTTTACTGGGATGTTGCAAGGTCAGCGCGACTTGGCGACAGTGGGCCGAATGCTGCTCTCCGAGTTGGCTCCTCTCATCAACGCACAGCAGGGCGTGATCTATCAGATGGGCGGAGACGAAACGAGCCTCATCCTGCTGTCAACGTTTGCAGACACTGCGGAAGGATACGTACAGGAAGTTCGCATCGGCGAGGGACTGGTCGGGCAATGCGCATTTGAAAAGCGCCGCATGCTGATCACGGAATTGCCGAAGAAGACATCTCCAATTCGATCGGGCCTCTTCAAGGCTGTTCCGAAAAACATCATCGTGCTGCCGGTCCTCTTCGAAGATCGGGTAAAGGCCGTAATTGAGCTTGCAAGCCTGAGTTCGTTCACCGCGTCACATCTTGCCTTCCTCGAGCAGCTCACGTCTTCAATCGGCATTGTCTTGAACTCCATCGAAGCGACAATGCAGACCGAAGGCCTGCTCAAGCAGTCGCAGCAACTTGCGACGGAGTTGCAGACCCAGCAGAAGGAACTGCAGCAGACCAATGAACAGCTTGCGCAGAAAGCCCAGCAGTTGGCCGAGCAAAACTACGAAGTGGAACGCAAGAACCAGGAGATCGAACAAGCTCGCCGCGCGCTGGAGGAGAAGGCCCGCGAACTGGCGCTCACATCCAAATACAAATCAGAGTTCCTGGCCAACATGTCGCACGAGTTGCGCACACCGCTTAACTCGATCCTGGTGCTTGGACAACAGCTTGCGGAAAATCCGGATGGTAGTTTGAATCCGAAGCAGGTTGAGTTTGCCCGCACGATCCATGGTGCTGGTACTGACCTGCTCAACCTGATCAGCGACATTCTTGATCTTTCAAAGATCGAGTCTGGCACGGTGTCGGTTGAAGCCGAAGAGGTATTCTTTGGCGCGTTACTCGAAACCGTTGCGCGGCCGTTCCGTCATGAAGCGGAGAACCGGAAACTCTCCTTCGAGGTCACCAACGACCCCAAGATGGGTCGTAGCCTCGTCACTGACTCAAAGCGTCTGCAACAGGTCCTGAAGAACCTTCTGTCGAACGCATTCAAATTCACAGAGCATGGTGGTGTGATTCTGCGTATCTCCTCGGTGACGAGCGGCTGGAGTTCCGATCACCCGATTCTGAGCGGTGCAGGATCCGTGATCGCCTTCGAGGTCTCCGATACCGGCATCGGCATTCCGCCCGAAAAACAACGCATCATCTTCGAAGCGTTCCAGCAGGCAGATGCCGGCACCAGCCGCAAGTACGGCGGAACTGGCCTGGGTCTGGCAATCAGCCGCGAGCTGGCAAATCTGCTGGGCGGCGAAATTCAGTTGAGGAGCCAACCCAGCAAAGGCAGCACGTTCACGCTGTACCTGCCGCAGACGTACGTGGGGCCGGCTGTGCCTACTGTCTTGAAGACTGAGAAGGACGGCGCTCCTGGAAATGTGCCGATGTTTCTCGCAAACGTCGCTGCTGCCGAGCAGGAAGCGCGAATTGAAGACGATCGAAGCACACTGCAAGACCGCGATGCGGTGCTGCTGATCGTGGAGGACGATCCGCATTACGCCCGCGTGCTATGTGATCTTTCTCGCGACAAGGGGTTCAAGGTGCTGGTGGCAATGACCGGAACCGAAGCTCTGGCGTTGGCGCGCGAGTTCCATCCGACAGCAATCTCGCTGGACGTGATGCTTCCCGATATGCTGGGCTGGACGGTCTTGAACCACCTGAAACAGGATCCAAAGACGCGGCATATACCAGTGCAGATGTTGACGCTCGACGAGGATCGCCATCACGGCCTCTCGCGCGGAGCATTTGCCTTTGTCACCAAACCAACTTCGACGGATGAGTTGAACGCGGCTCTATCGCGGATTCGCGAATATGCTCAGCCACGTCGCAAGAAGCTGTTGCTGGTCGAGGACAACCCTGCGGAGCAGCTGAGCACCCGCGAACTGTTGTGGCACGAAGATATCGAAATCAATGCTGTCGACTCGGGCGCCGCAGCCCTCGACGCAATCCAGCGCGACGCTTACGATTGCATCGTCCTGGATCTCCGTTTGCCTGATATGTCCGGGTTTGAAGTACTCGAGCAGCTCGGAAACAGCCCGAAGCTGAAGGATCTTCCAGTTGTGGTCTTCACAGGACGGGAGCTCTCCGCGGAAGAGGATGCGCAACTTCATACGCTGGCACGCAGCGTGGTCGTGAAGGATGTCGAATCGCCAGAACGCCTGCTGGATGAGACAGCCTTGTTCCTCCACCGGGTGGTATCGGAACTGCCCGCATCGAAACAACAGATGATCGATCGCCTGCACCGTTCTGATGACGCTCTCGCCGGCCGCAAGGTGCTCGTTGTGGACGATGACGTTCGAAATATCTTCGCACTGAGTAGTGTGCTCGAACGGCGTGGAATGACGGTGCTCTCGGCGGGCACCGGAAAAGAGGCAATTGAGACCATCGAGACGACTCCGGACCTTGCGATTGTGCTCATGGACATCATGATGCCTGAGATGGACGGGTACGAAACCATGCAGGTGATTCGGCAGAATCCGGCTCTACGCCGCCTGCCGATCATCGCCCTCACCGCGAAAGCAATGAAGGGCGATCGCGAGAGATGCCTTGAAGCTGGTGCTTCCGAGTATCTGGCAAAACCTGTCAACACTGAACAGTTGCTTTCTGCATTGCGTATGTGGCTGCACCGATAACCAGCATACGTAGTAGGCGTGGAGAAACATTGATGAACGCAGACTCCAAAGTCAACATCTTAATGGTCGACGATCAGCCGTCCAAGCTCCTCAGCTACGAAGTCATTCTCTCGGAACTCGGAGAGAATCTGGTCAAGGCCACATCAGCGAGCGAAGCACTGAGCATCCTGCTAAAGCACGACATTGCCGTTGTTCTGATGGACGTAAGCATGCCTGACCTTGACGGCTTCGAACTTGCCGACGTGATTCGCCAGCATCCGCGCTTTCAAAAGACTGCGATCATCTTCATCTCCGGGGTTCACCTTACCGACACCGACAAAATCCAGGGCTACCGCAGTGGCGCGGTTGATTACATCTCGGTACCCGTTGTGCCGGAGGTGCTTCGCGCGAAGATCGGTGTGTTTGTTGACTTGCACCGCAAAACCCGCATGCTGGAGAAACTGAACAACGAACTGGAGAAACGCGTTGTAGAGCGCACTGAAGAACTGCGCCAAAACGAGGAACAGGTCCGCTCCCGTGCCCAACTGCTCGAATTGGCCACCGAAGCCATCATGATGCGCGACATGAGCGGAAAGGTACTGTATTGGAACTCCGGTGCGGAAAACCTGTATGGGTGGAAACGCGAGGAGGTCCTCGGCAAGGACCTGCATACGATTCTGCGCACTGTCTTCCCTGTTCCTCGGGAAACGGTAGAAGCAAACCTGCTGGAAAGAAAGGTGTGGCAAGGGAACCTCATCCAGACAAAAAGAGATGGCTCCGAGGTCATCGTTGCATGCAGAAAAACAATGAATCATGACGGCGATGCCGTTCTTGAAGTTATCCGGGACATAACCGCCCAAATTCAAGCGGAGGAAGCTATCCGTGAGACGGAGAAGTTGGCCGCTATGGGCCGCGTTGCAGGCATCATCGCTCACGAGATTAACAATCCCCTCGCGGCCATCACGAATATTTTTTTCCTGCTTCGCAACCACCCTTCACTAGATGAAGAAGCCAGGCATTGTGCCGCATTGGCCGAGCAGGAGTTGCAGCGCGTTTCGCACATTACACGCCAGACGCTGAGTTTCTACCGCGAATCGAAAACACCAATCTCGGTGACATTGACTGAGCTGCTCGACGATGTGATCGGCTTGCAGGAGCGCCAGTTGAAGAACGGCCACATTGCACTGCAAAAGCGATATTCTACGTCTGGGCAAGTGCACGGCTTTCCTGTTGAGTTGCGGCAAGTCTTTCTCAATCTCATCACCAATGCAATTCAGGCGATGCCTGGTGGCGGCAGACTGAGACTCAGCGTTTGCCAGGCATACGATTGGACTCTGAAGCGGCGAGGCGTTGCTGTATCGATTGTCGATACCGGCTTGGGCGTCAAGCCACAGGACTCGAAAAGACTCTTTGAGCCTTTCTTCAGCACAAAGAGCACCAAGGGCACCGGGCTGGGGCTTTGGATCAGCAAAGGCATCGTCCAGAAATACGAGGGGCGAATTTCATTCCGGAGCGTGAGGAATTCGGACAGATCCATGACATGCTTCAAGGTATTCCTGCCGACAAGTGGAACGTTGAACGTGGGGACGGCGCCTTCCACCGATCTATCGGCCGGAGTGGAAACCAATTCGAACGGCTTCACAGCTGAGATGCAGCACGCGTAGGTCGTCCTGCCAAATCTCGTATCGGCGGTGAATGGATTATCCTGCTTCGCCTCACTTGTTTTAGACCCGCCTTGGCGAAGACACCAGATCAACGGGCAAGGCTCTCCGGCATGAGAACATGGCAATTGTGGGGCTGATTACGGAACATGCCTCGAGCTTTTGCCTGTTCAGTAGCGGGAGCACTGTCCGACCTCGTATACTTTTCAGCATCACACTGCTCAAGCTTCTTCTGATTGCATGCCGCCAGGGTCCTTTCTGCACTTGAAACTCTCGCGGAGTGCGAGGACTCTCACAATTCCATGATTGCCACTGAAATACCCCTTCGTTTAAGCGTGGTTGACTCGCACACGGCGGGAGAACCAACCCGCTGCGTTTTGACCGGCGGACCGCCTCTCGGCTCCGGCCCACTTACTGAACGGCGGGAGCGATTTCGACGTGAACACGATGTCTACCGGCGCGCCATTCTCTGTGAGCCGCGCGGTTCCGACGTGCTGGTGGGAGCGCTATTGGTCGAGCCATCCGATCCAGCGTGCGCTGCCGGGGTTATCTTCTTCAACAACGCAGGCTATCTGGGCATGTGCGGACACGGAATGATCGGCGTCGCCGCGACCTTGGCCTTTCTAGGGAAAATCTCGCCCGGCGAACACACAATCGAAACCCCCGTTGGAATCGTGAATGTCCACTTGCGCTCCGCCACGCGATCGACGATTCGTAATGTTCCGGCTTACCGCCATCGTGCCGGTGTCGTTGTACAGGTTCCCGGATATGGGGACGTTACCGGCGATGTTGCATGGGGCGGCAACTGGTTCTTTCTCGTCCGTCAACATACCTTCGAAATCGCGCGAGATCTCTCAGCGAAACAAGTAGAGCCGCTCACCGCGTTTACGTGGGAGATTCGTCGGGCATTGAATGCTGCTGGCGTTACCGGAGTGAACGGAGCGGAGATCGATCATATAGAGCTGTTCGCGGCTGCACACGATCCGGCGAACAACAGCCGCAATTTCGTCCTTTGCCCCGGAAAAGCCTACGATCGCTCCCCATGTGGGACGGGGACCAGTGCCAAGATGGCCTGCCTCGCTGCCGATGGTGTTCTCAAACCCGGCGAATCCTGGCGTCAGGAGGGTATCCTGGGCAGCGTCTTTGAAGGCAACTATGATTTCGAAAACAGCGCCGCAAAATCACACCATGAAGGATGCCGCATCATCCCAAGAATCACCGGCTCGGCGCATGTAACCGCAGAGTGCACTCTGATCTTTGACCCTGCTGATCCGTTCCGGCTGGGAGTGCCGGAGTGATGATCTCCGCAACGCGCTCTTACGATGTCGTTATTGCGGGCGGCGGCATCGTGGGAGCAGCTTGTGCGCTGGCGTTCGCTCAGACAAGGCTCAGGGTCGCTCTGGTCGAGCGGGAACTCATCGGCGGCGGAGCCACCGCCGCTGGCATGGGCCATATCGTTGTGATGGACGACTCAGAAGCGCAGTTCGCTCTCACACGCCGCTCGCAGCAGTTATGGCAAAAACTGAGCCCATCTTTGCCGGCAGGCGCCGAATTCGAGAAACGCGGAACCATCTGGGTGGCAGCCGACAATGAGGAACTGGCTGAAGCTGCGCGTAAGCACGGATACCTGCGCGATCGCGAAGTTCCTTCGCAGATTCTATCAACGGACGAATTGGCCACGCTTGAACCCAATCTGCGTCCGGGTCTCGGTGGAGGTCTCCTCGTACCTGAAGATGCGGTCGTGTATCCCCCGGTTGTTGCGCTCCACCTCGCCAGACTGGCGCAGTCCCTCGGATCGGATGTGATCGTGGGCCGCTCGATCGTTCACTTCCGCGACGGTGAGACGCGGCTCGACGATGGCACCTCGCTCCGCGCGCCAAAGCTGGTGAATGCGATGGGCGCAGACGCGATGTTGTGCACCGCTGGTCTGCCGATCAAAAAGCGCAAGGGGCATCTCGCGATTACCGATCGCTATCCCGGATTTGCTGACCACCAGCTTGTAGAGCTCGGCTATCTGAAGAGCGCCCATTCGATCTCGACGGATTCAGTGGCCTTCAACGTTCAGCCGCGACAAACCGGGCAGATACTCATTGGATCTTCGCGCCAGTATGGCAACGAAGACTCCGCGGTAAACCAGGCTCTCCTGTCTGCGATGCTCGAGCGCGCTGCGCTCTACATGCCCCCGATCGCAAATCTGAGCGTAATTCGTGTGTGGACAGGGTTTCGAGCAGCCACTCCCGACAAGCTCCCGCTCATCGGTCCGGCTCCTGGCGACTCTACGCTCTGGCTCGCAACCGGTCATGAGGGCCTTGGCATTACCACTGCTCTGGCAACGGCTGAACTGCTCGCGGCCGCATTCAACGGAACTAAACCTTCAATCGCGCCAGAACCTTATCTTCCGGCACGATTCGACCCGGCAAACAGAAACGAAACGATTCTTCATCATCAGGAGATGGCATGAACTGGAACGGCGTTATGCCTGCAATGACCACGGCATTTCATCCCGACTTCAGCGTCGACAACGCAATGATCGCGCGTCACGCGAAGTGGCTGGTCGAGAACGGATGCACGGGAATCATCTGCCTGGGCTCTCTCGGAGAAGCGGCAACACTGAATTTTTCCGAGAAGCTCGACGTCCTCAGAACCGTTGTCGGCGCCGTAGGAGATACGGTACCGGTGGTCTCGGCCGTCTCTGCTCTTTCCACTGCCGAAGCCGTCGAACTTGCGAAAGCCGCTCATGCCGCCGGCTGCTCGGGTCTGATGATCCTGCCGCCTTATGTCTACAAAGGCGATTGGCGCGAGAATAAGGCTCACGTCGCAGCTGTCCTGAAAGCCGCTCCTCTGCCAGCAATGCTCTACAACAACCCGGTGGCCTATGGCACGGACTTTCTTCCGGAGCAAATCAAGGAACTGGCCAGCGAATTCTCGAACTTCACGGCTGTCAAGGAATCCTCGACAGATGTCCGGAGAGTAACGGCCATTCGTGCACTGCTTGCCGATCGCCTGTCCATCTTTGTCGGTGTAGACGACGCAATCGTGGAAGGTGCTGCGGCAGGCGCAGTTGGGTGGGTGGCTGGGCTCGTCAACGCCTTCCCGCGCGAATCGGTAGACCTGTTCAACCTTGCACGCTCAGGCAAGACACAGGAAGCTGCGGAACTTTATCGCTGGTTCCTGCCGCTCCTGCGCATGGACACCGTACCCAAGTTCATTCAGTTAATCAAACAGGTACAGCAGGAAGCTGGCGTAGCGTGCGCCCGCGTACGCGCACCGCGCCTTGAAGTCGTCGGACAAGAACTCGAGGACACGCGCGCGAAATTCCGATTTGCGCAGGCCAATCGACCAGCCATTGCGGTGCCCAGCGCGCCCTTCTTCGTCTAGGCTTTCAATCGATCAAGCCGATCAAATGAGCTCCGCCAATTGTTATTCGCTACTCCACCCGCAGCGCCTTCAGGGGGTTCACGGTCGCCGCCCTTCGCGCCGGAACCAGGCTGGCAATCAGCGCGCAGATGCCGAGTGCAAACACAGCGCTACTCAGCACCATCGGGTCCCAGCCCTTGACCTGGTAAAGCTTCGACGCGATCAGACGCGCACAGCCAATCGACGCGGGGATGCCGATGAGCAGCCCCAACATGATCTGCAAAAACGCCCCCTTCAGCACCAGTTCCATCACGCTCACCCGATTTGCACCCAGCGCAATTCGCACTCCGATCTCGCTCGTGCGCCGCTCCACACTGTACGCTGTCACGCCGTAAAGGCCCACCGCCGCCAGCGCCAGCGCCAGCAATCCGAACAGCCCCGTGAGTTGGGCAACGGTGCGATCCTGGTCTAAACGGTCCGCTACTTGTTGCTCCATCGGACGAATTCCCACCAGCGTCAGGTTCGGGTCGACCTCAGAAAAAGCGCGCCTCACCTGTGCTTCAAGCCCCTCCATGTTCCCGTGTATCTCGAGCACTGCGGCTTCGATGATGTGGCTGCGATCATCAATCATCTGCACCATCTGTTTGTCGTAAAGCGCATGTTGAGCCAGTGGGACAAAGAACAAGGGCGGGCGCCAGTGGCCGCTCGGATCGGTATAGTTCGCAGTGTGCAGGACACCCACGATTTCGTAAGTCTTCGCGTATCTCGGATCGTCGATCCCGAAAACTTGTCCTACCGGGTCTTCTCCCGGCTTGAAGTAGCGTTTTACGAATGCCTCATCGACCACTGCAACCGGTCGTGTTGCCGCAGTGTCTTGTTCGCTGATCGAGCGACCACGGACCAATGTCTGTCCCATGGCCTCAAGGTACCCGGGGCTCACGCGATCCCACGAGGCCGCTACACTGCCCGGATCGCTTATGTTCGGCGGCTCCGAGCCCGGCCGGAAAACCAGTTCACCCCAGTTGTTCGTGAACGGCGTATAGAGTGCCAAAGCTGCCGACTTAACTCCAGGAATGCGTTCCAGCCGCTGCTTAAGCGTCCGGTAGGTTACATTGAGCTTCTCCGGCGAATAGTCCGAAAACGGTGCATAGAGACTGATGCTTACACGATGATCGGGATTGAAGCCGAAGTCCTGGCTCTGCATCTTCTGCAAGCTGCGCGTCAGCAGGCCGGCTCCGCTCAGCAGCACCACCGAGAGCGTGGCCTGCACAATCACCAGCGATTTCTGCCAGAATGAACTGCGATCGCGAGTACTGCGATTCGCTCCGTGCAGCGCAGCCGCGGGGTTGGCGCGCGAGGCAATCCAGGCCGGCACTGTGCCAAACAGCAACCCCGTAGTCAGCGAGACTCCAAAAGCGAACCCCAACACCTGCAAAGACGGTATCGCGCTGATAGGCACGTAGTGCGCATGACGAAACGCCAGGGCGACGATAATCTTGACACCCGCAAATGCCACAATTAGTCCCGCTACTCCGCCCACGACCGCCAGCACCAGGCTCTCTGTAATCCACTGCCGCATCAGCCGCCTTCGCGACGCACCCAGCGCAAGGCGGATCGCCGTCTGTGTGCCGCGTGCCGAACCACGCGCCAGCAGAAGGTTCGCAATATTCGCGCACGCGATCAGCAAGACCAGCCCGCACACCGCCAGCAGGATGCGCAAACTAGCCTCATAGTCGGCCTTCATCACTGCAATCCCGGCCCCGCCCGGTGTCACCTTTACGAATTGTTTCGGAAGCACCTCTTTCACCTGCGGCGCAAACTGCGGAAAGAGCGGCCCGAAGTCACTTAAGAACCAATTCCGCAGAATCGTTGTGAGTCGCGGCCCCAGTGGTTCAGGGTTCACGCCCGGTCGCGCCCTGCCAATGATGCGCAGCCACGACATAGGCTGGTTCAGCAATGTGTTCGCACCCGAGATCAACGGCTCCTGCTGGATGGGCAGAAACAACTCCGGCGGATCGCTCTCCAGCGTCTCCCCATCAAAACCACGCGGCGCGATTCCCACTATCGTGAACGGATGGCCATCGATCATGAACGTAGCACCGACGACACTCGGGTCCGACCCATACTGCTGTTGCCATGAGCGATGGGTCAGCATCGCGGCAGGTGGCGCTCCGCGCTGATCGTCCGCGGGCATGAGCGTGCGTCCCGCGTAAGCCGGAATGCCAAACGTCGAGAAGTAATTCCCTGAAACATACTCGGCATGCAGCGGCTTCGCCTGCTGAGCGCTCCCGCTCCGCCGCACGCTGAACAGATTGCGTCCTGCCTGGAACGCCGCCATCTGCTCAAACTCCGGCGAAGCTTCCCGGAACCGCTCATACACAACATAGGGGAACAGCCCCCAACTTCCCTCGGGTCCCATATTCACGCAGCAATCATTGCCTTCACCCACGCGATAGAGCGTCGCAGGATCTGTCACCGGCAATGACTTCAGCATGACAGTATGAATGAGCGAAAAGATAGCCGTAATGGCTCCGATTCCCAGGGCCAGCGTGAGCATCGCCGTGAGCGTGAAAACCGGCGACTGTCGCATCTGGCGCAGTGCGTACACAATATCCTGCCACAGGGTCCGCATGGACTGCCTCTTTCAACTGCATACGAAGCATGAACCCAAACGGTTCCTCGACGTAGTGACCGACAACACAATGCGAGGCGCGAACTGCGCGTTTAGCGCCAATCAGAGCTTTGTGGATTCCGCAGATCCTGATCTGGCAGCTACAACGGAAACTGCAGCAGGAAGAACTGGCGGCCGCACACCCGCTTGCTTCCAATCAAAGAGAAACTCCGCCGCAGCGCCGCAGATGCGACCTTGGCACGCGCCCATTCCGCAGCGCGTATGCAACTTGGCTTCGCGAAACGATCGGCATTCCTTCAGATCGCAGTACGGCACGTCCTCGCAACGGCAGACCAGGGTCTCCGCATTCGGCACAGCACGCAGTTCGTTGCGCAATGCGAAGGCGCGATCGAGTCGCTGGGCGAAGCGTCGCATCGGCTCGAGATGCAGTGCAAGTGCGCGTGCTTCGGATTCTCGTTCGGCGGCCGCCCAGCCGGCTATCTCTCCCTCAAGCAACGCCTTCTCGAGACCGCCGATACCGGTCAGTTCGCCAATGCATGCCACACCGGGAACTGAACTCCGCTGGAGCGAATCCACTGAGACATAGCCGTCAACGATTCGGCAACCCAGGAGCCTCGGAAATTCGAGGTTCGGCACAAGGTGAAACCCGCTGGCAAGCCAGTCGCAATCGTGCGTCCATTGCTTGCGGCCATTGGTGATGGTCGCGCGTTCGATGTGTTCCGATCCCTCAGCGCGAACAGTCCAGGAACCGGCACAATAGGGAACCCCGCGCAACTTCCGACGATAACGCACCCCTTCGACGAGTTTGTCTGGATGCGATGCCAGCGTGAATCCGAAACCGATCAGACGCGAAAATGGAGCCTGCTCGTAGATCCCGACGATCTTCGCTCCCGCATTTGCGAGGCCCGCAGCGACGGCCAACAGCAAGGGGCCCGAACCTGCTACTACGACACGCTTGCCCGTCATGTCGAGTCCTGCTTTGACCAGTGCCTGCAACCCGCCGGCACCCGCGACACCTGGCAACGTCCAACCGGGAAACGGCAAAAAGCGCTCCCTGGCCCCCGTGGCGAGGATGAGTCTGCGATATGCGACGTCGCGGCATTCGTGATCCCGTTCCACGCGCAGAAGATTCGGCACTGGATGATCCGTCGCATGCCATCCTGAAAGCACCTCGCATTTCGTATGTCGCAACCGATTGATCCACTTCAGGAATTCCCGGCCGTGAGGATGCTTCTGCGCCGTGCCTGCACAAAACCCCCGCCAGATCTGGCCGCCTGGAGACACATTGTCATCGAGCAGGCAAACACTCAGCCCTGCTTCGGCCGCGACCGTCGCGGCTGCGATCCCGCCGGGACCGGCGCCCACCACGACTGCGTCGTAATTCATTCGCTCAGGACTTCCATGGCGGGCACACACAACAACTGGCACGTGCGCCGGTGAGGGATGCCATTCACCGTCGCTCGGCACTCCATGCATATGCCCATTCCGCAGAGTGGTGCACGCGGTTCGCCGCTCACTGATCTGCGGCAAGCTTGATTCGCCATGATCATCGCAGCAGCCACACTGGTTCCTTCTGAGACCATCGTTTCGCGGCCATTCACGGTAATCGAGAAGCTTTCACTCACCGACGATTCTGATTCCTCGTCCCGGAAGAACTCCGCGTATCTGACGAAGCACTTCCTCCGATTGCGTACAATTCTTGCATATCAAAGTGCTTCTGCGACGGGAAGCGCCCGGGCTGATCGTAACGGGACTCGTGCAAGCTGCGTCTCACTTGTCCCCACGGAAATATACGCATCGCGAGTCGGGGGTCAACATGCAACTGTTCAAACGAATCTGGTGCGCGTTCTGTGCGTGCTTCATTGCGGCAGGCATGGCCGCGGGAGCAATGACCGCCGAGCCATCTGACGTTTCGAGTGAAGCGCACATGCCCGCAATCATTCAGCACTTCAGCGCCGACGAGAGATCGCTCGACCGGACCTACCCGATCAGCATTTCGCCTGTGCGGATCGCCCGGTTCGAGAAATTCTATGCCGACACCCAGGCGCGCCTCACAGAGATCGATTTCGACTCCCTCTCGCACGAAGACCAGATCGACTATCTCCTGCTCAAGAACCTCGTGACCTCCAACCAGCATCAGCTCGCAATAAAGAAAAAGCAGATCGCCGAGATGCAGTCCTTGCTGCCCTTCGCGAAGACGATCGAAGACTTCATGGAAACCGAGCGGTTGATGCAGCGCCCGGACGCAGAGAAGGATGCGGCGGTCCTTTCCGAGATGGTGAAGCAGATTAAGGCCACGCAGGAGAAACTCGATCCGAAAACGAAAGAAGGCGCCCCAGGCGGTGCAGCACAGAATCCGAAAGTCGATCCGGTGGTCGCCAACCGCGCCGTCAAAGCAACGGATGAGCTTGTGGCCGGTCTGCACCATTGGTTCGGTCAGTACAGTGGATACGACCCGACCTTTACATGGTGGATCGATCAGCCCTATAAGGATGCCGACAAGGCCCTCGCCGGATTTAAGGACTTCCTCAAGGAAAAGCTGATCGGAGTCAAGCCCGACGACAAGACGACCATCATCGGCGATCCCGTAGGACGCGATGCGCTCATGGCCGAACTCTCCGACAACATGATTCCCTACACGCCCGAGGAACTA
>Ga0335080_10003908_pt1 | contig 15153 bp, 12 predicted proteins | sample Lox_Sample_34_FD_206720 | JGI IMG/M metagenome (GOLD analysis project Ga0335080, IMG submission 206720) | Soil microbial communities from Loxahatchee National Wildlife Refuge, Florida, United States - Lox_Sample_3.4 | ecosystem: Environmental > Terrestrial > Soil > Wetlands | place: USA... | reverse complement strand
AGATCTCGTTCATAGAATTAACATCCTGACGGTTGCCTGGACCCGGCAGCTCGAGTCGCCCTATGATTCAAGGATATCGTCTAGCAGAAAGGAAATTGAAATTCAAGTCAAAACAACGCCAGAAAGGACCAATCAACCCATATTTTCAGACTCAAGCCGGAATTTGCCCCGACTGGCATCGGCGGTCACGTCTTCGCCAGCAACTCGTTTACTTTTCCCATTACAGCAAAAGCGTCGGCGACGTATAGGACGTCGGCTTTGCCACGCGCCCAGCCGCAGTTCGGATCCAGATTGACCGCGCGGCGCTCGGCAATAAAACGCCAGCCCACCGTGTGCGGTTCCTCGCCGTGGCAACACGTGCTCAATCCTTTCGCATGCCGCGGCGTTGCGCCGGTCTGCCCGATCTGGTTGAGATGCGACAGGAACGACAGAACCGCCTGGCCTTCGCCGCTCTGGTCCACCAGCGATTTGCTGCTGCCCAATGACGCCCGCGTCAGTTGCAGAAAACCACGAATTAACTTCTCCGCCTCCGGCACGTGCGTCTGGCCATCAGCTTGTTTCTTCGTCCAACCGGCGCCGGTCACGAACAACACCTGCGCATCCGGCCGGATGGTTTGTGCGTCAGCCCTCGGCTCGCGAATGCCAATCACAACGGTGCGTTTCACGGAATCTGGCGATGCGACCGCGACATTTTCCACGGTGGCGTTGCCCGCGTGGCATTCGCACGCGGGCTGGCTGCCCGGATCAATCAAAATGAACCACGGCCGTTGCGTGCGTTGCAAAGCCACCTCCATGCGCTGGCGATAATACCAGCGGCTCACAGTCACTTTATCACCACCAACGCCGACACCGGTAACGTGTGTGTCGGCGCGACCGCCGAGGCGTTGCGCCACACCGGGCAATACGCGGTTCCAGCGCGACGTTGCCGGGGCAATGACGATGGTTGCGTGGGCCGATTTGCAGATGGCTTCAGCAGCCGCCGCGTCACCGGCATAGCGCGCCTGGCAGAATTCCTTGCCGGTCACGCTGAAATATTTCGTGGCGGGACAGGCAGCGATGGAATTGGCCGCGGCCTGGACGTTTTCGCCAACCAGGCCCACAACGAGCTTCGAGCCTGCGAGGGATTTGTGCAGAGTGGCGGCGGCGTGCAACGCCTCGCGGGCGGGTTTAGCCAGCGAACCGTAGGTCTCCGTATGTGCGAGTAAAAGAATTGTTTCCATAAATTTTCAGCCGCAAAAAAGCGCAAAAGGCGCAAAAAACTAAATCGCGTCAGATAGAATGTATTTCCGGACTTCAAGTTTTCCGGAGCCGAAATTAATCAGAAGACCGTGTTCGATCCGGCAGCCGCGCAGGTAGCCCAACAGTTGAGCGACATGTTCGTCCGTCAAAGCCTTGCACGCCTTTAATTCAATAATCAGTTCGCTATCAATTAACAAATCGGCCAGATAATCACCAAGAATCGCTCCGTCTTCGTCCAGCACCCGCAACGCGTGCTGTTGTTCCGCTTGCAGCCCGAGCTTGCGAAGCCGATGCGCCAAGCCGTTTTCGTAAACTTTTTCCAAATGTCCGTGTCGGAGATAACGATGAAGTGCAAACGCAGTTTCACGAATCCGATCACATAATTGAAAAATGTCCTTTTCTGTTTTTATAGTTCTTTTTGCGCGTTTTGTGCCTTTTCGCGGCAATTATTTCCTGATCCACTCCACAATTTCCTTCGCGATATCGTCCGGGGATTTGTCCTTCACGATTCTGGTTTCGCGCAATTGTTTTGGCAGCGTTACACTCGCAAAACCCAACCCTTCGCCCGTGAGCTTTGCGGGTTTGGCCTTTTGCAATGCCGGCATCACGGTGCGCATGTTGACCATGCCGACCTGCGGATTGTTTTTCGGCTCGGGCAAATTGCCGGTGGCCCAGCCAAGTAATGCCGGCGGACCAACACATTTTGAAATCTGGTGCTTGCCGCCTTCGATTCGCTCCAGAATTTCCAGCGTGCCGTCGCTGGCGATTTTCAATTCATCCACACCCTGGAACTGGTCAACGATACCAAGGCGTTCGCCGACCATCTGCATCGTCGCCCCCGCGCCGCGCGAAGCCGATTCCCACCCGCCGAAGACGAGCAACCTGGATTTATCGAGGCTGGGAATTGCCTGGATTGCCTCGGCCAAAGCGGCGGCAACTTCGCTGGCCTCGGTAAATCCGCTGGCCGGGCCGTCAAGCGCGACGAGTTCAAACGGCACTTTCTGTGCGACAGTCATCATCACCTGCTGGAGCTTCGCCTTGGGGCCGAGGCTGACGAGCCAGACTTTCGAGCCGGGCGCGTTTTTTGCCAAGTTCGCCGCTTCGTAAAGCGCGTGACTGGCCCACGGGTCGAGGACGGCAGGCAGCATCATTTCATTTTTTAACGCCGGCCCGGTGGACGACGCAACGGGTTCTAACGTTTGCAACGGGTCCGGCACGATGCCGGCGCAAACAACGATTTGGTATGCGATGCTCATAAATCTAATTGGCCGCAATCTGATTCCATCCGGGCACGCGAACAAAGCTTAAACTGATTGAAGGCCAAGCCGTGGAAAGATTTTGCCAAAAACCGTGTATTGATCCACCGCGGTTCCTTACATTTGTCTTGATTTTCTTACATTCTAATTCTATTCTCGCTCTCGCTCTTCGTGAAGAGCGCCTTCTGGTTGTTGCCACATGTTCTATGGCTCCTGCCAATTCTTGCCTGGGGAGCACCGGCGGTCGGCCCTGAGTTTGATCTAGGTCCAGCAACGTATGTCGCCGCCGCGTATGGACAAGTTGATGCCACGATCGCTTTCAATGGCACCAATTACCTTGTCGTGTGGGCAGATAATCGTGATGCCGGAGAAGTTTATATCTACGGTACGCGTGTAAGTCTCGACGGCCAAGTGCTCGACCCCGAAGGCATCCGCATTCAATCCCGAGGCAGCACTTTGTCTGCGTCTCACCCTGTCGCCATAAGCGATGGCTGCGATTTCATGGTGTTCTGGAACGTGAATGTCAGCGGCACTGTTTGCGGGACGCGCGTCTTGGGCGACGGCACCGTAATGACGAATGAAATCTCCTTTGTGGGTGGTGATCCGGCAATCGCGTTCTCCGGTACCAATTATTTCATGACGTGGACTAAAAATGCAGACATTTATGGCCAACGACTGGATCGCAATGGTACAATTCTAGATCCTGGAGGTTTTCCGATTTGCACTGTAAGTAACAGCCAATACGCCTCCGCGATTGCACAACTAGGTGAAAACTGGCTTGTGGCTTGGACTGACCAACGGCGTGAGGGTTACAATTACGGTCATGGGGGCGATGTCTATGGCGCGCTGGTTTCGCCCACAGGCACTGTTCTCACTACCAACGGATTCGTCATCAGTGCCACCAACAACTTTCAGGGTATCCCTCGGCTTTCCTCACTGGGAAACACATGTCTTGTGACTTGGTATGACGAACGAAAATCCATCAGTGGAGGGAATTACTACGTGTACGGCGCCCGTGTGAACGCCGCTGGCACTGTGCTGGAGCCGCAGGGTTTTGCCATTGGTTCCTGGGGACAGAACGACCTGGATTCGTACGTTGCGACTGACGGTCAGAACTGGGTTGTTGCTTGGGCGGTTAAAACCGGCTCCTATTCATGGCAGATTGATGCCCGACAGATTTCCCCGCAGGGCGTGCCATCTACAGAGTACGTTTGGGGATCTATTTCGCTGCCCGCTTATGTCTCTCCTCCCGCATTAATTTGGGGCGCAAGTAATTATTTCGGCGTGTGGACGATGACCCGGGGCGACCAATACGCGTATGACATCGTTGGCAGCCGTATCTCCCCTGCGGGGGCGGCAATTGACACTCCCCATCCGATCAGCCTTTCCATCAACCCGCAGATACAACCCGCGGCGGCGGGCGACGGTACGAACAATTATCTGGTGGTATGGACCGACGGCCGTCGCGGTGACCGCCAGTGGGACATCTACGGTGCTCGAGTCAGCGCAAAAGGACAAGTTCTCGACCCCGGCGGTTTCCCAATCACGGCGTCGAGCACGGCGGAGACAAATCCCGCTGTGGCATTCGACGGCTCGCGATACCTGGTCGTCTGGGTGGACTCGCGAAGCGGCTACCAGGACATCTATGGTGCAAGAGTCAACTTGGACGGCACAGTGCTGGAAACGAATGGATTTGTAATTGCCAATACCCTGGCCAATGAAATAAGCCCTGCGGTGGCGAGTAATGGGAAGGGCTTTCTCGTCGCTTGGGGGGCGCAAAACGGACTCGGGAACCAATCGATTGCCTGCTCACGCATTTCAGACTCCGGCCAGATCCTCGACAAGCCCGCCTTGACCTTGATGATCGGATCCAGTGACAGCGATCCGCAACCCAAAGTTGCTAGCGATGGCACGAATTTTTTCGTCACCGGCTGTCCCTTTTACTGCGGAGCAGTCATGGTCAGTGGATTGGGAACAATCTTATACAGCAACATGCCAGTGAATGTTGGATATGAGCTTGCCAGCAACGGACGCGGCTTTCTCAGTCTGGATTCTGGTCCTTACGGCATAACAGGACATTTGTTTAACGAAGGCGGAACTCTCGTAACCAACTTCACTGTAGCCACGACGTTTTATAACTACCCCGGATACAGCGCGGCTGTAGCCAGCGACAGCAAGGATTATCTCATGGCTTTTTCCACCGGAATTGCAAACGATCCATTCTACGTGGGTCAAATCAGCGGCTTTGGACGCGTCTTTTATACTAATTCCATCTCTTCTGTCAGCAATGGCGTAATTGCCCTCGCGGCAAACAAGAATAATTTTCTGCTGCTGTGCCTTAAACAAAACCACGATTCACCGGTGCCGCGGGTTTACTGCCGGGTCCTCGACGAGTCTCCGCTGCTGGCTGGTCCTGCCATCCAAGACGAACAATTCACGCTGACATTGGATGGAATGGCCGACCGTGTTTATGAAATTCAAGCGTCCCCCGACCTACAAGAGTGGGCAACCGTGTGCTGGCTCACCAATCAATCGGGGCACGTTCAGTTTTCCAACTCTATCGCAGGATATTCACAGTTTTATCGGACACGTACTGAATAGACGTGAGTCTGGAAAACAACTAAACGACACGGGCAGTTCGTGAAATTCCAATGATTGAAGCGGCAAGCCAAATGAGTTCAGTTTCCTTTCTCGGGTTTTACGGTTGAAACGCTCAATTCTCCGCCGAGTGCAGTCCGCCGGTGCCGGCGCGGAAGGCGATGTTGCCGCGTTCGGAGTTGTAGGGAAGTGATTGCGCACAGTTCCACAGACACGCGCCACAGTGGACGCATTTCTCGCGGTCGAAATTCGGCACGCCGCCCTCGCCCGGCGTGATGGCCTGGCCGCTGCACATCTCAATGCAGATCTTGGTGCCGCACCGCTCGCATAATTCAGGATAAAGGAACACCACATGGTCGGCATAACCGGCCAGGGCCTGCACTTTCCCGCCCATGAGCAGCGCGTCCTGGTGCGATACCAGCAACTGGCCGTCGAATGGAATCGCCGGCCAGCCGACTTTGTCCATCAACGCGTCGTGCAGTGAGCCGCCTTTCGCCCCGCACTCGTGGCGGAGTTTCGCGATCTTCTCGCGCGAAAAGCGGCCGTGATAGTATTCCTCAATGCTCGGAACCCGTTTCCATGGCGGCACCGGATCGCCGTTCAAAGTGAACCGGCCCTTCGTCAATCCCGCCAGGCCCATGCCAATCATGCCGCGCACGACGCCCTTCTGGAATCCGTCACGGGACCTCTCCGCGACCATGGCTTCTTGTTCCACCCAGCTCGCGCGGCGGCGGCGCACGTAGGTCGCTTCAAGGTTTTCCTTCGTGAACGGTTTCTTTGCCTTGAGCAATTCGAGCACGGCCTCGGCAAGGAGCGTGCCCGTGGCCCAGGCCTCGTCCACGCCAGAGCCGGTCAGCACGTTCGTGCTGCCGCTGCCTTCGCCGATGCGCGCAAAACCGTCGCCGACCAGATGCGGTTCGCCGCGTTTGCCGGATTCGCCGAGTGTTTTCGCGCCCCACGAACGCAACTTGCCGCCTTGGAGATAACGCCAGAGATACGGATGCAGCATCCAATGCTGGAGATACCGGTAGGCAGTGCGCACCGGACTGTCGAACCACGACGGCACAAAGATGCCGAGCGACGCGACGCGGTCGGGATGCACGTAGAGAAAACCGAAAATCTCCGGTTCCGGGTAACCGAACGTGTGCAGCACCGTGCCGGGTTTGAGCGTCGTGCCTTCGGGCAAATCCACGACGAACTTCATGCCCACAGCCCAGTCACGAGTGTGATGGCCTTCCGGCAGGCCGAAATGCGCGTTTAATTCCTGGCCGATGGGACCGACCGGTCCGTCGCCGACGACCGTGAGCGCGGCGCGAATGTCCATGCCGGGGGTGAACCCGTCGGCGGGCCGGCCTTGTTTATCCACGCCCTGGTCGAGCAATCGCACGCCGATAACTTTGTTATCCGCAATGAGCGGCTGTGACACCGGCGTGCCGGGCCAGATTTGGACCGTGCCCGCGCTTTGCACCTGTGCGCCGACCCATTGCATGAACTGGCCGAGTGAGAGCACCATGCCGCCGCGCTTGTGTAGAAATGCCGGCGTCCACGGCAATCTCAACGCGTGCTGCTCAAACGGCAGGACAATTTTGAAGGCGCGAATGAATGCATCAGCCAGGCGAAGTGTTCCCGAACGCCGGCTGGCGCCGTGCGGGTCCAGCAGGTAGAGAATTTTTTCTTCGCCGACCGGCGCCGCCATCGGGATGCCGGCTTTCTCAATTTCCGGAATACTGGCCCGCAGCGCGCGGGCCCGAGTCACAACACCAGAAACGCCAAAGCCGATGTCATCGGCACGTTCGTAGCAGAGCACCTGCGGTGGCATCCCCGGCATGACGGCGCTTTCGACCGTGGGCGTACCATCCGCCTTGATGAGTTGTTTAGACAGGGTCGTGAGGAATCCAGCCGTGGCCGGGCCGAACCCGACGCAAACGATGTCCGCATCCATGCGCTGGCGTTCAACAGCGTCAACTTCCGGTGCTGGTTGTGACATCTTCAAATCCGCTTTCTGTACGCCAACAGGTTTTTGGCACAGTGTGACACCCGCCGGCCGGGAAATTTCCGGCTTCAGTTCTCCCGACGTTCTCCGGATTTGGCAACGGCCGCTCCGGCGTTACAGCTTGCCCAGAATGCGCGCAACTTTATTCGCATCGGCCCCGGTGTCCACGGCAATGTGGCAGACAAATTTGTTTCCGATGGCTGCCGCGGACAATCCGTGCAGGTTGATTCCCTGGTCGGCCAGCGCCCGGGTGAGGCGCGCACCCTGACCACGCTTGTTAGCGCCTTCCAGCCTCACCGTGTGCAGGCTTTTGGTCTTTTTAAACCCGGCCGCGCTGGCCGCGCGGGTTTGTTTCGCACCTTTGATGGGCGTAATGAACACAACGCCCGCGCCGCGCTTCTCCGGCGACCGTCGCGCGATGACGAATTCGAGGTTCGCACCCGCAGCCGACAAAGCCTTGAACTTGGCCGCCAGCGTGCCGGGTTTGTCTTTGATGGCCGCGGCCCACGTATCAACTCGTTTTGTTTTCATGGCTGATTTCCTTTCGTTGGTTGGAGTTTCACGTCGGATAGTCCAAAGCCTCGCGCGTCATCACCTTGGTCAGCGCCTCAGCCGCGCGGTCTTTGGCGAGCCGGCAACCAGTAAGGCAACCGGTGAGCTTGGCACCCAGACGGACAAACGTTTCGAGCCCTTCGAATCGGACGCACGGGCCGGCCTTCAGCGGATGACTGCCGCCTTCCTCCGACACGTCCGCGTAGGCGCGTGCCGAACCATCAATGCCGGGAATGAGACCTTCGAGCGCCTCCAATTCCTCGGCGCAATAGCAGGCGTGGCAACTCGTCTCGTCCCAGGCCGGATGGCGGTTGTAACCGTGGACGATTTCGGCGCAGATGCGGCTGACTTCGCCCGCGGCGCGCGCGGCTTGCACGTGGCAGAGGTCGGTGAAAAACGCGACGGTGCCCGCCAGTCCATCGACGAGCGCCGGATTCGCGGCGCCCTTGGTGTCCAACTCAATCACGTCGAGGACAAACTGCCGCGCCGCCAGCAGCCAGCAAAGCGCGTCGGCCAGCGGAAACGTCACTCCCTGCCGCGATTTGTAGTAGAGTCTGGTGCCGTCGGCGTCCGTGGTGGTCTGCACGTGATGCAGCGCCCAAAGCCAGAGTTGCATGGCGCTGGCCAGCGTGCAGGAGCCAGTGCCGGGGCGCTCGGAGGCGATGCGCCGCATTTCCAGAATCCATTGCTGGAACTGGGCGAGGAACAGCTCGTTGGTCATCGTGATAGAAAGCTGCAAACGTTGCACGGCTTCGGGCCCTTCGTAGGTGGCTTCCAGCTGCGCATCCATCCATTTCTGGCCGAGGAATCCGGGGCAATCTTCAGTGACGCCGTAACCGCCCATGAGGCTGACGGCTTCGCGCATCATCGTCGCGCCGTAGCCGGTGTTCCACAGTTTGCACGCGGGACAAAGGACGTTGGCCAGCGAATCCAGAATCACAAATTGCACGAGCGGGTCATTCTGTAAAGCCGCGGCGTCGTTCGGCTCGCGCGCGCCGACCGGCTGTAATTTCAGTTTCAACAGTTCCAGCGCGTCCTGCTGCTTTTTCGTCAGTTCTTTGAAGGCGGCGCGACCGGTCAGATTTTTCTCCGCGAGCCATTGGTCCTTCTGTTTTTCCAGCGGATCCAGCTCATCAAACAGGCGCGCGGCGGCAAATCCCAGTGACGCGCTGGCTTCGCCGGTGGCCCAGATGTCCACCAGCCGGTGCAAGGCGTCCTCCTTTTGTTGCAGGCCCAGTTCGTAACGCGGCGTACCGGGCGCGCCCTCTCCGCCCCGAAACCGGCGGCGATGATAGAGAATCACCGGTTCGATGGCTGACAGCAGTTTCGCGGAAGTCATCAAACCCACCGTCACCCGCGTGCGGCGGAAGACAGCTTCGATGATTTCACCGTGTGAATAATTGGGAATGATGACGCCATCCTTGACAGTGTAACCACCGATGATGCGGCTGGCGGGCACTTTCAGGCTGAACACGGGGTCGTTGGTCGAGGAAAGCTGGTGAACAAGCTTTTTGGTGGGCGTCCCGCGGTCGAATTTGCCGGGATCCGTCTCCTCGAGAATAATCATGCAAGTGCCTTTGATGCGCTCATCGTCGGATTCCACGGCGGCAGAGACGATGTTGGCAAACCCCATGTTCGTGATGAAGCGTCCGCGCTTGTCCACTTGCAGCACCGGCTCGCCACCGTCCTTCCAATCGGCCACCCGCACCTTGCCGGCCAACATGCCGGTCTCAACGCCGACGAACGGGATGGGTTCCGTGAGCGCAAACGCGGCCCGGATTTGTTTGCGGTTTTCACCCGGTTTCAACGGCGCGGCTCCGCCCACGTACCGGGCTTTCTGTTCCGGCGTGCCGCGTTCGTGAATGGGCGCGAGGCCGAGATTGCCGGCCAGACTGCACGTGGCCGCACCGGCATCCACCCACGACAACTCGAACGCCATCAGCGCCAGCACGAGATTTTTAGGGCCGGCAATGAACCCGCCCTGTTCGGGATCCAGGAACGCGGCGGTGATGCCGCTTTCGTCGAAGTGCTGGAGCAGGCCGGCCTTTTCCGGGGTCCATTCGTGCGAATTGCGGCCGCCAGCGGCGACGAGGCGGGCGACCGGACCGCGCGCCACACCGCGCGCGGCCTGGACGAGCATTTGCAATTCGTAACGGTCGGCGAACCGCCACATGAGCTGGCGGACGTCGTCGCCGGGCAGGGTGTGTAGTCCCGGCGATGTTTTTTCTATTACAATCGTTCCCATAAGACTCATCTGGTTGCGTGCGTTTATATTCTACCACGAATTCGTCCGGGCGTCGTCGCCAACCCGAACAGACGACGAAGCTTACATAAGAATTGATTGGTTTTCAAAAATAAAAATGCAATTCGCTAAAGAATAAATAATCCGCAATTCGCGGCTCTCTAATTCCGCCGGAGGACAGTTCCGATGCGGCGCGCGGCAATCTGGCTGAGCACGTTTAGAAATGTTGTTGAACCCACAGCAGTGTTTGCTTCAACCAATTAAAGTTAAAATAGCCGTGCCGATAGCCGTAGCAAGCCAGCAGCAGTGTGCCGAAGACCGCCGCCCATTCCCAGCAGAGCACTTTCCCTTTGCGGCCCTTGATAAACATGAGCGCGACGACAATGTTTCCGGCCATCGCCGCGGCCAATCCCCAAAACAGCAATTGCCGGCTGGTGGACACGGAGGAGATTTGCCAATCGCCCAGTTGCAGGTGCGTAGCAGCCGGCAGACCGATCAGCAGCAAGGCCAGCAACGCACAGTTCGTGGCGATGATTAAAAATCGTTGCATGACGGCTCGTGATTCGCAATTGGCAACGGGTGATCGGTGACTGACAAATTGGCAAACCTTAACCACGAATCACGAGTTTCCAGTTACAAATTACCATCCACATTGATCCTCTCCGCAATTTTATATTTGAACATCCGCTTTTTCATCCAGCGCACCGCCAGCAGATCGTAAAACGACGCAAATAGCCGGTTCCAAACTCCGTAATGGGCCTGGCCCGCGAACCGCGGATTGTTACGCACTTCGATTTCCGTGACGGTGTAGCCTTCGATCTTGAACAGCGTCGGCAGGAACCGGTGCATGCCTTTGAAAAATTTAAGGTTGTCAATGCACTCGCGTTTGAATGCGCGATATGTGCAGCCGGCGTCCGAAATATTCTCGCCGCTCAATTTGTTCCGCACCCAATTGGCGACGCGCGACGAAGCGATACGGATAAAATGGTCGCCGGCCCCACGCACCTTGACGCGCGTGCCGCAGACGCAATCGAACTTTTTCAATGCCTCCAGAAATTTCGGCAGGTCCCGCGGGTCGTTCTGCAAATCGGCATCCACGGTGACGATGTACTTGCCGCGGGCGGCTTTCATGCCGGCGAAGCTGGCCGCCGACTCGCCGCAATTGAATGCGAACCGCTGCACGCGGATGCGCCGGTCGCCCGTCGCCAGTTCCTTGAGGATTTCCCACGACTTGTCCCGGCTGCAATCGTCGGTGATGACGACCTCGTAGGAAATCTTCAACGACTCGACCGCCTCGCGGATGGCCTTGATGAGTTCGCGCAGGCTGCCTTCCTCGTTGTAGCAAGGAATGACCAGGCTGATTTCAGGTGCGTCGGCCATTATTTCTTCCCGTAAAACTCTGAAATCACGTCTGCGACCTGGTCTGCGGTTTCAAGCGTCATCTCGCCGTGGATGGGCAGTGATAAAATTTCCTTCACGGCCTGCTCGGTCTTCGGCAGGCGCGGAATGTTTTTGAAGCGGTTGGTGACGCCGGGTTGCTGATGGTTCGGCACGGGATAATGAATGCCGGTTCCGATGTTTCGCTCGCCCAGGAATTTTTGCAGTTCGTCGCGCTTTTCGGAGCGGATGACGTACATGTGATAAACCGCGTGTGCCCAAGGTTTTTCAACCGGCGTCTGGACGATACCCTTGAGCCGTTCGTTGTAACGCGCGGCGATTTTGCGGCGATTGTCGTTGAAGCCGTCGAGGTGTTTCAACATCACGCGGCCGATGGCGCCTTGGATTTCATTGAAGCGCACATTGAACCCGGCGAAGTCGTGATGGTATTTGTCCTTGCGCCCATGATTGCGCAGCGCGCGGACTTTGTCGGCGAGCGCGTCGTCATTCGTCACCAGACAGCCACCGTCGCCAAGCACAGTCAGGTTTTTCGACGGGAAAAACGAGAATGCGCCGAAGTTGCCCATTGAGCCGACGGTTTTACCGTTGTATTTGGCACCCTGCGCCTGCGCACAATCTTCCAGCACCCACAATTTGTGTTTTGCCGCGACCTGAAACACGCGGTCCAAGTTCACCGGATGCCCGTAGAGATGCACCGGGATGATGCCGACGGTCCGGGGCGTGACCAGCGATTCGAACAGTTCCGCGTCGAGGCAAAACGTGTCGTCAATGTCGCAAAACACCGGCGTGGCGCCGCAATGAATCAGCGGCTCCATCGTCGGGAAAGCGGTGTGCGATGGCACAATGACTTCGTCGCCGGGTTTCAGGCCCTGGGCGAGATGCAGCATATAGACGATCATGGTCCACGATGTGCCGAGGATGGCGTGTTTGACGCCGGTGTAAGCAGCGAGTTCGGCCTCGAACGCTTTGCACTCGGCCGCGAGGATATATTGGCCGGAACGGAGCGCGCGCAACGCGGCTTCCTCGACTTCCGGATTCACGAAACATTTCGATAACGGGATTTTGCTCATAAAGCCTTTCTATTTAACCACGGATGTACACGGATTAACACGGACAAAAAGTTTCAGTCGCAGCGATTTGATGCCATAATCGTCAAGCATTCTTCGCAAACCCAATACACAACCTGAACAAACTCATTAAAAGCCGTTGGCTCAGATAATTCTTCCAACGTCTCCATCATCGGTAGGCCGGAATGCGGGTCATTGTGAATAACAGCCAACTCCATCATCCTCGTCCCTCTGAATCTTTTCGCCGCCCGATGATTTTTGCAGTTGGGGTTTGGGCAGACAATGTATTCGTGGCCTTGAATCAAATTCAACAAACCGCCGACTTGATGACGATTGATACATCGCTTCGAGAAAAAAGTATGTCGCAAAGGTTCCAGCCTGTTTTGGATTTCTTTCTTATCCTGCTCCATGAGCCAGTATTCATCAATTTCTTGTGCAACAGCCAAAAGCTTCGCCGTTTCGTATGGAATCGGTACCAGCTTCACCGAACGACGCTGAAATTCTTTCGGAAACCCGAAGTAAGGAAAATCATCGCCTTGCGGTTTGCCTTCGTTCTCGAAAACTTTGACGGAGGCGCCGTGGACTTGATAAGAGAGTTTTTCCGCGCAGCATCTCCAGCAATAATAAAGCGGCAACCGTTCCAGTTCCGAAAAGAGTCTGGTGTTTTGCCTTTCTCGCAGCGAAACACAATCCAGATCAACTAAAAGCAATAGAGGAATTTTACAAACAGGACAAGTTGCTCCTGCGTGGCGACTTTCTCCACCGAAGAAATGTGTTGACGAAGACTCATCTGCCAACATCGCATAGCCTTGTTTTGTGTAGTAATAGCTCACACCATTTTCGGGCTGGAGTCTATCCGTGTTAATCCGTGTACATCCGTGGTTGAAATTAAATCTGAACGGCTTTGCCGGTTTTCACGGATTCGAGCGCGGCGTTCATCACGCGGACGGCGTCGTAACCGGCCCAACCGTCGGCGCGCGGCACTTTGCGGGTTTGCACCGAATCCACAAACGCGCGCAGCTCTGCCAAAAGCGGTTCCTCCGGCGGCGTCTCAATCTGCGTCACCACGCCTTCGACTGCCTTGAAGGCGTTGCCCTCGCGGGTGTGTTTGTTTTCGTAGGTCTTGATCTTGTATTGGGCCACGTTGTAATCGCAGACGGCGCTCAGCTTGTCGCCACAGACGATGACTTCGCGGAATTTGCCGGGGATGAAATAATCGTTCTCGACCGTGGCCCAGGTTTTGGCGTGCGGCGTTTCGTATTCCAACGAGACCAGCGACACGTCGTCCATACCGCGCCCCATGAAATCGTGATGTACCGCCAGCACGCTTTTGGGCAGCGCGCCCAGGATGAAATTGAACAGGTCCACGAAATGGATGCCATCGGCGAACATCACGCCGCTGTCGCTGCGCGGGCGCTTGAACCCGCCGAAATGGCCGCGCAACATGTTCACGCGACCGAACTGGCCGGCCTGCACGGCGTCACGGAGCCAAAGCGTTGCCGGGTCGAATCGCAGGATATGGCCGACCTGGAGGATTTTCTTGTTCTTCTCGGCCAACTCGGCGAGCTGTTTCGATTCGTCGTTTGCGAGTGTCAGGGGTTTTTCCACGAACACATCTTTGCCGGCTTCCAGGAACTCCCGGCAAAGCGCGAAATGGTTTTGCGCAGGTGTCACAATGACAGCGCAGTCCACTTTGGCAGAAAATTCTTTGTAGTCAGTGGTGAGCCGTTTGGCGGGCAGGCCGAGTTTGCGCGCCGGTTCGAGCTGTTTCTCGCCGACTTCGGCGACGTAAAGCTCGACGGGCATGGAATGGAGGTTGCGCAAATGATTGACCCCCCAGCGGCCCAGACCCAAAAGGAGAACTTTTGTCATCCGGGAAATGTTTGAGCAAAGCTATCAACCCGGCAAGAAAAACCTTTGCGCGGAATGTTTCAATTCACCAGCCGATACCAGTTGTCGCGTTGGCGCGGCTCATAGCCGAGGTCGCGGATGAGCCGTTGCATGTCGGCGACGGTCATGCGGAAAGTCGTGCCCGCCTGGCTCACGACGTTTTCCTCAATCATGATGCTGCCGAGGTCGTTGGCGCCGAACTTGAGCGCGACCTGGCCGATTTCCTGGCCCTGCGTGACCCAGGAACTCTGGATGTTGGTGAAATTATCGAGGTAAATCCGGCCCAGCGCCTGGGTCCGCAAATATTCGTGCGCGCCCACGGTCGGCGCTTTGAGCTTCGTGTGCTCGGCCTGGAAAGTCCAACAGATGAATGCGGTGAACGCAGCAGGTTGAGAGTTGAGAGTTGAGAGTTGAGAGTCGCCCACTTTGCCATTCCGCACTCGTTCCAGTGATTTATCCTGTTGCCCACGCAACCGCTCCAGATGTTCGATGCGATCTTCAATCGTTTCCACGTGGCCGAACATCATGGTGGCCGAGGAATAAAGTCCGAGCCGATGCGCCACGTCCATCACTTCCAACCAGTCATCGCTCATGGCTTTGAGTGGCGAAATGCGCTGCCGCACACGGTCCACCAGGATTTCGCCGCCTCCGCCCGGAATCGAATCCAGCCCCGCTGCCTTGAATTCGCCGATGATTTTGTCGAGCGGCTCGTTGAATACCTCGCGAAAATGGACAAATTCGCTGGGGCTGAAGCCGTGGATGTTGAAGCCGGGAAATTTGCTTTTGATGTGCGACAACAAATCGAGGTACCACTGCTTGGTCAGCTTGGGATGATGCCCGCCTTGCATGAGAATTTGCGTGCCACCGAGCGCGATCGTTTCCTCGATTTTCTTGTCCATCTCGTCAAACGTGATGACG
>Ga0335080_10003907_pt1 | contig 15153 bp, 14 predicted proteins | sample Lox_Sample_34_FD_206720 | JGI IMG/M metagenome (GOLD analysis project Ga0335080, IMG submission 206720) | Soil microbial communities from Loxahatchee National Wildlife Refuge, Florida, United States - Lox_Sample_3.4 | ecosystem: Environmental > Terrestrial > Soil > Wetlands | place: USA... | reverse complement strand
TCTGATCCGTGTCGAGCACGGGCGATTTGAACTTCTGTTGCGTGCTCACCACGTTGTGCGGGACGTCGTCATGATTCGTCCACGTCACGGTTGAGCCGGCAGGCACCGAAATTTCCGCCGGCGCAAAGCTGAAGCTGTGGAACGACGTCTCGGCCGTGTGCGGCGGGACCGAGCTCGACGCGTTCGTCAAGGCACGGCAGGGCTAGCCTGGCAGCGACCAGTCGGTGTGGGGCATGCGGTTCTCGACGAGCCAGCCGTACAGCAGCCCGCGATAGGTCATCCACTGCATCCGCTTGTCCGCGTAGAACGGACGCAGCGCCTGCTGCAGCGCGGGCAGATGGTAGAACGGCACGCCCGGGAAGTAGTGGTGCTCGAGGTGATAGTTCGAGTTGATGAACGCGAAATCCCAGAACCAGCTCCCGCGCATGAGCGTGCCCCACTTCGCGGGATCGGTCGGATCGATGTCGTAGTGCTGGCCGAGGCGATTGAGCGTGAACGCGATCGGAAAGACGAAGAACACCGGGATGACGTCCGCGCGAAGCGCCGCGGCGCCGCCGAACGCCCACCAGATCAGCACGAGCGCCGTCAGATGGAACCCGATCGCCGCCCATCGTTCCCGACCAATCGTCCGCTGCAGCTCGGTGGGGTAAGTGACGGTCTCCTTGCGCGCCGCCCGGAAATAGATCGGAAAGAGCGCGGGCGTCGCGTACAGCAGCTTGTACCAGCGCGCGTTGATCTTCGGCGACAGGTAGTGCCGCTTCGGATCGTCTTCCGCCGATCCCAGCTCGGCGTGGTGATCGAGATGCCAGCGCGTGAACTGGCTCGCGGAGATGCCGCTGGGAATGGCGTACGCCAGCGCCAGCGCGCGCTCGACGCCCGGATGCCGCCGCTCGAACACGTTGTGGTGCAGCACTTCGTGCAGCAGCACGGTGAAATTGAAGATCGTGAATCCCTGCACGAGCGCGAGCGGAATCCAGATCCAGGGCGCGTCGAACCGGATCAGGCCCCAGGTGCACAGGCCCAGGATCAGGAACTGCCGGATCGCGACGATGAAATGCCGCGCGGGCGTTTTCGCGTGAAAGACGCGCATCTGCTCGCGCGTGATCGCGCGGCCGAGCTCCGCGCGCAGCCCCACGGCGTGCTGACTGTAGTAGTGGGACTTCACGATCTCATTTTACGGGCGAAAAGACGCCGGGAGCCTTGCGAGTGTCACCTAAAAAGACTCCCGGAGTCTTTTTTGTCGCCCAATCCGCGTCAGAAACAGTCCCGCGAGCACGGCCGCCGCGCCAGTGACCTTGGGAAGCGTCATGGGCTCGTGCAGCCAGAGCGCGGCAATCGTCATCGCGACGATCGGAATCATGTTCGAGTAGACCGACGTGCGCGCCGGGCCGAGCCGCTGAATGCCCGTGTAGTAGATCAGATACGCGAGGTCCAGCGCGAGCCACGCGGAGAGCAGCAGCGCCCCCCACGTCCAGGCCGAGACGTGGGCCACATCAATCCGCAGGATCTGCGGCAGCGCGACGAGCACGTACGGCACCGCGCCGATGATCATCGTCATTCCCGTCACGTAGAGCGGTGAGTGGCGCGCGATCAGCCGAGCGGCGCCCAACGTGTAGGCGGTCCAGCAGACCACGGAGATCATCACGAGCACGTCACCGTGCCAGGTCGCGCCGCCGAACGACGCGCCGCGGCCGACGACGAAGTCGATGCCGAGCGCCGACACCGCAATGCCGATCCAGTGCAGCGGGGCGATCCGCTCGTGCCCAACGAACGCCGACATCGTCGCGACCGCGACCGGCGTCGCGCCAATGATCAGCGCGGCGTTCGATACGCTCGTCGCGTTGACACCGGCCGCGAAGCACGTCTGATACGCGAGGTGGCCGACGAGGCCGAGCCAGAGGAGGTCGATCCGGTCGCGCGTGGTGAGCGGCGACACGGTGTAGAAGACCGGCGAGAGCCGGCCGCCCGAATCGAGCGCGCGCCGCCGCGCCAGCCGGATCCCGGCGTAAAACGTCGTCGACGCAATGGTGAGGCGAAGCGCGTTGAACGGCTGGGGTGGAATCTCGGCGAAGCAGCGCTTGATCACGCTGTAGTTCGCGCCCCAGATCACGACCATCAGGACGAGGAGCGCATCGATGCCCCACTGCGGCCGGCGCGTCATGCGGTCGCGCGCTCCCGCCGACGGACGGGCGGACTAGTCCGTCGGCTGAATCTGCTTGATCGTGTCGTCGATCAACGCGAGGTTGTCGTCCTTCGTCAGATTGCGGTGGATCAGCTTGGTCGCAATCGCGAGCGACAGGTCCACCGCCTCGCGCCGGATGTCCTTGATGGCGCGGTTCTTCTCCAGCTCGATCTCTTTCTCCGCGCGCTGGACGATGACCTGCGCGTCGGCAATCGCCTTCTGCCGCATCTCCTCGTGGAACGCGCTCGCGTCGCTCTGCGCGCGCGAGACGATCGCTTCGGCGTCGACGCGCGCCTTGTTGAGCACCTGCGCGGAGTCCTGCTTCGCGCGCTCGACGGCTTCACGGGCGAGCCGCGCGTCCTCGATGGCCTGCGAGATCGTCGCCTGCCGCTTGTCGAGCGCGGCGAGCAGCGGCTTCCAGGCGTACTTCGTCAGCAGCCCAAGCAGCACCAGGAACGTGAGGATCGTCCAGATGAACAGCCCCGGATCGGGCTGAACGAGTGGATTGTTCATAGCGTCGTCCTTGCGGCTGCCGGCGCCACCAGATGCGGCGCCGGCCGGCTCGCGGCTACTTCATCAAGACGATCAGCAAGCAGAAGACCTCGCCGAGAATCGCGACGCCTTCGAGCAGGAAGAGCGGCAGGTTCGTGGCGCCGGAAATCTGTCCCGCCGCGCTCGGCTGCCGCGCCACGCCTTCGGCCACGCCCTGGGCCAGCCGGCCGATGCCCACGCCGGCGCCAATCACGACCAGCCCGAGCCCGAGGCCCGCGCCGGCATATGCCAATGCCATTGAAGCTGCTTCCTGCTGCATGCGATCTGCTCCCTGTAACGATGGTTTAGTGGTGTGCGTGAATGGCCATGCCGATGAACACGGCCGACAACAACGTGAACACGTACGCCTGCACGAGAATGACGATGATCTCGAGCACCGACAGCAACGCCGACAGCGGCACCGAAAACGCCAGGCCGACTCCGACGCCCATGGCCTGTCCCGCCAGCTGCGTGAAAATGAAGACGAACGACAGAATCGCCAGGATCGCGATGTGCCCGCCCGTCATGTTGGCGGCAAGTCGCATCGTGAGCGCGAACGGCCGCACGAGCATCCCGATGAGCTCCATCGGGATCAAGAGCGGATAGATCGCTTTGGGCACCCCCGACGGCACGAGGTTCTTCCAGTGCTGGATGAACCCGTGCGCCATGGTGCCGGCGGCGATGATCGCCCCGAAGGTAATCACCGCCAGGCCCGCCGTCACGTTGTAATTGCCGGTCGCCGTCGTCCCGCCGTGCACGAGCCGGCTGATGAACGAGCCCTCGCCCGAGTGGATGACGTAGTGATCGAGCAAGCCGAGCACGTCGAAAATCGGAATCAGGCCGATGAGATTCGCGCCGAGGATGAACAGAAAGAACGTGAGGATCAGCGGCGTCCAGGTGTCCGCCCACTTCTTGCCTACGTTCGGCATCACGACGGTATCGCGGATGAACTCGACGCCGATCTCGAGCACGTTCATCGGCCGCGTCGGCACGTAGCGGTTCAGCGCGATGGCGCGGCGCACGAGCGCCGTGACGATCACGAAGACCATCGCGGCGACGAGCCAGAGCATGAACACGTGCTTGGTCACCGACAGATCGATGCCGAAGATCGTCGGCAGGTGGATCAGCGCGTGCTCGTGCGTGCTGTTCGACACGTGCCCGATGATCACCTCGCCGGCGTTGAATCCGGGTTGGAGCTCTTTCGCCTTGGCGGCGGCTTCCTGGGCGGCTGCGGGATTCATCGACAAGAACCTACGAGCCGGCCGGTTCGCGCGGCGCAAAGAGGCGGCGCATCAACATCGCCTCGGCCGCGTACAGTCCGACAAACGCCGCCGTGAAGCTGGCGATGAACGGCACGGGCGTGACCTTCACGGCGCGCATCATGACGACCACATACACTCCAAACACCACGAGCTTGACGAAGAACGCCGACATCATGCGCGACGTCAGGCCCGCCGGATTCGTCCGCGCGCCCCGCTCGACCATCACCCACGTACCGGCGGCCGCCACGAGCGGGGCCGCCATGCCGGCCGCCACGTCCGCGACCGTCCACCCCGTCAGGCCAACGAGCACTGCACCCGTACCCACGCAAGCGGCTGTCATCCAGCCGACTACGGCTCCCGGCGCTGCCATGTGCTCTTGACCAGCTCGTAAAAACCGACGGCGATTCCCAGAAGCAACCCGATGATCAGGCCCCACGGGCTCGTGCCCAGCCATCGATCGAGCCCGTACCCGCCGGCGCCCAGCAGCACGACGGCGCCAACCAGCGTGTACGCTGCCGCTGCCGCCGAGCCGGCCTGTGAGGCGGAATCCTGCATGGCCCCAACCGACCGCGTGAACCAGTTCCCCCGGTCGTCCTTACCCATGGCCGCTCCACGGGGGCCGTTACAGCCCTACAGATATACCACAGGGCGCGGCGGTCGCCGCCTCTGGCGGACCGGCCCGACCCTGAATAAACGGGCCATTCTACCGTACTCGACTTCACCTGCCCGGCGCCGTTCCCCTCGCGGACTCGATATACTGCGAAACAGGGGCGCACATCATGACGTCACTTCCGCTCGTTCGCTCGACGCGTCGATCGCGCGCGTGGCGCGGCGCCGCACTCGTCTTCGTGGTGATCGGCGGCGTCGCCGTCGCGGCGCCGTTGGCGCAGCGCGAGACGCGCGATCGCCATGTCTTCGTCAACGTCACGGGCAAGGACGACGCGCCGGTCACGAACCTGACGGCGGCCGAGTTTAAGGTCCGCGAGGACGGCGTCGCGCGCGAGGTGCTGCGCGTCCAGCCGGCAACCGGACCGCTCTCGATTGAGCTGCTGCTCGACGACAGCGACATCTCGCAGCCCGCGATCAATGAGATCCGCCAGGCGGCCGCGGCCTTCGTCCAGCAGGTGCTTGCCGCAAACTCGCAGACCGAGATCGCGCTCATGACGTTCGGCGATCGGCCGACGGTCGTCGTCCCCGCCACGACGAGCGCGACCACGCTCGCGGGCGGCATCGAGCGGCTGTTCGGACGGAAGGGCTCGGGCGCGTACCTCCTCCAGGCGATTACCGACGCCGCGAAGACGCTCAGCAAGAAGGAGACGCCGCGTCGGGTCATCGTCGCGTTCGACATCGAGGACGGCCCGGAGTTCAGCAACGACTCGCACGAGTCGGTGACGTCGGCGCTGCAGAACGCGAAGACGACGCTCTGGACGGTCGTGCTGCAGGAACAGCACGGCGAGCGGATGGACCCTGAGGCGCGCGAGCGCGCGATCGTGCTGGGCGACGTCACGACGGCCAGCGGCGGCGGCAACCACGCCGTGCTGAGCCGGCAGGCGATTTCGAAAGGCCTGACGTGGGCGGCGACCATGCTCACCTCGCAGCTCGACGTCACGTACTCGCGGCCGGAGTCGCTGATTCCACCAAAGAAGCTCGACATGGACGTCACGCGCAAGGACGTCAAGCTCTGGGCGCCCCGCTGGGGCCCGCAATGACTTCCCGCCCGATCGCGCTCGGCGCCGCGCTCGCCGCGATCGTCTCGGTCGTGCTCGCGGCCGCGCCAGGGCAGCAGGTGTTCCGCGGCGGGACCGATCTCGTTCAGCTCAACGTGACGGTCGCCAACGGCGCGGGACATTTCGTCGGCGGCCTGACGCGCGACGATTTCCAGATCTTCGAAGACGGCGTGCCGCAGGACATCTCGGTGTTCTCGGCCGATCGGCAGCCGATCGCGCTCTCGGTCCTGCTCGACTCGAGCACGAGCATGGACACCAAGATCGCCGTCGCGCAAGAGGCGGCGGTCGGCTTCGTGAAGCGCCTCTCGGACAAGGACATCGCGGAAGTCATCGAGTTCAACAGCCACGAGCGGCTCATTCAGCCGTTCACGTCCGACAAGACGGCGCTCGAGTCGGCGATCCGCAAGACCTCGGCGGGCGGCTCGACGGCCCTCTACAACGCGATTTACGTCGCGCTGCGCGACCTGGCGCACACGCGCGCCCAGCAAAGCGGCGACCTCTGGCGCCAGGCGATCGTCGTGCTCTCGGACGGCGAGGACACGACCAGCCTCAAGACGTACGACGATGTGCTCGACGAGACGAAGCGGGCCGAGGCCGTGATCTACGCCATCGGCCTGCGATCGAAGGAAGATGCGTCGCCGCGCCACGGCTTCAGCGAGGGCGATTTCGTGATGCGATCGTTCGCGCAGGAGACCGGCGGCTGGGCGTTCTTCGTCGAGGATCTGACGCAGTTGTCGTCGGTCTATGTCAAGATTGCCGACGAGTTGGCGAACCAATACGTCATCGGCTACACGTCGAAGAATCACCGGCACGACGGCACGTGGCGCAAGATTGCAGTGCGGGTGCAGAAGCCCGACATGAACGCGCGCACGCGGGCCGGCTACTTCGCCCCGGCGGTTGACCGGTGACGTCGTCGGGTCGCGTGTTCATCATCGGGGCCGGCCCGGGCGATCCGGGTCTGATCAGCGCGCGCGGGGTGCGCCTGCTCACCCAGGCCGACGTCATCGTCTACGACCGCGCCGTGGAGACCGTGCTTCGCTGGGCGCGGCCCGACGCCGAGCGGATCGCCGCCGGCGCGCCGGCGGAGCGCGAGACGGCGCAGGACGCCATCTCGATGCTGCTCGCCGAAAAAGCGCGCGACGGCCACACGGTCGCGCGCCTGAAGTGGGGCGACGCCTTCGTCTTCGACAGCGGCGCGAAGGAAGCGCTCTTCCTGCACGAACAAGGTGTGCCCTTCGAGGTCGTGCCCGGGATTCCCGCGGCGGTCGGCGCGACGGCGTATGCGGGCGTGCCGGTGACCTATCCGGGCGCCGGCGATGCGCTCGTGCTGCTGCGCGGCCAGGAAGCGGAAACCGATACCCCGCCCGACGTGGATTGGGGCGCCATCGCCAAGCTCGACGGCACGCTCGTCTGCTACGCGGGCGCGCGGATGGTGCCCGCGATCCTGCAGTCGCTCATCGACAACGGCGCGCCGATCGATCAATCCGCGGCCCTCATCTATCGCGGCACGCTGCCCGCGCAGCAGACCGTGACCGGGTCGATCGAAGAGCTCCTCAAGACGACGTCGACGGCGCCCGACGGCGATGCGGCAATGCTCGTCGTCGGCGAAGTGGCGTGCCTTCGCGATCACCTCCGATGGTTCGACGAGCGGCCGCTCTTCGGCCGCCGAATCGTCGTCACGCGATCGCGCGAGCAGGCGCGCGATCTGGTCGAAGGACTCGAGAATCTCGGCGCGCAGGCGATCGAGGCGCCGACGTTCCGGCTGGCGCCGCCCGAGGATCCCGAAGCCGTCGATCGCGCGGCGGCCTCGGTCGACGGCTACGACTGGGTCGTGTTCGAATCGGCGAACGCGGTCGCCAGGTTCTTCGCGGCGCTCACGCGCGGGCCGCGCGATCTCCGCGCGCTCGGACGCGTGTCGATCTGCGCGATTGGCGCGTCGACCGCCGAGTGGCTCGCCGCCAACGGCTTCAAGCCGGACGTGGTCGTGCCGGAGTTCCGCGTCGAGAGCATCAGCGAAGCGATCGGCGCCAAGGGCGCCCTCGCCGATCAGCGCGTGCTCATCGTGCGGCCCGATCACCTGCGGGACGTGCTGGCCGACGATCTCTCGAAACGCGGCGCGATGGTGACCGATCTCGTCGCGTATCGCACGGCGCCGGAATCGCCGGACTCACCGGTCGTGCAAGGCCTCTACGGCATGCTGCTCGAAGGCAAGATCGACGCCGTCACGTTCACCAACCCGACGGCCGTCGGCGTCTTCGCGTCGCTCATCGGCCAGGAACAGGTCGCCGATCTTCTCAACACGACGACGGTCGCCGCCATCGGACCGGTGACCGCCGCGGCGGCAACGGAGCTCGGCATCCGCACGACGCTCGTCCCGCTCGAGTACACGGTGGACGGCCTCCTCGCGGCGCTGGTGGAACACTTCAGGGAACGTCGCTGACGTACGCGCCGTACCGACGCGGTCCTTATCCTCCGAAGTACGACGGCAGCGCGATGTCGCGCATCGTCCGCAGTCCGGGGGCGGCCGCCAGCACTTTCGGAATCGAGTTCACCGTAATCGACGTCGTGGCGACGTCGCCGTGCACGCCGCCGGCGAGCTTCATCGACAGCGGCGGGTTGCCCGCGATGCGCACGGCGTCGTACGACTCGGGCGCGCCGAGATACGCCTCCATGTGCAGCTTGATGATCGGCTGGCCCTTGCGGTACCCGACGCCGTCCTGAATGAGGCCGGCGACCTGGCCGGCTTCGACGGTGAGAAAGTCGCTCGACACGCGCTTCTCGGCCATCTTCGGCTGAATGTCGTCCGTCAGGCGATCGAGCTTCCAGCCCATCGCATCGGCGATCATCGTGATCGACTCGGCGAGGCCGACGTGGCGGACAGTGCCGTCCTTGACGCGATCCATGAACTGCTCGCGCGTGTCGCCGGCGCCGATCTTCTTCTGGAACGGGAGGCGGCGGATGCGCGCGTCCTGCACGCGATCGACCTCGATCGACTGCACGCTCTCGCAGACGCCGGTCAGCATGATCGGCAGCGCGTCCATCACGAATCCTGGATTGACGCCCGTGCCGAGCACGGCGACGCGCGCGCGCTTCGCGAGGGCGTCGATCTTCTTCGCCGCCGCGGCGTTGCTCTTCACCGGATAGGCGAGCTCTTCGGTCGTCGACACAATCGGCACTTTGAGCTTCAGCACGGCCTCGAACTCGGGCACGACCTTCTTCAGCGACGAGCTCGTGCACAGCACGGCCACGTCCGGCCGCGTTGCTTTGATCGTTTTCGCGATGTCGTCGGCGACTTTGACCTTCAGCTTGCGGCCGACCTTGCACACATCGCCAAGATCCTGCCCGGCCTTGGCGGGATCGATGTCGACCGCGCCGACGATGACGAACCCCTTGCGAGCGGCGACCTGCCGAACGACTCCGGCCCCGATGGGGCCCAACCCGATGTGAATCACTCTGATAGGCAAGACTCTGACTCCTCGTGGTGACCCATCATGCTAGCATTGCGCCGACCCGCGCCATGACTTCGTCTCCTGCTCCCGACCGACGCGCGATCGGAGTGATCGGCGCGTACGTCGAAGGCTGGCGGCGCGTGCTTCGCGCGCCGGCGCTGTGGACGAGCGTGGTGTTCGTCGTCTTCCTTGCGACCGGTCCGGCGATGTGGCGGGCGGGCACGTGGCACCCGGTGTTGACGGGTGACATCGAGCACGATGCCTCCGAAGAGCAGCGCGCGCAGACATTCGGCTTGCTCAGCGTTGGTCCGCTGCCCGTCGTTCTGCAAGCGCAGGCGGTCCACGCTGGAATCGATCCCCTCGCGACCGTGATGACGATCGGCATCTACCTGTTCCTGTGGGGTGGCTGCCTCGATCGGCTGGCGCGCGCGCGGCCGGTCGGCTCGGCGCCGTTCTTCGCGGCCTGCGGCGTCTACTTCTGGCGGCTGCTTCGGCTGTGCGTTCCGTTGGGGCTCGCGTATTGGGCCATTTGGGCGTGGTTCCCGAGCGCGACGGCGGCCGTGTGGATCGTCGCGCTCGTCATCGTCAACGTCATTGCCGGCTATTCGGTCGCGCGCATGGTGGTCGAGGATCGGCGCAGCGCGCTCGGCGCGATCATCGCGTCGGTCCGCTTCGTCCGGAGGCGGGCGCTCGCCGTGGTCGCGCTGTACGCGCTGAACGTCGTGACGATTGTCGCGATCCTGCTCGCGACGACCGGGCTGGCAGACTGGGCCTCGTCGTGGACGCCGGCATGGTCGATTTCGGCGGCAGTATCGCTCGTCCTGCTCGGCCACCTGCTGGGCCGCCTCGCGCTCGCGGCAAGTCAGATCGTCTACTTCCAGCACGCGCTCGCGCACGCCGACTACACCGCGGCGCCGCTCCCGATGTGGCCAGACTCACCGGCGGCCGAGGCCATCGAGAATCTCGCACTTCGTCGTGAGGGTCAGGAGTCAGGAGACGGAAGTCGGAGGTCAGCCACTCGCACACTGCCTCACTGCCGCCATTGCCTCATTGCCCCATTCCCCCTGATATCATCCACCCGCATGTCGACCCGCACCGATCGCATCGTCGCCTGGCTTCGCGAGCAGGCGGGGGCCGCCGGCGCGCGCGGATTCGTGTTTGGCCTGAGCGGCGGGATCGATTCGGCCGTCGCCGGACGGCTGTGCCAGCTGGCGGCGCCGTCGCGCGTGCTCGGCGTCCTGCTGCCCTGCTACAGCCACGCGCAGGACGAGGAAGACGCGCGGCTCGTCGCGGCGACGTTCTCGATCCCGATTGCGCGCGTGGACCTGAACGCGACGTTCGATGCGCTCACCGAATCGCTGCAGCGCGCCGTCAAGGGCCTGCCGACGCACGTCGACAGCGTCGACATCAAGCAGCAGCTGCCGGAGGCGAACGTCAAGCCGCGGCTGCGCATGGCGTCGCTGTACTTCCTGTCGAATTCGCTGAACTACCTCGTCGCCGGCACGGGCAATCGCAGCGAGATCACGCTCGGGTACTACACGAAGTACGGCGACGGCGGCGTCGACGTGCTGCCGATCGGCGGCCTCCTCAAGAGCGAGGTGCGCGCGCTCGGGCGCGAGCTCGGCGTGCCGGACCGGGTCATCGAGAAGCCGCCGACCGCGGGACTCTGGGTCGGCCAGACCGACGAAGCCGAAATGGGCTTCAGCTACGACGCGCTCGAGCAGTACCTGACGAAGGGTCCGTCGGCCGTGCCGCCGGACGTCGCCGCGAGAATCGAAAAGCTGCGAAAGGCCTCCGACCACAAGCGCGCGCTGCCGCCCGTCGCGCCGGCCTGAGCCGGGTTCTTCCGTCCGGGCCGTCCCGTTCGTATTCCCCAGGGATGGCCTCATGAGCACGCCTACAGGAAACGCGTCTCTTCAGCTCGCGGCGGCGGTGGCGGTGGCCGCGATCGGCGCCGCGGCGTTTGCCGGCACGCAGGGATCAGTCGCGCCGCTGGGCGTCAAGCCCGGACTCTGGGTGGTGATCGACACCATTCAGGGAAGCAGCGGCGCGGCTCCGATGCCGGACACCAGCGGGATGAGCGACTCCGAGAAGAAGATGGCGGCGTCAATGATGACGAAGTTCCAGCAGGCGCAGGCGCCCCACAAGGACGAGATCTGCATCGCGAAGGATGATGGATCGAAGCCCCTGTTCCAGCCGTCCTTCCCCGAGAATCCGAAGTGCAAGCGCGCCCTCACGAAAGGCGCGGCCGACTCGCAGGACTCGACGTTCGACTGCGCGGGATCGCCGGCCCGATCGGGCACGCTGCACGTCGATCGCGACACCGACGAGACCGCGCACGGCACGGGAACGATTGACATCAAGTCGGCGAACGCCACCTACAACTTCACGTTCACGGCCAAGTGGCTGCGCGCGGAGTGCGGGAAGACGAAGTAGCGCGGGCTTCGCGGTTCCTGACGCGCTGTACTACAATGCGCGAGCTCCGTTCCCCTTTGGAGGTCTTCATGCGCCGTTCGTCGTTCCGTTCGCTGTCTCTCGCCGTGCTCGCCGCCAGCGTGCCGGCGCTCATTTTCGCCGCTCAGGCCAAGCCGAACGTCAAGCTCGGTCTCTGGGAGTCGGTCACCATGATGGAGGGCGGCCAGCCGGGCACGCCCCAGAAGATCTGCATCACCCCCGAGAAGCTCGCGACTGGCGCGTTCGACTCTGCGCCGGATCAGGAATGCAAGCGCACCGTCACGGCCTCGACGGCGACCTCGATGGACGTGAAGGAAGCGTGCGCCAGCAAGGACAATCCCGGCATGACGGGCAACGGCACGCTGCACATCCAGGTCATCGATCCCCAGAACGTCAAGGGCACGCTCGCGACGACGCTGTCGATGGGCGGACGGTCGATGCAGATGAACGGCACGTTCACGTCGAAGTGGGTATCGGCGGATTGCGGGGGTATCAAGTAAGAAAACTCCCGGAGTAATTTCCGGCGACGGCGAGGGAAATTACTCCGGGAGTTATTTCACCGCGGCGGTCCCGTGCGATCGCCGCGGCTCGGCACCGCCGCTGACGGTGCCCTTGGCCGCGTCGATGACGGCCGCGGCCGCGTAGCCGTACATCACCTCGCCTTTGCGGCCGACCTTCTGGAACGTGTGGCCGCGCGATTCCAGGTCCGCGAGCAGCGATCGCGGGAAGCGATCCTCGATCTGCACGCGCGATCCGCCGCCCGGTCCGTTGCCAATCAAGAAGCGCGGCGCTTCGATCGCGTGCTGCGCGTCCATGTTGCCGTCGACGACGTTGAGAATGACGTCGTAGACCGACGCGGGAATCCAGTTGTTGCCGGCGCAGCCCACGGCGAGACGCGGCACGAATCCCTGAATCCCGTAGCGGCCGGGATCGCCCTGGCTCGGCGCGAAGACGAGCGTGGGCACGGACGTCGAGCTCGACCGCATCAGCGGCAGCATCGATCCGAACCCGGTCCCGCGCCCGCCGCGGAAGTGATCGTTGTAGAGAAATCCGAGTCCTTTGGAGACGTAGAAGTTGCCGCCCCAGGTCGAGAGCGTTTGCGTGAACGCGATCATGTTGCCGTCGGCGTCGGCGACGACAAACGCGGTGGTGCCGGTCTGGATCGGACCGGATTCGTCTTCGGATTGGTAAGGCTGCGCCGCGTCGAAGGGATGCGGCCCGATCGCGCCGAAGCCGAAGGCGGAGGCGGATGTAGACGCGGGCGGCACAACAGTTGTGCCGGCACCGCCACGCCCGCCACCCTGCGCCACATACACCTTCTTCGGATCGATCAGCTTGAAGCGATCGAGCGCGTGCGGCGCCTCGAGGTGATTGCCAAGATCGACCGGCCACCGCTCGGGATCAGCAATCCGCGCGCCGCCGTCGCGAACGCGCCACGCTTCGATCGCGTAGTGCAGATAGTCCGCGTCGGTCGTGTACGTCGCGCCCGGACGCGCCTGATAGTTGTCGAGAATGTTCAACGTCTCGACCATCTGCGCGCCGTTGGGCACGGGCGGCGGCACCGAATACACCGCGTGGCCGCGGTAGTGCCCGACGAGCGGCGTCCGCTCCATCGCGCGGTACTGCGCGAGATCGTCGAGCGTGATCACGCCGCCGTTCGCGGCCATGTCGTCGGCGATCTTCCTGGCGAGCGACCCGTGGTAGAACGACTGCGCGCCCTCGGTGGCGATCGTGCGCAGCGTCGACGCGTAGTCCTTGTTGACGAACCGATCGCCCGGCCGCGGCACCTTCCCGCCCGGCAGAAACAGCTTCGCCGACTCCGGATACTTCGCGAGCGACGCGCGCCCCTCCGCAATCGACGTCGGCAGCGCTTCGTCGAGGACGAAGCCCTCATCGGCCAGTTTGATCGACGGCGCGATGATATCCGCCCACGCGATCTTCTTGCTCCCGTATTTCTGATAGAGCAGGTCGAGACCCGCGACGACGCCGGGAATGTTCGCGACCGTCGGTCCGTCCTGCGCCGTGCGCGCGCCCGTCGGTGTGAAGAGCTTCGGGTTGTCCGGCGTCGCGTGCCCAGGCGTCATGTCCTTGTATTCGATGACGACCGGCTCGCGCATGCCCTTGAGGAACAGAATCGCCTGGCCGTCGCCGCCGACGCTCGTCGCGTCCGGCTCGACGACCCCCAGCGCGAACGCCACCGCGATGCCGGCGTCGACGACGTTGCCGCCCTTCTCGATCATCAACGCGCCCGCTTGTGACGCCAGTGGATTGCCCGACGCGACGACGGCGCGCGTCGAGCTGACGTCGGGCTTGATGAGCGGCTGCTCGGCAATCATCCGATCGATCACGTCCTCGACCGAACTCGCGTCCTTCGCCTGCGCGGCCTGGGGGCGATACTTCGCCGCGAGCGCGTCCCACGCGGCGGCGGACGGCCCGGTCATGTAGTACAGCGACTTGAGCGTCTGCCACACTTCGTCGAACGTCGAGGTCCAGCGCGCCGCCTCGGGCGCGGGCAAATGCAGCGACGCCGCCGATTCATCGACCGCGCGAGGCGCCGCGAGCCGCCAGAGCGCGTACTCGTCGGCCGCGGCGAGCGTCATCGGCGGATCCGCGTCGTTGCGATCCGGATTGCCGTTGTAGGCCGGCGTGGGGATTGGAAACGTCGCGACGACCAGCGTCTGTCCGTCGGGCGACCAGGCCGGCACGCCCGCATGTCGCGAGGCCAGGACCGGCGGCTCCGCGATGATTCCGGCGCCGCCGCCATCGCCGGGACCACCGCCCCGCCGGCCGCCGCCGCGTCCCGTTGGTGCCTCCGATGAAGGCAACGCGGCGACCCACACGGCACTCTGCGCTCCGCGCTCCACCGTGTACGCGATGCGCGCGTTGTCGGGCGCCCACGCCGGATGACTCTCGGGGCCGGGTGTGGACGTGAGACGCGTCGTGCGCGGCTCGGCGGTATTCGACGCGAGGTCGCGCACCCAGATGTCGCTTTCATCGCCGGCTTGCGGATCGCGGCTCGACACGAACGCGACGAGCTTGCCGTTCGGCGAGACACTCCCCTGCCACTCCTCGCCATCGTCTGGCGTGAGCTTCGCCGGCTGGGCCGCCGATCCATCGGCGGCCGTGACAAAGAGCTGCCACGCCCCTTTTGGCGCGCGATGCGAGAAGACGAGACGATTGTCGCGCGTCCACGACGGCCAGCGCTCGTCACCCGGCATCGAGGTGACGCGTTTCGCCGCGCCGCCTTTCGCGGGCGCCATCCACAGATCGAACTCGCCGGCATGTTCGGCGGAAAAAGCGATCGATTGACCGTCGGGCGACCACGCCGGATCGCGCTCGCTGATCCACTCGCCCGCGGGCGAGACGATTCGCTTCGCGTCCTTGCCGTCGGGCGTCATCGTCCAGATGACGTCGAACCATGAGACGGCCAGACGCTTGCCGTCGGGCGACCACGCCGCTTCGCGGACGCCGGTCGGACCGGCGTCGGCCGCGGGCTTGGCTTGTTGAGGCGCGCTTCTGAGTGGAACGGACGCGCCGGCAGCGAACGC
>Ga0335080_10003904_pt1 | contig 15158 bp, 15 predicted proteins | sample Lox_Sample_34_FD_206720 | JGI IMG/M metagenome (GOLD analysis project Ga0335080, IMG submission 206720) | Soil microbial communities from Loxahatchee National Wildlife Refuge, Florida, United States - Lox_Sample_3.4 | ecosystem: Environmental > Terrestrial > Soil > Wetlands | place: USA... | reverse complement strand
GGACAAATCATCGAGGTCAGCCCGGACGGAACAACACCCCCCAACCCATGACTATTTCCGGGGGAAGTAGCCGCTAGACGCGCGCCTCGCGAGCGGCTGTCGCGTTGGCCGACCAGTAGCGGGAAAGCCGCTCGGCATGGACGCCGGCGTACCCCTGCAGCCCCTCCAGGAGCATCACCTCCGCGTCCGACAGGCCCGGATGCCACAGATCGACGATCAGCACGAGTCGATCCTGGTCGGTGTGGTTCCAGGCCTCGTGCTCGAAGTAGTCGTCGAACACCAGACAGCGGCCCTCGACCCACCGTCGCGTGTCATCTCCGACCCGGATCGCGCAGTCTCCCGCAGGCACCTCGATCCCCAGATGACAGCGAACGCGAACGTTCGTCGGTCCCCGGTGCGCGTCGATGTGCGTGTGGGCGCGCAATCGCGAGACGTAGATCAGTCCGGCCATCGTGCGGACCGTTGGATGCGTCTCGATCCCACGCGTGGTCACCGGGCACGCCGCACACACATCGTCGTGTCGCCGGCCCCGCTCGTACAGAAACGCGACGTCCCAATCCCCGGTCCGGCCAATCCGCTCGCTCTCCGCATGAAAGTCGGTGATCGCGAGCAGCTCGGCGCGAATCTCCGAGAAGTGGGACTCGAGGTACGCCACGATCGGAAAGTCCCGCGGCTCGTGCCAGGGGCGACTCCGAAGATCCGGGTAGACCAGCCCGGGACGCCGCCGACCCTCATCGACGAAACCCTCGACGTACCGGCGGAAGCGCGTCCTCCCCGCCTCGGGCTCAGGGGGAGTGATCGCGCCGTCGCCCTCCGGGGCCTCGAGGGAGTCGATCGCCGCCAGCCACTCGTCGAACGACCGTCGCTTGTCCCAGGCGGTGCCGAGCGTCCACAACCGCTTGCGCGCCTGGGCCGCCCATGCACGGGAGGACACATCGTCCCCGCGACGAGCGGCCAGGTGCGCCAGCCCCACGCATGGCTCAGCCACCACCGGACACGCCGCCGCAGCGAGCGCCAGCGCGCTCGCCCGTTCGTCTCCCTCACTGAGCAGCGCCCCCGAATACGACCTCCGCACGAGCTCCTCGTCCTCCTCCTCGAAGCGCGCCAGCTGGACCGTGAAGACCGGGCGGTCGCTGTCGTGAAGTAGCTCGGCCAACTGACACAGGCCCGCCAGCCACAGACCGGGCGCCTGCTCGGCGATGTTCGCCATGTGTAAGAGCACGAGGGCATCGAGCTCCTGCGACGTGGGCGGCTCCCCCTGCACGGGCCAGGGGAGATCCCGCGCCCAGCGATGGGTGCCGGCCAGCAGTGGGCGCCGAGGCGTTACCGAGAACAGGTACGCGAGGCGCTCGGCATGAACTCCGGCCACGCCCGCGACGTCGTCCCGTCGCGCCACCGAGATCAACTCGCGCCCGAACGCCTCGGTCCCGTACACGCTGTGGATGAGCGCCGCCTCCGCAAGCCACTCGGGCTGCCCCCAGCGACGCACAATGCACGAGGTTTCAACGAGGTGGTCGAGTAGCGACCTCCCCCGGCTGTGACTCAGTTTCCCCGCGCCCTCCGCGTCGAGGAGCGCAACCAGCTCGTCACTCGGCACGGCGCACGCCTAGTGGTGTGCTGTCTCTTCGGGCAGCTCGTACCAGCGTTTGCGCTCGCCGATCCGCGCGCGGCGCTTCCAGCGGCCGCTCTTCGGGGTCTGCTCCGCGATCCGCCCGAGCGTCTCGAGCTGGGCGCGCGGGTCGAGCGGCGCCCCCGCGATCGCCGGCCGGTCGCCGTCGGCCAGGACCGCGCCGATCCGCTCCAGGTTGTGCGTCACCGTTCTCCACCAACCCCAGTCCTCTCCGACCAACGAGCGGAACACGCGCACGTCCATGGCAGACGGATCGTCGGAGTCGGCGAGCTCGAACGTCACGAGCAGGCGCAGGCAGTCGTCGACATCCTTCTCGTTGAGCTCGACGATCTGGAGCTTGGAGAGCAGCAGGTCCATCGGATCGAGCGTGTAAGGCAGTCGCGCCAGGCGATCGGCGAAATCGAGCGTGTGACACATGTGGAGTTTGTCGATCAGCACGTCGACCGCGAGGCCGGTCCCGCGGTGGGCGAAATACAGCTGCTTGTTGCCGTACAGGGCGTTGAAGGTCTTGTCCGGCTCGAACCCCTGCTCGACGAGCATGCCGGTCAGCTCGCGCCGGGTGGAGCTCAGCGACCCGAAGTCGAGGTCCTGGCCGCTCCGGGTGCGCGCCGGCAACTCCGGGCACAGGAAACGGATGGCCAGACCCCCGAGCAGGCGAAGGACGATCCCGCGCTCGGATGCCAGGTCGATCAGCGCCTGCCCGTCGTGCAGCAGCTCGGTGTCCTGGGCGGTGTCGCTCACCTGAGCAATACGGTACTGACTGTTAGGTTTCGCCCCGTGCCGTTGACCGACCACGAGCTGGCCGTGTGCGATCACATCGCGGCGCAAACTGATCAGCTCGTCTCGCTCGCGAGCGACCTCATCGCCTTCGACACGACCGCGCGCGAGGTCGGCGATCCGCCGCGGGATGAGGAACAGTTGCAGAGCTACCTCGCAGAGCGCCTGCAGGCAGCCGGCGCGGAGGTCGATCTGTTCGAGCCGGATGCGGAGGCGATGCGAGGAAAGCCGCTCGTGCCGCCCGGGCTCGACTTCGCGGGACGCCCTCAGCTCATCGCCACCCAGCGCGGACGTGGCAGCGGCCGCTCGCTCGTGTTCAACGGCCACATCGACGTGGTCTCGGGCGAGCCGCGTGCGTCGTGGACGAGCGACCCGTTCACCCCCCAGCTGCGCGACGGGCGGCTGTACGGCCGCGGCGCGTGCGACATGAAGGGGGGCATCGCGTCGATGGTGTTCGCGGTCGAGACTCTGGCGTCGATCGGGATCGACCTTCGAGGCGACGTGGTCGTCGCCACCAACACCGACGAGGAGTCCTCGGGCGCGGGCGGCACGGCGCTCGTCGAGCATGGCCTGCGCGCGGACGCGGGCATCGTCACCGAGCCGACCGGCTTCGACGTCTGGGTGGCCTGTCGGGGCTCGGAGTACTGCGTGGTCCGGGTGCCCGGGCGCCCCGGCCACGCCGAGGTGCGCCAGCCGCCGTGGCAGCAGGGCGGAGCCGTCAACGCGATCGAGAAGGCCGCGGTCGTCCTGGATGCGATCGGATCGCTCCGGACAGAGTGGGCCAATCGCACAGGCCTCGATCATCCATACCTGTCACGACCCTCACTCCTGCCCACGATGGCGCGCAGCGGCGAGTGGCCGGTCACCTATCCGGCGTCGTGCGATCTCACGCTCGCGGTCATGTACCTGCCGGCCATGGCGGATGCCGGCGGTTGGGGGGCCGAGGTCAGGCACGAGGTCGAGGCGTGGATCGTCCGCGAGAGCGCGCGCGACGACTGGCTGGCTGAGCACCCGCCCGTGGTCGAGTGGTGGCCCAACGCAGTGATGCCGATGGAGATCCCGGAGTCGGAGCCGATCGTCAAGACCGCAATCGATGCGACCAGCGACGTCGGCCAGCCGGGAGGGCTGGGGGGGCTCGACTCGTGGTACGACGGGGCGACGCTGACCACGCTGGCCGGCATCCCGTCGATCGGCTACGGGCCGCCGGGATTCGACGCCTCGGGTCTCAGCCTCGCGCACATGGTCGACGAATACGTCCCGGTCGATGGCCTGGTCGGGTGCGCGCAGGGCCTCGCGGTCGCGGCGATGCGCTTCTGCGGCGTCCGGGACTAGCCCTCAACGCGCTGGGCGAGCTCGATGCCCTTTTTCCCGACGTCGACGACGTAGCCCCGGAGGATCCCGTGGTTGGCCTCGCTCCCGGGATTGATGCACAGCGTCTTGCCGATCTTGCGCTCGCCGCCCGACTCGTGGATGTGGCCGTGGATCGTGAGCAGCGGCTGGTAGGTCTCGATCAGCTTGCGCACCGCGGTCGAACCTACCGGCCCTCTGAGCACGTCGCCGGCCGAGATCGTCGGGCGGAGGTTCTCATCCAGCAGCGGCGCGGTGTCGAGCCCCGAGTCGTGGGGCGGGACATGGATCATGAACACGGCCCTGCGTGGATCGCGCACCTGCTGCGCGAGCGCGTCGAGGCGGGCGTACAGCTCGTCTTCGGACTCCTCGCGCGGGGTCTGCCACGGCGTGTGGTTCGACCAGCCCGAAGAGAGCAGCTGCAGGTCGCCGGGTATGTCGAGCACCTTGCCGTCCGCGTTGACGGGCTTGATCCCGGGCTGGTTGAGGATCGGATCGATCACGAACTCGTCGTCGTTGCCGGGGATCAGATACAGCGGAGCGTTGCCTTCCGCGAGCCGCTCGGTGGCGAGCTTCATCCACGCGTCGACGCGCTCGTTCATCAAGTTGTGGAGCAGCTCGTCCCGGCCCGGCTCGTCGGAGGCGAGCCGCTCTGCCTCCTCTGAGGTTGTGATGAAGGAGTAGTAGCCGACATCCGCGATGTCGCGCTCGAGCTGGGCCAGCTCCTCGGCGCCGCTCACGCGGCGATGCACCCCGAATAGCTCGGTCTCGTACCGCCCGTTCTGCTGGATGATCGGGACGATCGCCTTGCCCGTCAGATCGCCGGCCACCAGCGCCACATTCGCCTTGTAGACGTTCAGCGTGATCGCGTTCAGGAACTTCCGCCACGCCTTCTCCGCGGCGTGGAAATCGCTGGCGATATATAGCCGGGTAGCGATCGCGCAGCCCCCGCGCTAGTCGGGTGGCAACTCGGTGAACAGCATCTTCTCGTCGACGCCGGCCCGCTGAGCCCGGTAGCGCATGATGAAGAAGATCACGATTCCGATCAGGTAGAAGATCCCGGCGTCGATGATCCCGTTCGTCTCCAGATACGTCAGCGCGCTCCCGCCCTTGAGCGCGTCGATGATCGGCTTGATCACCGCGAAGATGTAGATCCAGAGCGGGAAGATCAGCCAGGCCAGCCCGATCCACGGCAGCTGTTTGCCGAACGGGGCGTTGCGGACGAGGTCGGGGCGGCGGAAGCGCACGAGCAGTGCGTTGACCCCGGGCAGCGTCCAGGTCAGCACCGCCATCACGATCGAGAACCACGCGGTGCCGGCCAGGTTCAGCTTGTGGCCGGTCGTGGCCAGGAACGTGGGCAAGTCCTTGTAGCTCTGGAAGAACAGGAAGATGCCGGTCAGGACGAGCGTGGCGATGATCGCGTTCAGCGGGGCGCGCAGGCGCTCGCTGACGCTCCCGAACCATTCGGGCACCTGGCGGTCGAGGCTCCACGCGAGCTGCATCCGGCTGATGAAGTTGATGTACACCGGACACAGCAGGAACGGGAACACCACCCCGCCGAGGCTGATGACGAACCACAACGGCCACAGGCTGCTGTTCGCGACCACCGCCAGCAGGGGCATCGAGTTCGGCTGGCCGAGCGGGAGCGCGGTCAGCGCCGAGTTGAATCCCCAGTAGCTGCCGCCCCAGCTGACCTGAGTGTTGAAGCCGAAGTGACTCGAGATCGCATCCACGTACACGGAGTTCGCGAGGACGCCGATCACGAGCGCGCCGATCAGCGCGATCAAGACGCCACGGCGGACGTTCCCGCGCACCTCACCGGCGATGTACGCCGAGTACTGGAAGCCGATGAACTGGAACAGAAGCACCGACAGCATCAGCGGGAATACCGTCGTCGAGAAGATGTTGGTGAAGAAGCTGTTATGGGTCGTGGCGATCAGGCCGGCCGTCTTGCCGGTCTGGGCGATGTGCGCGGCGGTCACACCGCCGGTGTAGTGCGGCAGGTTGGCGTTGAAGCTGCCCTTGTGGGTGAACAGCAGACCGAACAGGAACATGCCCACGAAGCACGCGACCCCGAACCCGGCGAGCGCGGTGACGACCCGGTGGAAGGTTCGGGTCGGAAGGAGGGCGACGACCGCGATCAGCAGCAGGACGATGATCGAGGCGATGAAGCCGGGGGTGCCGGTGATCGAGCCAGTCGCGTCGGTGAACCAGTTGTTCGCGCCGTGGAAGCCGCCGGCGCCGATGCCGATGATCCGCGCTGAGATCTGAAGGTTCCTCAGGACGAGCGGGACCTCGAACGCGATGATGAGCACGCTGGCGATCACCAGCGTCCACGACTCGAGCCAGCCGAGGAACGGGTGCAGGATGCGGCTCGAGAACACGTAGTCGCCGCCCGACCGGGGCATGACCGAGGTGAGCGACGCGAAGATCAGCGCGAGCAGGATGCAGAACAGACCGGCGACGATCGCCGCCCAGCCGTAGGCGGAAAACGGCCCGGCGCGCCACACCGGCACGAAGGCGAGGCTCTAGAAGATCGGGTACAGCGTGAGCCCGACGCCCACGAACGCGGCGACGTTGAAGAACAGGGCGTTGGTCACGCTGACGTTGCGGACCAGCCCCGAGGATTGGCGCACGAACAGCTTCGGCGTGGTGGTCGCCGCAGCGGCGGACGGGCCGGCGTCTTCAGCCACAGTCACCCTCCAATCCCGGTCGGAAGCGAGACAGGAGCGACACTACCACGGCTATCAGACGTCGAGCAGGGCCTGCGCGTAGTGCGAAGGACGGCGATCGGCAAACGCGTCGTTGTGCTCGCTCGTGCGCTTGTCGGCCGCGTCGCCGAGCTCGCAATCGGCGGTGATGGTGGCCAGGCCGCGGTCGGGAACCGGGCCGGCCCGGAGCGCGCCGTCCGGTCCTGCGATGACGCTGCCACCCTCGAACTCGAGCCCGCGTTCGGTGCCGCACCGGTCGCATACCGCGACGAACAGCTTGTTCCAGTAGGCCGTCATCGCGGCGAGCGAGTGGAGCACCGGGCGCCCATCGGGAGGGGCATCGTCGCGGGGCCAGTTGGTCGGCAGCGCAATCAGTTGCGCGCCCTGCAGCGCGAGGCCGCGGGTCAGCTCCGGGAACTCGAGGTCGTAACAGACCGCGAGCCCAACCGACCCGTAGCGCGTCGGCACGACCGGCGCCGGCGACTCGCCCGGGGTGAACCAGTAGCACTCCTCGTCCCAGAGATGCATCTTGCGGTAGACGGCGAGGACGCCGTTCCCATCGACGAGCGCGGAGCTGTTGAACAGCCGCCCGTCCGACGCCAGCTCGCAGAAGCCGCCGACCACAAGCGCATCGCCGCGCGCCGCCTCCTCAGCCCACCCCGTTAACAGATCCCCGTCGGCGGGCGTCGCCGCGGCCCGAGCCTCGTCGACGGAGCGGAACACGTAACCGCTCGTGCACAGCTCGGGCAGCACCACGATGTCGGCGTCGTTGGCCACCGCCGCGGCGATCGACTCGCGCGCGAGCGCGGCGCTGGCCGTGGGCGACTCGACATCCGGAGCGATCTGACAGCAGGCGATGCGGACCGGCATCCCCGCCAGCCTATCGAGCGGGCTATGCGGTCTCGAGCGCCGGCTCGACCGCGTGGGCGCCGGCCGGCACGACGGCGTCGCGCAGGAAGGCCGCCCCGATCGCCGCGCCGCAGACCGCGAAGACCGCGCCAATCAGGAACGCCAGGTGATAGCCACCGGTGAGTGCGGCGGCGGTGCTCGCACCGCTCGCAACGAGATGGCTGGTGCGCGCGGCAGCGGTGCTCGCCAGCACCGCGAGCCCCAGTGCTCCGCCCATCATGAACGCGGTGTTGGTGATGCCGGAGGCCAGGCCCGAATCCTGTGGCTCGACGTCGCTCATCGACGCCATCAGCACGGGGTTGAAGGCCAGGCCGCCGCCGACGCCGAACAGCAGCATCGCGGGCAGCACGTCGACGACGAACGAGCCGTCCACCGGGGCACGAGCCAGCCACAGCAGCGCCGCCGCGGCGAGGAGCAGACCGGCGGCCAGCGGCACACGGAAGCCGTAGCGCATGACCAGCTTGGCCGAGAGGCCCAGCGAGAACGCCATCATCAACAGGTTGCCCGGCAGGTAAGCGAGGCCGACCTGCAGCGGGCTGTAGCCGAGCACCAGCTGGAGATACAGGGCGGACAGGAAGAACAGCGCGAACATCGCCGCCGCCCACAGAATGCCGACGGCGTTCGCCGTGGTCAGGTTGCGGTGTCGGAAGATCCCGAGCGGCACCAGCGGAGCCGGGACCCGGGCCTCCCAGGCCACGAAGCCCCCACCGATGGCCAGAGCCACAGCAAGCAGCCCGATCGTCTGGGCCGAGAGCCAACCGGCCGAGTTGCCGTTCACGATCGCGTACACGGCAAGCACCATCGCGGTCGTGATCGCCACGGCGCCGGGGACGTCGAGACGGCGCTCTCCGGCACCCGCGCTCACCGATGGCAGCAGCTTCAACCCGGCGAGCGTCACCGCGATCCCGATCGGAAGGTTGACCAGGAAGATCCAATGCCAGCCGACCAGGTCGGTGAGCACGCCACCCACGAGGACGCCGATGCTTCCGCCGCCCGCCATGACGAAGCCGAATACGCCCATGGCCTTCGCGCGCTCGGAGGGCTCGGTGAACAGCATCACGATCAGCGAGAACGCGACCGCCGAGACGACCGCACCGCCGAGTCCCTGCACGGCGCGCGCGGCGATCAGCATCCCCTGCGTCTCAGACACGCCGCACACGAGGCTCGCGGCGGTGAACGCGGTGGTGCCGATCAGGAACAGCCGGCGCTGGCCGAACAGGTCGCCCAGTCGCCCCGCCAGCAGCAGGAAGCCCCCGAACGTGAGCATGTAGGCGTTGACCACCCAGGCGAGCGAGGTCTGGGAAAAGCCGAGGCTGGCGCGGATCGACGGGAGTGCAACGTTCACCACGGTGGTGTCGACGACGATCATCAGATCGCCGACACACAGAATCACGAGCGCGAGCCAGCGGGTACGGGTGCTTAGGTTTGCAGTCATCGGTGTCTCCTCTTCCGTGTTCGGCCTAATGACCGCGCCGGCGGCGAGAAATCATCGGTCACATCTCGGCGGCACAACTCGACCCCCCGAGCGGCGCCGCCGCGGCGACGGGCTCGGGCGGGGCGCCGGCGAACGGCGCGAGCAGCAGCACGACCAGCCCCGCCAGCACAAGTACCGAGCAGGCCAGGCGCAGCGAGGTTAGCTGAGCCAGGCCGCCGATAATCGGCGGCCCCGCGAGGAACCCGAGGTAGCCCAGCGATGAGACCGCCGCCAGGGCCGGGCCGGTCGAGACGCCGGGGTGATCGGCGCCGGCGCGGAACAGCGTCGGAATGACGCCGGCCAGCCCGAGCCCGAGCGCGAGGAACCCGGCGACGGCGGTTCCGGCGGTTCCGGCGCTGAGGCCCACGGCGAAACCCACCGCGGCCAGCGCACCGCTGCGGCGCAGCAGTCCGTCGGCGCCCCAGCGAGCCCACAACCGGTCGGTCAACAGCCGCCCGAACCCCATGCCGAGGCTGAACACGGCGTACGCGATCGCGCCCAGGGCCGCCGTGCCGGCCAGGTCGTCGCGCACCAGCTTCGCGCTCCAGTCCGACGCACCACCCTCGGCCACGAGCGAGAAGAAGCAGGCCACGCCGATCAACGCCAGGCGGGCCGGGATCCGCGTCCACCGCAGTTTGGGCGCCTCCGCGTCGGCGTCGTGGTCCTCGCGGGGAAGCTGGAACGTCGAGAACAGGCCCGGCAATCCGAACAGGACCGCGGCAAACGCGAAGTGCGTCAAAGGCGCGACGTCGAGGGCGGCGGCCACCGCTCCCAGCCCGGCACCGGCAAAGCCGCCGAACGAGAACGCGGCGTGCAGCGAGGACAGGATCGGCCGGTTCATGCCGCGTTCGATCGACACTCCCTGGGCGTTCATGACCAGGTCGAGGGTCGAGTTGGCGACGCCCACCACGAGCAGCGAGGCGGCAAGCGCCGGGACGGTCTGCGCCAGCGCGGGGAGCAGGATCGCCACCATCAGCCCGGCGACCGCCACCCGGCAGAACGTGCTGCTCGAACGGCCGGGCAGCAGGCGGCCGACCAGCGGCATCGATACGACTGCGGCAGCGGCTGGGGCGAGCAGGCAGAGGCCGAGGATCCCTGCGCCGGCGTGGACTCGGTCCGACAGCGCGGGAATGCGCGACGCCCAGGTGGCGAACAGCGCACCGTCCACGAAGAACACGGCCGTGATGGCGGCCCGCCGGTTCACGCGCGGAGCACCTCGATGCCGAGCGCGCGGTACGGGGCCAGGGCGCGCTCGTCGACGTCCGCATCGGTCACGAGTTGCGTGACGGCGCTCATCGGCGCGACGACCACCGGCATCGCCGTGCCGAGCTTGTCGTGATCGGCCAGCGCGACGACCTCCGCCGCGCCGTCGATCATCGCGGCCTTCACGTGACGCTCCTCGAGGTCGTTCGTGGTCACGCCGATCTCGGGGTGCAGGCCGCACACGCCGAGGAACATGATGTCGGCGCGAATGACCCGGAGCGCCTCGACCGCGGCGGCCCCGACGGTGACGAGCGAATCGGGGCGCAGAGTGCCGCCGATGACGGTCACCTCGAGGCCGGGATGGTCAGCCAGCGCCAGCGCGATCGGCGGGCTCGTGGTGATAACGCTCGCGCACAGGTCGTCGCGCAACGCGCGGGCGAGCTCCAGGGTGGTGGTGCCGCCGTCGAGTACCACCACCTGCCCGTCGGTCACGCACGCCGCGGCGCGCTTGGCGATCGAGGCCTTGGCTTCGGGCGCACGGCGGGATCGAGCGGCGAACGACGACGCATCGCCGTGGCGCGGAAGCGCGCCGCCGTGGACGCGGCGCAGGAGCCCAAGGCCGTCCATCTCGCGCAGATCACGCCGGATCGTGTCCGAGGAGACGTCGAGCTCGGAGCTCAGATCGGTGGCCAGCACCCGCCCCTGGGTGCGGAGTCGATCGAGGATGACCGCTCGCCGCTCGTCAGTCAGCACGGGTCACAGACTACACGAGCTTGCACGAACATGCAAGATCGTGCGCACTCAGGAACGCTCAGGCATCGACGGCCGGCGTGAGCACGAGATAGCAGAACCCGAGCACGCCGCGATAGCCGTTCACGTACTCGGTCAGGCGCTGATCGAGGTGCTCCCGGACGGCGAGCGCATCGGAAGCACCCGGATTCGCCAGGAGCCACTCCTCGGAGCCGCGGCGCGAACTCGACTCGAACTCGTCCCATTCGCGATGATCGGCCGTGGTCAGGCTGAGCACGCGCCACCCCGCGTCACGGGCATGATCGAGCACGCGTTCGAGTGCGAGGACGTCGTCACCGAAGATCGCTTCGGCCTGCGGCGTGGTGTCGCCCTCCCAGCACCCATCGCCGAACAGCAGCCGCCCACCCGGCGCCACGAGCCCGCTCAGCGCGGCGAGCGCGGACGCGGTGCCGCCCAGGGCGTGAGAGGAACCGACGCACAGCACGCGCTCGGCCGGCTGATCCCAGTCCTGCGCACGTCGACACACGAACTCGACGCGCTCCGCAAGACCGCGTTCGTGCGCCGCGCGTCGCCCACGGTCGAGCAGGTCCGTGTCGCTGTCGACCCCCACGCCGCCGCATCCGTCGGCCGCCGCGACAACCACGCGGAGCAACAACTCGCCCCATCCGCAGCCCAGATCCAGAACCGACCGCGCCGAGCTCACATCGAGCTGCCCGATCAACACGTCCGCGTGCGCCTCGGACAGCGGTGTGTTCCATCGCATCGCCGCGTAGCGCCCCGAGGTCGGAACCACGGTCAGGACATTAGCCCGAACGGACGTGGTCCTGATCGGGGACGGCCGCCGCGGAGTAGCTGGCGGCGAGCCCCTGGCGCCAGCTCGTGTACCGCGGTGCCCAGCCGAGCTCGCGCTTGGCCTTGGCGTTCGAGGCCCCGCGCGCCTGCGTGGCCATTACGACGGCCGTCTCGCCGGCGACGAGCCGGGCGAGCCAGACCGGGAAGTGCCGGGGCGGCTTGGCGCCGAGCGCCTGCGCCATGACCGGCAGCCAGTCGCGCACGGGCGCCGGGTCGTCGTCGACGATGTTGTAGATCGCGGGTCCATCGTGCTCGAGTGCGAGCACGGTCGCCGCGGCGGCATCGTCGAGATGGATGAACGACATCATCCCGGCGCCGTTGCCGACGATCGGGTATTGCCGCTTGCGCACGGGCTCGACCAGGCCGTCGTTGCCGGCGCCGTAGAAGCCCCCGTAGCGCAGCGCGATGCCCCCGAACTCGGTCACCGCGTCGTCGACGTGGGCCATCGCCGCGTAGGTCTCCCCCGCGTTCTTCGGGGGCGTCGGATCGAGGGGGTCGTCCTCGGTCTTGATCGGCCCGCCCTCGCGCGCGTAACGGTAGGGCGCAAAGCTCTGGCCCACGAACCGGTGCACGTCCGCATCCCTCGCCGCCGCGAGCAGCGTGTCGGTGCCCTCGGTCCGCAGCCGGTTGGTTGCCGCGAACGTCCGGTCCAGGCTGCGGCCGAACTTCGCGTTGGCGAGCGCGGTGGCCTGATGGACGATGGCGTCGGGCTGGACCTCGAGGACCGACCGGCGGACCGCGCGCGGGTCGAGGATGTCGAGCGCGACCGGCGTGGCGCCGAGCCCCCGCACTCGCTCCGCACTCCCCGGCGAGTTGTGGGTTCCGTATACCTCGTGCCCGGCGTCGATCAACTGGGCGACAAGCCGGGTGCCGAGCGCACCGCTGGCGCCGGCCACGAAAACTCGCATTTGGTGCTCCTTTGCAACTTTCTGTCACATCCCACGCCGCTGGCGGGTCTAGTCCCATGACACCTCGGGAAGGAAGAACGTGACAGTGACCGATCAAGACTGGCTCGCCACACGATTCGAAGAGCACCGGCCGCACCTGAGGGCCGTCGGCTACCGGATGCTGGGCTCTCTGAGCGAGGCCGACGACGCCGTGCAGGAGGCCTGGCTACGCCTGAGCCGAACCGACACGAGCGCGGTCGAGAACCTCGGCGGGTGGCTCACCACCGTGGTCGCGCGCGTGGCGCTCAACATGCTTCGTTCCCGCACCACGCGACGGGAGCAGCCGCTCGACGTGCACGTACCCGACCCGGTCGTCGATCCCGTCGACGGGACCAATCCCGAGCACGAGGCGCTCCTGGCGGACTCGGTCGGGCTCGCACTGCTCGTGGTGCTCGAGACGCTGCCGCCACCCGAGCGGCTGGCCTTCGTGCTCCACGACATGTTCGCCGTCCCGTTCAGCGAGATCGGCGCGATCCTCGAGCGCTCGCCCGATGCGGCGCGCCAGCTGGCCAGCCGGGGGCGCCGGCGCGTGCGGGGCGGCGCCCCGAGTCCCGACCCCGACCTGGGCGCACAGTGGGAAGCCGTCGAGGCCTTCCTGGCGGCCGCGCGCGACGGTGACTTCGAGCGGCTCGTCGCCGTGCTCGACCCCGACGTCGTCCTGCGCGCCGATGGCGGCCTGACCGGCCTGTCGCACCGCGTCCAGGGCGCGGAGACCGTTGCGAGCCAGGCGCTCATGTTCTCGCGTGTCGACCTGACCGTTCGGCGAGCGCTGATCAACGGCGCGGCCGGGATGGTCTCGCTGCGCGGAGGGCGGCTGTTCTCGGTCGGCGCGGTGACGGTCCGGAACGGAAGGATCGTCGAGATCGACATCCTCGCCGACCCCGAGCGTCTCGCCGGGCTCGATCTGGCCGTGCTCGACGACTGACCTCGCCGGCCGCGACTTCGCGCTGTCACAGAGTCGGCCTGCCAGCCGTCATACGGACAAGAGCCCAACGAGTACCGGAGGTCCATAGCGATGCCGGCAGTCACCCAACCCCCGAAGATCGAACGCCCGCTCCCGCCCGAACCCGGAGCTGTCGCACTGCTCGAGGAGGTGGCCGATCTGAGCGCCGGGCTCGGACTCGGCTTCATGTCGTTCCTGGGCGCCATCCCCGGTCTGCTGCCCGCGGTGGCGCTCACCTTCGCCGCGCTCGCGTTGCTCGCGATCCCGATGCTCGTCGTTGGGATCGTGGCCGGCGTCATGTACCTGCTCGTCCGGGTTCTCGCCCGGGTCGTCGGACGGGCCGCGTCATTCTTCAGAGCGCCGGCGCCGCAACCCGAGCACTCCGAGCCGGCGCCCGCCGCTCCGGAATTCAACCGTCGCTTGTCACTGAAGGGACCGCATGCGATGGTCTGAGGACCCGTGCGGTTCTCGGTCAACCTCCCGAACTTCGGCGACTTCGCGGATCCGAGAGCGGTGGCGACGGTCGCCGTCGCGGCCGAGGAGGCGGGCTGGGACGCGGTGTTCGTATGGGATCACGTTGTCCACGACAAGCAGGCGCGCCGTGGCCAGCCCTTCGGCGACCCGTGGATCCTCCTGGCTGCCGCAGCGATCGCGACCTCTCGAATCAAGCTCGGGACGCTCCTCACTCCGGTGGCTCGCCGGCGGCCCGAGCAGCTGGCGCGCCTTCTCGGCACGCTGGACGGCTTGACCGGCGGACGGATGATCTTCGCCGCCGGGCTCGGCGGCCCGATCGAGGATGAGTACGGCAGCTTCGGCGACACGACCGACCCGGTCGTACTCGCGGAGCGCCTCGACGAGGGCCTCGACCTGCTGGCGCGCTACTGGTCAGGCGAGTCGGTCAACCACGATGGTCGCCACTACCAGGTCCGCGACGTGGCGTTGCTACCCGCCACCGTTCAGCGCCCTCGCCCGCCGATCTGGATCGGCGGATTCTGGCCGCACCGGGCGCCGATGCGCCGCGCCGCCCGCTGGGACGGAGCCGTACCGCTGTTCATCGACGCGCGCCACGGTCACGTCCCTCCGATCGACCAGGTTCGCGACCTCGTCGGCTACGTGAATCAGCATCGCGAGGATGCGGACGTCCGCCCGTTCGAGATCGTGCTCGGCGGCGCCACGCCGGGCAACCCGGACAAGGCGCGGGACGTGATCGCTCCGCTGGCCGAGGTCGGCGCCACCTGGTGGGACGAGCGGCAGCTCCAGACCTCCGACGACCTCTATCGTCTGACCCCAGTGCTGCGCCGCGTCAACCAGGGGCCACCGGCCCTTTGATCATGGACGTCGAGCAGCTGTTCCGGGACGATCTCGAGTACTACGAGGGGAGAGCGGACGGGATCGCCTCGGTGCGCGAAGTGACCGTCGACGAGGCGCGCCGGGACCTCGCCGCGCGACACGGCCTCGCGAGCTGGGACGACCTTCGCCGGCGTGTCGAGGCGATGCGCAGCGGTGCAGAGCCGCCCACCCCGTTCCGGTTGGCATACCGAGCGCTCGAGGCCGGCGACCGCGAGCGCCTGGTGGAGTTGCTCGACCAGCACCCGGATCTGGTCATGCAGAGCGG
>Ga0335080_10003902_pt1 | contig 15161 bp, 15 predicted proteins | sample Lox_Sample_34_FD_206720 | JGI IMG/M metagenome (GOLD analysis project Ga0335080, IMG submission 206720) | Soil microbial communities from Loxahatchee National Wildlife Refuge, Florida, United States - Lox_Sample_3.4 | ecosystem: Environmental > Terrestrial > Soil > Wetlands | place: USA... | reverse complement strand
GCGCTTGGAAGTGTTCTTCGACACTTGTGCGTATCGCACAACCAGTGCCAACAGCTGCAGTGAGGACTCGGAGACTCCGCAGCGCGCGAAAAGGTTACTGCCCGGCGCCGCACCGCTCGCGGATGCGGTGCGAATCACTCTCGGTCCGAAGTCTAAGTCCATGCTGATTCATAGAACGGGGTAGGTCCATATCGTCTGCAATGATGGACTGACCATCGCGAAGGAGATGGAGCTCGAGGCTCCCAAGGAGAATCTCGTCGCGCAGATGCTGCGCCAGGGGGCCGCGAACACTGGAGACACTGACCCCACGATAACGGCAGTAACTTCCGCGGGCCCGCCGGGGATTCTTCATGGTCGCCTGCTCAACGTTTCACGCATGGCCACGTATAAGGTGAGATGGCCGCCGGAATCGCGCATGAGTTAAATCAGCCTCTTACGGCTATTGCAACTACTGGGAGGTCCGCGTAGCGGACTTTGGATACGGTCCGTCGCCGAGGCTGCGGGCCGGATATTTGACCCGTTCTTCTTCACTAACGACAATGGAACCGGTTTGGGACTCCCGATCAGCAACACCATCGCGCGGGACCACGGCGTGTCCGTTGGATACCGCGCCAATGTGCCACATGGAGCTTGCTTCTCTTTACGTCTTCCTGCCCATGAACCCGACTAAGATGCAACATCAAGCGCCGACGGTCTTCGTGGTAGATGACGACGAGGGAGTGCGCAATTCCCTGCGCTTCCTGCTGAAATCAGTAGGGCTCACGACCCAAGCACTGTCCTCGGCGAGTGAGTTTCTTGAGATCTACAAACCGAACCAGCCAGGATGCCTGGTGCTCGATGTGCGTATGCCCGGAATGAGCGGTCTTGAGCTACAAGAGCAGCTTAATTTGCGGGGCGCAGTAATCCCGGTGATCTTCATCACCGGTCATGGAGATGTGCCAATGGCTGTCGCGGCGATGCAGCAGGGAGCATTCGATTTTCTGCAGAAGCCATTTCGCGACCAGGACCTTATCGATCGGATCCAGCGCGCGCTTGAGCGCGACGCGCATAACCGGGCTACCCTTGCGCAGCATGCACGCAATCGTGAGCGATTAGAGTCCTTGACGCGCCGGGAACAAGAGGTCATGGCCCTGATGACGCGTGGTAAGCCCAACAAGATCATGGCGGCCGAGCTCGGCGTCAGCCAACGTACAATTGAAATTCACCGTGCCCGCGTCATGGAAAAAAGCGGCGCCGCTTCACTGGCTCAGCTAGTCCGCATGGTCATGGATATTGAGGCGGAACGCGCGGAACAGTAAAAGCCGTCCGGTGCCCAGTAGACTAATTGCGCACTTGCGAATGCATGCGATCATCGGCCTTAAAGAACCGACGGCCGAACGAAATCAGCTCACCGTCCGTGGGATGATCAAGACCTTCAACGCCCGATACGCGACCCCACACAGCCGGATGCTGGTTCTGAAGGTGTAGCGCGAGTTCATTCTTGGCATTCGCGGGGCCAGTGATCAAAACAGCTCCGGCAGTCGCGATTGCCTGGGCCACTCGCTCTAAGAAGGCACGATCGACCAACGCATGCCCGCTTCCGATCGTGTTGGCTTTGTGGTGGATATGTACGTGCGGGTTTGAGCTGCGCAGGGTCAACTGGTCGGAATCGACTGCGTCGAAGTGATAGATCTTCGCCTCATGGTGATCAATCCACACCAAGGCGTGGTAGTGCTCGCTCATCCAGTCACCCTCGGGAGCCCGTTATTTTGACCTGAAATTGTGCGCTGCTGACTGACTCACGGCTATAGGTATTACTGCGGACCCATATCGTTACCTGAGCGGATAGGCATCCGTCGATCATCCATCGCAGCATGAAGTCCACAAATTACTGCGGAGATCCGACCCGTGCCCAAGAGGATCTTGATCATCGATGGACACCCAGATGCCAACGCGGAGCACTACTTGCATGCGCTCTCAATTGCCTACCGAGACGGCGCGCGAAAAGCAGGGCATCAGCTGCGCGGGATCGTCGTTAGCGAACTTGATTTTCCCTTGCTACGCACGAGTGAGGACTTCAATTCCGGCACACCGAATCGGACGATCCGCAAATGTCAGGAGGACCTTGCCTGGGCCAACCACGTGGTGATTCTCTTTCCTCTATGGCTCGGTTCAATGCCTGCATTGCTAAAGGGATTCTTCGAGCAGGTATTGCGTCCGGGCTTTGCCTTTCAGCCTGCGACGGGCCGTGGCCTTGCGAAAAAACTACTGCGCGGCAAGTCTGTGCGGATCGTCGTTACGATGGGAATGCCCGCACTATTTTATCGATGGTATTTTCGGGCGCACAGCCTCAAGAGTCTTGAACGCAACATCTTACGTTACTGCGGTTTGGGCCCGATTAGAGCCTCGGTAGTTGGCATGGTAGACAGCATGAGCCAGGCTGGCCGCGGCGATTGGCTTGCGCGCGTCCAGAAGTTGGGGCACCGGGCCGCATAGAAACACAAGCGCGCCCGAAAGGCATCGATGCCACGGCTCGCAGGCTATTCTCGCATGACGTACCGAACAGCGCGCTTTATGAATTGTATTTTGTGAAGTCATCAGGCTTTGAAGAACCACTTCGCTCAATTCGCTCGCGCGCCCCATCTGGGTAGAAGAACCAATCCACACAACCGAACTCCTCGCACTCGTCCGAAGGCTGGTTGGCTCGGCTGCTAATTATCGAACGATATGCAGGGCCCATCGATTGCCTCGCACCCTGCGGAGCGTCCCGATCCACCGATCCGATCTCGAACGGATTCAAGTTCGCAATGCGACTAAGCACTGGTCCGCTATTCATAAACATCCTTTGTTCGTTCCTCTTCACTAAGTGTCCAATGCCGGGGACTGGCACACCATCCGGAAAATCGCTTACAAGACGTGCCTTGAAAAAATCTTCCAACAAAATCTTCCAACCAAGACTACGCACTATCCACGATGTAACTTGCGGACTCGACAATTAGGGTGGCACGCGAGCGGTATTCTTGGGGCAGCGTTATGCACGCAAATGTTCGACGCATCCTGGTAGCGGTTGGAGACCTTCGGTCCGCGCCCAAGAATGAGTTGCGCAAGGCCGCGACACTAGCGAGAAAGGCCAAGGTCGGCATCGAACTCTTCCATGTGATCACTGAACCGGATCCGGGGCGTAGCTATCCTGAGACGGCCACCGCAAGGCAGGTTGCCGAGCGCCGCGGCCTAATTGCTGCCAAGGTTGAACGTAGGCTTGAACGCATGGCGCGCGATCGGAGCCTGAAGGGACTCGACGTCGACTGCGCAGCGAGTTGGGACTTCCCGCCGCATGAAGCCATCGTGCGGCGCGCTGAATTCACCAAAGCAAAACTGGTCATTGCAGCCATTAGACGCCACCGGTTCGGCGCGCGAATGCTACTAACGAACACCGATTGGGAACTGATTCGTCACTGTCCCGTGCCGCTTTTGCTTGTGAAGTCCCGCCGCCCCTATAGAAGACCTGTGGTGCTGGCTGCGATCGATCCGTTTCACAGCCACGCCAAGCCCGCGGACCTCGACCCACAACTTCTCGACACTGGCGGGTCGTTTGCGAAGTTACTGCGCGGCCGTCTGCACGTGTTTCACTCGTTCATGCCGCTCATGGCATTCGAAGCACTGGCGGGTGGTCCGCCAGTTCCGCTGATGCCCGAGGCAGAGTTGGCGCACGAGGACTTCGTTGCCGGTGAAGTGAAGAGACTAGCCGCGAAAGCGGGAGTTACTGGCAAATATTGTCACCTCTGCATAGGCAATGTGGCCGACGCACTGGACGCGGTCACGCGGCGTTTGCATGCCAATTTGGTTGTGATGGGTGCAGTATCGAGGTCTGCGCTCGCCCGCATGTTCATTGGCAACACGGCGGAGCGCGTATTGGATCGACTCAGCTGTGATGTGCTGGTCCTTAAACCTGCGGGCTTCAAGTCCAAGATCCTGGCAAAGCCGGCTGTGGCCAATCTCAGGACCGTACCGAACGTGCACCAAGTTCCACGTTTTGCAAGACCGGCACGCTCGCCAAGTCGTAGATCCCATGCATGGACTTCTGCCGTCGCTTAGAGGGACCGCTGCCAAGGCCGGCGAAAGCAGGCCTGTGCGGTCTCTGACCGCATGTGCGCATTACCTCAGCCGACACCTTGGGCTTACTCCATGACGCAAGAACTTGGCGTTACTCATGCCTCCGGGAGTAAGCCTCAGGCGGTTGGTATGTGTGCCGAGTGCGGCATCGCGCTCGTGACGGATAGTATGGGCCGCTCAGCGGGTAGCGCGACCTTCGGTGCATTGCTCATCTTTGCCGGCATCATCGCCCTATTCATTAGAGTGATCGTTGCATTGCTGCTGACAATCAGCGGTGTACTGTTGATGTCGATTGGTGGACGGCGCCTAGGGCTTATCTGCCCGCATTGCGGCGCGCGCGGTACTACGCTCCGCCAGCTGGCACGTCGAGCGCGACGGCACCTCGGCGAATGACCGTCGCGGCGGCCGCAAAGCTGAGCGCCCGGTAATTTGCTCTTGCCGCATGCTTGGGGCGACAGACGAAGCTTCGCAACTGCGGCTTCAAACCGCTGGTACTGCCCGCAGGGCATGCACGCGCTCTTGCTCAGCTTCAGGATGGCCGCTTGGCCTGGGCGCAAGGGCCGCCTAGAGCTCCACGCCGTAGCATCGCCCCGAGCACGCCGAACTCTGCGATTCATCGCACGCGACTGGCGCGTCCGTTGAGTAACCAATAAATCGCGCGGCAAAGCGGCGCCACGAATCCGGCCGGCTGCGCCCGGAACGGCAGAGCAGACCGCCTCCTGTAGGATGACACCGGCGGCGGTCTCTGCGAGGCCCCACGCCAAGTCAGGAGTTTTCTGTGGTCGCGACTTGAGCCGGCTTGTGTAGGCTCACGCAGGCTGTTGCATTACGAGCTGCAACGAATCGTGAGTCGAAGCTCGTGGACGCAAGGAGGCGCGAGCGATGAAGACTCTCACGCGAGTTACGATTTTGGTGGGCTTTTGGTTGGGCGCGCATCAGGCCGCGGTGGCCCAAATGCCGATCGGCCGGGACACACAGTCGGCCGTGGAAGCCGTGGTCGGCAACAAGGTTCTGCAAGCACGCTACCTCGGTGCTTCACCCTTCACGAACATAAGCGGCAACCTGGATTACGGCGCTCTGCTCACGGAGAACCGCGAGTTCATCGGCTCCGCTGCCCTACTGTTTGATACCGACCTGGTGCCGCTGTCGCGGCTGCGACTGCAGGTTGGCCCTCAACTATCTCTTGCGTGGTTGAACGAGGGGGAGAAAACCGATGTGTTTGCGCTCTCAGTCGGAGCGAGCGCACGGTACGAGATCGCACCACGTATTGGCCTGGCTGTGCTAGGCAGCGCCTTCTATTCTCCCGGCGTCCTCACTTTTGGAAACGCACATAACATGTACGACTTCACCGCGGGTGGTGAGGTGCGCCTGGCGGGACGTCTCTTCGCCGTCGCCGGGTATCGCTGGCTCAAGTTCACTCTGGTCAATGAGCCGGACGAGGACGTGTCGAATGAATTGTTCGCCGGGATCCGCTGGCAACTGCAATAGCTGCCCGGCCTCCGATTCGTCCAGTCGCTACTGCCCCGCAAGCCTGCCGGTCGGTCGAGCCTCGACCCGCGGCGTTGCTAGCGCTGAATCTCTACCAGCCGCGCCCAGGTGGAAAGGACGCTCGCAGGAAAGCAGAGCAACACGCCGGGGACGAGTAAGGCTCCGCTTGGGGGGCCTAGGGCAAGAAGCACGCCACCGATGACAAAGGGCACCGGAGGAGCCTGATTCATGAAGGGCCGCAGCGCGTTCTCGTATCCGGAGCCCTGCGTGGACCACAGCGTCCGGGTCAGGAAGAACCAGCTCAGCAAGCCCGTCGCTGCGATCTCCAGCCCACAGGGGCGCGCGCTCTGGTCGGGCAGGAGCGCCAACGTCGACACGAAGAGCACGCACAACAGCGTGATCAGGGCCTCGACGGCGCGTATCGGAGACGCGAATACTTCAAGATCTGCGCAAGATTGATCGAGACGGCGACGGAGAGCTAGCCAGTGAGCGCGGCCGACGCGCCGGCGTCGGCGACAAAGAAGTCCCGCCATCCATGCAGTATTTCGGCCTGCACTAGCGGTTACATGGGTAAACTCCATGACTGGCCCGCAGCCACGACCCCCTCTGCCAGCAGCGCCGCGATCACCGATGACGAGTGCCGCCGTGCCCCCTACGACCGAGTGCACCGCCAGCCCGCTTCCGCAAGGATTGCACGTCGCCGTCGCATGGGTTCTGTTGACGCTGGCCCTGCAGGGCGTGCTCTCGACAGTCGCCGCTCAGGGACTCGGAGAGGCTCGACGGCTGTCGTTGGTGTCGGCGCAGCGTCAGCGCGAGTATTACCTGCTGGTCCCTGCCTCGGTGCCGGACGAGCTGCCTGCGCCGGTATTGTTGCTGCTGCACGGCTCGTATTCAACGCCATTGGATATCCTGCCGCAGTGGCGCGAGGTCGCCACGGGCGCCGGTCTCATTCTGGTCGCGCCCAAGTCCTCGGCCGTCTATGGGTGGCGCATCCACGAGGACGGCCCGGACTTCTTTCGCGATCTGATCGATGAGGTCGCACGGCAGCGCCCGATCGACCGGCGCCGCATCTATCTCTTTGGCCACTCAGCCGGTGCCGTACACGCCCTGACGCTCGGAATTCTCGAGTCCCAGTACTTCGCGGCGGTGGCGGTGCACGCGGGCGCATTTACGCAGCAGAGTTCATTTAACGTCCTGCCGCTCGCGCGCCGTAAGATCCCGCTGTGGATTGCGGTCGGCGATCAGGACGAGCAGTTTCCACTATCCGCGGTGCGTCAGACAGAGACCGCGCTACGAAGCGCCGGCTTTCCACTTACGCTCACCATCCTGAGCGGCCACGATCATTCGTACCTCGCACCGCTGTCCGGACGCATCAATCGCGACGCCTGGGCGTTTCTCGAGTCGCTGTCGCTTGCGGATGCGCCGCTGTATCAGTCATATCGCTGAACGTCATTGCGTCAGTGGTTATTGAGCCGCGTGGACGCGAACCCGACCGTGAACCGCAATGCCGCGCTCGCCTTGTCCCAGCTGCTGGCGGGTCCCTTCTTCAGAAGCCACAGCAGCTCGCGCGTGCGGCTGGCGCATCCTTCAGGCGGACGCTGTCTCGACTTGTGGCGAAAGACCAGTATAGGTCGCAGGTCACTCGCCCGCAGGATACTGGCGTAGTCTGATTCCGTGAGTCGATTCAGATCCGGGTAATTGAACACGTACTCAATCACACGACGGGCAGTCTTCGCGCCGAGCCGCGGTTCGATCCGCTCGCATATCTGTGCGGGCGTGGAGGTCAGGTGCTCCCAAGGCTGAAGAATGCCGTCGAACATCCCGAGCGGCCCCTGGTCGGTCGGGATGCTCAGGTGATGCCCGATATCCGCGCTCCATATGGGCCCGAAGACCGTGAACAGTACGCCACCGGGAATGAGGCTCTGCTGGACCCGGTCCAGAGTCGTGCGCAGATCCGCGATGTGCTCAAATGCATTTATCGAGTACGCCACGGAGAAGCGCGAGCTCACCTCGAGCTTCGCGGCATCCTGCGCCACCGCAACAAAGGCCGCACATTGCTGCTGGCTGGCATCGCGATTGAATGCTTCCACGGCCATGGGATCGAGATTGATGCACATCCAGCTTCGCGGGGAAAACCGTCTGATTTGGGCGACGGGCGAGCACCCCCCGATCTCCACCACGTCCTTCCCCGCAAGTCCCACGGTCCAATTGGCCCAGCTCAGATACTTGCCGTGCGAACCCCCACTATGGTCGATCATGTTTATTCCCCCATCAGTCGAGGGCCGGCCGGTGTGACCTTAAGTTCCTTAAGGTGCGGCCTGGTGCTCCGCGGACATCTCTCAGAGGAGCCCGAGAATGTGCGGCAATCCTGCGCCTCCCTCGGCAGGATCGGATATTGTCACTTCGAAGTGTGCGTGGCCACGTTCAGCTCGTACGTGACGGCACGCAACCGGGCTGGCTAGGAATCGGCCACGACCCTCCGGCCTTTCTCCAAGGCCACGCACACCGTGGGAACGGCCGCCGCTGGTGCGGTGGCCAGCAAGGAGATCAGCGACATGGCAGTCCATCCTCAATCGCGCACGGATTCGGTGCCCATCACGCCAAGGGCAGGCGCACGCAGGGGGCGCCTGCTCCGAAAGCTCAGTGGAGCGCTGCTGGGCGCCCTGTGGCTCGTGGTAGCGCCACTCGCATCGGCGAGTTCCGGCGGCATCGAGACGAGCGATGTCGTGAGCGACGGACAGGAAGTGACGATACGCGGCAGTGGTTTTGGGGAGAAGCCTGATGCAAAGCCGCTGTATTTCTGGGACTTCGGCCATGGCAGCACGGCCAGCTCGCCCCTCAGCCGTCTCAAATACACGGATGCCATTCGGGGCACACTGTCGAGGGCGGTGGTGGCGACAGGCTCCAAGAGCGCGCTGCAGGTGGAAACGGGAGGCAATGACAAGCCGGCGGGCCCGGAAAACGGCGTGCACTTCGCCTCAGACAGCCTGTACGTGTGGATCAAGCACCGCTACGAGTTCGATGTGCGCAAGTCGAGCGGGCCGAACGGCTTCAACCTCAAGGCATTCCGCCTCTGGTACCCATTCACCAACAACCTTTATATCGCCTATCAGGGCACCGGCGGCAGCATCATCCACCCCGCTGGTACTCAGGAATCCGGCACCTGGTTCCAGATGCGCCCCAAGGCGGACGCCTGGGTCATCGATGAGTACGACTATAAGACCAGCGGCATTGGCGCCAAGGACGGCGTCCTGCAGTTCGCGCACAACGGGGTCCGGGCGTGGGGACCGGATACGCGATTCGTCATGCGCTCGGAGGCCATGCCGCAACGCTACGAGCTGCTGTTCTTCGACCAGGTGAGCAACAACGAAATCGCCAAGGGCACCTACCAGTACATCGACTCCATCTATGTCGATGACTCGCGGCAACGCGTCGTGCTCAGCGATGAGCCTTCCTGGCGCGAGCCGGTGAACAACGGTCCGGAGTCGCACCGCGAGGTGCAGATTCCCGTGCGCTGGAGTGACCGCGAGATCCGCATCGTCGTGCGCCAGGGATCGTTTGACTCCCTCGCCCACACGTATCTGTACGTCATCGATGCCGATGGCCAGCCGGTCTCCACGCATGGCTATGCCGTGACTGCGCGAGACGCGCCGACCGCCCCCAAGGCAGTCACCGTGCACTAGGCTGCGCGAGCCGCGCGCCGCGCTGCGCGGTTGTGAGGCCCGTTGGAGCCTTGAGGCCGCTCAACCCGGTAGCGCCGCGCCCGCTCACCGGGTGCGCGTCGCGGCGCCTCAGCTCATCGGTGTCACCGGGCGCGGGCTGCGTCCATTCTCTGGGCAATGCCACCATGTTCGGGGACCCCTCGTGCTTGCGAATGTCGTAGTTCTTCTCACGCAGCCATTGCGCGACGGCTCCGTTCTCCCACCCTTCCACGATGATCACGGGACGGTCGCGTTGGATGGTCTTCAGCGCGCCCTGCAACACCTGCAGATCATGGCCTTCCGCGTCGATCTTTATGAGGCGCACCGCGTGCGGTAGCGCAAGGCAGTCGAGGGTCAGGCACAGCACCGGTATGCCAGCGGCAGCGATGTGGGCTTCGTAGTAGTTGCTGAGGCGCGTGCGTGGGTCTTCGGGTACCGACATGTGCACCACGGCGCTTTGCGAAGACAGGGCGACGTTGTGAAGCGACACGTTCGTGGCCCCGCAGGTGTGCACATTCTCGGTCAAGAGACTGAACGACTCCATGATCGGTTCGAACGCGAGCACGCGCCCCCCCTCACCCACGCAGGTCGACATGTAGCACGTGTAGCGGCCCACGTTTGCGCCGACGTCTACCACCCAGTCTCCGCGGCGTGCATATTTCGTGACCTCCACGACCTCCGGCTCATCGGGCAGAAAGTCCCCGGAGCGGATCAGGTAGCGAAAGTGGAGGTGGCGAATAAGGTGCTGCACAGTCGTCGGCAGCCAGGAAACCAACCTGTAGACTATGACCACGGCGCATATCCCTTGCAGCGATCCATACTGCACAAGCGGCGAAGTGCATACAACCGCGGACCTAGGCGCAGCCTGCGCACAGGCGCCCGTCGGGAGCGGACATGATAAAGCGATCGATTGTGCTTGCGATTCTGGGGTGTTGGGCTGCGCTGCCTGTCGGTGCCGCACCGGCGGCTCCGTCGCTCAAGGTCTATATCTCTGTCGACATGGAAGGAGTCGCCGGGGTAGTGACCGCCGACCAGCTCGGTCCCGAGGGCTTCGAATACGAACGCTTCCGGCGCTTCATGACCGATGAGGCACTCGCGGCGGTGCGTGCGGCGATGGCGGCAGGCGCCACCGAGGTGGTGGTGAGCGATTCGCACGGCAATGGCGAGAATCTGCTACTCGAATCCTTTCCCAAGGAAGTTCGGGTGGTGCGCTCCTGGCCCCGCCACGGAGGCATGATGGCGGGCCTCGATGCCAGCTTCGCCGCCGCGCTCTTCATCGGCTACCACGCCTCCACCACCAGTCTGCACGGGGTGAGGGCGCACACCATCTCCAGCAAGCATTTCACCCGTCTGGCGCTCAATGGCAAGCCGGTCACCGAGGCCGCCTTCAACGCGGCGTACGCCGGGGATGTCGGAGTTCCGGTCATCTTCGCCGCAGGGGACGACGTCGCGATCGCGGAGATTCGTGGCACGCTCGGGGAACTCGAGGCCGTGGTCACCAAGACTGCGCTCGGCTTTCACGCTGCTGAGACCCTGACGCCGGCGGAAGCCTGCGAGCGCATCTACGCCGGTGTCACGCAGGCGATGCACGGGCGCGCCGCGCGGCGCCCGTACCGCATCACCCACCCGGTGCAGCTCGATCTGTCGTTCAAGAACTATGCGCCGGTGGAGATGCTCAGCTACCTGCGCATCGTCGAGCGGGTCGATTCGCACACCATCCGTTTCAGCGGCCGCGACATGGCGGAGATTTCCGACTTCGTCGACTTCGTGCACACCTACTCCGCCGACCTCGCCCCCTGACCCTCAAGTCGGCAGCGGGCCTCGGCAATGCCAGCACTGCTCGCGCCAGCACGGCTGGCCGCACGTATCGTCGCATTACCCGTGCTTTCTGCCCCGGCAGCGTTAGGCTCGCGCTGGCTCTCCCGCAGGAGCGATCCATGAACGGCTGGCAGGTCCTGGCATTCCTCGGAATCCTGTGCGGTACGCCCCCGCTGTCGCGTGCTACCGAGCCCACCCACGATCGGGCGTTCTGGGAGGAGCTCAGGGCGCAGCACTTCAAGCTGCCCGCGGGCGCGCCGGCGGCGGCACTGACCCGCGAGACGCTCACTTTCCTGCCGCTCACCGATCCGCGACTGCGTGATGAGATCGGTTACGAGGCCTTCGCCGCCTGGGTGTACCGCGACCAGCTACTGACCGGCGCGCAGCTGGAGTCGCTGCGCCAGACCCTGATGCGCACGGCACGCAGTGGGCTCGGTGAGCCAGAGGGCGATGGTGTGTTCGCGCGCTCCTTTGCGCTCCTCGACCTGTCTGTGCTCGCCGCCACCGACCTCAGGCGGGCGTTCCTGAGGCCCGCTGCGCGGGCCGAACTGCTCGCACTGGCCCTCGACGCGCTCGCGCGCGAGCGCGACCTGCGCGGCTACGTACCGGGCAAGGGCTGGGCACATGCCACCGCGCACGCCGCCGACCTCATCAAGTTCCTGGCACGCAGCCCGCAGCTGCCCGAAAGGGACGCCGCGCGCATCGTGAGCGGGGTCGCCGATCGGCTGCGCAGTGCGCGGCAGGTTTTCGTCTGGGGCGAGGATGCGCGCCTGGCGGAGGCGCTGCTCGCGCTCGCCATACGCCCCGACATGACGCTCGGGACCTTCGATGCCTGGACTGCCCGGCTGCAGCAGGAGTACGCGGCGCTCTGGAGCGGCGAGTTCGACAGCACCCGTTACGCAAGCGTGCAGTGCCAGCTGAACGCACTGGCACAGCTCGGCGCACGGCTGCCGCCGGAGGGCACGCCGACCATGGTGCGGCTGCGCGCGCTCCTGCAGCGGCTCCTGCAGGAGAGCGGCTGAACCGACCGGACGGCGTTGGGGCCACGGGGGTCGGCTGTTACTCTAGTGCGCACAAGACGTATCACGTCGAGGTCACGAACATGAAGGCACTGTGCGCCGTGCTCATCGCCGGCACCTGGCTCCTCGGGCTTCCGGCGCGGGCCGAGGACAGCGCCGTCACGGCCGCAGATCTGCAGCAGCTGTGCCGCGGCACCGACACCACGAGCCGCAACGCGTGTCGCATCTACATCCTCGGGGTCACGCAGGGCATCGAGGTCGGGCTGAACATCCGTGGTCATCGCCCCTGCGTGCCCGCGATGTCCGCAGACGCGCTGCAGCAGAGCATCAAGACCAAGCTCGACGAGGACCTCGGCGCGGTGCCCACGGACGGCAAGCTCGGCGCCGCCGGCGTTATCGGCGGCATCCTCGCGCGCACCTATCCGTGCCGATAGCAGCCGCGCGGCGCGCCTGAGGAAACACCCTGCGCCGCCTCGCGCGCTTCAGCTAGAGTCACCGGCAGGGGGAATTATGTTCGTCAGCCAGCGGCCCGCCGTCGGGCCCGGTACTGCCTGCGCCGCGCAGCGCCTGTCGCTGCCGCGCCCGCGCGCATGAGCGACACCCCGCAGCTGAAGCGCGCGCTCGGGCTCACCGACGTCACGCTGTACCTGGTCACTGCCTGCAGCAGCATGCAGTGGGTGGCGACGGCGGCCACCGCGGGACCGAGCGCACTCAGCGTGTGGCTGCTGGGCGCCGCCTCCATGTTCCTGCCCTTGTCGGTGTGCTCGGTGTGGCTCGCCTCGCGCTACCCCGACGAGGGCGGCATGTACGTGTGGGCGGGGCGTGCCTTCGGTCCCTTCACCGCCTTTCTGACCGGCTGGACCTACTGGACCGCGAACCTGCCCTACTTCGCCGGCATGCTGTACTTCGCCGCCGCCAATGCGCTGTGGCTGAGCGGCGGCGGCCGGCATGCGCTCGAGAACCAGCCGGCATGGTTCATGTCATTCGCCCTCGCGGCCCTGATCCTCGGCACCGTGCTCAACGTACTCGGCCTGGGGGTCGGCAAATGGCTCAGCAGTGCAGGCGCCGTGGCGCGCTGCGGCGCCACCGTGCTGCTGCTGGCACTCGGCGCATGGACGTGGCAGCACGCCGGCTCCGCCACGCTCTTCAGCGCCGCCAGCCTGCGGCCCGGCTTCAGCGTCGAGGAGCTGCTGTTCTGGTCGGCGATCGCCTTCGCCTTCGCCGGCCCTGAGTCGGTGTCCCTGATGGGCGCCGAGATCCGCGAGCCGCGCCGCACGGTGCCGCGCGCGCTGCTGCTGGCGGCACCGCTGATCCTGCTGGTGTACATCGGCGGCACCTTCTCGGTGCTGGTCGCGGTTCCGGCCGGCGAGCTCAATCCCATGCACGCGGTGATGCAGTCCATCGACCGCGCCGGCACCAATCTCGGTATCGGCTGGCTGACGCCGCTCGGGGCGCTGCTGGTCGCGACCACGTGCCTCGGCAGCACCAGTGCCTACCTGGGCTCGGTGGCACGCATTCCCTTCGTCGCCGGCATCGACCATCTGCTGCCGAAGCGCTTCGGCCGGCTGCATCCGCGCTATGGCACGCCCGCCAACGCCCTCATCGCGCAGAGCGCCATCGCCATGCTGTTTGCCGTGCTCGGTCAGGCGGGCACCACCGTCAAGGGCGCCTACGAGGTGCTGGTCAACATGATGGTGATCACCACGATGCTGCCGTTCCTGCCGCTGTTCGGAGCGGCCATCCGCCTGTCGCGCGGACCGCGCACCGCCGACGAGGCGCGCATCCCGGGGGGCCGGTTCACCGTGAAGGCGATGGGAGCCCTGGGCATTCTGAGCACCCTGCTTGCCATCGGGCTCTCGCTGCTGCCGCGCGCGGATGAGCCCAACAAGCCGCTCGCGGTCAGCAAGGTCGTGGGCCTGAGCCTGCTGCTGCTGGCGATCGGCGGCGGGCTGTACTGGAATGGCATGCGGCGCCGCACGCGGCTGTTGCGCCAGTCAGGGGCCGAAACGGCTTCCTGGGAGGGATCGGGCGCCACCGGCTGAGTGGCGCCGCACGTGCTACTTCTGCGCCGGCACGAAGTCCTCGAGCACCGCCTGGCGCAGCAGATCCGGCGGCAGCAGGCCCTGGTTGAGAATAAAGTCGTGGAACTTCTTCGCCACGAACTTCGGCCCGAGCCGCTCGTCGACCTCCTTGCGCAGGGCGAGCAGGCGCGTGTAGCCGTAGAAGTAGCTGTTTGCCTGCCCCGGGGCGCGGTAGGTGAAGCGCTCCACTTCCTCCTGCGCGAACGCGTGACTCAGCACCACGTCCTTCTCCAGCACCTCGTAGGCACGCTCGGGCGTCACCGCGCCACTTTGCAGCTCCGGGTCGAGGATGGCGCGCGCCGCGCGCAGCAGCCGCAGGTCGAGCGTCATCAGCTGCCCCTCCTGCGGCTCGTAAGGCTGCATGATGTACTCGGCGTACAGTCCCCAGCCCTCGGCGTTGGTGGAATTGAAGGCATACAGGGCGCGCGCCAGGCTCACCCCCTGCTCCACCATCGAGTCGAACTGCAGCTCGTGCCCCGGGCGCGCCTCGTGCGCCGTGAGGGTCCACGAGACCGCATCGAAGGTGAAGTCATCGTAGCGGTCGGCGGCCCCGCCGGCGGCTGCCGGGGCATTCAGCGGCAGCACGAACTCGCCACGCTGCCCGGTGTTGTGCAGGAAGGGTGGCGGCGACATGTGCGGGGCCGGCTGTTGGGCGGTTTCGGCCGCGGTCGCGAGGCGGATGATCGCCGGACGGTCCGGGAGCGTCACCAGGGCGTGCGCGCGGATGATGCGCTCGAGATCATGCAAGCGCGAGCGGTAGAACGGCAGGATCGCCGGGCCGGTGATCTGCTTCTTCTTCAGCTGCGCGATCACCGCGCGATAGTCGTTCGAGGGATAGCCGCGCGCCTTGGCGATCTTTGCCGCCAGCAGCGCCATTTCCCCCTGGTATTGGGTGAAGGCCGCGTGTGCCATGGCCGCGATCTTCTGCGGCGGCAGGTCGATGCCGTACTCCTCGAAGGCCA
>Ga0335080_10003900_pt1 | contig 15163 bp, 16 predicted proteins | sample Lox_Sample_34_FD_206720 | JGI IMG/M metagenome (GOLD analysis project Ga0335080, IMG submission 206720) | Soil microbial communities from Loxahatchee National Wildlife Refuge, Florida, United States - Lox_Sample_3.4 | ecosystem: Environmental > Terrestrial > Soil > Wetlands | place: USA... | reverse complement strand
CAGGAAGCGCAGCGGCCCCGGCCATGCCCACCGCCGCTCTGGCCACCGGTTGCGTGGATTTCGCGCTGTCTCCGGAGCGGCTCGGGGATGCGCTCATCGCTCTGTGCGCCGCTGCCGGCGCGGCGGAGCTCTTCCGCGTACGGATGAACGCCGGCGTCACGAGTTGATAACCAACGGCCCGGCTTCGGCGGCGGCTCCAGAGGGCAATGGGTCGGAGTGGTCGACGTTGAAACTCTCGCGGGTAACCGGCTGCTGACGACCATTCCCGAAAGCGAGCGTGAGCGGCTGGCGGGCGAGTTAGAGCTCGTATCGCTAGGTCTCAAGGCGTCTCTCTAACGTGAAAACGAGCCGATCGAGTACGTGTACTTCCCGATCAGCGGCGTGCTGTCGCTCGTCTCAAAGATGGATGATGGGCGCGGAATTGAAGTGGCGACGATCGGAGACGAAGGGATGGTCGGGCTTCCGGTCTTCCTGCAGGCCACCCGGACGAGCGCGCACACGGCCTTTGCCCAAATTCCCGGGCAGTCGCTGCAGATGGCGCTCCGAAACGTTCAGCGCGTTCATCGCCAGCCCGCGGAACGGGCGGCTGCACATCGCCCTCAGCCGCTACACCCAGGCGCTGATGTCGATGATCGCACGGGCGGTTGCCTGCAACGCGCTGCACTCCGTGCAGCAGCGCGCCTGCCGGTGGCTACTGATAACGCATGATCGGATTCACGAAGATGAGTTCCTGCTTACTCAGGAGTTCCTCAGTCAGATGCTTGGCGTCAGCCGAGCATCGGTCAACGAGGTGGCGCGCCAGCTACAAGAAGCGGGCGCCATCGACTACAGCCGCGGCCGCGTCGCGGTCCTCAACCGGCCCGAGCTGGAATCCCGCTCCTGTGAGTGCTACAGGGTGATCCGCTCCGAATTCGACAACCTCCTTCAACCACCACAGCAATAGGCCAGACCAGCGAGCCGCAGTTCGATAGATGCCGCTCGCGTCCTGCACTCCCAGGCCTGCCGGACAGGAAGCGGGGTTGGCGCCGGCTGGTAGCGGCGGGCCACTCCGGGAGGGCAAACGTTGGTTTCCAACTTGACGGTGTTGGGTAGAACGAACAAGGTCAGGTAGCGGCAGCAAGCGACTGTCTGGTGCGGTTTTTGGATATGGACAGGATCGGGTGGAGGACGCCGGGACTGAACGAGGCGGACCGAGGTTGCGCTGGGGCTGTTCGCCTCGCACGACCGGTCCCGGCTCACGGCCGGAGTCAGTGGGTGGTCGAGTTACCGCGCACCCGCCAGGCGCCGGACGTAGCGCGCCGCTGGTTCGCCGAGTCGCTCGCCTCCGAGCTCGACAGTCTCGCCCAGCAAACGGCCACGCTGCTGGTGAGCGAACTCGTGACCAACGCAGTCGTTCATGGGCGCGGCAGGATCGAGCTACACGCCGAGCTCGACAGGAACCGCCTGCTCGTCGAAGTGATCGACGAGGGCCCAGGATTTGTGCCAGCCGTCCGCGGACGGGAGCCCGACATCGTCGGCGGGTACGGGCTCCGCATCGTCGCGGAAGAGGCCAGCCGCTGGGGGATCCGGGAGGGCGCTTCCGCCGTCTGGTTTGAGATCCCGCGACACGAATCCGGCACGAACCCCAGGTTGCGCGGCCCCGTCCAAGATCCGCGGTGGCCACAACAAGGGCCAGAAGGCTTTCGATCGCGCCGCATCCGCCCACTCAGCAGGTGGGCGCTGGCTTCGACGCTGCCAGACCACGGCGATGCCCGCAGCAGACGACACCGCGTCGGCTCGTCGACGGAGTCATCGGTCCCGAGCGTGAGCTCGCCAACCCGGCATGCCCCGTCAGGCCCAAGCTCTAGAGACCGGCGCGGACGGGCAGAGCTGGCCGCGTTCTACCGTCGGGTGGCCGACACGCTCGAGCGATCGGCGGAGCTCGTAGAGCAGCATGCCGAGCGCGAACACCGCCGCGGGGGTCAGCGCTCCGTACACGTGTCGGGCTTGAGCGCGCCCGACGAGCACGCGAGGCTGCGAGACGCGGCCGCACCCTTTGCTCGAGGCCGCCGTAACACACGTACGGCGTTTTCACCCGCTCTCGTCTTCTTCCAGGCGCGCCTCCCGCTCGCCGTCGACTTCGACCTGTAAGGGCTCAGCCGCGCCAGCGACGCCTCAGCCGTACCGGGCGTACGGTGGTGGAGCATCAGGTCGTTGCCGTCGAAATCGGTGAAGAACGCCATGAGGCACAGACCTCAGAAGCGCCTCGAGCGCTCGGAATCCTGCGAGGGAATGGCGACGAAGTCGAGCTTGGTGACTGATGGTCGACCTCCCCGGTCGGAGCGTTGTCCGGACTCTCTCACCGATCGAAGTCGAGAACGGTCCTCCGAGTCGGCCGGGTACGCCGGGTTCTCCACGGGCGCGCCGTCGCCGGGACGCACCCGCCGCGCTGAGCACGTCGCTCGCTGGGTGTAACGTCGGCTGCCATGAGCTTCCGCGGCAAGGGGCGCGGTCGCCCCGCACACGTCAGCCGGCGCGAGTTACCGATCACGCCAGGTCGCATCGGCGCGATCGGATCGCTGATCGCGGTCGCCGCGGTGATACTCGTGATCGTGCTCGGCTCCGCCAAGGGCCCGAACTCGCATCCCGCCGCCACGAGCGCGCCGCGGCCGGCGCCGCACCCCGCACCCGGCGGCCGGACGTCCCGCGCCACCGCGCGGCCGGGGACCGCGAGTGTTCCGATCCTCGTCTACCACGTGATCAACACGCAGCCCGCCGGGAGCTCGGCGAATGCGGCGCTGTATGTGCCCACCTCCGACTTCTCCAGCCAGATGCAGGCGCTCAAAGCCAACGGCTGGCATGCCGTGACGCTCGACCAGCTCGAGGCGTACTGGACGCGAGGCACGCCGCTCGGATCGGGCCAACCGATCGTGATCACCTTCGACAACGGCTACGCCTCCCAGTACACGAACGCCCTGCCCGTGCTGAAAGGGCTCGGCTGGGTGGCCGTCGAGAACCTCCAGCTGACCGGCCTTCCGCCCTCCGAGGGGGGTCTGACCGACGCGCAGATCCGCGGTTTGACCGCCGCGGGCTGGGAGATCGACACCCAAGGCCTCGACCACACCGACCTGACCACACTCGACCCGGCGCAGCTTGCCAACGACCTCGCTGCCGCCCGTCAGATGCTGCGGAGCCGCTACGGCGCCCGCGTGAACTGGTTCAGCTATCCGTCCGGCGACTACGACCCGACCGTCACGGCCGCGGTCACCGCCGCCGGCTACGTCGGCGCCACCACCGTCAATCCGGGGTGGGCGGGCCCGCAGCAGGACCGCTTCCGCCTGCCAAGACTTCCCGTGACCGCCGGCACCACTCCGTCGCAACTGTTGGCCGAGATTACGGCGGCCAGGTCCAACACCTCGGTGCCGCCGTCCTACAGCGGGGTGGGTCTCGCATAGCGGAGCGTCTGAGGGCGATACGATCTGCGCAGCGGGCGGCGCCTCATCAATGGATTGAGGGCCGGTACCGTCGAAGGGTTTGAATGTGGAGGATCTGCCGCCGTCCGGCCGGGGTGCTGACGGCGCCTGATTGGCTGACGCTCGCGTCTTACGAGCACGCGGAACGCGAAACAGCAAGACCGAGCCGGCGACCGATGAGTTCCTCGACGGCGACTGATGACCCCGGACCCAAAGGAGCGAAAGGATGAGTACTTTGCAGCTGGGCGCCGAGGCGCCCGATTTCGAGGCGAACACCACGGAGGGGTTGATCCGGTTCCACGACTGGATCGGCGACTCGTGGGCGGTGCTGTTCTCCCATCCGAAGGACTTCACGCCGGTGTGCACGACCGAGCTTGGCTACATGGCGAAGATCAAGCCGGAGTTCGACCGCCGTGACGTCAAGATCATCGGGCTGTCGGTCGACCCGACCGACAAGCACGAGCAGTGGGCGAGCGACATCGAGGAGACCCAGGGCCACGCCCCGAACTATCCGATCATCGGCGACGGGGACTACGAGGTCTCGAAGCTGTACGGGATGCTGCCTGCAGACGTGTCGGGGGACCCGGCCCAGCGCACGCCGGCCGACAATCAGACCGTCCGCAACGTGTTCGTGATCGGCCCCGACAAGAAGGTCAAGTTGATCCTCGTCTATCCGATGACGACCGGCCGTAACTTCGACGAGGTTCTGCGGGTGATCGACTCGCTCCAGCTAACGGCCAACCACAAGGTGTCGACGCCCGTGAATTGGCAGCCTGGCGAGGACGTGATCATCGCGGGATCGGTCACCAACGATCAAGCCAGGGAGACCTTCGGAGAGTGGCGCGAACCAAAGCCCTACATCCGGATCGTGCCTCAGCCGAATAGCCCCGAGCGGTGATCCTCAAGCAGTACTACCTGGGATGCCTCGCGCATGCCTCCTACCTGGTCGCCGACCCGGTAGGAGGCCGCGCGGCCGTGATCGATCCCCAGCGCGACGTCGAGCAGTACGTCGTGGATGCCGAGGAGATCGGCTGCACGATCGGACACGTGTTCCTGACCCACATGCACGCCGACTTCATCGCCGGCCACCTCGAGCTCCGCGACCGCGTTGGGGCGACGATCCACCTCGGGGCACAGGCGAGCGCCGAGTACGCGTTCACGCCGATGGCAGACGGCGATGAGGTGCAGCTGGGGCACCTCCGGCTGTCGGTGCTCGAGACGCCGGGCCACTCGCCGGAATCGATCTCGATTCTCGTCTTCGACCCCGGGCGGGACGAGCACCGCCCCCATGCCGTGCTGACGGGCGACACGCTGTTCATCGGCGACGTCGGCCGCCCCGATCTGCGCGCCTCGCTCGGATGGAGGGCCGATCAGCTCGCGAGCCTGCTCTACGACTCGCTGCGCGACAAGCTCCTGCGGCTGCCCGACGACACACTCGTGTATCCAGCTCACGGTGCCGGCTCGCTGTGCGGCAAGAACCTGTCGACCGACACCGTGTCCACGATCGGGGTGCAGCGCGCGTACAACTATGCGCTGCAGCCCATGAGCCGCGAGCGATTCATCGAGATCGTCACGACCGACCAGCCGGACACGCCGGCCTACTTCACCTACGACGCCGTGCTGAACGCGCGCGAGCGACCGACGCTCGACGACGCGCTCGAGCGCGAGCTGCGAGCCCTGTCGCTCGCCCAGCTGCTCGAGCTCGTCGCGGACGGCGCACAGCTGCTCGATACGCGCGATCAGGCGGAGTTCGAGGGCGCGCACATTCGCGGCGCGTTGAACATCGGCCTTGACGGCTCGTATGCGACGTGGTGCGGCACGATCCTCGACCCGGGGCAGGCGGTTGTCCTGGTCGCCCGGCCGGGGTGCGAGATCGAGGCCGCGACGCGTCTCGGGCGGATCGGGTTCGACACCGTCGCGGGTTACCTCGCCGGCGGGATGCAGCCGCTCGACAACGCGCCCGAGCTCATCGGCCGGATCGAGCGGATCACCGCCGCCTCCCTCGCCGAGCAGCTGGAGACAGTGGAGCCACCCCTTGTGCTCGACGTCCGCACCGCCGGCGAGTACAGCGACGCTCACATCCACGGCGCGGTGCACATACCGCTGTCACGACTCGCCGCGCGCGTCGGCGAGGTTCCGTCGGAACGCGCCGTGGTCGTCTACTGCGCGAGCGGCTACCGCTCGTCGATCGCCTCGAGCATGCTCCGCCGGGAAGGGCTACCGCGCGTCGCGAACCTGGTCGGCGGCCTCGCGGCCTGGAAGTCGGCGCAGCTGGCGACCGTCGTGGCCGAGCCGTGACCTCACGCCACCATTGCGACTCGCGTGGCCGTCGCCGCCCTACTGCCCGAGGCCGAGACGCCGGGTCAGGAAGGCGCGCTGCTCCTCGTAGAGACCTGCGGGCAGGCGCGTGAACCATTCGCAACCCTCCGGCAGGTCGTTCGCGGCCGGGTGTCGAGGGACCACCTGAGTGGCAAAGGCAAGTCCGACCGGCGAGTCGAGCCCCTTGTCGTAGTGGCTTGGATACTCGATGTATCCGAGCAGCTCGCCCACTGTCACCTCGAGTCCGAGCTCGTCCCGAGCGACCCGCTTCACGGTCTGGACGAGCGGCTCGCCGAACAGCACGGTTCCGCCGGGAATGTGCCACGCGCCCACATTCGGCGGGATGTCACGTCGCGTCAGCAGCACGCCACGCTCGGGGGCGACGATCACGACCTCGACGCACAGGCGCGGGACTCGGCTGAAGATCGAGTCGAACTCTGCTTTCGGGAGCCAACCCGGAGGACGGGCCGGCTCAGGACGCGGTTGCACCCACGAGATGTTGCCGGTTATCGAGGCCGTCTGTGATGTCGGCGGCCGACGGTCGTAGATTCAACATGGTTCGCTGCGGCGCGCGTCGTGTCCGTCGGAAGGTTCCTCGCCGGCGGATACCGCCAGATCGCGGCGGCCGGTTGGGGTTATCCTGATGCACGTGGGCGCGGCCGACGGCCCGATACTGATCGCTTTCGACGGATCGCCGGCTGCGCGCCGGGCGGTCGGCGACGCCGCCCGGCTGCTGGGACCCAGGCCGGCGCTGGTCGTCACTGTCTGGGAGCCCGGGCTGGCCTACGTGGTACCCGAGATGCGCCCGGAGGGGTTGCTGCCCGTCCCGATGGTCGACCCGGCGGTTGCGCTCGACGTCGATCAGGGGGTGCACTCGCAGGCCGAACAGGTCGCGGGCGAGGGCGCCGAGCTTGCGCGATCCCTCGGACTCGACGCGCACCCGCTGGCGGTCCCGGATGAGCGCGCCGTGCCGGACACGATCCTGCGCGTCGCCGAGGACAACCATGCCGCCGCGATCGTCGTGGGGTCGCGTGGCTTGAGCGGGGTCCGCGCCAGAATCGAAGGCAGCACGACGAAAGGCCTGCTCAAGCGCGCGTCGTGTCCGGTGATCGTCGTGCACGAGCCCCGAGACGACCGCTGATTCGAGGTCGCCGGGCGGGCCGCCGCCCCGTTCAGACGGTCCGAGCGCGTCAGACGGTCGGGAGCGATCCGGCGGGCATCACGCCGTCCGTATCGGGGAACAGCGCCGTCGCCAGCTCGGCGCACCGCCGCCCGTCGATCAGCGGGCGTGCGTCCACCAGCGTCATCAGCAGCCGGACGGTCGAGGCGAGTTGGAGGTCGGCGGCGTTGGGCCGCGCGGGATCGCCGATCGTCCCGTCGGCGATCCAGCCGTCGCGCGATTGCCGGCGCGATCGCCCGGACCGCCGACGCCGGGAGCGGCAGCCGCGAGTGCTCGCCGTAGCTGACCATCGCCCCCGGGCTGTGCGTGAAACCCACCCAGACCAGCTCGCGCGCGACCTGCTGGAAGACCTCGTCGCCCCAACGCTCCGCCTCCTCGCGGCGCACGGGTGCGAGCCGTAAAGGACGTAGAGCCTCAAGCCCATCGGCGCGGGAGGATAGGCGAGCCGGCGCGCGGACGGTTGCCGCGCTCGTGCGGTACGAGCTCCGAAGCCCCGACTGAGACCCGGCCGGTTCAGGCGTCGCGGATGACGCGGAGGATCACCGGCCGTGCGGTGTGCGCGGTCGCCGCGAGCACCGGCGCAAGCTCTTCCTCGCGGAGCTCCTCGGCCGCTTCGATCACGACCACGAGCGGCTCGACCCCCGTGCCGGCGTGCGCCACGACGCGCCGAACCTCGTCGGGCTCGCGCGCGAGCGCCTCGGGCGAGGGGACCGACAGCACGACCTCGCCCGCGGCCGCCGCCTCGAGGCTGCCCTCCCCGTCGGTTGGGCCAGCCTCGACCACGACCTCGCCGCCGGCCACACCCGCCGGGGGCCGCTCATTCAGCTGACGCTGCACCGCGCTGCCACACGGCACCTGCACGATGAGGCTCGGGTCGGTCGGCATCGCGCCTCAGCCTAGACGGTATGGCCGGGCTGAGGCGCTCGCCGTGGTGTCCCGGTATGCGTCACCGCCGGCCGGTTTCTTACGTGCGCGCCGGCAACTCGAGCGCGACCGGACGATGCGACCAGCGAGCGCACATACCGCTCGGGGACGTCGGGACGGTCGAGCGGCGCGATGCAGGCGACGTAGCCGGTGGGATGCACGAGCAGGAGCCGACCGCGCAACCCGCGGTCCAGCGTGCACACGCGCTCTCCGCCGAGGTCGACGCCGGTCACGCTCGGAAGTCGATCCGCGGAAGCGATCGAACCCGCCGTAAAGCTCGGCGCCGAGTCTGCCAGCGGCCCGCCGCGGTAGTTGTGCGAGAGCTGAGCCAAGCGGGTCATCCAACGGCGCTCGGCGGTGGGCAGCGCCATCATCGCGGGCAGGACGCGGTCACGTACCCGCCGCTTGGCCGGTGACGGGATCGCGAAGGTCCGGACGAGCCCGTGGGTCAGGGCGAGCACGCCGGCCGCGAGCTTCCAGCCGAGGTTGAACGCGTGCTGCGGCCCGGTGTTCATGCCCTGGCCCCCCGCCGGGCTATGGACGTGAGCGGCGCCGCCGGCGATCAGAATCCGCCCACGCCGCATGATCTCGGTCGAGCGCCGGTAGCAGCGGAACGCCGCCAGCAGCGTCGGGTCCGCGAGCTTCATACCGGCCAGCCCGCGCTCCGCCGCCAGGCGCTCGATCTCCGCCACGTCGGGGGGCCACCGCTCGCCGGCGCGGTCCGGAACCTCGGGCACGAACAGCCGCCAGCGTCCCGATGGGAGCGGGAACGCCGGCAGCGGCGCGGCCGTGCGAGCACGTGCGCGAAGTCGCTGCGGTAGGACCAGTCGACGTTCACCTCCGCCATCAGCCAGTCCGGGGCGTGGTCCTCGCCGTCGAAGGGCACACCCAGGTGACGGCGGACCAGGCTGTGCGCGCCGTCGCACCCGATCAGCCAGCCGGCCCTCATCGCGCGCTCACCGCAGCCTCTCAGGGCGCTCGAGGCCAAACGGATCAGCAGGCTCGGCCTACGGCGCTGACCCCGGAGACGCAAGCCTTCGACCGGCCGCGCACGCGCCATCGTCGGCGCCTGGACCCATCGTCGAGCAGCTGTTCGGCGCGCGCGGTCAGCAATGCCACGAGCGGCCGCGTGAAGTGAAACGGGTCCGCGATCGCCCTACGGTCGCGCAGCGACAGCGCCGCTCGCAGCTCGCCGCCCGCTTCTGCGACCAGCAACGGCTCGGCCGGCACCCTGGCCGAGTCGAGTCCCGCCAGACGCGCTAGCGCGCGGTCGTCCTCGGGCCGGCTGGGACGGATCACGATCGTCAGGTCGGTGGCAGAAACCATGCCGCCACCGTAGGCCATCCAGCCGCATCGCGCATCGGAAGCGACGACCCATCTTTGACGGCACCGTTGCCTATGTTTCGACCAGTCCCAGCCCCACGGCCTGAGGATCCGCTGGGGCCGTAGCCTCCCGCTCGCCCCCGCTGGCGCGTGCGAAGCGCACGCCGATCTCGAGGCCCCCGTGCGCTCCCGGCCTCACGTCGAGCGCCGCATCGTGCGCGCTCGCGATCGCCACCACGATCGACAGCCCGAGGCCGAGCCCCTCGCCGTGGCCCACCCGATCGCCGGCCAGGCGCTGAAACGGCGCCAGCACGCGATCGACCTCCTCGGCAGCCAGGACGGGCCCGGTATTGACGACCGCGAGGTCGACCCGGCTCGCGCCGGCCCGCACCTCGACGCGGGCGCTTCCGCCCGGAACGTTGTAGCGGAGAGCGTTGTCGACGAGGTTCGACACGAGCCGGTCGATCAGGCGCCGGTCGCCCGCGATCGGCGCGGGCTCGAGCGAGACGTCGAGGTGGACGTCGCGAGCGGCTGCTTCCTGTTCGTGCGCGCGGAGCACATCGCCGGCGATCGCCGCCAGGTCGATCGGTTCGCGGGTGTCAATCCCGCGTTGGCCGTGGGCGAGCGCCAGCAGCGCGTCGATCAGCTGCTCCTGCTGCTCGCTCTCCTCGAGCACCTGCCGGCACGTCGTCCTGAACGTCCCGACCGTCGCGTTCGGATCGCTGAGGACCATCTCGAGCAGCGCCCTGACCGCGGTCAGCGGCGTGCGGAGCTCGTGCGAGGCGTTGGCGACGAACCGTCGCTGGGCGTCGAACGCGCCTTCGAGGCGCCCCAGGAGGCCGTCGATCGTGTCCGCGAGCTCCCTGAGCTCGTCGTGCGGTCCCTGGAGTGCCAGCCGCTCGTGCAGGTTGACCTCGGACATCTGACGGGTGGCCGCGGTCATCGTCCGCAGCGGCGCCAGCACCCGTCCGGCCACGATCCATCCGAGCGCGCCGGAGATGATCGCCATGATCGCGAGCGCGATGCTCGACTCGATCACCAGCTGGTGCAGGTCCGAGATCCGCTGAACCGAGCCCACGCTGAGGATCGCGCTTCGCCCGGAAGCCGTCGAGAGGAGCTTTTGAACGGGCTCCGGGAGCCCGCTCCGCGGCGGATAGACCGTTTTCGTGGCGCGCTGGAAGTTCGGTGGCGATGCCGACCGCGCCACGGCACCCGGCCTGATCGTGAACGACCGCAACGGGCCGTTGCTGACCGTGGCGTGATCGACGAGCGTGTAGGTGATCGCCAGCAGGGCGGCGCCGCACACGAGGAACAACCCTCCGTAGAGGAGCGTCAACCGCCAGCGGACGGTGGTCTTCGGGTGGCGCAGCCGATCGGCGATGCTCGTCGGCTTGCGGGACCGCAGCGTCACGACGGTCCTCCGATTCGGTAGCCGACCGGCGTGACGGTCTCGATCACCGGGGGATCGCCGAGCTTGGCCCGCAGCCGGCTGACCGTCATCCGGACCGTGTTGGTGAACGGGTCGACCGCGTCGTCCCACGCCCGTTCGAGCATCTGCTCGCTCGAGACGACCGCGCCCTCGGCGCCAAGCAGGAGCTCCAGCACCGCGAACTCCTTCGGGCTCAGCGCGACCAACCTGCCCGCTCTCGTAACCCGGTGGCGAGCGGAATCGAGCTCGAGGTCGCCGTGGACCAGTGCCGGGGCGAGCGCGGGGCGCGAGCGACGCGAAAGCGCGCGGACCCGCGCGACCAGCTCGACGAGGTGGAACGGCTTGGCCAGATAGTCATCGGCGCCGAGGCCGAGCCCCTCGACGCGATCCTCGAGCGAGCCGGCGGCGGTGAGCATCAGCACTCGGCTCGGCCGGCGATCGGCGACCATCGCACGGCAGACCTCGTCGCCGTGTACGCCGGGGAGATCCCGGTCGAGCACGACCACGTCGTAGTCGGCGAGCGCCACCCGCCCGAGCGCCTCGCGGCCGTCGAACGCGACGTCGACGGCCATGCCCTCGCGGCGCAGCACGGTTGCCACCGTCTCGGCGAGCCGGGGATGATCCTCGACCACCAGCACCCTCATCGCTCGCTCCTCACCAGACCACTAGTTGCTTTGGACAGCGCCGGGCGGGCCGCGGCCCGCGCCGGCGTCTGCCTGTCCAGGATGCCTGAGGCCGCATAACAGCGGCATAACAGCGTTACGACCCTGTTACTGCCCGGTGCGTACAACCCCTGCAGCTGACGATCCAGTGAGCGGAGGGAGCTTGGACATGGACAGACGTGCGGACAAGCCCGAGTCGTGCGGGCACTCGGGGTGAAGCGGATCCCGGGCGGCCGTTGGCGCCGGCGCGTGCTGGCCGGGCTGGCGCTGGCCGTCGCAGCGGGGGTCGTGATCGTCGTCGTCCTGAACGCGAGCTCGCCCTCGCCGAGCGCGGCGAGCAACGCCGCCACGACATCGGGCGCCACCGCCGTCGAGCGGCGCACCCTGTCCGAGACCGACACCGAGTCGGGGACGCTCAGCTACAGCAGTCCGCAGACGGTCTACAACCGTCTCAGCGGAACGATCACGTGGCTTCCCCAGGTCGGCCAGGAGATCAAGCCGGGACAGACGCTGTACAAGGTGGACGGCGATCCCGTGATCCTGATGAACGGGACGACGCCCGCCTACCGGGACCTCGGCCCCTCCGACAGCGACGGCGCCGACATCGAGGAGCTGAACCGCAACCTCGTCAGACTCGGCTTCGACGCGGCCAACATCGCCGTCGACGACGTCTGGCAGGCGGCAACCACCGAAGGCGTCGACCTGCTCCAGGAGTCGCTCGGCGAGACCGAGACCGGCGTCCTCTCGCTCGGGCAGATCGTGTTCCTCCCCGGGGATCAGCTGGTCACGGCGGTCGACGGGACGGTCGGCTCAACCGGGAGCTCGGGCGGGACCAACGCGAGCGCGACGGTCGATCCGCCCGAGGGCGAGTTCGTCAGCTACGAGGTGCCCCACACGATGTCCTACACCACATCCCCGCACAAGGCGACGAAGAAGGCGACGTGCCCGAGTACGACCGGGGCTTCACGCACGACCGGAACGACGACGCCGTCCGTGCCCCGCGCGAAGAACAAGCAGTCGGGCGGGTGCAAGCCCAAGAAGGTGACCGAGCAGGAGCAAATCGCGGCGTTGCTCGCCCTGCTGAAGGCCGAGACCACCCAGCTCAAGGCGCAGGGGCACGGCAACAACGGCGGCAACGGCGGCGGGAATCCGAACGGCTCGGGTTCGGGCGCCGGCAGGGGCTCAGGGTCGGGCAGCGGCTCCGGATCCGGGTCGGGCAGCGGCTCCGGATCCGGGTCGGGCAGCGGCTCCGGATCCGGGTCGGGCAGCGGCTCCGGATCCGGGTCGGGCAGCGGCTCCGGATCCGGGTCGGGCAGCGGCTCCGGGTCCGGGTCGGCTGGTGGGTCGGGGTCCGGCAACGCCACCGCGATCCTCCAGACGACCTCGACTCAGCTCGTCGTGACCGTCGACCTGTCCGCGAGCGTTCAGAGCGAGGCGGTCGTCGGCGAGCGCGTCACGGTCGAGATGCCGGACAACACGCTCGTCGACGGCAAGGTCACCGCGGTCAGCGCCGTGGCCCAGAGCTCGAGCAACAACGGCAACGGGAACAGCGGCAGCGGGAGCGGCAACGGGTCCGGGAACGGGAACGGGAACGGGAACGGCTCGTCCTCCACGATCCCGGTGACGATCACGCTCACCGGCCACATCAGCGGGGCCGGCCTCGATCAGGCCGCCGTCAGCGTGAACTTCGTCGAGCAGAAGGCCACCAACGTGCTGTCGGTGCCGGTCACCGCACTGCTGGCCACCGGCGGCGGCAACTACGCGGTCCAGGCCGCCGCGGCGCCCCACCGGCTGATCCCGGTCACAACCGGCCTGTTCGCCGCCGGCTACGTGGAGATCTCCGGCTCCGGGATCTACCCGGGGCTCGAGGTGACCGACTCGCAGGGGTGACGATGCTGGCGCTCGACCGCGTCGAGAAGGAGTATCCGGGCGGCGTCGCCGCACTGCGAAACGTCACCGTCGAGATCGCGAGCGGGGATCAGGTGGCGGTGGTCGGCCCATCGGGATCGGGCAAGACCACGATGCTGACGATCCTGGGGACGCTCGAGCGGCCGACGAGCGGCGAGGTGCGGATCGCCGGACGCGACGTCGCGAAGGCCTCGGACCGCGAGCTGGCCGGGCTGCGGGCGCATCAGATCGGCTTCGTGTTCCAGACCTTCCACCTCCAGGACACGCTGACCGCGGTCGACAACGTCGCCACCGGGCTGCTCTACACGGGCACACGCGGGCGCGAGCGCCGGATGGCCGCGCGGGCCGCGCTCGAGCGCGTCGGGCTCGGGCATCGACTCACCCACCGCCCGCCTGAGCTCTCCGGGGGCGAGCGCCAGCGGGTCGCGATTGCGCGGGCCCTCGCCAAGCGACCGCGGATCATCCTCGCCGACGAGCCGACCGGAAACCTCGACTCGAAGTCGGGCGCGGAGGTCGTGAGCCTGCTGCACCAGCTCGCGTCCGACGGCGCGACTCTGGTTCTGATCACCCACGATCAGAACATCGCCGCGTCGTTCCCCCGGCAGCTCCAGATGCGCGACGGCGAAATCGTCGGAGACGACGGCCGATGAGCACCGCCGCCGCCCTGCCGGCCCGGGATCGGTTCGATGCCGCGCGCCTGCCGCCGCGCGAGTTGCTGGCCGTGGCCCTCCAGGGACTGCGAACGCGGCGGCTGCGAGCGGCGCTGTCGGCGCTCGGGATCGCGATCGGCATCGGCGCGATGGTCGCGGTCGTCGGCGTCTCCGCCTCGAGCCAGGCAAACCTGCTGGCGACGATCGACAAGCTCGGGACGAACCTCCTGACGGTCACGCCCGGCCAGAACTTCGAGGGCAACCAGGAGGCGCTCCCGGACACGTCGGTTCCGATGATCGAGCACATGCAAAACGTCGAGAGCGACGTGGCGGTCTATCAGGTCTCCGGTGCGACCGTGCTTCGCACCCCGTTCGTGCCCGAGCAGGAGACCGGCGGCATCGGCGTCGACGCGGCCGGGGACGACCTCCCCGAGGTGGTGGGCACGTCGATGGCGTCCGGACACTTCCTCGGCGGCGTCGCCGATCGCTACCCGGAGGTCGTGCTCGGCGCCCAGGCCGCGAGCATCCTCGAGATCAACCAGGTCGGCGGGCATCTGATGGTGTACCTCGGCAACACCTGGTTCGCCGTGATCGGAATCCTGAAGCCGGCGCTGCTCGACTCCTCGATCGACACCACCGTGTTCATCTCGCTGCCGGTGGCCGAACGGATCTTCCAGACCCAGCCGAACCCGTCCGAGATCTACGTGCGCGCGAACGTCAACGACGTCACGAAGGTCTCCAATCTGCTCGCTCCGACGGCCGACCCGCAGAACGCCAGCGGCGTCGACGTCAGCCGGCCGTCGGACGCGCTCGAGGCGCGCGCGGCGGCCAAGGGACAGTTCACGACGCTGCTGCTGGGGCTCGGCGCGGTGGCGCTGCTCGTCGGCGCCATCGGGATCGCGAACATCATGGTGATCTCGGTGCTCGAGCGCCGCGGCGAGATCGGCCTGCGGCGCGCCCTCGGCGCGACCCGCCGGCACATCAGCACCCAGTTCCTGACCGAGTCGGCCCTGCTCGCGGCGCTCGGGGGCCTCGCCGGCCTGGCCCTCGGCGCCGGCGCCACCGAGGTGTACGCGGTGGCGCAGAAGGAGCCGTTCGTCGTGCCGCTGTACGCGCTGATTGCCTCACCCGCCGCCGGCCTCGCGATCGGCGTCCTCGCCGGGGTGTATCCGGCGACGAAGGCCGCGCGGCTCAGCCCGACCGAAGCGCTCCGTATCTGACCTACTGCTGCCGCTCGACCGCCCGGCGCAGCCGCCGCTCGAGCACGGCAACCAGAACCGTCATCAGCGCCCCCAGCATCGCGCGCTCCAGGCGCG
>Ga0335080_10003899_pt1 | contig 15164 bp, 14 predicted proteins | sample Lox_Sample_34_FD_206720 | JGI IMG/M metagenome (GOLD analysis project Ga0335080, IMG submission 206720) | Soil microbial communities from Loxahatchee National Wildlife Refuge, Florida, United States - Lox_Sample_3.4 | ecosystem: Environmental > Terrestrial > Soil > Wetlands | place: USA... | reverse complement strand
TGTGTTGAGCTATTCGGTGTCCAATCCGGCGAATTTTCCCGACGGCATTGGCGACATTGTGTTTCAGACAGAAACAGTCGGAAGTGAATTGGATTATTCATCGGTGCTGTTGAGTTACGACACGGGCACCGGCACGCAAACATTTTCGGCCACGCGAAATGAATTGTATCGCGACACGGAAGTCACCGGCTTTGGTCCGAGTTCGGATGTTCTTTCCGAATGGGAGTTGAATTTGCCAACCGACACAGACGTGACCAGTTTTTCTATTTTTTTTAACGGCTCCGGCACGAGCTTGGGACTGGAAAGAACGATGCTGGATGTGTCGCCAGTTCCCGAACCAAGCACGTTGGCACTGGCTGGCCTCGGATTGGGTTTGATATGCCTCCGCTTTCTCCGTCACCAACCCGCGCATTGAAAATGCGTTCAGCATCCTTTCGTATAATGGTCTGCGCCCTGATTCTATCGGGCGCGGTTTCCGTTCAAGCGCAGCCGTTCAACTTGCAGTCAACACCGGCAAACATCGCGCGCTGGATATATCCGTTCAACGCTTCTCCGGCGAATCGTCCGACTGCAAGCACATTTGCAGCATTTGGCTACGTCGGTTCATTTGACACGCGCGACGGTCAATTTCTGGTCGGTTGGAACATGTCGAACAGCATCCCTGTCGGACAAGGCGCGAGAAATTATTTTATCCATCGAGTGCGTGTGACGCTCACCGTCAGTTCAGATATGTATTATGCCTACGACGGAACGCTGCGCGATTATCGCACCTATTTTCCGACGAATGATCCGCGTTATCTGCCAACGACTGATACGAGCAGTCCGATTGAGCTATACGGCGCGGGTTTTCGTGGCGGCTTCACAAATTCAGGCGGCATTTATGTTCCATATTCAGCAACAAATTATCCACAAGACGGACCATTTTTCGCCAACGCAAGTAGCGGCGATTATACAAATCGCGTCGCCTACGCCGCGTGCTTTGACACGAACGGTGTGCTCGTGGATGTGTCGGATAATGTTGGTGACAACGGGACAACTGAAATTCCCAATCCATTTGAAGTCGCGCCGTTTGCCATTGGTTGTAACACCAATTTTGCACCGGGACAATTGATGCCAGAAGGGAGTCAATTGACTTTTGATTTGAATTTAGACGACCCGCTGATTTACGGCTATGTGCAGCAGGGTTTGAATCAGGGCAATTTAAGTTTCATCGCCAGTTCGCTCGTGAATGCGAATTATTTTTCCGGCACACCCAACTGGCCGGATTTCTACACCATTTTTAGCGCGCTCGCCGACCCGGACGAATATCCGTTGCTTGACATTGAAGGAACGGTTGTCCGCACTAATCTCGACAGCGACAACGACGGCTTGCCGGATGATTGGGAACAATTTTATTTCGGCCAGCTTGGTGTCAGTGCGACAAACAGTTCCGCCGGCGACGGCTTCAGCAATTTTGCGAAATACATCGCCGGAACAAATCCGACAAATGCCGCGAGTAATTTTCGTCTGCTGTCCATTCAGCAAACATCCGGCGCATCGGAACTCCATTTCAACTTTGCGCCAAGCCGTCAATACTCCGTCCAATGGTCGGGTGATCTGCAACATTGGCAAACCATCACGAATCCGACGTTTTCATATCTGTCAGCGTGGTTGATAAAGAGGGAAACGAATGCGGTTTATCCATCGCCGGTTTATGCCGTGTGGCATGACACTAACGCGCTGTGGCAAAAACGTTTCTACCGTGTCAGCGTGCAATGAAAACGACGATGAATGTTCATCCTCAAAGAACAGTGTGTGGCTTCACGCTGATTGAATTGCTGGTGGTCATCGCCATCATTGCAATTCTGGCGGCATTGCTGCTGCCAGCAATGGCCGCTGCCAAAAGCAAGGCGCGCATGATTGAAGAAATTTCCGCCGGCAGGCAGTTGATGCTCGGCGTTCAGATGTATGCGGATGACCACGGAGACGCTGTGTTTCCGGGATATTTTGCCGACACCAGCGCCGTGGACGACCGAAGCCAGCCGTTGTTTTTTCCAGAGAACGCGCGCTATCCGTGGCGCATCGTTCCCTATATGTCCGGCTCGATGCAGTTGATTTATTCAGGGCTGAATCGAACATTGCTTGACCAGCTTCAATCGGACAGCCATTCCAACTACGTTTATTCTGTCAGTCTTTTCCCATCGCTGGGCATCAATTCTTATTTTATCGGCGGCAATCAAACGGAATTCCCCGCAACCACCGCCAACACGAAATTCGGCACAGGCACAGTAATCACGAAAACAAGCGAAGCACGGCACCCGTGTGATTTGATGGTTTTCATGTCCGCGCGTTCGGCGGTCAGCGGAAACAACGCGCAAGGTTATTATCAAGTCACGCCGCCGTATCTCAAAGCGCGTCAATGGGCGGCCAGCTATTCACCGGCTCTCTCTCCGGATCAATGGGGCTTTGTCGCGCCACGATTCAACAACCACTCCGTCGCCGCCTTGCTGGATGGTCACGTCGAGGAATTTAATTTGCAGCAAATGCAGGACATGCGCCATTGGTGCAATCACGCTGACCGGACCGACTGGACCTTAGCGCAATAAGTTAAAAGTTTCATGTTCATTCCGTTTTCGGCGCGGCAGCATGTTGTGAAATGGTCTTCAGTGGATACAGTCCTGGACAGCAGCCAAAGGTTTCGTGGAATGCGCTGCTGAAATGGCTTAAGCTGCTGTAGCCCACTTCAAAGGCCGCTTCAGTAACATTGCATTTGCCTGTGCGCAGCAACGCCGCCGCGCGTTCCATCCGCAATTGCCGCAGGTATTGCTGCATGGTTACGCCACCGGCTTGCGCAAATTGCCGGCTCAAGTAAAACGGGCTGCAATTCACCTCGCGCGCCAGTTCCTCCAGCGACGGGGGATTTTGTATCCGCCTTTGCAGAATCAATTTCGCCTTTTCAACGCGCTCGCGCGCCAGCCGTTGAGTCCGAGTGCAAAGCAATTCTCCTTGCGCAGGTCGGAAAAACAAATGGGCGGCAACCTCCAGCGCCTTGCTCCGAAACCACATTTCCCGCGCGGGACTGAAGACCGGACAATGCCGCAGACTTTGGACCAATTGCAGAAACGTGGCGAGTAGGCGTTCGGGCGGCGTGACCACGGATTCGCCTGTATTGTTATGCACGACCGCGCGCACCAAGGGATGAATATTTTCACATTGCTTTTGAAAATGGTCCTTGAGGAATGTCGGCGAAAATTCGATGGTGATAAAGCAGTGGTGCTCGTTCGCATTGCGCGTGGCTGCCAGTGGCGGTTGCCCCTGAAAGTAAAACGAAAAACTCTGCGGCGATAGTTCAACGGTTTGCCGTCCATCGGACAATTTTCCCCGTCCGTCAAGATTCAGACATAATTCCACGCTGCCGGGATGAAAGCTCCGCCCCCAGTTGAATTCCTTGTTCGATGCAAACTCATGCCACTCGAAGCTGAAGCCCAAGTCGCGATAGTTTCCAAACAGCGGACGCCAACCCGGCTCGACAGATTTCCATGCCGGCGCTTCCGCAAACAATGGGCACAGTGTTTGCACGCCCACCGGGGTTTGACCTGGCTTGGCATTTGATATGGCCTTGTTTCTCTTACCCTGCGGCACAAATCAAAGCCTGGGTTGGATGGTGGAAATCGTTCGGTCGGATTCTCACACCGTAGTTCACGCGGCCACGGCGCGTCACTTGCGAAGCGTTGGCTGAACAAATGTCCGACATTGCAACAGACTGCCTGAAAGCGCAATTGTCCGCTCCCGGTAGATTGCCTTTTTTTGACGGCAAATTGCGCAAGCTCCCGCCAATGTTCGGCAACCTGCCGGAAGCAAACGAAGGTTCGCTCCGGTAGGATTTCGGGATGTTGAAGATTCTTCTGTTTCCATTCGTGGCCGTTGGGGTCGCCAGCCTGGTTTCCGGTTGCGCGACAAAATCGTTGGTCAAGAACACCCTGCCGCCGCTGCCGGAAGCCGTGACGAGTTTTGGCGCGGTCACGCATGACGGCTGGCTCTACACTTTTGGTGGGCACAAGGGCGAGCGCCACGAGTATTCATCCGAAATGGTCAGTGGTTCGTTTTACCGTTTGAACCTCGCAGAAGGGCGCACATGGGAAACGCTTCCATCCGCCGCACCGGGCCAGGGCTTGGCGCTCGTTGCTTATGACCATTACCTTTATCGCATCGGCGGCATGGCCGCGCAAAATCATAAAGCGGCAAAAGAGGAATTGGCCGAACAAAAGTTGTATTCCCTGTCGTTGGTTCAATGTTTTGATCTACATATACAACAGTGGGAGGACGTAGCGCCATTGCCCGAGCCGCGTTCCAGTCACGACGCGGTTGTTCTTGGTGACAAGCTTTATGTCGCCGGCGGCTGGAATCTCAGCGGCAATGCGGACAAACCCTTCTGGCATACCAACGCGCTGGTGCTGGATCTGGCCCATCCGCAAACTGGCTGGAAAACATTCGTGCAACCGTTTCAACGCCGCGCCCTGGCATTGGCCGCGCTTGGCGCGCGCGTTTATTGCATCGGCGGCATGGATAGCGACAACGAGCCGTCTCTTGCGGTGGATGTTTATGACACCGACAGCGGCCAATGGAGCAGAGGGCCGGACTTGCCGCCGGGCAAATATAAGGGCTTCGGCTGTTCAGCCATCGCGCAGGACGGACGGATTTACGTCACAGCGTTCAAGGGCGATTTGTTGCGGCTCTCGCTGGATGGAAACTCCTGGGAGGTTGTCGGGCGATTGGGGCAGCCGCGCATCACGCATCGGCTGGTCACAGCCGACAAAAGGCAGCTTGTCGTCCTGGGCGGCGAAGATGGCAAGGAAAACAAAACGCCGGGACTGGAGTTGCTCACGCCGGCAGCCGAACCGCTGGCTATGGAACCAACTACCACTGCCCAAACCGTGCCGCACATTCAATAATAATCACTTTGCACTTATGGTTCGCCAAATTCTCATGGCTTTGTCCGTTGTGGCCGTTGCAGCAGCAACCATCGCCCGCGCTCACTCGGTATGGATTGAACCTTCGGGCAGCAATCAGCTTGTTGTTCGCTTTGCCGAACCGGGGGACGCCTTCGAGACCTCTCCCGGTTATCTCGACAATTTGTCAACGCCCATCGCGTTCATCTTTGCCACTAACGCGCCTCTGGCCACTGAAACGCAAAGAAAATCGGACCACTTCCTACTCGTCGGCGCGTCTCCCACCAACGTCGCGTGTGTTGAAACCAGTTTCATCGTGCGCGGCGGGCGGAAACCATATTTTTACGCGCGCTGGCAACCTCCCGGCACGGGTGCGGCCAAACCTTTGCTCACGCTTGACCTTGTGCCAACCGACAAGACTGGTGAAGTGCGCGCTTGGTTTCGCGGCAAACCGCTTGGAGGCGTGGCGGCCACGCTCCGCGCACCGGATGACAAGGAACAGGAACTGACCACCGACTCCGAAGGATTCCTGCATTTCAACGCGAACGAACCGGGGCAATATCTTTTGACCATCTCCCATTATCGTGAACCACTGGCGGGGTTTCACGTCGGCATCGCCTACAAGGAAACCAGCCACAATTGCTCACTCGTCTGGCAATGGCCATGATGAATGTGCCGGCTGTCCTTCTTTCCGCCTTGGCCGAAAGCAATTCTATAGTTGCATAGTTGTATCCGTATCCCCTTGCTGCAAAATGCTCAGGGCAATCCACCGACAAAAAAGGGCAAGTGACCGGCAGCGGAGGTTTCTAATTTCAATTAACCTCTTGGCCAATGAAAAAAATTACGTTTGTTGGGCGGTGTAGCAGAAACGTCCGATTTGCGAGTTTGTTGGGCGGTTTGGTGATGGCGCTATCATTCGTCAGCCCCGTCTTCGGCACGCCGCCAATGGCGTTCGGGCCGGCGTCGGTTAGTTCCACCAACGGCGTTTCAAGTTCCCCCGGCTTTTTTGACGGTATTTCCCGGCGGAGCTATTTGCTGGGCGACATGTGGGGGGTGCGTCCGTGGTTGAGCCAGTATGGTTTGTCGCTAAACATTTTGGAAACCAGCGAAGTGCTCGGCAACGTGTCCGGCGGTGTCCATCAAGGAGCGGATTACGACGGCCTGACGCAAATGATCTTGCAGTTGGACACGCAAAAGGCATTCAACTGGTATGGCGGCACGTTCAACGTCAGCGGGCTGCAAATTCACGGCCGCAATTTAAGCGCGGACAATCTCTACACCCTGCAAACCGCCAGTGGCATTGAGGCGGATCGCGCCACGCGGTTGTGGGAACTTTGGTATGACCAAAAATTCGACCGCGAAGGCCGCTTCGATTTGAAGATCGGCCAGCGATTGTTCGAAAAGGTGTGAGGCAAATTGCGAACAAAATCTTCCTCGGAATCAAGCGAGATTTTTTGATTTGTCTTTCAACCATTCCTCGCACAATTCGTGGAGTGAGAGGATTCCAGACCATGCAACATTTTGGTAACAGAAGACAACATCCTTGAACATCTCCGACTTGCGCGTTAAAACAGTCCGATATGAGCGACAATAAAAAACCCGATTTTTCAACCAAAATGACCCGCCGTCGTTTGCTGGGAAATGCCGCAAGGCTTGCCGCGCTCGCCGCTGCGTCGTCCATTTTGCCGCCGAATTTGCGTCGTGCGCTGGCACAGGAGCCGCCTCAAAAAAGATCGTTGCGCGACATCAAACACGTGGTGTTGCTCATGCAAGAGAACCGGTCGTTCGACCATTATTTCGGCACGCTTGCCGGGGTGCGCGGATTCGGCGACCCGAATGCAATGACTTTGCCAAACGGAAAATCCGTCTTCTATCAGCCCGACCCGAAAAATCCGAACGGTTATTTGCTGCCGTTTCATCTGGACACCCGCACCACCAGCGCCCAAAAAATTCCTTCCACGAGTCATTCTTGGGGAGCGCAACACGGTTCGTGGAACAAGGGCAGGATGGACAATTGGATTCCGGCGCATCGGAAAATCAACGACGAGACGGCGCCTTACGTGATGGGTTATCATACCCGCGCTGATATTCCCTTCCAATTCGCGCTCGCTGAAGCGTTCACGCTCTGCGACGCCTACCATTGTTCGGTGATGGGGCCGACCTGGCCCAACCGGATGTATTGGATGACCGGCACGATTGACCCGGAAGGAAAGCACGGCGGCCCGATTATCAAAAATGTGACGCCGGACGATGGCTACCAATGGAAAACTTACGCGGAGCGATTGGAGGACGCCGGCATCAGTTGGAAAGTTTATCAGCAGGACGATAACTATGATTGCGACGTATTGGAACAATTCAAACAATATCGTGAAGCTGGTGAAAATTCACCGTTGCGATTAAAAGGCCTCCTGCGCGAACCGGAGGGCAAGTTTGAATACGATGCCATCAATGACAAACTGCCCGCCGTGTCCTGGATCATCCCCACCAGTTTCCAATCCGAACACCCTGATTATATGCCGGCGGCAGGCGCGGCATTTGTGGCCGGCAAAATTGACGCTATCGCGGCCAATCCAGAAGTTTGGGCCAAGACGGCCTTTATTCTCAACTACGATGAAAATGACGGTCTCTTTGATCACGTTGCACCGCCGGTGCCGCCGCCTGACACTCCACATGAATTTATCAAAGGTGTGCCGATTGGCGGAGGATTCCGCGTGCCGTGCATCGTCATTTCGCCTTGGACCGCCGGTGGCTGGGTGTGCAGCGAACTGTTCGATCATACTTCTGTGCTGCAATTTCTGGAGAAGTTCACCGGTGTCAAAGAGGAAAATATCAGCGACTGGCGGCGGGCGACATTTGGCGATCTCCTTTCCGCCTTTCGTTTCAACGACGCCATCGCCGAGCCACCCCGTTTACCCGACACTTACAGTTCCTACGTCCGTGCCAAATTTGAGGCGGGTAATCTGCCTGAACCCGTGTTCCCCGGCGCAGACCAGAAATTGCCGATACAGGAAAAGGGGCAACGCAAACGCGTCCCGTGAATGTTTCATTCAGGTGTGAAAAGCGGTCGAGACGAGTCGCAGACTGCTTTTGAACGATTAAAAGATATGAAAATATTATTTGCAGTGTTTTTCATTGGCTTGGTCATCCGAGTTGACGGACAGACTAATTTAATCTCGGTCGCCGGAACGTCCGGAACCAATATGGAAACCATTGTCTGCATCCGGCACGGCGAAAAACCGCGCGAAGGACTTGGTCAATTGACTTGTAGGGGTCTCAATCGCGCCCTTGCCTTGCCCGATGTGTTGCTGGGAAAATATGGCAAGCCTCAATTCATTTTTGCCCCCAATCCAACCCAGAAGGTTGATGACAAGGGTGGAGATTATTATTATGTGCGTCCGCTCATCACCATCGAACCGACCGCCATTCGCTGCGGCCTGCCGGTCAACACAGAATTTGGCTTCAAGCAAATCAACGACCTGCAAGACGAACTGGAAAAGCCCGAATACTGGAACGCCACAGTCTTTGTCGCTTGGGAGCATGGTTTCCTCGACAAGTTTGCGAAGAATCTTGTCGAGGCGGATGGCGGAAATTTCGCACAAGTTCCTTCATGGCCGGAGAACGATTACGACACCATTTTTCTGATAAAAATCACTCACTTAGGCGGGCACGAATCGGTTGCCTTTACCATTGATCACGAAGGCTTGAATAATTTAAGCGACAATTATCCCTAAATTTGCATGGGAATTGAAGCTTTTTAGTCTACAATACGCGCAGGAAGAGTTGGACACGAATCGCCAAAAGCGTTTTACATGGCGGACTTTTCCCGGCGGAGAGTTGTGGCCGCGCCAGTGGTGCCTGCCCAGCCATTATTGGCAGCAGCAATTGCGTAAAAGAGAACGCACGCAATAATCTCCTGTGGAATGGGTGCTGGCAACAGGTAGTTCATGCCGCCAGGGCGTTCCACTTTGGAAGCAGCCTGATCCATTTGAGTGTGAAGCTCGCCAGCGAGTTTGCAGGCGAGGGCCAGACCTGATTGAGCATCGGGGGTGATGAGTGTGGGTAGTCCGTTTTTCATAAAAGTTGCGTTGGTGGAATTGAATCATTCGATGAAAGATCAGTGGTTACGCGAGATCGAAGCGATCAAGGTTCATCACCTTGTTCCAAGCCGCGACAAAGTCGTGAACAAATTTTTTCTGCGCGTCCGAACTTCCGTAAACTTCCGCCAAGGCGCGGAGTTGGGAGTTTGAACCGAAGACAAGGTCCACTCGCGTGCCAGTCCACTTGACCGCACCCGTTTTGCGGTTGCTGCCTTCAAACACGTCCGCGTCTGGCGAGACCGGCTTCCACTCCGTGCCCATGTCGAGCAGGTTCACGAAAAAGTCGTTGGTCAGCGCCTCCGGTCGCTTGGTGAAGACGCCGTGTTTCGTTCCGCCGAAGTTGGTCTTCAGGACGCGCATCCCGCCCACGAGCGCCGTCATTTCGGGTGCGGTCAGGGTCAGCAATTGCGCCTTGTCCACCAGCAGCGCCTCGGCCGACAGGGTGTATTTGCCCTTGAGGTAATTGCGGAAGCCGTCCGCGACGGGTTCGAGCACGGCGAACGACTCGACATCGGTCTGCTTCTGCGAAGCGTCCATGCGTCCCGGCGTGAAGGGAACCGTCACAGTGTGACCGGCGTTCTTCGCCGCTTTTTCGACCCCGGCGCAACCGGCCAAAACAATCAGGTCGGCCAGGGAGACCTTCTTGCCTCCTTTCGTCGTTTTGTTGAATGCGCTTTGGATGCCGCCGAGGGTCTTCAGCACCTTTGCCAACTGTTTCGGCTGGTTGACATCCCAATCCTTCTGTGGCGCGAGACGAATGCGCGCGCCATTCGCGCCGCCGCGCTTGTCGGAGCCGCGGAACGTGGACGCCGACGCCCACGCCGTGGAAACCAATTGCGAGACCGACAGGCCGGACACCAGAATCTTGGCTTTGAGAAGGGCAATTTCCTTGGGGCCGATCAATTTGTGATTCACCGCAGGAATCGGGTCCTGCCAAATGAGTTCTTCTGCGGGAACCTCCGGTCCGAGATAACGTGCGCGTGGTCCCATGTCGCGGTGCGTCAGCTTAAACCACGCCCGCGCGAACGCGTCGGCGAGTTGCTCTGGATGTTCCAGGAAACGCCGCGAAATCTTTTCGTAAATCGGGTCGAACCGCAGCGACAAATCCGTAGTGAGCATGGTCGGACGATGCCTCTTCGACGGGTCGTGCGCATCGGGAATGGTGGCCTTGGCGTTTTTGGCGACCCATTGATGCGCGCCAGCCGGGCTTTTGGTCAGTTCCCATTCGTATTTGAAAAGGTTCTCAAAAAAGTAGTTGCTCCATCTCGTCGGCGTCTGGCTCCATGTGACTTCTAGGCCGCTGGTGATCGCGTCACCGCCTTTGCCGGTGCCGAAGCTGCTCTTCCAGCCCAGGCCTTGCTCTTCGAGGCCGGACGCTTCCGGCTCAGGCCCCACATGGGACGCCGGGCCGGCGCCGTGGGTCTTGCCGAAGGTATGGCCGCCGGCGATGAGCGCCACCGTTTCCTCGTCGTTCATCGCCATGCGCTTGAAAGTCTCGCGGATGTCCACTGCGGCGGCGACCGGGTCCGGCCTGCCGTTCGGGCCTTCCGGGTTGACATAAATCAGCCCCATCTGCACAGCAGCGAGTGGATTTTCGAGATCGCGCTCGCCGGAGTAGCGTTTGTCATCCAGCCATTTTTTCTCGGCACCCCAATAAACGTCCTGGTCCGGCTCCCAAACGTCCGCGCGCCCGCCGCCGAACCCGAACGTCTTGAAGCCCATCGTTTCGAGGGCGACGTTCCCGACGAGAATGATCAGGTCGGCCCAGGAAATTTTCCGGCCATACTTCTGTTTGATCGGCCAGAGCAGACGGCGCGCCTTGTCCAAGCTGACGTTGTCCGGCCAACTGTTGAGCGGCGCGAACCGCTGCTGACCCCGGCCGCCGCCACCGCGACCGTCGCCGGTGCGATAAGTGCCAGCGCTGTGCCACGCCATGCGGATGAACAACCCGCCGTAGTGGCCGAAATCCGCCGGCCACCAGTCCTGCGAGTCGGTCATCAGCGCCGCGAGATCCTTCTTCACCGCCGCCAGATCGAGGCTCTTGAATTCCTTGGCGTAGTTGAAGCCCTTTCCCATGGGATCGGACTTGGCGGAATGCTGGTGCAGGAGTTCGAGCTTCAACTGGTTCGGCCACCAGTCCTGGTTTGTGGTGGCGGGGGCGGCGGCCCCGTGATGAAACGGGCACTTGGCTTCGGTTGACGTGCTTTCCGTTTTTGCGCTCATAAAATAAATTTCAGTTGTTGCTTGTTTTGTCTATTGAAACACTTTGCGAGCTATTGTTGAAATACTTTTTTCGTTTGGCCATGATGGGATTTTCTATGGAAATGCAACAGCTTCGGTATGTCGTGGCCGTGGCCAGACGCGAGGCGACCGAGACGAAGGATTTGCTGCGGGGCACGGTGTCCATCGGCGTGCTTGCCAAAGCCCTCGTCTGCAACGACGAATCGTTGTCTTCTGGCCCAAGCAGCGTCCGTTTAGCTGCGCGGCGACTAGATTTCTGAAGGTGGCCTGTGCGGGATTTGGAAGTTTGCCATGAAAAATTTACAATCCAACGATGGCGAACAAAAATCGTTCTATTACAATTGCGCGGTTATGAAGCGCCGGGGATTTACCTTGATTGAATTGCTCGTGGTGATTGCCATCATCGCCATTCTGGCAGCCATGCTGTTGCCGGCATTGGCCAGCGCCAAGGCCAGGGCTTATCAAATCACCTGCCTCAACAATCTGAAACAATGGGGACTGGCGATGACCATGTATGCGGGCGACAACGACCAGTTTTACCCCAAGTCGCGGGAACTTGGATATGTCGCCACGCCGGACAACAATCCGGTCTGGACGGAAATGTATGCGGACGCCACGGCTTCGCCCGCCATTGGTCTGTCCGACTGGTTCAACGTCCTGCCTTCCTATGCTGGCGGCATTCCACTGTGGGAATATGGAGCCAACAGCATCAGCAACAATGTTTTTACCTACTCCCATTCCATTTACATCTGCCCCACCGCTGCGGGCATTCCTTACGGCCCCAGCGATCCCAACCCGGTAACTGGCATTCAGCCAGGTGTCGGGCCGGGTCCCACGTTCAATTACGGGATGAACCAGCGCATCAACTATAATCTTCCCGCTCCCGCCAATGTGCCGGAAACCCCGTTCAAAATCACGCAGGCGGCACATCCCTCGGCCTTCGTGGTGTTCTCGGAGCAGCGGGTTCATGCCAGCGAAACTCCGTATTACGGCACCAGCCCAACTGATTTGAGCAGCACCTACAACTGGTGCAACCGATTTTCCGGACGGCACAGTGCCGGCGGCAACATCGTTTTTGGCGATGGTCATACGGCTTGGTTCAAATACAGCTATGTCGTCGCGCAGGTCAGCGGCAAGATCGCCGATCCGAAAGACCCCGACATCAATTGGGAATTTGACGGCCAGTAAATTCCATAACCCAAGTCTGAAAATGAATATCTCACGTTTGTCTTGCTTGCATCCGCCGGCAAAATTTCGGAGACACCATCCCCTAACGAAATCGTTCGGAAAAAGCGCGGCTCGAACCCGAGCGGCAAAAAGCGACAAAAAGCGGCAACGAATTTGTCGCAATTTGTCACTTCAACTTGTTGCTTTTTGCCGCCTTTTGTCGCTAGGCGCGCGGTTTATTTTCAATGAGCAATTTACCATTTTAGGCAGGGCACGCGTTACCCCTCGTCAGGACGAGGTTTTTACGGCTCACTCAAATCTCGGCCGATGTCGCGCGAAGTGCTTCATTTGTGCCAACCGCAATGTTGCGTCGGATATTAACCCGGTCATCTCACCGTGTTGCTAACCGCGTTGCGAACTTTGTTGCTTCGGATGTTGCCCCGTGTGTTGCCAATGGTGGTGCTTCCGACGTTGCTTCGCGCGTTCACCACCTGTTGCTAACCCTGTTGCTTCGCCATTGCTAACAACAATGCTAACGCTTTGCTAACCTCGCGTGAATCGCCGTCCCATTGTATGGCTCGCTGCGCGTCGTCAAGGTCGTTCCGCCCTGTCACCCTTCGGCTTCCACCTTGACGATGCTCGCTTCGCCAAAGACCGATGGCGACTAGAAATTCACGCGGGAAGTGTCACGGTCGCTGGTGAAAATTGAATTCCATTGAGCCTTGATTGGCTATTCGCCAAATAACGGATGTGAAGAATATGCTTCGGTCTGGTATTGGCGGTGGAAAGCGGTCGGCGATGCGCGAAACGGCATGAGTGGAGTCGCGCGCCGGAGCGGCGCTGCCAATGCCAGACGGAAACGGGGCCGCCGTGACGAACGCGCAGCCGCGTCTGCGCAAGCGTTGGTCACGGCAGGAAAGTTCCTACGGCGTCTGGCCGGGGCTTTTTTCACCGAGAATACTGCCATCCGCCATTCGGATACGCGCAATGCGCGGCCCCCGCGATTTATACGAATCATTTTCGGTTGGTTGTGGCGGAACCTCGTCCGCTGGTGCTGTCGAGGCCGGGCCGGGTTTTGAGAGCAAGGCTGGCACACTTTGAGGCGCGACCACCGTATTCGCGTCTGGCAGGGTCTTCGCCTGCTTCCGCCGCTTGCGTGATTTTCCGCCGTCCAGGACGATGCGGCCGTATTCGGCCACGCGCGCCCGACTGGTCTTCACGCCATGTTGTTGCAGAAGTTCTGCAACTGACCTGTAGGACGCTCTTTTAGCACGCAGTTCTACGATGGAATCATGGAATGGTTTGAGGCTGTTGAATGGCACACGATGCGGATTAGGCCGGAACTCTTGAATGGCCTTGCGCAAAGATTCAAGATCGAGAGTCGGTTGTGGTGTGGTTGGTGTATTCATAATTTTTAACTGTGACGGTTGAAGGTCGGCGGTAGGAATCTCACGAGTTGCTTGCGGGATTTTGCGTGGGCTGTTGCACGGCTGTTGCACCGCCGTTGCGCGAACAGATCGTGGGTTGTCTCGCAAGTTTCCAGGCGGACGCCGCGCGCCCGACATCGGCGTAACGCCAGTTATCTTGCGAGTCGTCTCGCCGGTCATCCGGCGACAATGTGTCGGCGGCTGCCTGCCTGTTGCGCGGACATTGCGCAACTGTGACGCGAGACATCTCGCCGGATGTCTTGCCGGTTGCATCGCGGATGTTGCGCGACCATCTTGCGGGACTCCGCACAAGTTCCGGCGAGCCATTGGCGAGTCGTGAAACCTTAGCCCGGCTAAGGAGTAGGGCGTGCACCCTGTCAAGGCGGTAGCCAATAACCGTGCGACTGCACCGTGACCCAAAAATTGCTGCATCAGGTTTGACACGCTTCGTGAACGCGACTGCGCAAATTGATGATGCGATTTGTGGTGTGAAATTGAACGTGTCGGCATTCGCCTGTTTGCAGACGTGCCTGGCACAGCTTGGTTGCGGTGAGCGAAATGTCATCATGCTTAATTCGTTGTTTCGTCGTCGCCACTCCACGTCTGTTCAATCTCGATGCCGATGATTGGCGGTGGCGATTGTGTCGGTGGGTGCATTGAGAAAATGACGCCGGGAATAACCGTGGCAGAGTTTCCTTTCATCCGTTTCCGCAAGCCGCCGCTAAAAATCCAACCGATGACCGCCAGCGCCAGCCAGACGAACACCAGGTAGAGATAAACGCCGTAATCGTCAATCAGACCATCCAGTGCCCGGAAAAAGTGGTCGAGCAATTTCAGCATTTCAAGATTCGGGTTCATAATTCATTCGCCGTTTTTGTTTCGTCACTGTGGCATCCAAACCGCAGCCGTGGCGATTGCCAGCCTCGCCAGCACGTTTTTCCATCGCGGCGATCTCCAAGCTGCGCCCGCCGCGAATCCCCGGCCTGCAAGCGCGTAAAAAGCGGTTGCAGCGCGTCCAGGTGAAATGTTAGGTTCAAGGCCATAGTGATTGGTGGAGAATCAGCCCGCCGTTCTGACCAGTGCGAGAATGGCGGCTTTGATTGGAGCGGGGAGTTTTGCCCAAGCCGTGACTACTTGAGACAGTTCGGGACAGGACGCGATTGGATTTCGGGAGTCTATTCGGGAGTCTGTGTGAGATTCCCCTTTATTTACGGGCAAAACATTGGGGTTCGAATCCCCCTCTCTCCGCCAGCCCCAAAAACTATAATCGTTGCTCGCGGACGCAGAAGAATTAGCCCGAAGCA
>Ga0335080_10003896_pt1 | contig 15168 bp, 10 predicted proteins | sample Lox_Sample_34_FD_206720 | JGI IMG/M metagenome (GOLD analysis project Ga0335080, IMG submission 206720) | Soil microbial communities from Loxahatchee National Wildlife Refuge, Florida, United States - Lox_Sample_3.4 | ecosystem: Environmental > Terrestrial > Soil > Wetlands | place: USA... | reverse complement strand
GACCTGCACGGGCTTCTGCATCAAGCCGTTCGAAATCGCCTCGGCGAGCTTGCCGCGCAAGCCCGAGGTGTAGATTTGCGTGATGACGCCGCTCTTGATGTGCTCGACGAGCGGGTCGTGGCAACTGGCGAGTGAGCTCGAGGCGAGCGTCAGGTTCTTGAAGCCCATCCTGGCGAGAGTATTGACCACTTGGAGGACCACCTTGTCGCCTTCGCGAAAGCCGTGGTGGAACGAGATGGTCATCCCGTCCTTGAGCCCGGAGCGCTCGATTGCTTCCTCGAGCGATTTGCAGACCTTGCGGTGCAATTTGCTGTCGGCGCCGGCGAGATAGGGCGTGTGCGCGTTCTGTCCCGCAAACTGCTCAAGCGCGGGGTCCTGTTTCGTGAGTTGTTCGAGAGAGTTCTTCATGATCTGTTGTCCTTTCATCGTCTGTTTTACACGGCCTCTGCGAGCTGCAGCGCCATTTCCGCCTCGTGGATCACCGGCGGGTCCACCATCTTGCCGTCGAGCGACACCACCCCCAGCCCTTTACGGTGGGCTTCCTCAGCCGCCGCAAGCACGCGTTTCGCGTGGCTCACTTCCGCTTCGGTCGGCGCGTAGGCCTTGTGCAGGAGGTCGATCTGCTTCGGGTGGATCAGCGATTTGCCGTTGAACCCGAGCTGCTTAGCGATCTGCACCTCGCGCAGGAAACCTTCGTCGTCGGTCACGTTGCCGTAGACCACGTCGAAGGCATCGATGTGCGCGGCGCGGGCGGCGTGCAGCACTGCCGCGCGCGCGTAGAACAGCTCCGGTTCCCAGCCGGTACTCCGCCGAGTGTGCATATCGACCAAGTAGTCGAAACCGGCTATGGCGATGGCAACCATGCGCGGGGAGGCGGTCGCGATTGATACGGCGTTCACCACGCCGATGGCGGACTCGATAGCGGCCATGAGCTTCGTATCGCCGACGGGACGCCCGCATGCCTTCTCGATCCGCGCGATGTGCGTCTCCAGCTCATGAATCTCCTGGGCGGTCTCGGTCTTGGGCAGGCGCACGATATCCACGCCGCCTCTGACCGCAGCCTCCAGATCTTTCAGTCCGTACTCTGTATTGAGCTCATTAATGCGTACGACAGTCTCGATGTCGGCATAGGCCGGGTGTTGCAGCGCCTGATACACCATGAGCCGCGCGGAATCCTTCTCGCGCAGTGAAACCGCGTCTTCGAGATCGAACATGACCGAATCCGGCTTGTACACGAATGAGGTGCTCAACATCGCCGCGTTGTCGCCCGGGACGAAGAGCATGCTGCGACGTAATTTCATGACAGCCTCCCCCAATCAAGTTCCTGGGAGCCGCAACCGCGCAGCACCGCCGCCTGAACCCGCGCCCGAATCACGCAATCGAGCGCCCCCTTGTCTTCGATCACGATCGACCCGTCGCTGACCGATAACTTGTCCAGCGTGTCGGTGACGACTTTCTTGATCTGCTTGCCGAACTGCTTCATTACCTCGCTCCTGATCACAATGTCGCGAGTCCCTTTGCCGCTAGGCGCAACCTTGACCAGCAGGTCGCTGGATTCCACGGTGCCGGCGATCGCTTCCTTGATGACTTTCATCGACGTTTTCCTTTCATTGAATGGTGTTGTTGACTGGTAATAAGCTCTCGAGAAACTGCAGTGTCGTCGCGGGGACGAGCGCTGCGATCCTTCCGAAATCGCGCTCCGCCAGAAGCCTTCTCACCTCGGTCGCTGAAATTGGAACGCCGCCGATCGACGCCCGCGGTATTTCGACGACGGTGATTGGCGGCTGGCCGGACGGCGCCTGCTGCAACCAATCCTTCATCTGCGCGTTGTAGCTCTTCGTGACTGGGTCGAACGGCTCGCTGCCGACGTAGCGGCGTGTAATGCCGAGCGCCGGTGCTATGTAATCGCGGAACAGCAGCAGATCGACGGCAGCCCAGCTGCTCTCAATGAGGCCCTTATCCTTGAGAAAATAGCCGGGGAAGGTGGCGCGCGAGATGATGTAGTCCGAGCCGGGGTACAGCGTCAGGTTGTCTATGCCCTTCACGCCCGCGGCGACGAGTGCGAAGCGATCGGCATAGGAAAACGACGATGCGTCCTCCTTCACCACGAACACGTGGAGCCAATCGCAAGCGCGAGCAGCCTGCGCGACGAGATAGCGATGGCCGAGGGTGAATGGGTTGGCGTTGAGGACGATGCCGCCGATGGTCTTCCCCGGCCGGCGCTGCACGCGCAGACTCTCGCAGTATTTTTCAATCGCCACGGGACTGTTCTCCATGAGAACAACCCGCTGCGGAACTTCGACCAGCGGATAGAACCCCCAGCCACGGAAGAACGGCAGATTGTGGGGTGCAGAGTACAGAAACAGGTGGTACTGTCCTCTTTCGGCTGCGAGGCTGACGACTTCACTGCCGAGCGCGAGGCTGAGTGATTCGCCCCGAGCATCTTCGGCAACAGCCACGCACTTGATCGTATAGTGGTCGAGACCCGCGCAGGCGACGATGTGTCCTTTCTGACGGCACACCACGAACACCTCGATCTGATCATCCAGCTCCAGATCGTTGGCAGCCAGCAGCTTTCTCACTTCCTCCATCTCGGGGGGTGCGTCCTTCGGCTGCACGGTATAGAAGTCGGCTGTGGCATTCATGGGGGTAGCACTCATTTCATGACGACCAGGATGACAATACCGAAGATTGCGAGAATGATGCGGGCCAGCGCATAGGGGAGCGTGTAGCCGATCGCGGGCAGCGTGCTCTGGGCCGCTTGCTGCAGAGCGCCGAGCGCCGGAGTGAACGTTCGCGCGCCGGCGACGGCGCCAAGCAACAACGTTGGATGAAATTTGAACACGTATTTCCCGAGGAAAATACCGACGATCAACGGCACGAAAGAGACAATGATCCCGGAGAGGACGAGGCTGATGCCGTACGCCTGGAGGCCAGTGACCAGGCCGGGCGCCGCGTTGAGGCCTATCCCGGCAATGAAACCACTGAGGCCGACGTTGTTGAACACCCAGAGCGCCGGTGCGGGGATGCCTCCGAACGTGCGATATTTGGCGCGCAGGTAGCCGCAGATGAGCCCGGCGAGCAGCGTCCCGACGCCCGTGCTGAGGCCCAGCGGAATGCCGCCGACATGGATGGTGAGGAGGCCCACGAGGCTGCCGATCACGATGCCGACGCCCATGAACGCGACGTCCGATTTCGATGATGAGCGGTCGGCCTCGCCGAGCGTTTTCGCGAGATCATCGACGTATTTCCTCGCCCCCAGAATCGTCAGCACGTCCCAGCGTTCGATCTTGAGGTCCTGGGTTGCCGGGATCGGGTGGCCGCCACGCGTCACATGCATGAGGAACAGCCGACGGCCGTAATGCCCGAGCTCGTGCTGCTCCAGGTCGTGCAGCGTCCGGCCTACGGCCTTCTTGTTCGTAACAACGATGTCCAGCTCCTCGGCCGGATACGCGAGCAGCTCGTTATCCTCCACTTCCGGCCCGATCGTCTCCTTTGCGACGAAGTGGGCATGAGGCGATCCCGAGAGGACGAGCGTGGCGTCCTGCGGGATGGCTGCCTGCACATCGGCGTCGACGATCTTGGCCCCTTGCCGGAAGCGCGTGACGACCGCGCCCTGCAAAGCGGCGTCCAGCTCGCGCGGTGTACGGCCGACGAAATCGGCGTTGGCGACCCGGTAGGCGCGCGCGACGACCGGCTGATACGCCTGTTCGCCCGCCGTCCCGCCGTGGATCCCCATCTTGGCTTCGAGTTCCTTGGAAACCGTCGGGAGATCGACTCGCAGGATCGTCGGCGCGGCGGAGGCGAGGAACCATGCGGTGAGGATTCCACTGAACGGCAAGGTCACGGCGTAAGCGATCCCTATGAGGCCCGCCTCCGCTGCGGCTCTCTGCGTATCCAGGCCCACCTGGGTGATATTGGTTGCCGCGACGCCGAGCGTCCCCGAGTTGGTTAAGCCGCCCGCCACCAGCCCGGCGGCGAGCCCGGGCCCGTATCCCATTAGCTTCGCGGCTGCCCATGCCGTGATGAACCCGATCGCGCATACTATCAGCGTGAACCCGATCTGCGGCAGCGCTTCCTTTTTCATTGATGCAAAAAACTGCGGGCCGACGCTGTAGCCGACGGCGAACAAGAAACTCAGGAAGAAGGTTTGCTCCAGGACGCCGGGCAGCTTGATGCCGAGCTGCCCAATGAGCAGCCCGGCGATTAGGACGCTCGGGACCACGCCGAGGCTGAACGAGCCGAACTTCAGGGCTCCAAACCAGTAGCCGATCGCGAGCGTCAGGAACAGCGCGATCTCGGGATGATGACGAAGAGCATCGAAAAGCATGTGCATGGGAATCTCCTTTAGTTTTTGCCTAGCCTGTCCGCGATCGCGAGCACGCGCTCGGCCTCGCGGACCATTGCCGGTTCTACGACATGGCCGTTCAGGACGGGCGTGCCCGTGCCGGCTGCGGCTCGGGCAGCCATGACGGATCGTGCGTGCGTCACAGCATCTGACGAAGGCGTGAAGATGGTGTTGATCGCGGCAAGCTGTTCGGCGCGTAAAGCCGCCTTGCCCGTCATACCCAGCTTGCGGCTCGCAGTCGCCTCGAGTCTGAGGCCCGCCTCGTCGGCCTTGAAGTAGGGGACGTCGATGGCGGCGATGCCGGTCGTCGCCGCGGCCGCGACGACGCGCGAGCGCGCGAAGAGCAGGTTCTCCCAGGAGCCTTCGGCGCCGATGTCGGCCGCGAGATCACCGCCGCCGAGGAACAGACCGCACACGCGCTCGTGCGCGTTCGCGATGTGATGGGCAACGAACACCGCCCGCGCGAGCTCGATCATCGGAATGACGCCGATCGTCGACTGTGAACCCTCGAGGACGTCAGCCACTACTCCGATCTCATCGGCGGACTCGCATTTCGGGATGACGATCGCTTCGGGGTGCGCGCCGGATTCGTGGAGCGCCAGCAGGTCCCGAAGTCCTTCCACCGTACGCGGGCTGTTGATGCGCAGGATGCGCACGAAATTCGGTTCGGCCGCCTGGCGCAGGTAGGCGAGAGCGGCCTCGCGCGCTTTGCCCTTCTCCGCCGGAGCGACGTTGGATTCGAGATCGATCATGATCCCGTCGCCCGCGCGGGCGCTAGGAAAACGTTCCGGACGCGAGCCCGGCGTGAGCAGGAAGCTGCGGCACGCACGCAGTCGGGTGCGAAAAGGTGTGCTTATCGCCGTCGCCGCGGTTTGCTTGAGCTCTTGCGTCTTGGTTTCAGTCGCGGTTGTCATCGATGGTCCCTTCGTTAGCGCGTTGTGAGGAATGTATGTCGACTTTGCAACATGGACTCAATTTATCACTCTCTTGGGCGCGGGTTCTTGTGGACACTTGCGCACTGTTGCAGAATCTTGCGTTCGAGGACTTCCTCAACGCCACCCGAATTCCGAGCGAGGCAGCACGCGCCCGGTGAAACTTAGCGGCGTGCCACTATTCACCTGAGCCAGGCTGCCGATGACCTTTGATCGGGGCAACCACGGCATCTGCTGCGTAGGGATCGCGAAGCCTGCCTCATGCCCGCATGTCCGTGTCGGCAGTACCTGGCGCCACGAGCGCGACGATGCCACCGCAGTTGTGCAAATCAGCAGCTAGCCCGCAGCGTATACCTTGACTGCCATTGACTCGACCGACATCGCCATCCGATAACTTCTCGGGGTCATCGATGTTGCCATCCGGAACATCGTGGTGAAGTGGCTTTGGTCTGCAAAACCGACCTGCGCTGCAACGTCTGCAAGCTTTTCATTCGCAGTTAAGAGCGGCGTGGGTTTGAGCAAGCTCCGTGTGCTGCAGCTCACATAGCTTTACAGATGTCCTACATGGTCTCGATGGAGGGTGGGCTACCTAGGGTAGATGCATGGCAAGTGGCCGACCACCGTTGGCGCGATGGACGAGCTACAGAAATATACCAACATTGCGCCCGCCACGGAACCTAGTAGCAAGAGGAGTTAGGTCCATTGGTGCGGGCCGTGTCCGACGTTTCTCGCCAGACATTTATCGAATAGGCGGGCCAGACAATCATCAATTCGTTTTGGGCCGGCGCTTATTCCGGTGAGCAACGAGCCCGGGGCAGTTCTCATCAGGTAGCGCTGCGGGCCCTGGCCTTTAAGTGGATTCGTATCGTTTACCGTTGCTGGCAGACATGCACGCTATACGACGTGCTGTTTTATCCGAAGCCATAACTCGCCTATCCTAATTAAGTGTATTTTTCGTTCTGCCGAAGCAACCGTCTAAATTTTCGTGTTCGGCGCCTTATTCTTCCCACGTTTCGCGTAGCATCAAGCTGCTCCGTCTACGGCATCATGCCAAAGCGCTTGGGCCAGCACCAAAATGACAGGACCTATAAAAACTCCAAGCAATCCGAACGCTTCGAGCCCGCCAAGCCCGCCCAGGAGCACCCAGAAAAAACCCAATTGAACGCGTTTCCCTATGACCGCAGGGCGGATAATATGGTCCGCCACAAAAACAACAATGACGCCCCAACCGAAAAGCACCACCGCTGTCACGCTGGCGCCTTTTGCGGAGAGCATTAGGGCAACTCCGGCGACGGCGAAGTACCCAACGTACGGTATCATGGCAATCAATCCGGTGATCGCGCCCCAAACCCCTGCAGACGGCACCTGAGCAATTGCACATGCAAGGCCAAATAGCACGCCGTCAATCAGCGACACCAGGATCATGCTGCCCATAGTCGCGCGTACCGCATCAACGACCTTCTGAAAATAGGAATCACCGCGCTGCCCCAGTTTGTCGTGAATGACTTGCCTTATGCGTATGTCCAACGGCTCGCCACCGCGATAGAGGAAGAACAAACCCAGAACTGTGATAGAAATGAACATCGTGTGGCGCAGAATTAATTGACCGAGCGATCCCGCCCAGCCACGTAGCCAAGCCGAATCGGCACTATGCAGCCAGCGGGTAACCCCACCCGGAGTCCCCAACACCGCATTCCACTGATCAACAAGCCAGTCACCCGCCAGCGGTATTGCCATCAACCAATGCGGGGGTGGGGGGCCATAATTTCCCGCGACAGCAATCTCGCGCGCCCACGCTTGCACTTGCCCCGCGATCGCGAGAAACGCGTATCCAAACGGACCCAATATAAAAAGCGTGACAAGTGCGGTGAAGAGAAACGGTGTTGCATTCAATGCAAATTGGTGCGGCATGCGTGCAGCAAAGCGGCAATACAGAGGCCAAGTGGCGATCGCTATGATAACCGCCCACGTCAGCGGCACAAGAAAACTGCGCAAGACCCACAGAGAAAAGAGCAGAACGAGTATAGTCAATATCCACATGGGACTGATTCTAAAGCTCGACACCATCTTTTGATCTTTTTCCAATATTCCTCCCGGCCACATAGTAAACGTTTAGCTATTCTTCTTCCTTCCGTTTCGTGCCCACGTTTCTGCTTCTTGCGGATTTCGACCGCTTCAGCACAACCTACAACTGGTGAGTTCCTTGATGCCAAGGCAACGGACCGATGGTATTTGAACGTTCGTACGCAAAGTTAGTCAGGCAATTGAAAAAAACGAGCGACAAGTCTTGGCTGTGAGGTAGCTGATTTGAATGGCGTTAACCGTGGTTTTGCGGCGGACTTCGTTCGCCCCAACGCGGCATCGGCGAGGTACACCAATTGAATTCGATCGCCACCATACGGAACAGAAATGTGCCCCCAATAGAAAGCCACGCCGCGTCCTGCACCGGTACCTGGCAATAGTTCAGCGTTCTCCCCGATCGGACTCAGCCGCAAACGCAATCGCAAACGCGAGCAGGGCGAGGCTGGCAGGCAAAGCCACGGACCACGGGCCAAGTGCGGCCGCGTACGCCGCACCGAGGCCGCAGCCGACGGCGAAGCCGATAATCACTCGCAGAGTGCGCGCTGCTCGGTTGCGTGCCTTGGCCACACTGGCGGGATCGCCCCCGAGCAGCACCTCGACAACATCCGTCGCCAAGCGGGCGATGTTGCTCGTGTGCACCGCCGTGGGCGGCGCTCCAGTAAGCGAGGTCTGCACGAGTGCGTTCTGCACAGCCATCGCCGAAACGGCCAGTATGCCCACCACGATTCCATTTGTCGCGTCCGGGTCGATATGCGGGCCGGCCGCGACGCAGAGGACGAGAATGACGGCGAGCAACAGGAACTGCAGCAGCAGCAGGGGGCGCAGTGCGGCGAGGCCGATCGATTCCAAGCCGCGCGCCAGCATTATCGTCAGCCCGACCACCACAACGAAGACCGGAACCGACAGCGTCTTCAATATCTGGGCTTCGTCGCCGCGAACGATATGCGCAGTCAGGACGACCAAGTTGCCGGTGATGTGGGCGGTGAACAGTCCATTGAGACCGAGAAAGCCGAGGATGTCCGTGCATCCGGCAATGACGCTCAGCACGACCAGCAGCGCCTGGACCGCACGCGAATCGATCGAGGGCGCCAACACCCGCGCCCTTCGCCCCTCAGCTTCCGCGGACATCGTGCCTGACCATTTTCCGGGGGCCAATGATCCCGTCCATTGGGCGTCGATGTGGCCGGACATGTGCGCGGCCCCTTTCGGGCTCGGACCCTGGTCGTTCGCCTGGTGGGCGATCGCGGAGGTCTTGTCGCAGCCTCTCGCCGGGCCCAGCGCCGTCACCTGCCTGAGCGAGCGGCCGAGGTTCTGCCCGATGCCTGCGCAGTTGAGCCGCGCCCTCTCGATTGCGTAGCGCCGCAGCTTTTCCCAGGCATCGCCGAGGACGCGGGCGGAATGCCGAAGATTGCTGATGATGATCGGGTGCATAGCGTTCAACTCGAAATTTCCCTGGCGCCCGGTAAACACCACCGCGTTGTCCTCGTCGCGTGCGCGGCTCAGGTTCCCCCAGCTGTGGAGACCTCGGCCCGGGGTTCAGGTCCATGCTGCTCATTTCATCAGCAGGACGATGATCACGCCGCAGATCGCGAGGACGATCCGGCCGACAGCATACGGAATCGTGTATCCGATGGCCGGTATCGTGCTGTTCGCGGCTTCCTGTACTGCGCCCAGGGCCGCCGTTGTCGTGCGCGCACCGGCGCAGGCGCCGAGCAGGATGCCCGGATGGAACTTGAAAATGTATTTTCCTGCATAAAGTCCGACGACCAGCGGCACCATTGAAACCACGATGCCGGCCAAGAACAGCCCGAGCCCATAGGCCTTCAGCCCGGCGACCAGCCCCGTGGCTGCATTCAGACCCACGACTGCGATGAAGCCGTTCAGTCCCACATTGTTGAAGATCCACAGAGCCGGATCAGGAATGCGGCCGAAGGTGCGATAGACGGACCGGAGGTAGCCGCAGACCAAGCCTGCTATGAGCACACCGACGCTCGTGCTCAAGCTCAGAGGGATACCGCCAACATGAATTGTCACTGCGCCGAGAAGGGCACCGATGACCACGGCCACGCTCATGAAGGTTATGTCCGACATGGGCGTGGCGCGATCAGCATAGCCAAGGAATTTCGCAGCTTCCTCGATGTCGTTTCGGGCGCCAAGCAGGGTCAACACGTCCCAGCGGTGCAACTGCAGATCTGGGCTCGGATCCACCTTGCTCCCGGCGCGCGTGAGCTTGGACAGGAAGACCCCGCGGCCGGACCGGGCCAGTTTGGCGTCCTGTAGCTCTTTGATCGTACGGTTGGCCAGATCCTTCTTGGTGATGACTATGTCCAGCTGCTCAGTTGGGAAGCCCAACAGCTCGGCATCGTCCACCTCCGGACCTACCGTCTTTCCCGCAGCCAGTAGGGCTTCCGGGTGTCCGGCAATGACGACCGTGGCCCCATTTTGAAGGATGGTTCCCGTATCCGCCTCGATGATTCCGCCATCCTGGCGAACGCGAATGACGAAGGCGTCAGTCGTACCGAGTGTGGCGGCGACGTCGCGTGCCTTTTGTCCGATTAGGCCAGCGTTCTCCACTCGGTACGCGCGTGCAGAGATGGCGCGATATGCCGACCCGACACCTGGCTCGGTTGAACGAACCTCCATCGTGCGCTCGAGTTCCTTGCAGGACGCGGGGAGGTCCACTCGCAGGAGTTTCGGCCCCAGCGAGCCAAGAAACCAGGCCGCGCCTGCGGTTCCGAACGGGTAGGTAACTGCGTAGGCGATCGCAGAAAGGCTCGCCATGGCCGCCGCATTATCGGCGCTGAGACCCAGTTGGTTGAAATAGCCGGTTGCGACGCCCAGGGTTCCGGAGTTGGTGTATCCGCCGGAGAGCAGCCCTGCCGCAAGGCCAGGGTTGTAGCCGAGCATCTTCCCGAGCGCGTACGCGCACAGCAGACCGCTGGCGCACACGAGAAGCGCGAACGCAACTTGCGGCAGTCCGTCTTTCCTCAAAGCCCGAAAGAATTGCGGACCGACACTATACCCGACAGCGAACAGGAACATCAGAAAGAATGTTGATTCCACCACATGCGCGATTGGGACATGTAGCTGCCCTACCAAAAGGCCTGCGATCAGGGTGCTCGTGACGGCCCCCAGACTGAACGAGCCAAATTTGAGCCTGCCGAACCAGAACCCGATTGCGAGTGTGAGGAATATGGCGGTCTCGGGATATTGCCGGATCGTGTCGAGTGGGTAGTGTATTAGATAGTGCATATAGACCTCCTGTCTCTGTAATGAACCCGAAGGGGCCCTGGGAGATCTGTAAGGAACTCCCAGGGCGAGGTGCGGATGGATGTATCCTGCGCGGCTACGCGCTATATTGCGGGACGTAGAGCTGTCCCTCGATCCAGGAGCGTATATCCTTCGGGCGCTCGACCTGGGCCAGCCCCTTGTCAAACATGAACTCAGCGATCCGAGTCGCGGTGGTAATCTCGGTCTCGAGAATGTTTGACTGGGTGGGGAACAGCCGCCCCTTTGCGCGGAGATCCGGGTCGACCTGGTCGGCCGTCGCCTGTGCCGCGATGATGAAGCAGTCGTCGGTCAGCCGCTTCGGTCGCGCGACATAGGTCGCGAGCCCGATCGCTGGATAGATGTAGAAATTGTTGGCTTGGCCGGGGTAGAAGGTCTTTCCGCCGAACGTTACGTCCGGGAACTGCACGCCCGCAGCGTAGAGCGCCTTGCCCTTGGACCAGGTGTAGGCCTGCTCCGCTGAGCACTCGGCTTTGTGCGTCGGGTTAGACAGCGCGAAGATGATCGGCCGGTCATTCAGTCGGCTCATCGCCTCCACCACCTCGCGGCTGAAAGCGCCTCCCTTAGTGCTGACGCCAATTAGCACGGTCGGCTTGAAGGTCTCAATGGCCGCGACGATCTCCGGGTGCTCGGTCGACAAATCGAGACGATCGAACGGCTTGCTGGCCGGCAGTTTCTGTGCGTAGGGCACTTTATGTGCGGCAAGGCCTGGACGCCCGGCAACCACGAGTCCCTGGGTGTCGAACATCGCGATCCGGCTTCGGGCGTCGGTCTCCGAGTGCCCCTTGGCCTTCATCGCCGAAACAATAAGGTTGGCGATTCCGGTGGCCGCAGAACCCGCACCGAGGAATAGGATGCGCTGGCTGGTAACGGGCGCTCCATTAATTTGCAGCGCCGTCGTCAAACCCGCGAGCGCAATCGAAGCGGTGCCCTGAATGTCATCGTTGTAGCAGAGAATCTTGTCCGTATAGCGCTTGAGGATCCGAACGGCGTCGGTCCCCTTCCAGTCCTCGAAATGGATGCAGCAATGCGGGAACACGGTCTGTACGGCCTGTACGAACTCCTCCACGAGCTCGTCCAGCTCATGCTCGGGCGGTGGCACCTCGCGAATGCCGAGATACAGCGGGTCCGCCCGCAGCACTGCGTTCGTCGTCCCGACGTCGAACAGCACCGGAAGCAGGCATTTGGGCGGGACGGCGGCACAGGCGGTGTAAAGCTGTAGCTTGCCGATGGGGATACCCATGCCGTTGGCCCCGATATCACCGAGGCCAAGTATGCGGCCGCCGGTTGAGACGCAGATGAACCGCACGTCGGATTCAGGCCAGTTGCGCAGCACTTGGGCCATCCGGCCCTTCATGTCGCGGGTGATGTACATCCCGCGCGCCCGTCGAAAAATATGTCCGAACGCGAGGCAAGCATCCGCAACCGTCGGGTCATACAGAATTGGCACGAAGCGCGCAGGATCGGACATGATGGTGTAGTAGAAGAGCGTCTCGTTGCGATCGCTGATCGCTATCAAATCGACGTATCGCTCAAGGTCATTCGCCCTAATCTCGAGATTCTGGAGCACGCGTTCGGCCTGCCGTTGCAATGTCTCGACAGCGTGAGGGAGAAGGCCTTCGAGCCCGTAACGGCGACGCTCGTCGGCAGTGAATGCAGTATCGCGGTTTCGGAAGTGATCGTTCAGTAATGACATGGCTTGCACGCCATGGTTCGCGGTCTTGACTGACGGGTTCATAAGCGGGTTCATAAGAATGGTCTCCTCTTTCGAATGTACAAGGTTAATAAAGTAGGCGTCAACGAAGTGACATTTAGCAGCGAGAAGGGGTAAACAGTCTTACCGAAACGTGCGCTTTTTTTGTTTTCTTGCTAAAAAAAGATTTGGACGACAACGGAGATCGCTCTCGCCACATGTCGCGGTAGCCCTCCGCCATCACGGCGTTGTCTGACACGGTCTGGAACTTCGTGACACAGCTCACACATGTGCTAAATTCCGTCCTCGACGCTGCGCTCAACGCGACAACCATGGAAAAGCGACACGGCTTCGCAGCCACTGATTGAAAACCAAGATCGAAAGGGCGCAGGCCCGCGCATGGAAAAACTCGCGGCAAGCCCCGAATTCGCCGATCTGTTCGGACTTCTCGAGAGGCATCAGAGCCGGTGATGCTGTAGTCAGGCGGAACGCCGTTCGGTATTAATCGCACGCGTCCTGAATCAGGTTGACCAGTTATCAGTCGGTACCCGCCAAGCGCCGGACGCTATCCCCACAGTGGGGGCGTGAAACGAATTCTGGGGAACCAAATCCAACGTGGACCGCTCGCAGCGGCGCTTGATTCTTTGGAGGGACGCCAAGCGGCCCGTTGATCAGGATTTGGTGACAGAGCTGGGCCTTGCCCTGCTATTTATTGCTCGCGGCCTTATCTTTATTTGATTTGTAGATAAGGTATTTGCGAATCGCTGTAGCCTGTTCGCGATCAAGCACTGTCGCGAAGGAAGCCATGCCGGCGCCCTTCAACCCACCATGGAGCAGGACATCATAAAAGGTCTCATCGGCGAGGTAACTGGACGCGCGGAGATCCGGGACCACCCCACCGCTCACTGCGCCTTCACCATGGCAGACGGAGCAGTATTGATCGAAGAGTCTCTCGCCGGAGGCAACTGTTTCCGCATCGGCGGTATCGGGCGGCGGATTGAGTACCAGTTTGGTCGTGTCCCGGACCGGGGGCAGCTTGGTCTTCCCACCCAGTTTGAACGCTAGCACCCGGCTGATGTTGCGCGTATTGCCGGACGCGCCCGACTGCGAGCCCTCCAACAAGGGATAGGCTCCGCCCCAGCCGACCATCACCGCTATATACTGCTCGCCATTAACCTCGTAGGTCACCGGCGCGGCCAGCACCGCGCTTTGCGTGGGCATCGACCAAAGTTTCTTGCCCGTGTCCGCTTGATAGACGATGAAATCGCCGGCGGCGCTGCCTTGTGCGACTATATTGCCGGCGGTGGTAAGTACGCCGCCGTTCCACGGCCCGATGTACTCTTCGCGCCACACCTCCTTTTGCTTCACCGGGTCCCACGCAAGCAAATAGCCCTTAACTCCGGTCGCATTTTGGGTCGCGGCACCTAGGTTCCAGCCCATGGCGGACGGCTTGTAATTCTTTACATTGGCGTACTCCATCGGGATCTCCTGCGCTGGAATATAGACCAGCCCCGTTCGCGGGTTGAACGCCATAGACTGCCAACTGTGGCCGCCGAGCGCGCCCGGCAGCATGTGGGCCGGCTTACCGGTCTTGTCATAGCGGATATCGGGATTCTCGATCGGCCGGCCGGTCTTCTGGTTTATACCGCGCGCCCAGGTAACCGGCGTGAAGTTCCTGGCTGAAATGAACTGCCCGGTCTTGCGGTCGAGAACGTAGAAGAATCCATTTTTGTTGGCCTGCATCAACACCTGCCGACGCTTGCCGTCAATGGTGAGGTCGGCCAGGATCAGGTCCTGGACAGAATCGTAATCCCATTCCTCGCCGGGGGTGGTTTGGTAGTGCCAGACGTAGGCGCCAGTATCGGCATTGATCGCAACAATCGAGGACAGGAACAAATTGTCACCCGCGCCTGCGCTGCGGTACCCCTGGTTCCACTCGACGCCGTTGCCTACGCCGAAGTAGATAAGGTTGAGCTCGGGGTCATAGGAGATGCTTTGCCAGACGGAACCACCGCCACCAAGCTTCCACCATTCGCCGTGCCAAGTCTTGGCTGCCATGGCCATGGCTTCGTTCTCGAACGGCTTCGCGGGATCGCCCGGCACGGTGTAGAAGCGCCAGACAAGCTTGCCGGTGTCTGTATCATAGGCTGAGATATAGCCGCGGAGACCGTACTCGGCGCCGCTCGAGCCGATGATCACACGCCCTTTCACTATTCGTGGCGCCTGCGTGAGGGTAAAGGCCTTGCTCTGATCGCCGGTCACAACGCTCCAGGCCAGCTTGCCGGTCGCCGCATCCAGTGCCACTAGCCTCCCGTCAAGCGTGCCCACGTAGATCTTGCCTTTCCAAGCGGCGACGCCTCGATTGACAGCGTCGCAGCATCCCTTGACCAAATAATCACGCGGCACTGCAGGATCGTACGACCACAGCAGTTTGCCGGTCGCAGCGTCGTACGCCTTAACCAGGCTCCATGCGGTCGAGACATACATCACGCCGTCAATCACAAGGGGTGTCGCTTCCTGGCCGTGATCTGTATCGAGGTCGGCGTACCAGGCGAGGCCAAGCTGCGTCGCATTGCCCGCCATGATCTGCGATAGCGGGCTAAAGCGCTGCTCGCTGTAGGTCCGACCATAAGTTGTCCAATTGCCGGGGTCCCGGTCGGCGTTGATAATCCTGGCCTCGTTTACATCGGCCATGGTGCCAGCGGTCCCTGCCTGGCCGATTCCGAGCCCAGCAAGGGAGACCACCACAGCCGCGATGGCTCGAATCGAGACCTGCTTGCGACGGCCGGCGTCAGCCAGGGTTACCAGGAACCGATCGTTTGCTA
>Ga0335080_10003895_pt1 | contig 15170 bp, 10 predicted proteins | sample Lox_Sample_34_FD_206720 | JGI IMG/M metagenome (GOLD analysis project Ga0335080, IMG submission 206720) | Soil microbial communities from Loxahatchee National Wildlife Refuge, Florida, United States - Lox_Sample_3.4 | ecosystem: Environmental > Terrestrial > Soil > Wetlands | place: USA... | reverse complement strand
TAGCGGGCGTCGTCCGTGGCGGGGCAAACCGCCGCCGTAAGTACGCGCATCGGATCTAAGTAAGGATGGCCTCTCGGTTCGGTACGCCGTACCGCAGACAGCTTCTTTGCCTGCCGTCACCTTCCGCCCCACCACAAATCTGCCGGCGCACGGACGTCCCACCGGCTCTACCAAAGGAGCAGTCATGCCCAGATCCCGTGGAACCACCAACACGGACCGACCTCCCGGCTCGGGCCGACGCGAGTCGCGTCGCTTCGGTGCCATAAGCGGGCTCGCTCGCCACGTGCGCGCGAGAGCCGGACGCGTCGCCCTGACCGCGACATGCCTTCTCGGCGCCGGTACCGTCGCCCTCGCCGCGCCCACCCTCGCAGCGGCCTCGCTCGACTACACGGCGCCGCAGTGGGCCGAGCTGGGAACGGATGCCTATACGGGAAACCAGTCCAACCAGGTGACCGCCGTGTACACCATCCAGAACGTCGCCGAGTCCGGAACCCAGTTGCTCGAGGACCGAGGAAACGCTATGGGCAACGGGTCGGTCACCGACGTCTGGCAAACCGGCCTCCAGGGCACGAACCAACCGACGGACATCAACGGCAATGACCTAGCGACGCCGGACACCGGGCCGATCACCCAGGCTAACTACCTGTGGGAGTACGTACCCGACAATCCCAGTGCGGGCGCCTCGATCGTCGATGGGCCGGGCGAGCTCATCAACCGGCAATCAGGGCTGTGCTTGGACGCTGTCGGCACCGATCCGAATTATCCCGGGCCAGGGACGGCAATCGACCAGTGGACATGCAACAGCGGGGCAAACCAGCAATGGGTCGCCTCGCCCGTTCCGTACGGTCCCGGGACCTACAGCCTCACGTCGGAGGCCAATCCGTCCGCAAGTATCGGGGTGGGGACCAACTCGATCAGCTGCAGTACCCAGGGTGACGGCGACCCGGTCCATCTCTGGACAGCTGACACGCCGTGCGATCATTGGAAGATCACGAAGGCGAGCTACGACTTCGGCAGTCATACCATCCAGGTGAAGAACTTGGAGCTGGACGGCGGCAACGTCGACCACCGTGGATACTCGTGCGCGCCCGGATGGGAGTTCCGTCAGGGCAACGTCGATACCGGCAACACTGACTGGGGCGGTGCGACGACCGGGAATGGGCCGGTCATCGGCAACGCATCAGATCCGGACGTCAATATTGAGGAGAGCGACGGTTACTCAGGCGACACCACCGCCTTCACGACGACCATGCCGGGCTCGGTCTGGGCCTACTACCAGGCGACGACCGACAAATATCTGAACGGACAGATGGTTTTCTATTGCGATCCGTTCAGCGGGACGCTTTGATAGTCCAGCCGGGCTCGTAGATCCGCCCCGCGCGGAGCGACGCGGCGACCGGCCGTGAGACGATGGGCCTCACCTTGGTGGGGCCCATCGTCGTTCGCGAGGGTATCGATCGTGTTGTCGTGGTCGTTGATCGCCGACCCCATCGTGGGCTCACCATCCCACCGTGATCGTAAGGCTCGACGGGGGATTGGCATCGGGGAGGATCGCGACCGAACTCTGATCGTTGACGTCGTCGTAGGGGAACCCGTAGGCCCGGTGTCCGATCGAGATCGAGTGAAAGAATCCCGCGTACTCGTTATCCGGTTGCGAGGTGTAGTAGGCCGACGGGCGGTACCACAGCGCCGCCGGTCGAGTCGCCACACCCCGGCTGAGCGCCGCGCAGACAACCGCCCCCAGGGCCAGGTCCGCGGTCGACATGCCCGGCGACGCGAGCGCACCGGAGCAGCCGAGCACGTCGCTGCTCGTGGGCTTGGCCAGAGAGAACGGCTGGCTGCCGTCCATCGTGCCACTCAGCACGTCCCCGACCACTCGGCCGGTGAAGCTCTCGCCCAGATGGTTGACGGCGAAGCCGTCCTCGGCCCACTTGCTCCAGGCGGCGTTGATCTCCGAATTCAGGTAGCCATCATCCGTTCCTCCCGCTTGGAACCGCGGCGCGCTGTGCGGGGCGAGGATCCGGTAGGGACCGGCCAGCGAGCGAAACTCCGGCCCGACCTGTGCCCGGTAGCGGGCGTAGACCTCCCGCCGCGTCAGGCGGATGCCGGTCACGCGGTCATAGCCGCTGGAGCGCTGCCGCAGGCGTACGACGAGCGGCAGCCCGAACATGTCCACCTGCGTGGTGTTGCCACCGAACGGGATCACCCCGTACTGGTAGGTGAGCTCATACCAGTCGAAGTACACGTTGTGATTGGGATCGGAGGGATTGAGCAGGTCCGGGCCGGCCCAGCCGTTGTCGTCCGCGTTGACCGCAAAGAACATCGGCGAGCCCACCGAGAGGTAGATCCGCGCGCCCACGATCGTCGCCGGCAGCATCACGGTCCTCGCCCGCGCCAGCGTGAACGACATGTCCGGATACGCGTGACCGTTCTTCTCGAGGTGCCCGGGTGCGCTCGCCATCGTGTGATCGAGCGGCGCCATCGTGCCGTCCGGTCGCAGAAACGACCAGCGCCCTGAGCTCCCGATGCCGAGCACTGTCGCGTAGATCTGTCGATCAGACCAGCGGCCATGGGTCCCGTTCACGAGCCGGAGCGGAAATGAGCCCCGCGCGTCGCTCGCGTTCGCCACCGACGGCCACACTGCGGCGGCGATCAGCAGCAGGACCGCCACCACCGCGCGCCCGGGCACCCGCTCGCCCTGTCGCCGGTCCACTCTCAACGCGCAGGAACGGTAGCAATGAAGCAGCCTGGCCCGCTGGTCGGCTCCTCTAAGTACTTCGGGAGAGCAGTGCAGTAGCGCTTACTCAAGACACCGACGCCGCTCGCCGCCAGGATTCGCGACGCACACACCAGACCGACGAAAGATTCACATGTCCATCACAGCAGTGCCGCCGACCGTCCACTCGAGCGATAGACCCGTGACTCCTGGAACCGACAGCGAGCTGGGTCGCCTCCGGGCGCTCGAAAACGCCTATGACCACTCTACGACCCGACTTCTCGACGAGCTCCCTCTGTCGCGTGATGCGAGCTGTCTGGAGGTCGCCGCCGGGGCGGGCTCGATCGCCAGATGGATGCGGCGCAGGACCGAGGGCCTCGTCGTGGCGCTCGACACCGACGCGGTGCACCTACGCGATATCCGGGGAATCGAAGTGATCGAGACTGACATCCGAGGCTGGGAGGCGCCGAGGCAGTTCGATCTCGTGCACTGCCGCTTCCTCCTCGACCTGCTGCCGTATCCGACCGACATCGTGGCCTGCTTGGCCCGCGCGACCGCCCCGGGCGGGTATCTCGTCCTCGAGGAGTTCGACGATCTCACCGCGTCTCTCGCCTCTGGGACGCCCGCGGGCCTGGCACGCCACGAGCAGGTCGTGGCAAGCAAGCGGGCGGCGTTTAGTGCCGCCGGCTATGAGAACTATCTAGGACGGCATCTGCCGGCGATGGTCAACGCCATCGGGGCATTTCGCATGCGTGCGGCTGGTCATGTCGCGGTGCGCCAAGGTGGGGATCCGGGCACCGAGCCCTGGCGGAGGTATCTCGAAAATCAGCGTGGGCCGCTGTTGAAGGCCGGGCAGATTGACGGACCTGATCTGCACGCATACAGCCGCCAGCTTCAGGACCCCTCATTCGTCTACTTCGCCCCGATGCTCGTCAGCGTCGTGGCTGAGAAGCTGTGAGTCAGCCGGCACGCCACCCGAGCTTGGCGGCCGCAGCCGTGCCATGCGCTCGCGGCGCGGGCGGGCGAGTTCGCCGATTGCGATCTTGCCCAGGGCCGCGAGCGGGACGGCAACGATCGCGCCTACGACGCCCAACAGCGAGGCGCCGATCATCACGGCGAAGATCGTCGTCAGCGCGGAAAGCGAAACCGCCCGTCGGAACACGATCGGATACAGGACGTTGTTCTCGACCTGCTGGTAGACGAGCACGATCGCGAGCATCGCGAGCGCCGTGGGGACGCTAACCGTGAGCCCCGCGAGGACTAGGATCAGCGCGGCCAGCGTCGCGCCCAGCTGCGGGATCAGGTCGAGCAGGCCAGTGATCACGGCCAGCACGATCGGGAACGGAAGGCCGAGCGCGAAGGCCGAGAGGCCTGCCACCGCGCCGGCGACGAACGAGATGATCACGTTGCCGAGCAGCGTGGCCGCGACCGCGGAGATCGACCGGTTGAGGACCGGCCGCCAGCGCGCTTCGGTTCCCGGAGGGGTGAACCCGAACAGCCAATCCGTGATCCGCCGTCGCTCGATCAGCAGGAACAGCGACAGGAACGCCAGCGTTACAACGGACACGAGCGAGGAGAATGCGGTGCCTGCGAGGCCGAGTACCGTGCCTGCGGCTCCGGGGAGCTCCCTGGCCAGCGTGGCCAGGTCGGCGTCGACCGATCGTTCACTCACGCTCGACAGCAGCGGCTTGAGCGTGGGGTTACTCACCAGCTGGTTCCAGTAGGTGGGGAGGTGGTTAGCGAAGGCACGTATCTCTCCCCACAGCGGGTCGATGGTCAGCGTCACGATGAGTGCGACCGAGGCGAGCAGTCCCGCGAACACGCACACTGCCGCTCTTCCTCGCGGCCAGCCTCGAGTTTCCAGAGCGCCTACGAGCGGATCGAGTCCCAGAGACAGCACCGCCGCCACGACGACCGTCGGGAGCAAACCGCGGAGTGCGATCACGAGCGCCGCCAGCCCGACGCACCCCGCGACCGCGATCAGCGTGCGGGTTGGGACGACGATCTCGACCTGGCTGTTGGAACCACGCTCCTGGCTCCCATCGACGTCGGTGAAGGTGCCCGGCGGGTCCAGCGGCGAACCGTCGCGTACGTTCAGCATGACTTCAGGCCAGGCCCTTAAACCAGGAGCTCTCGCCGGTCGCTGATGCCTAGCTTCTGCATTGCGCGGTACATGTGCGACTCGACGGTTCGCTTCGAGAGGACCAGGCGGTTGGCGATCTCGCCGTTGGAGAGACCGACTCGCGCGAGCTCGACGAGCTCGGACTCGCGCGGGGTCAGCGCGATCGCGTCGCTCTCGAGACCGTCGATCACCGGCACGGGCCTGGCCTGCCCGTCCACGAATAGCTCACGGCTTCGGGCTGCGGCCCGCCGGGCGGAATCCTTCCGGCCCGCTGCGAGGAAGATCTGCGCGGCGTGGGCCGCCGCCTCAGATGCGTATAGCAACGCGCCGATCCCCTCGAACCGGCCGGCGATCTCGAGCAGGGCGGGGGCGTCACGCGCCGCGAGATGCCTGGCGTGTGCGGCTTTGGCGGAAAGCATCCGGGCGTCGGACCGGTTGCTGATGTTCGTGAGCGCCGGGGCGACGTTGCGCGCGGGCTCGCCGGCGCGCATCGCCTCATAGAGGAACCGAGTCGCGTACAGCGGGAGCTCCCAGTTCTCGGCGGCGGCATCGATCAGGATCCGCCGCGCCGCTTTCCGCAGGCCGTGGGCGAGCGCGACCCAGGCTGTTGCGGCCTGCAGGGCGCGCGACCGGATACCGTGCGGATCGGCGCCTGCGGACACCAGGCGACAACGTGCCAGCGCCGCGTCGGCGGCTTTCTCGTCGCGCGTGGACGCGGCCGTCCAGGCTTGGAGCGCGCACGTGATCGCAATCAGGCCGATGGGATCTCGTTGCTCCTGATGTAGCTGCGCCTCGGCCAGCCAGCGATCCGCGTCCACGAAGCGGCCCTCGATCAGATGTCGTTGCCCGAGCGCAAGCGAAGCCAGACCCGCCGCACCGCGGTCGCCCGTCGCGACTGCCTTCTTCAGAGTGAGGACGGCCCAACGCTCGAGCTCGTCAAGCCCTTCGCCCGTCTCGGGCGTCGCGACGACATAGGCGGACAGAATCGCTTCGTCGGTTGAGTCTCGCAGGGGCGGCGGCCCCGTTCGTATGCGGCGAGCCAGCGCGTCGGCTTCCAGCCCCCGGCCGTTGTAATAGAGCGCGGCCAGCCGTATCGACTCCAGCCGGCGCCGCCCGGCAGCGTCGAGTTCATGATCGCGGAGCAGCCCTGAGGCCTCGGACACGAGGTCGTTTCGCTCGTCAAAGGACTTTCTTCCGGGGACCCACAGCCGCCACGGAGCCAGCCGTGCCCGCCAACGCTCGTCGTCGGGCCACGACCGCTGCCAACGGCTCACTAACTCACGCAACTCGTCGGCGTCCGTCAAACCAGAGTGGAGAACCGAGATTCGCTGGACCAGGTAAGCGACAGCGTCATCCTGGGCTTTGACGCTGCCCTCCGCAGCGGTGAGTACCTCGTCGGCTCGTTCGGGCTGGTTGAGAATCGAGTGCGAACGCGCGAGCTCAAGCGCAGCGTCGATTCCGAACCCGGCATCGGCGGCCTGTTTCGCCAGCTGCGCCGCGAGCTCCGGATCGCCGCCGAGGTTGGCTGCGCGCGCGGCATCCAGCAACCTGCTCGTCGGCACAGGCTCGCCTGCGTCCAGGAGCCAGCGTGCCACCCGGAGCGCAAGATTGGGCGAGATCCGGCCCCGGGACTGCACGAGTTCCGCGAGCCGCAAGCGGATCAGATTCCCGCGCACGGTTCCGAGCGACGCGCGAACGACCTCGCCGTAGAGCGGATGCGCGAGTCGGACCTCGGCCTGCCGCCCGGAGCCTTCGATCGCGATCAGCCCGCGCGCTTCGACCTTTGCGAGCGGGCCATCCCCGACTAGCTCGACGAGCTCCGACAGCCCTAGCGGCTCCCCCAGAGCCAGCAGCTCGAGCGTCTCGCGCTCCCGATCGCCGGCCCCCGCGAGCCGCGCCGAGACGATCTCGGTCAGCGAGCTGCTAATCGGAAGCGGCGCCACCATTCGCCACAGCCGATGACGCCGCACCAGCGCACCGCTTGCGCACGCGCCGAGTACCAGCTCGCGCACGTACAGTGGGTTACCGCCGCTGGTCTCCGAGATCCAACTAAGAACCGCCTGCTCAACCGGCCCGCCCAACATGACCTCCAGCAGCCGCTCAGTATGGGCCTCGCCGAGACAACTCAGCTCGAGCCTTGGCGCCTCGAGATCCTTCCAGAGCGACACGATCGCGTCCTCACAAGGCTCATCGCTCCGCATCGTTGCCACAACGAACACGGCGGCCGTGGCGGCCAGGTGAAAGACCAGAGCCGCCGACGTGGAGTCAAGGAGCTGCACGTCATCGACTCCGAGCACCAGCGGGCAATCGCCGGCCAGCTCGCGCATCGCGTGAGTGCTACCGCGTAACAGCTCGAACTGATCGTCGTAGCGGACGTCCACCGGAATCACCCCGGCGAACGGCCCGAGCGGCACCGTTGCCGCGCTCCGCGTGGCCTGTGCCCACGCCGTGCGAGCGCCGTCGCGCTGCGCTCGCGCCAGCGCCTCGCGCGCCAACCGAGTCTTTCCGACCCCGGCCGGTGCCTGGATGAGAACCGCACTGGCACCGGCCGCACGAGCGTCGGCGATCCGCGCCAGCTCCGGCTCGCGGCCGATCACCGGCCAACTTGCGGGAAGTTCGTGCGCTTCGTACTCGAACATCGCACAGTCGTGTCCGCGGCTACCCGCGACCCGGTCGGGAGACCGGTCGCGGGCTGCCAGTCGATTACCTGTTTCCGCGGCTCACGCGGTGGCCGCAGCCTCGGGCTGCAGTGCGTCGCGCAACCTGGCCTCGGTCTCCTCGTCCAGCGAGGTCTGGATGACCTCCCCGCCATAGCGCTGGATGTGCGGCAGGACCTTGTCGGGCGTGACCTTGCGCACGAGCAGGATCAGCGCCGCGCCGCCCGGTGTCAGGCTCCGGCCGAGCTTCTTCATGAACTTGTCATCGATGCCGACATCGGTCAGCGCACCGGCGGCCCCACCCGCTGCGGCGCCGATCGCCATCCCGATCAAGGGGGCGAGGAACAGCAGGCCGATCAGGCCTCCCCAGAGCAGGCCACCCGCCGCGCCGGTGGCGGCCGGTTGGTGCGCCTGGTGCAGCTTGACCTTCCCGTCCTCGTCACGGGTGACCACCACCGCATCCTCGAGTTCGATGACGCGCTGCGTCATCAGCTCGGTCAGCGTCTCTCGCACCGTCTCCGCGGCGTACTGGTCGGGATAGGCGATAGCGATTAGATCGCTCATTGGCATTCCTTTCGTCGTTGTTGTCGTGCGCGTCGCTCGCGCGTGTAAGAGACTCGTCTCGCGGACGGCCTGTGTCGTCAGTAGGTGACTACTGAACCGCCGCGTCGTCCGCTACTGACCGTCATGTGAGAACCTGAGGAACGGCAGCATGAGCGTGGTCGTGACACCGATGGCCAGCGCTTGGACGGTCAGCCCAAACACGAGCGGGAGCGTCTCGGAATTCGCGGCGGCGGCAGTGAGCGACGTCGCGATCCCGACGCCGAGACCGAGCATCGTCACGCCCACCAGGGCGCGCTCCTCGGGACCCGATCGATCGACGAGCAGCCGTGCCTCGATGGCGAGCGCGACGAGCAGGATGGCCACGATGTGCGCAGCCTCGGCAAAGAACGCGTGGCCAATGGGCGGACCGTACGCGCCGCAGATGTGCTGCGGCCCGCGCCCTACACAGGTGAGCGACGCGAAGAACGTGGCCGCGTACGCCACCGCGATCGAGACGAGCAGAGGAGCGACGAACGTGAACAGTGGCGGCACCGCCTGAGCGTGCCCACCCAGCCCGAACCATCGCCCGAACCAGCCGGTCGCGCTGGGGGTGTGGCTCAGGCGTACCCACATGACGGTTGCGATCAGAACCAGATAGGCGACCCTGAGGACTGCCGTGGCGATGATGTACGCCCCCGTGTACTGGGTCAGACCGAGGTAGACGACCGCCAGCATCGCGTCGAGTGCGACCGTGATTCCCCCGTACACGAAGGCCGGCCGCACCAGGCGGCCGCTGGCGAGAAGGACCCAGATCACCGAGAAGTCGAACAGGCTCCAGATGCCGTAGACGACGAGCGTGGGCAGCCGCGGGTTGCCGCCATACAGCGCGTCGATGAGGATGTCGTCCCACGGGAACACGAGCAGCACGAGCCCGCTCAGCAGGAGATTGCGCGGCGGGGCCTGCCAGCCCGCGACCCGGGCGAGCAGGCGCTCCCACCGAGACGACGGCGGGGTCGTGATCGCCACCGCGGGGTCGAGCATCACGTGACGGAGGCCGGGCACCCGCCCGCGACGGCGGCGCCGGGGGACGGAATCAGTTGCGCCACCTGCGCGAACTGAGGAACGCCCAGCCCGCTGGCCAGGTCGTACCCGGGGTCGGCGTACCGAGCCGGAACCTTGCGGAAGAACCCGTTGTTACCACTGACGACGTCGAAGAAGGCGCTCGGCCGGCACCGGGCCAGGTAGTAGAAGAGGCCGTCGGCCGGCCCGACGGGCGGAAGATGCTGGCGCTGGAGATCGACGCTGACGACCGCCATCGCGGCCGCGACGAGCGGAGCGGCCGCGCTGGTGCCGGCATCAACGGTCCAGTGGCCCCCGAGCACGACCGGCCAACCCGGGAAGGACGAGGCGGCGGCGGACACGTCGGGCACCGCGCGGCGGTTGCCGGACAGGCCCAGCCCGCGCTGGAAGGGCGGCCGCGCCGACTTCAGCGAGAAACCACCCCCACCCGCGCCGCCTCCGTCCGAGGCCGGCATCCATTGCAGGTCGTTCCACACCACCTCGTCGGCGCGCTGGTTGGCGGCCGTGAGCGTCAGCCGCGTTCCTCCGACGGCGGTCACGTAGGGCGAGGACGCCGGCCAGGCAACGCCGCTGTAGGGCAGGCCGTTGCAGCTCGAGCCCGAGTCGCCAGCCGACGCGTACGTGCCCACCCCGGCGAGTCCGAGCCGGACAAAGATCGAGTCGAGCAGGTTGGCGCCGGCGCGGGTCGACGGCGTCACGTCGGGGCCGTTGCCGCGAACGTCGTTCTCGCAGATGCCGTAGGAGATCGAGAAGCTCTCCGGAAGCTGGCGGCCGTCGAGGACCTGCGCCGCTCCCAGGAACCACAGATCCGAGCCAGACCACGCCTGGGTGAAGATCAGCGATGCGTCGGGCGCCATTCCGCGCGCGAGCGCCAGGTCCTCCTGGGGCTCGAACAGGCCGGTGGGAACCGGAAACGTCTCGCCGTCGGTGAGCAGCGCGCGCGACCTGAGCTTCTGATACGCGAAGCAGCGGGCGTTGTCGGCGATGTCTCGCGCCGACGGTTTCTCGGTCAATCCGAGGATCGCGACCGAGGCGCCGGCGCCGGTCCCGAGCTGGTCGATCCCGTAGGCGTCCCGAACCTGGTCGTAGCTGAACGCGCCCGTCGCCTCGGCCTGCGCACAGCCGCCGGTCCAAGTCCCGGTCCGGGTCGGACCGCCGGAAGCCGCAGGCGCGGCTAGCGCGCGGGCGGGCACGGTGTGGGCCGCCGCCGTATGGGCGGCGCTCACCTTGACCTGGCGCAGATAGCTCGTGACGACGTCCTGAACGAGCGGACGCAGGTCGGGCGGGAGTCGCAGCGGCTTGGTCGTGCCGTACGTCATCACCGGTGGGTTGTCGCCCATGCCCTGGGCGATCCGAACCTTGAAGACACGCTGGAACAGCGCGACGGTGCCGGTCACGCGCGCGAATACGCCGCTCGGGTCGACTCGCACCGAGAACCCGTAGCGGCGGATCTCGCGGACGAACCGTGACCGCACCGAGGCGCTCGCCCCGTAGCGCGTCGCCACCTGGCGAGGCGTGAGGAAGCGACGGTAGCTCGACGAACCTGGCTGCTGCACGGCGAAGAAGGCCTGGCGTGCCTTGGCCTCGGGACGGCGCAGTCCGAAGTAGAACGTGATCCGGGGAGAAGCGGCTTGGGCGGCACTCGCCGAGGGAACCGCCAGGCCCGACGCCAACAGGCTCAAACCCAGCACTGCGGCGCCTATCAAGCTCATGCACCGCACACGAACGATGCTCTTCATGTCAGCTCCTTCTCCAGCGGCCTTGGCCCATTTGCTAAAGAGAACCTTGCCCGGCGCCGCCGTGCCGATCGTCAGTAGCGGGCTACTGCAATCGGCCTTCGGGCGCGTCTAAGTACGTTCAGGAACGAGCGATCACGGACCGGCCAGGCGCGGATGCCGCCGGCTCCCGTCGTTCTCTCACCGCGAGCTCTGAATCGCGCGGCACAGGTGCGACTCGACGGCGCCGACCGACACCACCAGTTGGTCCGCGACCTGCCCGTTCGGGTGACGAGGGGAAGCTACTCCCCCAGCCGCGACTGCCACCACCACGACCGCGGCGAGCGCCAACAGCAGAAAAGATATCGAGAAACCCTCTGCATCATGCTGCCGTCACCGTGGAGGTCGGCGCACGCCGGCACGAGTACTTAACCAGTTGCGGCAACCAAGTTCAGTAGTTGATCACTGACGCCGCGCCCAGGCACTTCCGAGATCCTCCGCCCAGCCGTTGATCGAGGACCCGACTCCCGCGGTCCTCCGAGCCGGAAGACAAAAGAGGTGAGACTGTGTCACGTGTACGCGCTGCCATAGCCAGGAGCGGGCGACCCCGCATGCTGTTCGTCTCGGCGGCCATCGTGTTGGGGCTGTCGTTGACGTGCGTTGCCGCGGCGGCGCAGCGACGCGTCCCGGGGCGTGCAGGCCAATATCCCTGGGCGTCCCAGATCGTCAGTCCGTCGGCTTCCGGCGCCGTCGCGTTCGGCGGCTCCACCCAGGTCGTGGTGCGGGTCGGATCCGGCGTCAGGTCATTCCAGGCCTGGCTGGGCGGGCAATCGGTGACGGGGGCGTTTCGGCGTGTCGGCGGTGGTGACCAGCGAGTGGCGACGCTCCGTGTCGGATCGACACCTGGCGTGCGCTTCGGCCGCAACACCCTCTACGTGCGGACGTCGAACGGGAAGGGACGGCGCTGGTTCACCCAGCGATCGTTCGTCCTGGCTCGTCCAGTCGGCGGGCTGTTCAAGAAGGCGACGGTGGAAGCGGGGTGCGGCACGGGCGCCGACGTCCGCGTCGAGCTCGTCCGCCCCGGGCTGGCCGTCAACGTTCGGGTCGACGGCGGCCCGCCGCGGGCGATCCGCGGCGGGAGCACTCGGTCGATCAATTTGTACGCCAACAGCGGGCTTCACCCCGGGCGCAACGCGCTGACGGTCCAGGCGCTCGACTCCGTCCGTGGCGCCTATCAGCGGCGTGTGCTCAGGGTGGACATGCCGTCGGGCATCCCCGTGGCCGCCGCCGGGATCTCGCGGCGTGCCAAGACCGGCCGTGTGATCCAGTTCAGCGCCAAGGAGTCAGTGAAGACCGGTCCAGGCCAGCGCCTGGTCTACCGCTGGATGATCGTCAATCGTCCGCGCGGCTCTCGGGCGCAGTTGCAGGGCGCCCGGAGCGCCCGCCCGCTTCTGCGGCCGGATCGACCGGGTCGCTACGTCGTACGGGTGAGCATCTTCGAAGTTTCCATCGCCGCCTCGGGCCATGCCAGCAGCATCGGCCTGTTGTGCACTGCCGGCAGCGAATCTGTAGCGACGACCACCGTGTCGGCCGCGCTCTCGGCCGGTCCGCTCGGCGTCCCGATCGACACAATCGCCACCCCCAACGGCGGCCTCGGCGTGCGCGTGGGTGACCCCAGCATCGTCGGCTGGCAGTTCTACGGCGTCCCCGACCACTCCAAGGCCCTCCAGCTGGTGGTACTCGATCGCAGCACGCTCGCGGAAGAACAGAACGTCTCGTACTCCAATGACTCAGCGGGTGCGTCAGCACTGCTCAGCAAGGTCAAGGGGCTGTCCAAGAGCGACCTGGTGGTCATCACCAAACCCGACGCGCAGGTGACCAACGCGACCGATCCCAACAACGGCGATCCAACCGCCGCCGCCACCATCAACCAGGCGCTGAACGCGATCGGGGTTTCGTCGGTCTCGACTGAGGTCGCGACCGAAACCGGCTGCCACTTTGACCCGCAGGACCAGGTGGAGAACGGACCCTGCAGCTCATTCTCGGCCATCGGAGTGCCGGGAATCCCCGTGGGGCAAGGCACCGTCAACCCGGGTTTTGGCGCGCCGACCCCAGCCATCGCCGCCGGCGATCTGCACGGCTACCTGCGCGAGGATCTCACCGGCACCAATTTCACGTTCGCCAACACCGAGCGGGTGCCGATCGACACCGGCGCCCCGGACGCCAATCCCGCGGTCGTGACCATCGGCAGCGACGAGCCCGGCAGCGCGGTACCCAAAACGACCTACACCTCCCAGAAGCTGTCCGGACCCGGGTTCTATGTCCTGATCCTCAACGCGGGCGACCTCAAGCCCGAGTATCAGGGCACCTTCCCCGACACCGCGCAAGCAATGCTAGGCCTGAGTGCGGCCCTGGGGCTCCAGGGCACTGCAAACCACACCGCGCTGGTAATCCTCCGCTCCATCGGGGCCGTGACGAGGCCGTCCCCGGGAAGCGACCCGAACGGGCTGTGGGACCACGTTGCGGCCAAGCTGCAGCAACTGGGCGGCAGCCAGTACTACTTCGACGCGCTGAACGGCAAGACCAGCAGCCAGTTCGCCCAGGTCGGGCCTTCCGGCTGGCCCGGATATCCGAGCCCGTGGACGCAGGTCGCCAGCCAAGAGCACACCGGGACCGGACGGCTTTCGGGCCTGCTGGCGCGTAACAGCTCCAGCCAGTTCTACCTCGACGACGCGTACCCATCGAAGCTGGACGATCCGGCACGGCCGCTAGCCGGAAGCCTGGCCGGGATCATGTCGCTGCCCACCACGCCCTGGCCGGACCGCGATACTCCGGGCGATCAGGCGGTGCTCAACTGCATCGCCGCCCATATTGATCCGAACGGCGCGCTGCGCACGCCGATCGAGGCGAACTACACCAACCAGAACCTGGCAGGCAACTGGGCGGCGTGGGCGTCCACCATCGGCGGCGCCGGCTACTACGACACCCTGGCCGGCTACAAGGACTGCGGCTCGTTCACGCGCGCTGAGTTCGGGGCGGTCACCGACCAGCTGCGCAGCGAGTGGACCGCGGTGCCGCGCGTCTGGGGTCTGATCAGCGATCTCCAGAAGCCGCTGCTCGACTCACAGGGCAACGCGCAGGAAATCGGATCGATCGCGGCCGAGGTCAATGAGGATGTCGGCACGAACTCGCAGTCCGTCGAGTACAACGGCGCCGACATCACCAGCAATCTCCTGCTCCTCGTGGCCGCCCTGCCTCCGCTCGAAGAGGTCGCGGCTCCGCTCGAGTTCCTGTCCGCGGCAATCGATCTCGGCTCGTCGATGAACGAGAACGGCGACGGCAGCAACGCCGAGGAGAACGTGCGCACCACAGCCGCCGACCTGGGGGCGAGCATGGCCCGCAAATACACCGCGGACATCGTCGGCATGGACAAGACCGGCGACATCCTGGTCAGCGACTGGACGAAGCTGCGGCTCGCCGCTCAGAACGCGGCGAACCTGACCAACGCCGCCGCGGACTGGTCCTGGACCAGCGCGGACGCCAAAAAGGCCACCCAGCAGCTGCTGGTGGCCACCCGTCAGCTGGCCTACACGACACTATTCCCGGTCAAGTACAAGCTGTACCGCCTCCAGGCTGGCACCGCCTCGGGCAGCGTCAACCCGCAGGACGTCACTCCGTACAGCTGCGCTTACTTCGACTACCACGCCGGCACCGGATCGGTCTACACGTACACGGTCGGGACGTGGCGCCCGTTCGCCTCGGTGGCGCCGTCGGGCAGCGTCGGCGTCACGGTCTCAGGCGCCGGGGGTACCGAGCAGTGGGCATACGCGACCGCCGATGATCGTTTCCTTCAGAACAAGCAGTTCGCCGGTCAGTTCCCATCCGCGAAGCTGCTCGGCCTTATGTTCAAGACACCGACGGGCGACCTGTACCAGACGGGACCCCTGTTCGACCCGCTGTCGTTCGCGCTCGACGCCTACGACAACGGCACGACGAACACCGAGACGGTGACGCACGTCAACAGCACGGTGCACAACTCCAGCGGTCAGGCGGTGTCCACGAACCTCCAGTGCAAAGCGAGCTGAGGACAGCGTGAACCTGGAGGCTCGCATGAATCGCTTACGCCACCCTCCCGCATCAAGCAGCGTGGGTGACGAGCCGACCGCTTCCCCTGGCAATCCGCAGGTCCTGAGGAGGGCCCCAGAGTGGTCGGGCGCCCTAGTCGTGACGGCGATCACGGTGATCCTGCTGCTGCTTGATATCAGCGATGGGCCGGTCCACCGGTACTGGTCGCGGCACTCGTTCTCCTCCTCGGTTCTATCCGGCGTGCTCGTCTT
>Ga0335080_10003894_pt1 | contig 15171 bp, 11 predicted proteins | sample Lox_Sample_34_FD_206720 | JGI IMG/M metagenome (GOLD analysis project Ga0335080, IMG submission 206720) | Soil microbial communities from Loxahatchee National Wildlife Refuge, Florida, United States - Lox_Sample_3.4 | ecosystem: Environmental > Terrestrial > Soil > Wetlands | place: USA... | reverse complement strand
TGATCACCAGCACCGTCACGAACTCGCTCGGCGGGGCCTTCGCGCTCGCGGCCAACGCCGCGGACTTCGCCTCCTACATCGAGCTGCTCGGCACGCAGGGCAAGACCCGGGTGCTCTCGAGCCCGCGCGTGTCGACGCTGAACAACCAGAAGGCGGTCATCAAGGCCGGCTCCGACGAGTTCTTCGTGACCGGAGTCTCGACCAACACCGTCGTCGGCACCTCCTCGGCGACCAACGTCAACGTCGACCTGACGCCGTTCTTCTCCGGCGTCGCGCTCGACGTGACGCCGCAGATCGCGGCCGACGGCAACGTGATCCTGCACATCCACCCGACCGTCAGCGACGTCACCGACAAGATCAAGCAGCTCTCGGTCGGCCAGCAGGCCGAGGTACTGCCGCTCGCGTTCAGCCAGGTGCGCGAGTCCGACAGCATCGTCAAGGCGAAGAGTGGCCAGCTGATCGTCATCGGCGGGCTGATGCGCCACGCGCGTGAGCTGCAGGATTACCACGTGCCGCTCCTCGGCAGCCTGCCGGTCGTCGGCAACCTGTTCAAGAGCCAGCGCCGCACCGAGGTGCGTTCCGAGCTCGTGATCCTGCTGAAGCCCGTCGTCGTCGACAGCGACGAGCAGTGGAAGGACCTGACCGGCGAGCCGCTGGCGCGCGCGACCACGCTCGACCCCAAGTCGACCGGCGAGCTGCGCTAGAGACTCCCATGAGCACGCGGCGCAGGATCCGGCTCGGCGAACTGCTGGTGCAGCAGCAGGCGATCAGCGAGGAGCAGCTGAGCGCCGCGCTCGCCGAGCAGAAGCGCACCGGCCGCAAGCTCGGCCGCGTGCTCGGCGACCTCGGCTTCATGTCCGAGTCGGCGCTGCACGAGTTCCTCGCCAGGCACCTGCAGGTGCCGTTCGTCGACCTCAAGCAAATCCGCATCGACCGCGAGGCGATCCGGCTGCTGCCGGAGCCGCTCGCGCGTCGCTACCGCGCGCTCGTGCTGCAGCAGGACGCGCGCGGGCTGCTGGTCGGCATGGCCGACCCCTCGGACCTGCACGCCTACGACGAGCTGCAGACGAAGCTGAAGCAGCCGCTCAGGATTGCGCTCGTCGGCGAGGCCGACTTCCTGAGGACGCTGGACGCGGTCTACCGCCAGACCGACGAGATCGCGAGCCTCGCCGAGGCGGTGCGCGAGGAGCTCAGCGACGGCGACGTCGACATCGAGAGCCTCTCGGCCGAGGAAGGCTCGCCCGACGCGCCGGTCGTGCGGCTGCTGCAGACGATGTTCCACGACGCCGTCAAGGCGCGGGCCTCCGACATCCACATCGAGCCGGGCGAGGACCGGCTGCGGATCAGGCTGCGCGTCGATGGCGCGCTGCAGGAGCAGCTGATCGAGGGCAAGCGCGTGGCCGCGGCGCTCGTGACCCGGCTCAAGCTGATGTGCGGGCTCGACATCGCCGAAAAGCGCCTGCCGCAGGACGGACGGTTCTCGGTGCGCGTGCTCGATGGCGGCGTCGACGTGCGCCTCGCGACGATGCCGACGACGTTCGGCGAGTCGGTCGTGATGCGGCTGCTGAACCAGTCGACGGCGCTCCTGTCGCTCGAGCAGCTCGGCATGCCCGAGGCCACCGAGATGCGCTTTCGCAGCCTGGTCGAGCGCAGCGCCGGCATGATGCTGGTGACCGGCCCGACCGGCAGCGGCAAGACGACGACCCTCTACGCCGCGCTCAACTACCTCAACCGCGCCGACGTCAAGATCATCACGGTCGAGGATCCGGTCGAGTACCGGCTCGACCGGGTCACGCAGGTGCAGGTGGCGCCCAAGATCGGCCTCGACTTCGCGCGCGTGCTGCGCACGGCGCTGCGCCAGGACCCCGACATCCTGCTGGTCGGCGAGATGCGCGACCGCGAGACCGTCGAGATCGGCCTGCGCGGCGCGATGACCGGCCATTTCGTGTTCTCGACGCTGCACACGATCAACGCCGTCGCGACCGTCAACCGGCTGCTCGACATGGGCGCGCCGGGCTACATGATCGCCGCGGCCGTCAACGGCGTGATCGCGCAACGCCTCGTGCGCCGCGTCTGCACCGACTGCGCGCACCCGGTCGCGCCGACGCCGAACGAGCTCGCCTGGCTCGCGACATGCCGGCCGGGGCTCGCGCCCGACCGGCAGCGCTTCGTGGCCGGCGCCGGCTGCACGTACTGCAACCTGACGGGCTACCGCGGCCGCGTCGCGGTCTACGAGCTCCTCGAGATCGACCGGCGGCTGGCCGACGAGGTGCGCCGCGGCGACCTCGAGGGATTTGCGCGCGCGGCGCGCGCGCTCGAGAGCTACGTGCCGCTCGCGCAGGGCGCGATCGACCTCGCGATCGCCGGCGTCACCTCGGTGGCCGAGGCGATGGCGGTCGGCAGCGGCCTCGAGGAGCTGACCGACAGCGACGCGCTGCCGGAAGCGTCCGTCGAGTCGATGCTCGAGCGGCGGGCCTAGCCCATGTCGAACTACCGCTACCGCGGGCGCTCGGGCCGCGGCGAGACGATCACCGGCCAGCTCGAGGCCGAAAGCCCGGATGCCGCGGCCTCGCGGCTCCTGAACCTCGGCATCACGCCGCTCGACATCGTCGCCGAAAGCGTCGCCGGCACGTCGGTCAGCGACTTCCTGCACCGCCTCGGCGCCGGCCGCCCCACGACCGCCGATCTCGTGCTGTTCGCGCGCCAGATGTACTCGATCACCAAGGCCGGCCTGCCGCTCCTGCGCGGGCTGAAGGGCCTTGCGGAGTCGACGCACAACGTGGTGCTGCGAAACGCACTGCACGACGTGCTGCAGAGCCTGGAGTCGGGCCGCGACTTCGCGAGCTCGCTCGCGCGCCACCCGGACATCTTCCCGCCGCTGTTCCTCAGCATGGTGCGCGTCGGCGAGTCGACGGGCACGCTCGACAACGCGTTCTCGCGGCTCTGCGAGTACCTGAGCCAGGACCAGGACGTCCAGGACCGCGTGAAGTCCGCGGTCCGCTACCCGCTGATCGTGGTCGTGGTGATCGCGATCGCGATCACCGTGATCACGGTGTTCGTGATCCCGAACTTCGCGCCGCTCTTCAAGATCCTCGGCGACGACATCCCGATGCCGACGCGGATCATCATGGGGACTTCCGCGTTCGTGCGCGGCCACGGAATCGCGCTCCTCGGCGCGCTGGCCGTGCTCGCGATCGCCGCGCGGCGCTATCTCGCGACCGAGGGCGGGCGCTACCGCTGGGACCGGCTGAAGCTCAGGATCCCCGTGCTCGGGGAGCTGCTGCACCAGGCGGTGCTGTCACGCGTCACGCGCTCGCTCTCGATCACGCTCGACGCCGGCCTGCCGATGATCCAGGCGCTGACACTGCTGTCGCGCTCGGCCGGCAACGCCTATCTCGCCGAGCGGCTGCTGCAGCTGCGCGACGCGGTCGAGCGCGGCGACGGACTCAGTCGCGCGGCGACGACCGCCGGCATCTTCCCGCCGCTGGTGCTGCAGATGCTCGCGGTCGGCGAGGAGACCGGCGAGCTGACGCGCCTGCTCGACGAGGTGTCGGGCTTCTACCAGCGCGAGGTCGATTACCGGCTGCGCAACCTGACGGCGATGCTCGAGCCGCTCTTGATCGTCTGCGTCGGCGGCATGGTGCTGATCCTCGCGCTCGGCGTGTTCCTGCCGATGTGGAACATGATCGGCAAGATCGGGCACGGCGCGTAAGGGGCAATCGCACGTGACCCGCATCACAGTCTCAGCCGATCCCCTAAAGAACTGTGCTGGACAGCCGAATTTACATGTTGCAGGCACGCCGCAGGCGCGCCCGCTGACTGATTCATTTGGCGCGAACGCGCCCTGGAGCTGCACATGAAGGCGTCTCAAGAGCGTGGCTTCACGCTGATCGAACTGGTGGTGGTGATCACGATCCTCGGCATCCTCGCTGCGTTCGCCGTCCCGCGCTTCATCGCGCTCGACACGCAGGCGCGCGTCGCGACCGTCAACGGCCTCGCCGGCAGCGTCAAGAGCGCGGCCTCGCTGGCGCGCGGGCTCGCGATGGCGACCAACGCGGCCGCCGCCGGCACCGTGACGATGGAAGGCTTTCCGATCACCCTCAACAACTACTACCCGGACTCGACGACGATCGCCTCGGCCGTCAACTCCGACAACACCAACGACTGGACCTTCACGCCCGGCACGGCGACGACGGTCTCGACGTGGACCAAGAAGGGCGCGCCGACCCCGGCGACCTGCGAGGTCACGTACCTGCCGGCGACCGCGGCGCAGCCGCCGGTCATCCAGGTGGTCACCGGCGGCTGCTAAGCCGCCGGCCGTCCGCAGCGCGGGCGCAGCCCGCAAAGACGCGACGATGCGCCGTACGGATCGGAGCCGCGGGGCGCAGGCGAGCTCGCTGGGCTACTCGCTCATCGAGCTCGTCGTCGTTGTCGCCATCGGCGGACTGCTCGCGACCTTCGTCGGCCCGCGCTTCTTCGACCAGCAGAGCTTCGCGCAACGCGGCTACGCCGACGAGCTGGCCGCGGCGTTGCGCGGCACGCAGAAGGCGGCCGTCATCACCGGCTGCCCGGCGCAGCTGGTGCTGAGTGCCACGAGCTACAGCGCGAGCCAGCAGGCCGCGAGCGGCAATGCCTGCGACCCTGCCGACGGCAGCTGGTCGACCCCGGTGATCGGCGCCGACGGCGGCACGCTCGCCGGCAGCGCCCCGTCGGGGACCACCGCAAGCCCGACCGGCACCTTCCGCTTCGACAGCCAGGGACGGCTCGCGCAGAGTCCGGGCACGACGATCACGGTCGGCGGTCGCACGCTCGCGCTCGACACCGCGACCGGCTTCGTGCAGGTCCAGTAGCCATGCGGCACGAACGCGGCGTCACGCTGATCGAGATGGTGATCGCGATCATGATCGTCGCGATCGCCGTCGGCGGCGTGCTCGGCGCGCTCGCCGCGATCAGCAGCCGCTCGAGCGATGCGATGGTTCAGCAGCAGGCGATCGCGGTCGCACAGGCTTACCTCGATGAGATCCTGCAGCGCTGGGTCGTCGACCCGGGCGGCACGCCGCCGAACACCGGCCGCGGCAGCTGGGACACGGTCGATGAGTACAACGGGCTCGTCGACGTCGGCGCCCGCGACCAGTACGGCAACGCGATCCCGGCGCTCGCCGGCTACACGGTCAGCGTCGCGGTCAGCGCCTCGGGCGGCCTCGGCGGCCTGCCGAGCGCAACGACACGGCGCATCGACGTCACCGTCACGCACGCGCCCGGCGTCAGCGTCGTGCTGAGCGGCTACCGGGTGAACTACTGACATGCGCCGAACGCACCTCGGCATGACGCTGATCGAGCTCGTGATCACGGTCGCGGTCGGCTCGGTCGTGGTCGCGTTCATGGCGCTGTTCATCGTCGGCCCGATGAACGCCTACAGCGCCCAGACGCGGCGCGCCGACCTCGTCGACGAGGCCGACGGCGCGCTCCGGTTCCTGGCGCGCGACCTGCGCGCGGCGCTTCCCAACAGCGTGCGGATCACGACGAGCGGCAGCGTGTCGGCGCTCGAGCTGCTCGCGACCATCGACGGGGCGCGGTACCAGGACGGCGGGCCGCTCGGCAATCCGGCCCTCGAGCTCGACTTCACCCAGGCGGACGGCGCGTTCGCGACCACGGTGCCGTTCACGCAGCTGACGCTGCCGTGGGTCTCGACGAGCGCGTACCTCGCGATCTACAACGTCGGGGTGCCGGGCGCGAACGCCTACGAGCTCGCCAACGTCATCACGCCCGCCGGGACGACGATCAGCGTCGCGGCGGGTGCGGCGCCCAACCAGAACCTCGTGACGCTGGCACCGGCGTTCAAGTTCGCGTGGGGCTCGCCGGGCCGGCGCGTCTACCTCGTCAGCGGGCCGGTCACGTACCTGTGCGACACGGCGGCCGGGACGCTGAAGCGCTACGCGGGGTATGCGATCCAGTCGACGCAGCCGGCGAGCACCGCGGCGCTCGTCGCCGCCGGCGCGAGCGCGGGCGGCATCGCAACCGACGTCGCCGGCTGCCAGTTCTCGTACACGGCCGGAACCGCGACGCGCAACGCGCTCGCGACACTGACGCTGCAGCTGACGCGCCACGGCGAGTCGGTGGAGCTGCTGCACCAGGTGCAGCTCGTGAATGTGCCGTGAGCGCGCCGATCACAGGCGCGCGTGGCTTCGCGCTGATACCCGCGCTGTTCGTGCTGATCGTGCTCGGGCTGCTCGCGGTGATCGGCGTCAAGGTCGGCGTCGGCCAGCAGCAGACGGTGACGATGTCGCTGCTCGAGGCGCGTGCGCTCGCCGCGGCGCGCGCCGGCATCGAGTGGGGTGCGTACCGGGCGCTCAACGGCAGCTGCGCCGCGACGACGACGCTCGCCCTCGGCGAAGGGGCGCTCAACGGCTACTCGGTCGTCGTGACCTGCGTCGCGACGGGCTTTGCGAACGGTGCGGCGACGAGCCACTCCTATTCGATCGCTGCGACGGCGACCACCGGCACGTACGGACAGCCGGGTTATGTGCGTCGCGTCATGAGCGGCACCTACACCGACGCTGGCTGAGCGGCGGCGCGCTCGCCAGGGCCGCCGGGGCGAACGCGAAACATGTTGACGGGCCTCGAAAAGGCGGTACCTTCTCAGGGCCTATTGAGGGAATCCCCGGTAGGTTCCTGAAGGGCCGCAGTCAACAATCCTGCCCCGCATGGACGCATCCCCCACCCAGCCGTCGACCGCCGCGCCCGCCTCGGCCGAAACCGCGCGCTTCGAGGGCATTGCGGACCACCTGACGAATCTCGTCAGCGTCGTCGCACCCGACGGGACGATCCGCCGCCAGTTCGGCTGCTGCCAGGTCTCGGGCTACGACCCGTCGAAGCGCGTCGGTCGCAGCATCTTCGAGCGCGTCCACCCGGAGGACCGGCCGCGCGCCGAGGAGTGGCTGCGGCGCCTCGCGACCGTCCCGTCCGGCCGCGGCATCGAGGACATCGAGCTGCGGCAGCAGCACGCCGGCGGCTCGTGGCTGCTGATGCGGGTGCGTGGCACGAACCTGCTCGAAAACCCCGCGATCGCCGGGCTCCTCACCGAGGAGCACGACGAGACCGAGCGCCGCCAGGCGCAGCTCGCGGCCGCGCAGGTGCGCGACCGGCTGCACCTCGCCGCCGAGAGCATGCGGATGGGGTTCTTCGAGTACGACGTCGCCGCGAACCGCTTCGAGGTCAGCAACGAGTGCTACCGGATGCGCGGTCTCGCGCCGCCGTCGGAGCGCCGGGTTCACGGCCGCTCGGTGCTGAACGCGATGCATCCCTCCGACCGCGCGGCGCGCCGCGCCGATCTCGAAGCGGTGATCGCGGGCCCGGGAGATGACTGGGACGCCGAATACCGCCTGCCGACCGCCAACGGCGAGTGGATGTGGATCCAGCAGCGCGCCCACGTGCTCGAGCGCGATGCGCGCGGCCGCGCGACCAAGATCGCGGGGGTGCTGTTCGACATCGACCGGCGCAAGCGCGCCGAGCGCGGGCTGGTGCACAGCGAGGCGCGCTACCGGACGATCGTCGCGATGACGCCGGGCTTCGTGCACGAGAGCGTGCGCACCTCCGACGACCGGATGTTGATGCAGTGGGCGAGCGAGGGCTTTACCCGGCTGCTCGGCTGGACCGTCGACGAGCTCAACGAGCGCGGCGGCTGGGCCTCGATCGTGCACCCCGACTGCCGACCCGCGGCCGCCGAGCGCAAGGCGCGGGTGTTCGGCGGCGACCCGGTGCGCGGCGAGACGCGATTGCTCGCGAAGTCCGGCGAATGGCTGTGGTTCGACGTCTCGCTGTTCCCGCTGCAGGAACCCGAGACCGGGCGCGTGCTCTCCTCGATGGGCATGCTCTACGACATCACCGCGCGCAAGAACGCCGAGGAGCAGCGGCGCATCAGCGAGGACCGCCTGCGGCTCGCGACGGCCGCGATCCAAGGGGTCGTCTACGAGCGCGACATCGCGACCGGCATGATCAGCTGCTCGGCCGGCGTCAGCGAGGTGCTGGGCCTTGGCGCCGACGCGCTGCTGCGCCCGCTCGAGTGGTGGCTCGCGCGCGTGCATCCGGACGACGTCGCGCGCTTCGTCTCCGACACGAGCGCCGGCGTCGGCGAGCGCACCGTGACTGCCGAGTACCGGATCCGCCACGCCCAGGGCCACTACGTCGACATCTTCGACCGCGCGGTCATCGTCCGCGACGCGCGCGGCCAGGCCGTGCGCGTCGTCGGCTGCGCGATCGACATGTCGCGCGTGCGGCGCGCCGAGCGCCTGCTGCGCGAGGCCGAGGCGCTCGCGCACGTCGGCTCCTGGCAGCTCGAGGTCGCGAGTGGCGACCTGAGCTTCAGCGAGGAGGGCTACCGCGCCTCCGGCAGCAAGCCCGACGGCACGCCGGGCCGCCTCGAGACGCTGTACCGGTTCATGTCGCCCGAGAGCGAGCCGGTGCTGCGGGCCGCGATCGAACGCGCACTCGCGACCGGCGAGGGCTACACGCTCGACGTCGAGATCGTGCGCGCCGACGGGGTGCGCTGCTGGCTGCGCACCAGCGGCCGCGCCGAGCTCGTCGACGGCAAGGTCGTGCGCCTGTACGGCGCGTTCCAGGACGTCGATGCGCTGAAGCGCGGCGAGCTGCGGCTGCGCGAGCAGAGTGAGCGGCTGCGGCTCGCGCTCGACGCCGGGCAGCTCGCGGCGTGGCGCTGGATCCCGCACGACGACCGGCTGGTCGTCGAGTACCAGAGCCCGGCCTTCGACCCGGGCATCATTTTCCGGCCGACGCTGACCGAGGACCTCGAGACCATCGTGCCCGAGGATCGCGCGCGGGCGCGCGCGCTGCTGCAGCGGACCGTCGAGACCGGCGCGCCGGCCGAGTTCGAGCTCGGCAGCTACGATGCGGGCGGCACGATGCGCTGGCTGCGCACCCGGGCGATCCGCGCGCTGACCGCCGACGGGCCGGTCGTGATCGGCACGACCAGCGAGATCACGGCCCGTCACCTCGCCGAGAAGGCCTTGCGCACCTCGGAGGCGATGCTGCGCTCGGTGACCAATTCCTCGCCCGACTTCATCACGATCGTCGGCCGCGACCTCAACATCCGCTTCGTCAACCGCGCGCTGCACGGCGTCGCGCCGGAGCAGATCGTCGGCCGCCCGGCGAGCGGCTACGTCGCGGACCCGGCCGAGTTCGAGGTGCGCGTGCAGGGCGTGCTCGCGAACGGCCGCCCGATCCGCTTCGAGTCGGGCGGCGCGCGCGACGACGGCAGCGAGGGCGTGTTCGAGCATCGGGTCGGGCCGGTGCGCGAGGGTGGCAAGATCACCGGCGTCATCGTCTACTCGACCGACATCACCGAGCGCCGCGCGCTCGAGCGCGAGATCCTCGAGATCTCGAACCGCGAGCAGCGGCGCATCGGCAGCGACCTGCACGACGGCCTCGGCCAGGAGCTGACCGGCATCGCGCTGATGCTGAGCGGCCTCACCCGCGCGCGGCGTCGCGGCAAGGTGCCGACCGCGGCCGAGCTGCGCGAGCTCTCGGCGCTCGTCAGCGGCGCGATCGAGCAGACGCGAACGCTGGCGCGCGGCCTGTCGCCGGTCGCGCTCGACGGCGGCGGCCTCGTGCACGCGCTGCGCGCGCTGATTGCGCGCGCGCGCGACATGTACGGCCTCAACGTGCGCTTTCGCAGCCGCGTCAGCCCGCGGGTGACGCTCGACGCCGCCGCGACCGGGCACCTCTACCGGATCGCGCAGGAATCGCTCACCAACGCCGCGCGCCACGCCGGCGCGCACCTGGTGCTCGTGCAGTTCAACGTCAGCGGCCGGCGCGTCGCGCTCAGCGTCAGCGACGACGGGCGCGGGCTCGCGCCCGGCGCGAGCACCGGCGTCGGCCTCAAGATCATGCGCTACCGCGCCAACATGCTTGGCGGCGAGCTCTTGATCGGGCCGCGGCCGAACGGCCGCGGCACGCGGGTCGCCTGCGTGCTGACGCAACCGGCACCCGAATCCGAGAACGAGAGCGCGGTACGCGACCGCGCCTGAAGACGACCGCCACAGACGGACCAACGACGACGGACAGGAGATCGCCATGACGAGCACGACATACACCCGCAAGGATGGCGCGAGCGGCACCGGCCGGACCCGGCACCGCGTGCTGATCGTCGACGATCACCCGATCGTCCGCCAGGGGCTGCGCCGGCTGATCGACCAGGAGGAAGACCTGATCGTCTGCGGCGAGGCCGAGAGCACCCGCGAGGCCAAGGCCGCGATCCGCGAGCTGAAGCCCGACGTCGTGATCGTCGACATCTCGCTGAAGCAGGGCGACGGCATCGAGCTCGTCAAGGACGCGCGCGCACACTACGCGAGCCTGCCGATCCTGGTGCTGTCGATGCACGACGAGACGATCTACGCCGAGCGCATGCTGTCGGCCGGCGCCAACGGCTACATCATGAAGCAGGCGGCGAGCGACCAGTTCCTGGTGGCGCTGAGGCGCGTGCTCGAGGGCGGCATCTACGTCAGCGAGGTCGTCGGCAACAGCATGATCCAGAAGTTCGCCTCGGGCGGGGCCTACATCTCGGCCAACCCGATCGACCGGCTGTCGAACCGCGAGCTGCAGATCCTGCACATGATCGGCCGGGGCCTGTCGACCCGCCAGGCCGCCGAGGCGCTCAACCTGTCGATCAAGACCGTCGAGTCGCACCGCCAGCGCATCAAGCGCAAGCTCAACCTCGCGACCGGCTCGCAACTCGTCCAATATGCCGTGAACTGGTTCTCAGGTCGCGAAGCCGGCCCGGCGTGAGCGCCCGGAATTCCGGGCGGTCGATGTGAGGGATTCCCTGTACCGGACAGTCGAGGATCAAGTCAGGGTCGGGCGCGGACGATAAAGGAGGGGCGGGGACCACGCTCCGCGTTGCTTTATCGACGGCGTCATGCGGGCAGTTCCCGAGCGACTAGCGGCCAGTACACCGCCTCCGGCCAACGAAGTGCTGACGATACTCGCCGCCGCGGTTGGCGAGTCGGTCGCCGGCCTCGTGGTCGTCGACGCGCGCGACGGCCGGATGCAGGTCGCCTACGCCAACGATTCCTTCTGCGGCCAGACCGGCGTCGAGGCCGCGGCGCTCGAGGGCGTCGCGCTCATCGACGCCGGCGCTCTCGGGCCTGCGCTGCACGAGATGGTGCTCGACTGCGAACCGGACGTGACCCTGAGGCGCCGCGTCGCCTACCGCCAGGGTGGGGCGCTGCTCTCGGTCGAAGCGACGGCGACCCGCCACCTGCTGGCCGAGGAAGGCCCGTACTTCGTGCTCCGGGTCCGCGAACCCTTCGACGCGCCGGGCGAGGCCGATGACGATGACGAGCGCACGTGGCTCACGCGCGCCGCAACCGCCTCCGGGGCCGGTCACTGGCACTGGGACCTGGTCGCCGGACGCGTCTGGTACGAGCCGCGGCTCAAGGCGCTGCTCGGCTACGGGCCGGACGACCTCAACGACACCTTCGCTGCACTGCAGGCGCTGATCCACGACGACGAGCGGCCGCTCCTGCTGCAGGCGCTGCGGCTGCACATCGAACAGCGCGGCACCTTCGACCTCAAGGTCCGCATCCGCCGCCCCGACGGCGAGTACCGCTGGCACCGGCTGTGCGGCGCCGCGACCCGCGAGCCCTCGGGCCGCCCGATCTACCTTGCCGGGCGCATCGAGGACATCGGCGCCGAGCAGCGCGCGCTCGAGAGCATGGGCCGGGCCGAGGAGTCGCTCAGGCGAACGCTCGACGGCCTGCCGTTCTCAGTCGGCGTGCTGAACGCCAACGGCGAGCTCGTCGAGATCAACCGCGCGTGGCGCGAGTTCGTCGGCGATCGGGCGCTGATCGGCCTGCGCTACGGATTCGGCGAGAACTACGCGCGGCTGTGCCGCGAGGGTGTCGAGCGCTGCAGCGCGGGTCCCGCCGCCGCGGCGGGCGTCGAGGACGTCATCAGCGGCCGCAGCACCGAATTCGATCTCGACTACCGGGTCGCCGCCGAGGACGGCGGGCGCACGCTGCAGATGTCGGTGCGGCCGCACGACGTCGACGGGCGCCGCGGCGCGATCGTCACGCACAAGGACATCACCGAGCTCGAGCGCGCACACGGCGCGGCGCGGGCCACCAAGGAATTCTTCGAGCTGATCCTCGACTCGTTGCCGCTCAACATCGCCTACGTCAACCGCCGGCGCGAGTTCGTGTACGCCAACCGCGGCTACGAGGAATGGTTCAGGCTGCCGCTCGCGGCGCTGCAGGGCCGCCGTCTCGAGGAGATGACGACCCCCGACAGCTACCGGCAGATGGCGCCGCGCATCGAGAGCGCGCTGTCGGGCAGCACCGTCGAGTACCTGGCGCGCAGCCACCGCGGCGAGGAGGAGCACGACCTCGCGGTCACCTACCTCCCGCACCGCGTCGACGACCAGGTCGCCGGCTTCTTCGCGGTCGTGCAGGACGTCACCGTCGAGCGGCGCCTCGAGCAGGAGCTGCGCCACGCGCAGAAGCTCGAGGCCATCGGCCAGCTGACCGGCGGCATCGCCCACGACTTCAACAACCTGCTGTCGGTGGTCATCGGCAACCTGCAGCTGCTGGAGCGGCCGCTGAAGGGCGATGCGCGCCTCGGCGGCCACATCACGACGGCGCTGCGCGCCGCGCTGCGAGGCGCGGACCTGACGCGCCGGCTGCTGGCGTTCGCGCGCCAGCAGGTGCTCGAGCCGCGCGTCATGAGCGCGGTGCGCGCGGTGTCCGGCACCGAGGACCTGATCAGGCGCACGCTGGGGCCCACGATCGAGATCGCGAGCGAGCTCAGGCCCGACACCTGGCCGATCTACGCCGACGCCGCGCAGCTCGAGTCGTCGGTGCTCAACCTCGCGATCAACGCGCGCGACGCGATGCCCGCGGGCGGGCGCCTGACGATCGCAACCCGCAACCGCTCCTTCGCCGAGGGTGACCCGGATCGCCACCCGAAACTCGCGCCCGGCGACTACGTCGAGATCAGCGTCACCGACACCGGTGTCGGCATGTCGGTCGAGGTGGCCAAGCGCGCCTTCGAGCCGTTCTACACGACCAAGGAGACCGGCAAGGGCACCGGACTCGGCCTCTCGATGGTCTACGGCTTCGCCGAGCAGTCGGGCGGCGTCGCGACGATCGAGTCCTCGCCGGGCCGCGGCACCACGGTGCGGATCTACTTCCCGCGCTCGCAGATGCCGGGCACGGTCGCCAGCGACGGTGAAAGCGACGGCGGCGAGCTGCCGGGCGGCACCGAGACGGTGCTGGTCGTCGACGACGACGCGGACGTGCGCGCGACCGCAGCCTCGGCGCTGCGCGTGCTCGGTTACCGCGTGCTCGAGGCCGGCAACGGCCATGCGGCGCTGACGACGCTCGGCCGCGAGTCCGACGTCGCGCTGCTGCTCGCCGACCTGATCCTGCCCGGCGGCATGCCGGGCGCGGAACTCGCGGCGCGTGCCCTCGGCGTGCGCCGCCAGCTCAAGGTCCTCCACACCTCATCGTTCTCGCAGCCCGGACTGCGCGAGCTGTCGGCCCCGGCCGGCACGGACCTCTTGCACAAGCCTTACGCGATCGGAGAGCTGGCGCGCCGCGTGCGCGCGGTGCTCGACAGGGAGATGACCAATGGAAAGTAACGGTAACCGGCTCCTCGTCGTCGACGACCAGCCGGACATTCTGGATTTCGTCGGCCAGGTCGCCGAGTCGGTCGGCTACGAGGTCCGTCTCGCCAACGACGCCAAGGCGTTCCGCGAGGCGGTGCGCAGCTTCCGCCCGTCGCTGATGATCCTCGACCTGCAGATGCCGCAGACCGACGGCATCGAGCTGATCCGCGAACTCGGCGCCGCGGGCACGCGCGCCTCGATCCTGATCTCGAGCGGCATGGACCAGCGCGTGCTGCAGAGCGCCGAGCAGCTCGGCGTCGCCCACGGCCTCAAGATGGCGGGCTTCCTCCAGAAGCCCATCATGCTCGCCGACCTCGAGGCGATCCTCGGCCAGCACCTGCAGGCGCCGCGCGTGCCGACCGAGGACGAGCTGCGCCGCGCGATCGACCGTGCGCAGCTGCTCGTCCACTACCAGCCGAAGTGCACGCTCGCCGACGGCCGCTGGGCAGTCGTCGGCGTCGAGGGCCTGATCCGCTGGGAGCACCCGGAGCTCGGCCTCGTCTACCCCGACGCCTTCATCGCGCTCGCCGAGAAGACCGGCCTGATCGCGGCGCTCACCGACTTCGTGCTGCAGGAGGGCATCCGGCAGCTCAGCCTGTGGCGCGCGCAGGGCACCGAGCTCGACCTCTCGATTAACCTGTCGCCGCACCTCGTGCGCGAGCTCGATTTCCCGGACCAGCTGTCGGACCTGATGCGCAACCACGGACTCGACAACTCGCGCCTGACGCTCGAGATCACCGAGACCGCGGCGCTCGAGGATCCGGCCCGCACGCGCGACATCCTGACGCGGCTGCGCGTCAAGAGCTTTGGCCTGTCGCTCGACGACTTCGGGACGGGCTTCTCGTCTCTGACCCAGCTCTACCGGATGCCGTTCAACGAGCTCAAGGTCGACAAGTCGCTCGGCATGGAGCTGCATCAGAGCAGCGAGGCGCGCACGATCGTGCGCTCGCTCGTGGACCTCGCCCACAACCTCGGGCTTCGGGTCTGCACCGAGGGCGTCGAGACGGCCGCGGCGCTGCAGTTCCTCGAGGTCGCGGGCTCGGACTACGTCCAGGGCTACTACCTGGGCCGGCCGGTGGCGGCCACAGCCATCCCGCCGCTCGTGGCCCGCCCGCCGGTGCTGGCCGCGGTCGGCTAGCGCCATTTAAACCCTGGCGGCCGTCGCCGCCTCCAATCCGGGTACGATCCGGATGGAGGCGGGCATGCTGGCGGCGGTGGCCGAGGTGGTCGATTTCCCCGACGCGGAGGCCCGCGAGGCCCTCGAGGACGCCCGCGCCGTCGAGGCGGCGGCGCGCGGCGACCGCCGGGCGTTCGAGCGGCTGTACCGCCGCCACGTCGGCCGCATCCACGCGCTGTGCCTCAGGCTCGCGGGCCACCGCGAGACCGCCGAGGACTGCGTCCAGGAGACCTTCGTCAGCGCCTGGCGGGCGCTGCCGGCCTTCGAGGCCCGCAGCCGCTTCTCGACCTGGCTGCACCGGATCGCCGTCAACAGC
>Ga0335080_10003893_pt1 | contig 15171 bp, 10 predicted proteins | sample Lox_Sample_34_FD_206720 | JGI IMG/M metagenome (GOLD analysis project Ga0335080, IMG submission 206720) | Soil microbial communities from Loxahatchee National Wildlife Refuge, Florida, United States - Lox_Sample_3.4 | ecosystem: Environmental > Terrestrial > Soil > Wetlands | place: USA... | reverse complement strand
TGCCTCCAGCACCACCATCATCTCCGGCGGCGCGGTCAAGAAGGCCGCCGAGAAAGTGCGTGCGCAGGTCTTGGAGCTCGCGTCGAAGCTGCTCGAGACGCCGCTGGAAAGCCTGGATTGCGCCAACAACGAAATCTTCACCACCAGCGAGCCGCGCAAATCGATCGGAATGACAGATCTCGCGATGCACGCGCTGTATAAGGAGAAGGTGCAGATCATGGACGGTGCGTCGCACTTCAATACCGACAGCCCGCCGCCGTTCTGCGCCACGTTCGCCGAAGTCGAGGTGGACACCGAAACCGGGCAGGTGCAAGTGCTGCACCTGGCCACGGCGGTCGATCCCGGCGCCGCGATCAACCCGATGCAAGCCGAGGGGCAGGTGGAAGGCGCGGTGACGCAGGGACTCGGCTATGTGCTCACCGAAGAGCTGGTGCTCGACGACGCCGGGCGGCCGGTGAATCCCAATTTCCTCGACTACAAAATTTTCAGCGCGAAGGATATGCCGAAGCTCACCACCATCCTGGTGCAGACCGACGAGCCGCTCGGCCCTTACGGCGCGAAATCGATCTCGGAGGTGCCGATCAACGGGCCGGCTCCGGCGATCGCCAACGCCATTTTCCACGCGGTGGGCGTGCGCATTCGCAAGCTGCCCATCCGGCCGGAGGATGTGCTGGACGCGCTGCGGGCGAAGGCCGAGGCGCCGGTGGCGGAAGAGGAGGCCGTGCTGGCCAGATGAACACCATATCTACTGAAATCGTGAATCGGGAAAAACTGGCGAAACTGGCCCAGGTCTGCGAACCAGACATCGTTGCCTTCCTACGGGACCTGATCCGGATTCCGGCCGAGAGCTGCCAGGAAGGTCCGGTCATCGCGCGCATCCGCCAGGAGATGGAGAAGGCCGGGTTCGACGAGATCCGCATCGACCCCATGGGCAACATTCTGGGCCGCATCGGTTGCGGCAAGACGGTGATCGCCATGGATTCGCACACCGACACGGTTGGCGTAGGCGATCCCAAGGAGTGGGCCTGGGATCCGTACCAGGGCAAGGTCGAAGACGGCTACATCTTCGGACGCGGCGCGTGCGACCAGCGCGCCGGCATGGCCAGCATGGTGTACGCGGGCAAGATGATCAAGGAGCTGAACCTGCTCGGCGATTACACGCTGTGGGTGGTGGGAAGCGTTCAGGAGGAGGACTGCGACGGGCTCTGCTGGCTCTACATCCTCAAGGAAGACGGCATCCGGCCCGATTGCGTGGTGATCACCGAGCCGAGCAAGCTGGGCATCTACCGCGGACATCGCGGCCGCATGGAGATCGAGGTTCACCTGCGCGGCAAGTCGTGCCACGCGAGCGCGCCGGAGCGCGGCGATAACCCGATCTACAAGATGAGCCGGCTGGTACAGGAAGTGGAGCGCCTCAACGAGCGGCTGAAGCACGATGCATTTCTGGGCAAGGGCACGATCGCCGTGACCGAGATCCGCTCGCTGTCGCCGTCGCTGTGCGCGGTGCCGGGAGCGTGCTCGGTCCATCTGGATCGGCGCCTTACCGCCGGCGAGACCAGGGAGAGCGCGGTGGCCGAGGTTCGCGCGCTGGCGGGCGCCGAAGACGCCGAGATCGAGATTCTCACTTACGACGTGCCCAGCTACACCGGCCTGCGCTACCCGATGGAGAAGTACTATCCGACTTGGGTGCTGGAGGAATCCCACCCGCTGGCGCGGGCGGCCGTCTCCACATTCCAAGGCCTTTGGGACAAGCAGCCGGTGGTGGACAAGTGGACCTTCTCTACCAACGGCGTCGCGTCCATGGGACTGATGGGCGTGCCGACCATCGGGTTCGGTCCGGGCGAAGAGGAGGTCGCACACTCGGTGATCGAGCGCGTGCCCATCCGTCACCTGGTGGACGCCGCGCAGTTCTACGCGGCATTTCCGCTGGTCTACACGGCTACCATCCAGAACGGCAATGGCTGAGCTGGTTCCGATCCCGCTGCCGCTGCTGTTGCGCCGCGCGTTTCTCGAGTTCGAACGGGAAAACAAAATCTTCGATCTGCCCGCGAGCAAGTTCTTCCGCGGATTCCCCGGTCTGGATCTCTCGGTCGATTTTCACGGGCATCGCGCGTCCACGCCGCTGGGGCCGGCCGCCGGACCTCACGGGCAGCTTGCCCAGAACATTGCGCTCGCGTGGCTGGGCGGCTCGCGCATCATCGAGCTGAAGACGGTGCAGATCCTGGACGAGCTGAAGATCCCGCGCCCGTGCATCGACGCCGCCAACGTCGGCTACAACGTCGAGTGGTCGCAGGAGCTGAAGCTCGAGCAGTCGCTCCGCGAATACGTCAAGGCCGGCATGTTGCTCGAAATCCTGCGCGCCTCCGGCATTCTGGGCGAGGGCATCCCCGGGGACACGGTCTTCGACATGAGCGTGGGGTACAACCTGGAGGGCATCCGCTCGCCGCGCGTGCGCTCCTGGATCGCGGCGATGCGGAGCGCCGGGCCGGTGATCGACGAGCTCCGCATGGGCCTCACGCGGGAATTTGCCCGTTATCGCGATCTGCCATTCGCCACGCGCATCAGTGACACCATCGCGCTCTCCACTTTTCACGGCTGTCCGGCCAACGAGATCGAAGGCATCGTGACCTTCCTGCTGGCCGAAATGGGCTGCCACGTCTGCATCAAGCTGAACCCCACGCTGCTGGGCGAGGAGCGCGTCCGGCACCTGCTTCACGACGTGCTCGGCTACCGCGAGATCCGGCTCCACCCGCCGGCATTCGCCAACGACCTGCAATTCGACGAGGCGCTCGACCTGATCCCGAGCCTCCAGGCCGTCGCGCGCCGGCACAATCGCGGCCTTTCGCTGAAATTCACCAACACGCTCGTCGTGCGGAACCACAAACAGTTCTTCCAGGACGAGCAGATGTACATGTCGGGCGCTCCGCTGCACGTGCTCGCGATGAACCTGGTGCGGGAGTTTCGCGCCAAACTCTCGCAGCCAATCCCGATTTCGTTTTCGGGCGGGATCGACCAGCACAATATGGCCGCCGCGGTGGCGATGAACTTCGTCCCCGTCACTACCTGCACCGACCTGCTGCGGCCGGGCGGGTATGCGCGTCTCATCAGGTACCTCGAGAACCTCGCCGCCGAGATGCGCCGCCTCGGCGTCGCGCGAATTTCCGATTTCGTGCTCCACTTTCGCGGACAGGCCGAAGCGGCTGGCGGCGACGTCCACGCTGCCGGCCAGCTCAACACGCCGATCCTGGTGGAAGAAGCCACCGCCAATCCGCGCTACCGGTGGGAGCGCAACCACGGCGTGCCGCGCAAGATCGGCTCCGACCTTTGGATGTACGACTGCATCACTTGCGACAAGTGCGTCCCGGTCTGCCCTAACGACGCGAATTTCAGCTACCAGACGGCGCCTCTGGCGATCGAGTACGACAACTTCGTGCTGACTCCCGGCACGATGCGCCGCATTCCGGGCGGCATCCTGCGCGTGATGAAAGCCCGCCAGTTCGCCAACTACGCGGACGCGTGCAACGAATGCGGCAACTGCGATATCTTCTGCCCCGAGGACGGCGGGCCTTTTCAGGCCAAGCCGCGGTTCTTCGGCAGCCTCGAGAGTTTTGGGAAGTCCGCGGGCCCAGACGGGTTCTTCTTCGATGGCGCGGCCATCCACGGCAGAATCGATGGCCGCTCCTACGTCCTCGCCCTCGACCCCTCCAACGGCTGGTTCGCGCAGACCGGCTGCGAAGTTCAGATCCGTCTCAGCGACAATCAACCCCTTCATTGGCACGTCGAGACCGAAACCACACTCGACATGCTGCCGTACCTCAAGCTCAAGCTGCTGGCCGAGGCCGTCAGCGATCCCCGCCGCGTGCACTTCGTCAACGCCGGCGTCATTCAGGAGAACGCATGAAAAAAGCCCTCTTCGCCGGAAGAGACTGGATCACCACCCAGGAGTGGACCAACACCGAGCTCGACGTCATGCTCGACGTCGCCGGCGACCTCAAATGCAAGTTCAAGGCGCGCGTGCCGCACCGCTACCTGCCCGACCAGACCATCTTCCTCATGTTCTTCGATAAGTCGACGCGCACGCGCAACTCGTTCGAAGCCGGCATGACGCAGCTCGGCGGCCACGCTCATTTCCTGACCGCCGATGTCATGCAGGTCTCTCACGGCGAGAGCGCCAAAGATACCGGCATCATCCTTTCCAGCTACGGGCACGGCATCGCCATCCGCCACGATCTCATTCCCGGCGAAGGCAACGCCTACATGCGCGAGGTCGCGCGCTGGGCCGACAAACCCGTGATCAACATGCAGTGCGATGTCGATCATCCGTGCCAGACGCTGGCCGATCTGATGACCATCCGCGAAAAGCGCGGCAAGGACCTGCGGGGGCTCAAGATTGCGGTCGCGTGGGCCTATGCGCCCAGCTACGCCAAGCCGCTCTCGGTGCCGCAGGGCCTGATCATGCTGATGCCCCGCTTCGGCATGGACGTGACCCTGGCGCATCCGCCCGAGTACAACCTGATGCCCGAGACCATTCTGGCGGCGCGGGAGAATGCCGAGCGCTGCGGCGGCAGGTTCCGCGTGGTCGATAACATGGACGAGGCTTTCCGCGACGCCGACGTGGTAATTCCCAAGAGCTGGGGCTGCCTCGACACCATGGGAGCGAATCCCGCCGAATCGCTGCGCATCGCCAGGCAGTACACGAGCTGGATCTGCGATGCAGGGCGCATGAAGCTCGCCAAGCCGGACGTGCTCTACATGCATCCGCTGCCCGCCGACCGCGGCAACGAGGTTACCAACGAGGTGATCGACGGGCCGAATTCGGTGGTTTACGACGAGGCGGAAAACCGCCTGCACACCGCCAAGGCCATCATGGCACTAACCATGGCCGACCGCGACATCGAGTACGCATGACCGAAACGCTGGTGATCGCCCTCGGAGGCAATGCCATCACGCGCCCGGGCGAGCCCGGAACCATCCCGCAGCAGTTCGAGCACACCACCGAAACGCTGGTCCACCTGCTGCCGCTGTTCCGCGGCGATTCGCGCATCGTGATCACGCACGGCAACGGCCCGCAGATCGGCAACATCCTGATCCGCGTGGAAGAGAGCGAGCGGCGCGTTCCCCGGCTGCCGCTGGACACCTGCGTTTCCGATTCGCAGGGCGGCATGGGCTACATGATCCAGCGCATCGCCTGCGAATTGTTCCGCCGCGAAGGCATCGCGCGCACCGCCGCCACCGTGATCACCCAGGTGCTGGTGAGCGAGGCCGATCCGGACATGGGCCACCCCAGCAAGCCCATCGGGTCGTACTACACGGCGGCGGAAGCGGAGCGCGTCCGCCGGGAGAAGCCGACTTGGGAGATGCGCGAAATCGAGCCCGGGAAATGGCGCCGCGTGGTCGCCTCGCCGCATCCGCTGCGCATTCTCGAAGAAGATGCGATCGCGTGCCTGTTGAACGCGGGCGTGATCGTCGTCGCCTGCGGAGGCGGCGGCATTCCCGTGGCCTGGGAAGGCGATCGGCTGGTGGGGGTGGAGGGCGTGGTCGATAAGGACCTCGCCTCCGGCCTTCTGGCCTGCAACTTGCGTGCCGACAAGCTCATCATCGTGACGTCCGTGGACCGCGCGGCGATCCGCTTCGGCCGTCCCGACCGGCGCTGGCTCGATCGCATCACCGCCGCGCAGGCCCACGAGTATGTCGCGGCCGGCGAATTTCCGCCCGGTTCGATGGGGCCCAAGATCGAAGCCGGGATCGAATTCGTCGAACGCGGCGGGAGCGAGTGCATCATCACGTCCACCGAGCGGGTGGCCGATGCCCTTTGCGGCCGGGCCGGCACCCACATCGTACCGTCATGATCCTCACCAACGCGCGCATCCTCACCCTCGACGCCTCCAACAGGATCCTCGATTCCGGCAGCCTCGAAATTGCGCCCGATGGGAGCGTGGGGCAGGTTTCCGACCTGCCCCGGCCGCAAGGCCAAGACCTTCAGGGCCGCCTGGTAATGCCCGCGCTTGTCAACTCCCATACCCACCTCTACAGTTCGCTGGCCCGCGGCGTCTCGATCCCCGGCCCGGCGCCGGCCGATTTTCCCGCGATCCTGAAGAAACTCTGGTGGCGCCTGGACCGCGCCCTGAACGAGGAAGACATCTACTACAGCGCGCTGGTCGGCCTGATCGATTCGGCGAAGTGCGGCGTCGGCACCCTAATCGACCACCACTCCAGCCCCGGCGCCTGTCCGGGCAGCCTCGATTGCATCGAGCGCGCCTTCCACGACGTCGGTCTCCGCGGTGCCACCTGCTACGAAACCAGCGACCGCAATGGGAAGCGGGCCGCCCAGGAAGGCATCCGCGAAAATGTCCGCTTCCTGGAGCGGGTTCGCGCGGGAGCGGTGGTCGGCGGCATGTTCGGCCTGCACGCGAGCTTCACGCTGGGCGATCGCACTCTGAACGCTTGTCTCGAAGCCAACCAAGGCCTGCGAGCGGGCTTCCACATCCACGTGGCCGAAGACCGGTGCGACCGCGGCGCCGTGCACCGCCTCTGCCGCCTCGGCATCCTCGATGACAAGTCCATCGCGGCCCACTGCGTTCACGTAACTGCTGCCGAGCGCGCCATGCTCGGACGCCGCTGCGTCAACGTGGTGCACAACCCGCAGTCGAACTGCAACAACGCCGTAGGCATCGCGGATCTGCATGCCCTGTCGCAGAGCTCCGTGCGTGTCGGACTCGGCTCCGACGGCTTCTCACCGCGCATGTGGGACGAGTTCAAGACAGCCTGTCATCTGCAGAGACTGCGCGCGCACACGCCGCGCGTGGCATTCGACGAAGCCTTCGCCGCCGCGTTTCCGCACAACCACGACATCGTTAAGAAGATCCTCGGCGCATCCGTCGGCGTCATCGAAGCCGGCGCCCAAGCCGACCTCCTGGTGCTCGACTACCAGCCGCCGACTCCGCTCCATGCCGCGAACCTTGCCGGCCACCTGATGTTCGGCATCGCGAACGCGCCCGTCGCTGCGCTCATGGTCAACGGGCGCTGGATCGTGCGCGAAGGCCGCTGCGTGACGGTAGATGAACGCCGCGTGGCGGAGCTTGCTGCCGCGCGGGCCAGAGCCCTTTGGGAGAGACTCTGAAAGAAGAAACCATGAAATCCACCGTACCCGGACCCACCTATCGCGAGATGCTCCACCCGGAGCTACAGCCGCCCGGCATTCGCCGGCAGGCCGGCGCCGCCGCCGACGAGCTCGATCCGATCCACCTCTTCAACATCACGTGGCGCGGCCCGGACCGGCGCATCCGGCACGTCGTTCTGCCGAAGGACCTCACCGGCGTCGCAGCCAACATCATCGTTCTCACCGGCCGCCATTTCCCCTCGGGGAGCCACAAGGTGGGGCCCGCGTACACCACGCTCATGGAAGGCGAACTCGCCGGCGAAATCGATCCGGGCGTCCACACCACGATCGGCCCGTCCACCGGGAACTTCGGAATCGGCGTGGCCTACATCTCGCGGCTCAAAGGCTACCCCGCCATCGTCATCATGCCGGAGGGCATGAGCAAGGAACGCTACCAGCGCATCCGGCAATACGGCGGCAAACTGGATCTCACCCCGGGATCGGAGAGCGACGTCATTCTCGTTCTGGAGCGCACCGAGTTTTACAAGAAGGATCCGAAGTACAAGGTGCTCGCCCAATTCGAGCTGCTGCCGAACTATCGCTTTCACCGCTACGTCACCGGACGCAGCGCCCTGGAAGCCGCACAGGCCTACGGCAACGGGCGCATCGCGGCCTTTGTTTCCGCCCCCGGTTCCGCCGGAACGCTGGCCGCGGCCGACGAGATCAAGTCGCAGTTCGCCGACGCCGCGGTTTGTGCGGTCGAACCCAAGGAGTGCTCCACGCTGTTCGACAACGGGCGCGGCACGCACCGCATCGAAGGCATCGGCGACAAGATGGTGACCCTGATCCACAACGTGCTGACCACGGATTACGTGATGCGCGTCCACGACGACGATTGCGTGGTCGGCCTGCAACTGATCGAGCGCCACCAGCCGTGGAGTGCGCAATTCGCGGGCGTGTTCGGAATCTCGAGCGTCTGCAATATCCTCGGGGCGATCCGGCTGGCCCGCTACCTGGGCCTCGGTCCCCAAGACAATGTTGTGACAATCGCAACGGACGGCTTCGATCGCTACCCGTCTGTGCTGGCCGATCTCGCGGTACGTCGGGGGCCGATCGATCGCGCGAAGCTGGATGCCTGGTTCGGGGAAGTATTCCGTGGCGGTGATCCGGCCGACACTCTCGACGTACGTCCGCGCGCGCAGAAAGAGCGCCTCTTCACGTACAAAGAAGAAGTCTGGTGCAACTTCGGCTACTCGCACGCATACCTCGAGCAGATGCAATCACAATCGTTCTGGGATGCACAGTTCGAGGACATCGACCGGATCGACCAGAAGGTGTCCTTTTACAGAACTTAACCTTGCGGCCCTGAGCGTTTTCTTTGCGCAACGCGTCAATCCAGATAGAAGCAGGACATGAGCGACGCGGCCAGCCGGATCCCCCCTTCCAACCTCAATCGGTTGGCCGCGGTTACAACAAGGAGAGATAAACCGATATGCAAAGGAAACTCGAACAGACTATGCGGCCCGCATCGCCAGGCAGGGCCATGGGACCGGAGACCGCGCGCCCCGATTCGCGCGAAATTGCAACTCTGGCTCACGAACTCTGGATCGCCCGAGGCTGTCCCGAAGGATCGCCGGAGACCGACTGGTTCCAAGCCGAGGAGCAACTCCACCGCGGTGAGGACCAGGCCGTAATGGCCGCTTAGCAGTAACGCCGGGCTGCCAAGAGTAAGCTGCCAAGAGTAAGGCGCGGCACGCTGAAGCAGGATGCTAGAATCGAAGCGCGGGTTCATGTGCCCGCGCTATGATAGTTCCGCTCCGCCAAGCGACCGCGCCCGTCCCAAAACAAGCGCCGGTCCCCATCCTGGCGGGTCAGGATCCGGGCACCGTAACATCCTTCCAACAGCTTGGGTATCTATTTCTGGTGCTGTACCTTTTCTTGATTTACAGCCGCATCTTCGATGTGAAGATGTCTTATTTGCACATACCAGGAATCAGTTACCGTATCATTCTGGCGATGCTGTTACTAAGCCGCGCATTTCTCGTCGCACTTAAGTCTAACATCGGCCGGTCGTTCGGATTTCTGACGTTATGGTTCGTCCTGTCTATCCCCACCAGCGTATGGCGCAGGGGCAGCAAGGACGTTCTGATCGATGCCTGGCTGCCTTGCTTCGTAATCTTCCTGGCGACCGCGGGCTTGATCGTAAACTACCGGCAATGCCGGCGAGCGATTTACACCGTGGCTTGGGCGCTGTTTGTTCTGACCTTGATCGCCGCATTCTGGGGCAGCACGGAGGAGACCGGCCGGCTGTTTCTGCCGCACGGTAAGTTCTCGAACCCGAACGAAATGGCGCAGGCTCTTCTGCTCGGTATGCCGCTTTGGGGAATGGTCCTGCTGGACACGAAGTCCCTGGTGAAAAAAGTGTTCGCGGCAGGCGTGATGTTGCTGATGCTGGTGATGGTCAGCAGGACAGGATCGCGCGGCGCCCTGATTGCGTTTGGCGCGTTGATCCTGGTGGTGTTCCTGCGCGCGTCCCTGATGGGCAGGTTGAAGCTGATCATTGGCGGGTTTCTGCTGATGGCCATATTGATCGCCACCATGCCGGGCAAGTTGATCCGCCGCTACACCACGTTTTCCGAGGAGTCGGAGCCAGCCGTGATCTCGAGCGACGAGGACTATGATGCCGCCCTGGAAGCCAGCGCGACCTCCTCCACCAAGACACGCCGGGAACTGCTGCGAAAGAGCATCAAGTTCACGATCCAGCACCCGCTATTCGGTGTCGGACCGGGAATGTTCCCGGTTGCCGAGGACTCCGATGCCAAGGCCAATGGCAAGCGTATGGGAACCTGGCAGGGCACGCACAACAGCTATACGCAAGTCTCCAGCGAGATCGGGGTTCCGGCGCTCCTCGCCTACGTTGCGATCATTGTTCTTTCGCTGAAGCGCACTCGAGCGCTATACCGGCGCACGCGCGGCGATCCCCGGCTCCAAGGAATCGGATACTGTGCCATGGGGCTGAACTACTGCCTGATCGTCTACGCGGTGTCGGTGCTGTTCGACTATATTGCCTACACATCCATGCTCTCCGTTTTCGCGGGCCTCTCGGCGGCGTTGGATGCGACGGCGCCGGGAGAAATCGACCGGATCACCGCGACTCCGCCTCCGCCCCCGCCGATTCCATTCGCGCAATTCCGCCCCGCCTGGCGCCGGACAGCGGGCGTCCCCCAGCAGGCTTAGATTCACGCCAGGATGATCTCGATTGTCGTTGCCGGGGCCGGCCGGGTAACCAGGCGTTGCGCGGGGCTATGACAATAGCAGTTCCAGATCTTCCCGCTGGAGCGAGCGAATCAGGCTGTTGTCCTGATTGATGATCGCGGCTGCCAGATCGCGCTTGCTGGTTTGCAGCTCCAGCACCTTCTCCTCGACCGTGTCCCGCGCGATCAGCCGGTAGGCGAATACGTTGCGGGTCTGGCCGATGCGATGGGCGCGGTCCACCGCTTGTGCCTCCACCGCGGGATTCCACCAGGGATCGAGGAGAAAGACATAATCCGCCGCGGTGAGATTCAGTCCCAGCCCGCCGGCCTTGAGGCTCACCAGGAAGACGCGGCAATCGGCGTCGGTCTGAAATCTCTCCACGCAGGTCTGCCGGTCGCGCGTCGCGCCGTCGAGATACTCGTAAGGGACCGTCTCCGCGTCCAGGCGGGCGCGGACAATGCTGAGCAGGCTGGTGAACTGCGAAAACACCAGGGCCTTGTGGCCTTCCTCCAAAACCTCGCGCAATTGGGCCAGCAGCACGTCCAGCTTGGCGCTGGGCTCTCCGGTCCGCTTTTGGTCCAGCAGGCCCGGATGGCAGGCCGCCTGCCGCAAACGGAGCAGCGCTTCCAGCACCTGGATCTTCGATTTCGCCATGCCCTGCGCGGCAATCCGGCTCAGCAGCGAGTCGCGATAATGGCTGCGCAGCTCGTCGTAAAGCTTGCGCTGCGCGGGCTCCATTTCGCAATAGATGGTCTGTTCGGTCTTTTGCGGCAGCTCGCGCGCGACCTGGTCCTTGGTACGGCGGAGAATGAACGGCCGCAAGGCGTGCGCCAGCTGACGGCGGGTCTCTTCGCCGGGCAAGCGCGCGCTGCCGCCGGCGAGTTTGAAGACGCTCGCCGCGCCCAGCATACCGGGGTTCAGGAACTCGAACAAAGTCCAAAGCTCACCCAGGTGGTTTTCGACCGGTGTGCCGCTGAGCGCCAGGCGATGATCGCCGCGCAGGAGACGTACCGCTTTGGAAGACTCGGTTGCTGCGTTCTTCACCGCCTGGGCCTCGTCCAACACGACGTAATCGAACGCGATCTCTTTGAGCCGCAGGGCGTCGCGCCGCAAGGTGCCGTAAGTGGTGAGAACGGCATCGCAGGCGGACAGATCGCCGATCTCGCGAGCCAAACCGGTGTAATCCAGTACGCGCAGGTGCGGTGTAAACCGCGCCGCCTCCTCCTTCCAGTTGAAGACCAGCGATTTCGGGACCACCACCAGCGACGGCCGCGCACACTGGCCGGCTCCACGCAGCTCGCGCCGGGTTTCGAGCAGGGCCAGCACCTGTGCGGTCTTGCCCACGCCCATATCGTCCGCCAGGCAGCCGCCGAACCCGAACCGGCGCAGGAAGTGCATCCAGCCGAGACCCTCGCACTGGTAGTCGCGCAGCCGCCCGACGAAACCCGCGGGTTGTTCTGCGGCGCGCACGCCCTCGAAGGAACGCATCTCGTCCCGAACTCGCGCGAAGGTTTCGTCGAAGCGAGCCTCGGGCTCAGTGGCGAGCAAAGCATCCAGCAGCCCGGCCTGGCTGCGTCGGAACCGGATGTGATCGTCCTGCGCCGCGCCCAGACCGGCCAGTGGACCGATGCGAGCGAGCAGCTCCTCGGGCAGCATCCCGTACGTGCCGTCGCCCAGCCGGACTATGTTGTCGCCGCGGCGCAATGCCGCCAGCAGTTCCGGAAGGCGCGCCGTTGTCTCGCCGTAGGAGATCTCGCCGTGCAGCTCGAACCAGTCCACTCCGCTCGAGACTTCCATCCGGAACGAGCCGGGCTTGCGGAAGATCTTGCCCTCCGCTTCCAGGTGCCACCCGGCTTCCACCAGCGCGTGAACGATGCGCGGGAGCTTTGTCGGCGCGATCTCCCAGCAAGGCTCTTTCTGGTAGTAAGTGCCGGACTGAAACTTTACGTTCAGCGAAGACAGCAGCTCCGCGGCTGCTTTTTCTGCCGCGGGATCGCGGCGAATCCAGCGTCGGTCCTTGGGCTGATAGATTCCGCTGGATGTGTCGGTAGAGGCCACGATGTGCCCGCTGTAGTCGAAGGAAAGATGCGCCCGCAGCTTCGAGCTGCCCAGCGACCGGTCTCCGCCAATGCGCAGTCCGGGGCGCGGTTCGATGCAGACCTCCTCGAATCGAAGCTCCTCCGGCACATCGAGCGGTGGCAGAAACGGTGAGTTGAGCAGTCCGGCCAGCAGCAACTCGCCGTCGCGAAGCGGCGCCTGGATCGGCCCCGACCTCCGCAGATGACGCACCCACTCATACGGCGTATCCTCGGCCAGCAGCGCCGCGCGGTCCCCCGTAAACACCAGCCCGGCCGGCGTTAGGAGCGCCGCATCGGAGAGTTCCAGGCGCTGATCGCCGCGGCGAAGCGAGCCTGAAACCATCCATCCACGTTCGCCATCGCGGCGCATTTCGAGGGAGAACCGCCACGCACCGCCATCATCCCAGGCGAGCGGATGCAGATTCTCCTGGTCGTGCGTCAGTTGAATCTGGCACCGTCCGGTCTTGACGGCCGCCTCGGTGAGGCCGCGCGCGAGGGTCTTGGGCAGCAGGCATTGGCTGGGAACCGGCTCGAAGTCCGTCATCTCCCAGCCGTAATACTGCTTTCCACCGGCGAGAGTGGCGATGATTTCGCGATCCTCGGCCAGCGGCAGTTCCGCAACCTGCGCGCGCTTGATCGACAGAGGCACGATACGCGACCAGTCCCCATTGACTTTCCGGTCACGCGTCACCAGGGATAGCACCAGGCCGCCCGCCGTGACCGAGGAAGGAACATTGACCAGGTACAGGATCTGCCGCTTTTCGGGAAAACCCGCGCCTCTCGCGCCGTTCCGTGCCGGCTGGTTGGCCATTTCGTCAAGCTGGCGGCGCCAGGCGGGCACCGGCGGGGGCGGCGGCGGTTGAGGCCTCGGCGCAGGAGCGGGCCGCACCGGATTGCGGCGCGGGATGTACGTGTCGGCGTAATCCAGCTCGAACTCGGAGTCGTCGGCACCGTACTCCACCACGAGCTTGAGCGCACCCACGACCCCGGACAGGTGCCCGTGCGTCTCCGCGGCCAGAATGGTCGCCCACAGGTGCTTGCACGGACCGCTGGAATCGAAGTACGCGCAGTCGCACGACATCTTGAGCACGTTACCGTCGAACTCGAGCATCACGTCGTAATCGCGCGAGCCCGCCACGCGCGCATCCACCTCCGACTCCGAGCCGTGCCGGATGCGGACCAGGCGCCGCGCGAAGTACGCCAATCCGCGCTGCCGGACGGACGCGTCGAATTCGTGCGAGAGGGTTCGCGTCAGGGTCATGGGAACGGCGTTCCGATGGGGAGGATACCCTCAGTATAACGAGACAAGGCCCAAAACCGGCGTGCTACGCTCGGACCGATGGTCGCGAAGCTGACCCGCGATGGGGTGATGCTTTTCCTGGCCCGATTCATCCGCCTCTTCTCCTACGGGGCGCTATCGGTTGTCCTGGTTTTCTACCTCACGGGCCTGGGCTTCCGCGAATCCGAGACAGGGATGCTGCTGACCATGACCCTGCTTGGCGACACCGTGGTTTCGCTGTGGCTGACCACGCGGGCCGACCGGATCGGACGCCGCCGGATGCTCTGCATTGGTGCCTTTCTCATGGCCGGAGCCGGCCTGACCTTCGCCGTTACGTCGAACTACATCTTCCTGATTTTGGCTGGAACGATCGGAGTAGTCAGCCCCAGCGGCAACGAAGTGGGACCCTTTTTGCCGATCGAGCAGGCCGCCCTCTCCGAGATCGTGCCCGCGGAGTACCGCACCCAGGTATTCGCCTGGTACACGCTCACCGGTGCCGTCGCCACGGCCGCCGGATCGCTCTCCGCCGGTCTGCTGGTTCAGGCGCTGCGCAAGGCGGCGTTGGCGCCGGTCGCCAGCGATCGCGCGGCGATCGTACTGTACGCGGCTGCCGGCATTCTTCTGGCGATTCTATTCACGCGGGTGTCCGCTCGGGCGGAGGCGCAGCGCACGCACGCCCCGGTGCCGCGCTTCGGCATCGGTGAATCCCGCGGCGTGGTGCTGCGGCTTTCCGGTCTGTTCGCGCTGGATGCCTTCGGCGGCGGATTTGTGGTCCAAAGCTTCGCGGCCTACTGGTTTTACCTGAGGTTTGGCGTGCAGCCGGCGACGCTGGGCGCCATTTTTTTCGGCGCGAACCTGTTCGCTGGATTTTCCGCGCTGGTCGCTTCGCGGTTGGCCGCGAGGATAGGACTCGTGCGGACCATGGTCTTCACGCATCTGCCCTCAAACATCCTGTTGATCCTGGTGCCGCTGATGCCGAACCTCACGCTCGCCACGGCAGTGCTGCTGTTGCGCTTCAGCATTAGCCAGATGGACGTGCCGACGCGCCAGTCTTACACCATGGCGATTGTCCGCCCCGAGGAGCGCTCTGCGGCCGCGGGTGTCACCGGCGTGGCCCGGACTACCGGAGCGGCGATCGCTCCGATGCTGGCGGGAATTCTGTTCGGGCGGCCGGCGTGGATCAACCTGCCCTTCTTCATTGCCGGCGGACTGAAGATCGTCTACGACCTCCTGCTATACCGTGCGTTTGTCCGCGTGCCACCGCCCGAGGAGGAGCGATAGAATCGGGCTCTGGATGAGGTTGCTGGTCATCGGCGGAGTTTGCGCGTTGTGTGCCGCCGCGCAGCGCCTGCCGGATCTGTACCACGACGAGGTACACGGCGACCCGCCGTATCTTTACGAGGCTGGCTGGAAGCCGCTGCTCAACGGCCGCGACCTCGCGGGATGGCACGCTGAGAACG
>Ga0335080_10003892_pt1 | contig 15171 bp, 11 predicted proteins | sample Lox_Sample_34_FD_206720 | JGI IMG/M metagenome (GOLD analysis project Ga0335080, IMG submission 206720) | Soil microbial communities from Loxahatchee National Wildlife Refuge, Florida, United States - Lox_Sample_3.4 | ecosystem: Environmental > Terrestrial > Soil > Wetlands | place: USA... | reverse complement strand
ATGCAGTTTCTCGGTATCGGCTCGTAGCCCGTCCTGATCACCTACATCGATCGCGATTGCGCGATACTGTCGAAGACTTCCGATGTACTGGTCGATAAAAGCCAGCGGAGCATTGGCTGCCCATTTCGCCAGGACGTCAGCCTGCGGTTGGCCGTCTTTGATAGGAAGATCCAAATACAGCGGGGGATTCTTCGGATCAGGAGACCAGGCGGCTGCGCTCGCAAGCTGGGCCCGGGGAAAGAAGCTCAGCTTTGCTGAATCCTCTGGTGCTTTGACTGACTCCAGCGCTTTTTCGATTTCCGGATTGAATGACCCTGCGGGTCGCGGAGACAAGCAGCATGGGCTCATGATGTAGACACTCCCGAATACATCGGGATGCTTCATGCCGACCCGCGTTGCACCATAGCCTCCCATGGAGTGTCCTGCTAATCCGCGACTCGACCGATTGGCGAGCGTTCGGTAATGAGCGTCGACATAAGCGACGACGTCGTGGGCAATGAATTGTTCGAAGTCTCCTGTGGTGACGGAACTCGAATACATCGAGCCGTTGTGCAGCGTCTTCGAGTCCGGCAAGACGACAATCATTTCTTTCGCACCTTGCACGAAAGCCCCCTCTATGGTTTGGGGCACATGGATTTCGTGGGTCCACTGCTCAGCGCCGATGGAATATCCATGGAGTGCGTATAGAACGGGGTATCGCCGGGATTTCTCTTTTTCGTAACTGGGAGGCAGAAATATGAACGCGTCACGGTCAACCGCATCCCCCTCCAGGTTGCCCTCCAGCGCAGTTCCGTGGATCTTGATGCGTTCCACCGTCACAGGCTTAGCCCCGGGTATGGCTGGGGGCACATCGGTCTGCACTTGTGCGGCGAGCCTAGGTCCGACAAGGACGGTAATTGTTAAAACGAAGTCGGCGGTCGCGTTTAGAATTCTCATCGATTTCCTTTCACTGCGTCAGATGCATTCGTCAGACACTCACGGTTTGTGCACAACAATCGAGAGCCGGATACACACGAATCACTGAACCGCAAATGAGTAAATGTTCACACTAAACGGCGGGACGGAAACGGTGTCGGGCAGAGAGTTCAGCATCTGCTCCTCGACCTCAACTCCCGGCTTCTGTCCTGGTGTGATCGTTGCTTCCACGCTGGCCGGCGCCATACGCCAGAGATGACCTGTGCTGGAGAGCTTGGTTCCATGAATCTCCATGCTCATCTGCTGCGCGGAGTCCGATGGATTCAGCACCGCGAACGTGAGCGTCTTGTGATCGACGCTGAAAGCGGCGCTCACATCCAGAGGATACGTGTCGCTACCCGGATTGACCGCGGGTTGGTCTCCGCCGGCACGATAGATTGGCTTGGGTTGGGGCGAATCCCCGGACACCTCCACCGGGATGGTCCCGAAATGCTCGCGATACATCTTGAACAGAAGGCCCGTTGGACTCAAAACTGCGCTGGTCCGGTCTTCACTCATCATGGCGGTTGCGAACGTAAATCCGCCTAACTGATATAGCTCAGAATGGCGAAACATTTCGTGAAATGCCCACGCGTAAGCTGGAACAACTTTGTAGGAGTTTGGCGGCGCCCCAATGTAGGCCCATTCGTCCAGACTGATTGGCACAGGTTTCTCTTTCAGTCCGGGAATGCGCTTCACATATTCCTGATAATGTTCGTACTTCACACGAACCTGAGTCGCGGGAGCACGTTCCCATTCGAGCAGCGTCTGTCGTCCCGTGTCGACCTTCTCTCCCGTCGTGAGATCGGTTCGCTTCCCACTCGTCGAATAGTAGTGCTCGCTGAGCAAGTCCATATTCTCGAGACAGTGGGCCAGCAGATTTCCGCTCCAATCTCCCGGAGAGAGGTAGTCGGGCACGATTTGACCGTTCAGCCGCTTTGCCTGTTTTGATCCCGTCATGGCGTCTGGCATTGCGCCTGCTGCAATCAGCTTGATTGTCGGATCCACTTTGCGCATCGCCTTGGCGAACATATTGTGCTTCAGTTCCCACTGCGCTACTGGCATGAAGCCTAACTGCCATTCCCCCCAGGGCTCGTTTCCGATCCCCCAGAACTTGATGTGATACGGCTCCGGATGTCCGTTCAGCGCACGCAGCTTTCCCATTGCCGTGGTGACGGCGCCATTGGCGTATTCGACTAACTGAGCGGCTGACCAGTCGTCCCCGAAACCGCCATTGACCGTCACATACGGCTCAACATCCAGCAGTCGGCACAGTGTCATGAACTCGTCCGTTCCGACATCATTCGGTTGAACCGCGTGCCAGGCGAAATCCATGGTAGGCGGGCGCTTGTCAGGATCGCCGATCGCATCTCGCCATTCGTGGCCCGACACGAAATTTCCGCCGGGCCAACGATACACGCCGGAATGCAGTTGCTTCAGCGCAGTGATCACTTCCGCGCGAAAGCCCTGCACGTTGTCGGCTGGCATCAGCGAGACTGCCGCGATATGAAACGAACCCGCACCGGCACCCACGATTTCGAGCCGTGCATCATCGCTGTCTCCACGGGCCTGGAAAGATAGCGGAAATTTCCGATAGTCTGAACCGACCTTGCCAATAACAATGGTTTGTCGGTCAGCCTCATTTCCCCACACCAGGCTTACCTTTACCGTCACGCCCGATGAGCCCGCCAGCACTATGCGGCCGGTATAGGTTTTCCCATTGCGCACAAATAACCCCGATTGTTGGATTCCACGCGGCTCGGTTGAACTGAGCTTGACGAGCGGAGTGTGTTCGCCAACATAGGGATGTTCCGTGTCCATCGTCACGAACTCGTCGGCGCCGATCGGCATCCAGCGGCGCAGCTGTGTGCGCCTCCAACTGGGCCCCGCAGGCTCGGCAGGAGGATGCGACGTGATGGGAGAATAAAACTTTCGGTCGTCCAGCATCTCCGCCCAAATGTTGTTGTTGACGATCCCTCCGAGATGCTCCAGAAACTGCCCGTAAACGTATCGAGAAATGGCAGGCCCTTCCCTGGACGCATCGATCTTTACATGGACCGGTTGGGTCTGTGCGAAGGAAACACTTGAAGGAACAATGGCTACCAGAAGGACAGCTTGGTGCACGAGACTCATATGGTGAACCTTCGAATACACCTCATAATTCCTTTCTTCCGGGTTTGGATATACGCTGACAGGTCTCTCTAGAACAGGCGGGGCGCAAAATCCTTGAGATCGCGCCGCCAAGTCTGCCACTCGTGATCTGTCCCCGGCGATTCATAAAAGATGTGCTGAATGTTTGCCTCGAGAAGGGAATTATGGAGGCGCTGAAGTCCAGCGCGCATTCTTTCCGGTTCCACCGTTCCAACACCGAGCCAGAGCAAGTGCACTTTCTTCGCGAATGCGGCTGGATCCGCGAACGCTCCGTTATAGTCGGTCTTGGGATCCAGTTTGCGGTCGCCCAGCACCAGCATCCCGCCTGCTCCACTGAATCCGCCGATATAGGAAAAGAGATCAAGGTGGTTCAGCGTGATCTGGAAGGTCTGCATTCCACCCATGGAAAGGCCCGCCATGGCACGATGATCGCGATCCGCAAGTGTGCGGAAGCTTGAGTCCACATAGGGAATAAGAGCTTGCGTTACATCATCCTCAAATGCCGCGGCCATGTCCTGCATCGCCTTCATCATTTCCGGAGATCCGAACGGCTTCCCAGTCAGATCCGGCGGAGCCTGGCCGGCACGCCTCGCATAGCCGTAGGCCATAACGATGATCATCGGCTTGCAGCTTTTGTCTGCAATTAGATTGTCGAGGATAAAGTTGGCACGTCCTTGACGAATCCAGCCAGTCTCATCTTCACCTCCGCCATGCTGCAGATAGAGCACCGGATAGCGCAACGTGGTCTGAGCATCGTAGTTCGCAGGCAAATAAACCAGCGCGTGGCGCCAGGTGCCGGTCACTTTCGAGTAGTACCAGACCTCACGGACCTGGCCATGGGGCACATCTTCAATCGAATAATACGTGGAGCCTGGCTCTGGAACCTCCACCGCACTCGCGTGTTTCCCCCCGCCAAAGAACGCATGACTGTTGATGTCGCTGACTTCTGCCCCGTCAATAATCAACGTGTAGTAGTGCAGACCAGGAACCAGCGGAGAAGTCGTCACAGTCCAGAATCCATCGGGCTGTTTTTCCATATCCACCTTGGGGCCACTCCAGAAGTTCACCCGAACCTTCGTGGCATCAGAAGCTTTCACGCGGATTTGCACCCTCCCGGTACCATCCACCCGAGGATATTCAGCCCCCCAGACATTGGTCTCTGCAGGATGAAAATCGCCTGATTCCTGAGCCCAGCACAGACCCGACAATAACAACGTAATGGCTGCGATCTGCTTCATTTTCGTTCTCCGTTAACGTTCACGGTCCGTGCCGCGAAGGGGGCCTCCAAAATATGTCGCTGACGTTTATTTATTGCTCGACAGAGACCACGGTCACAGACTTCGGTTCAAGTTTTAGGACTAGCTTGCCGCCCTCCGCTTTCGCTGTGACGGCTTTAGGGGAAACGGTGTTGGGCGCGTCAAAGGTGTTTACGCTGTCCACCTTTGGTGCGGTCAATGTCTCTCCTGATGCAGATTTAGCACTGATGCCTGCCACGTTCAACTCGACCTCAGCAGGCTCATTGGGATCAACGTTCGTGACCTCCACCCACAACTTCCCATCCTTGCCTTTTGCTGCTATGGCATCCACACGCGGCAGTTTAATCTCACCATGCGAATAGGCGCCGGCCTCGAATGTGACCGGTACAAACGCGGCATCCTGGAACGGAACGTACATCTTGAACACGTAGTACGTCGGCGTCAGGACCATTTTTTCTTTGTCCGTCATGATCATAGCCTGCAGCACATTGATCATCTGGGCGATGTTGGCCATCCGCATGCGGTCGGCGTGATGGGCAAAGATGTTCAGGTTCAAAGCCGTTAGTATGCCATCCCGAAGGCTGTTTTGCTGCACCAGAAAACCCGGGTTGCTGCCGGGTAGAGGCGCATACCAACCGCCCCACTCATCGACGACGAGGGCGACCTTCTTGTCCGGATCATACTTGTCCATGATGGCTGAATGCTTCTGGATCAAGTCATCCATCTCCAGCGTGGCCTTAAGAATCTGGGCGTACTCTGTCTCTCCGAACCCGGTGGAAGCAAACGCGGGTGGCCATTTCACGACCGTGTAGTTGTGCATTGAGAGCCCATTGATATCCCAACTCCACGTGTGATGCTGATACGCCTTCATGACAGTTTCCGTCCATTCGGTCCAGCGAGGCTCCCCGCCACCGGGGCCGACGGCGATCCTTAGCATCTGCTGCTTATCTTGTTGCGCTGGATTGTAGTTGCGCACGAAGCGGCTGTAGATCTTCATCTGGCTCACGTAGTAGTCGGGGGTCATGTTGCCGCCGCAATCCCAGCTTTCGTTCCCGATCCCGAGATACTCGACCTTATAGGGACCCGGATGGCCGTTGGCCGCGCGCTCCTTGGCAAGCGTAGTCGCCTGTGGTGCGGTCATATACTCGAGCCATTCGGCGGCTTCCCGCGGAGTACCAGAGCCCACATTGACCGACACGTACGCGTCGGCGCCAATCTGCTCGAGGAAGTCCATGAACTCGGCACTCCCGAACGTGTTCGGCTCGATCACTCCGCCCCAATTCGGATTGAGCGTTACGACGCGCTGCGGACCAATGCCGTTGCGCCAGTGGTACTCATCGGCAAAGCAGCCGCCCGGCCAGCGAACGTTCGGCACTCTTAGGGCTTTCAAGGCCGCCACGACGTCATTGCGGATGCCGCGCGTATTCGGGATTTTAGAATCGGGCCCAACCCAGATGCCTTCATAAATGCCATGCCCAAGATGCTCGGCGAATTGCCCGAAGATGTTGCGGTCGATCTTCGGCCCTGTCTTCGAAACGTCAACCGATAGTGCGACTCTCTGTGAAACCGCGAACGGTGCTTGGATCGCAACCACGATCAGCGTTAACGTGGCCGGGAGTAATCGCGACCGTTGAAGAGTCTGTTGAGTTAGGAGTCTGCACGTATCCCACAAGCAAATAAGCAAAGAGTATGGCGAGAATAACCTTGTAACCTTGAGTCGGACTTTTGGAGACGGGGCTATGACTTCAAGTTGAAAAGTTGTGACGGCCATCTGTTACCCCTGATTCGGCGGAAGTGGCAACCATGCATCATACAAGCACCGATCGAAACATGGGCAAGGATCTTCGGCCAAGAGTCCTCATGTTCGGTGAAAACCGCCAAGTCTTGGTTCGACCAAATCGACCACCCATGCCGGAGATCAAGGCATTGCTGTCTGGGCGGAACAGGAAGTGGAAGGCGTCCGGCAATACGGCGGCTGATGAGCCATCCCCGGGTTTTGCTTCACCCAGAGCGCTGGGCCTGCAAGTTGTGATGCGTGACGCTGCCCGACATTGTTGAGCGATCGAGACCTTACGCCAGTTTGATCATGGGGAGCCGGGCGAAGGCTGGGCAGCTCCATTCGTAGATCGATCGCAGGCATCAATTGGTATTTCAATGAAGAAAGTGGTGCCCCTACCAACTTCGGACTTGAAGTGGAGTTTGCCGCCGTGCCTCTTGACGACAATCGCGTAGGCCATCGAGAGGCCTTGCCCGGTGCCTTTGCCAACTTCTTTTGTTGTGAAGAAAGGGTCAAATATGCGGCTGCGGATTTCTTCGGCGACACCTGTGCCGTTGTCCGTGATGGAAATCACAGCTAGGTCACCTTCTTTTCGAGTGCGAACCTGGATCAGACCCTTTGAGTCCTTCAGTCTGTCTTGGATGGCATGTGCAGCGTTCACCAGGAGGTTCAAGACCACCTGATTGATATCGCCGGGATAGCAGACTACTGGAGGAAGAGAGTCGTCGAAGTCGGTTACGACGTCAGCTACATATTTCCACTCATTCCGCGCAACTGTAATGGTGGACTGGATCGTCTGATTCAAGTTGCAACTGGTCTTTTCCGCCGAGTCGGGATGAGAGAACGCTTTCATTGCGCGCACAATCTCGGCAACACGACGGACACCATCTAGACCCTGTTCAATGGCGCGCGGCGCTTCTGTCAGGATGAATTCGAAATCGCACTTGTGCTCAGCTTGCTGGATGGCCTCGTTCCTGCTCCCTGGCGCGGGCGTGGCGTGATCGCGAATGAAACTGCGATAGAGATCAAGCATTTCCCTTATGCACTTCCAGGAATCGCGAAGGAATGTGAGATTGTCACGGACGAATTGCGTAGGTGTATTGATTTCGTGCGCAATGCCCGCGGCCAACTGACCGATGCTCTCCATCTTCTGAGCTTGTTGCAACTGCCCCTGAATCATTCGGCGCTGACTGATATCCCGCGTGAAGGCGAAAAGGTATTCCTGCCCATCGAATTCCAAACGATTTGCCGTCACTTCGATCGGGAAGATACGTCCCTCCTTGTGTCTCTGCTGCGCCTCGAAATTCATCGAGTGGCATACTTTGAGCTCTTCCCAGAGGCTTTGCCATTTTTCTTTCGAAAAAGATGGGTCGATATCCGGGATGGAGAGACAACCAAGCTCTTGACGGGAACGTCCCAGCGCGCGGCATGCCGCCTCGTTGGCGTAGAGAATATGGGCTTGCGGGTCAACCCAAAACACGCTATCGGAAGCACTCTCCACAGAAAACCTTGTAAAACGAAGATCCCTTTCCGTCTGCTTGCGTTCCGCCATCTCGCGCGCCAGGTGCCAGTTGGACTCTTCCAGGCTGGCCGTTCGCTCCGTGATCCTGATTTCCAGTCTCGCGTTGAGTTCGCGTAGTTCATTTTCTGCCGCTTGCCTGTGCTCCATTTCGTGAGCGATCTTGCGAATCACGACAGCAGCGAGGCCGAGCGCCAGCAGGATGGAGAGAGTCGTCATGACGACGACCCGTTTGCAGGCGGAACGATATCCTGCTGTGCTGCTATCCAGTTGCCCGTTCATTTCGTCAGTTTGGAAATCGGCATAAGACCGGAAGGAAGCATGGTAGGTCGCGAACCGCGGAGCTGTATCGTTAATCAGGTATTCCTGCGCAGTAGACAGCTTTCCTTCGAGCAGGAGTCGGGTGGCATTCTGGTAACTGGCAGTGTATGACCTGCTGGCCTCGAAGAGTGCGTCGAGGCGGTCGCGCTCCGCAGGGGAGTTCACGCGCGTCTCGAGTTGGACGAGAAGACCGGAGATTTTCCTGCTGTTTTCGTCGCGTTCGGCGAGAAGTGCCTCACATTGCGACCGATCCTTGCCCAGAAAGAGCCGAAGGTTGATCTGGGTGTTCCGGGAGGAATAGTCCAATGCCTCCCTGCTGAGCTTTACATCTGTCCACTGCTCGGCCGCGATATTTTTGGCAGCTACATTCAGTTCGTACATGGCACGCATGCTCAATGCGCCGACGCATGTGATGAACAGCGTGAGCAATAGAAACACGATCAGCAGACTGGCGATGATGGATCTGTCGGTCATGTGGAAGGGCACAGATGCGCGGCCCTCGAACCCGCACGTGAGCGGGGTTTACGACAAATCCATCGGCTCAGCGAGAGGATTCTTCAACCGCTTGTTTGCCCAGATCGCTAAAGTCAGATGCCGAAGTGCCGATCACATATCCGAGTCGAACGGAATCGTCTCAGCCTGATTTTGGAGGAAAACGATGGCGTTGGTAACCTGGGATCAATCTTACAGCGTGAAAGTTTCGAAGTGCGACGACGACCACAAGAAGCTGTTTTCGTTGCTTAATGCCCTGCATGACGCCATGAAAATGGGCAAGGGATCACAAGTGGTGGCGCAGACCGTAAAAGATCTGGCGGACTATGCCAAGTACCACTTCTCGCGTGAAGAAATGCTGCTTCGCCAGACTAATTACCCGAAGCTCATTCCCCATCAGGAACAACACCAGACTTTCGTTAATAAGGTGCAAGAATTTCAGTCGGATCTCAAAGCTGGCGATCTGACGCAATCCATCACGGTGCTCGAGTTTCTCAAAGACTGGCTGGCTAGCCACATCAAACAGGCCGATCGGCAGTACTCCGACCATCTCAATGCCAATGGGATCTCGTGAGGAATTTACACCGACAAAGACATGAGAAATTAGTGCGCGCTTACCACGTCTCGCCCCGATCGTTAGCGCTGGTCTTACAAATTCACGCGTATCGATAGGTGCACTCCAAGAGTTCCCATTGCTTGCCGAGAGTGGACGATAACGTCCAGGGTCGCCTGGCTGGTGCGAGCAAGTCTAGTAGGGACTTCCGAGTTTCCGTCCGGCAGCCTCCATCATGATCGCGAATCCCTGTGCCTCGGTCGAGGTCCCCGACCGATCGAAATTCGGCGCCCCACAAACGTGCTGCACGTACCCGAACCCATCCATTTGCGAGCGCGCAGCGGTGCGCATTCGATCCGCTGCAACCCGATATCGCTGTGGCAGCCATCCATCGAGCACCCCGCTGTAGATGGCAAATGCAAGCATCTGCGCAAGGTTGGTCTCTAGGAACGTTTCGGGACGGTCCACGACATCGTGAAATAGCCCGTCGGGCCGCTGATGCGCGATACAGCCGTCAATTAAATCGGTGGCAAACGCAACCAGACGTTGCCGATCCTCTCGGCGATTGTTTGGCAGAACTCGAATCACCCGGGCAAGTCCAGCCGCCGCCCACCCGTTTCCGCCACCCCAGAAGTCTTTTCGGTTCTCTGCTTTCTGGCCGTCGTCCCAGATATGCGCCAGCAGTTTCTTCCCGGGATCCCACAGCCGCTTGCGATACCCATCGATCTGCAGTATGGCTTCGTCGTAATGTCCCATCGCCGCCAGAAAACAGGGGGCGCTGAAATATCCATCCGACCACACCTGCGGACCTTCGAAGATGTGATACAGCGTGCCATCCGGCGCACGCGGCGCCTTATGCAGGATCCACTCCAGCATGCCGAGCACGGCATCTTTGACCTCGGCATCGCCGGTAATCTGGGCCGCGCGCCAGTATGCCTCGCCCCCCATGGCGGGGTCGGTGGGACTTCCTGCATCGACCACCCCCAGCCGTCCATCAGAAACGCGTTGCACAATGGCAGCCTTCGTCAGCAGAACGACATTCTCATCATCGCCAGCCTCGAGAAATGCCTGTGCCAGCACACCCTGCTCCCAGTCGCGCCGCTGCATCGCAAGTCCTGCGGCTGCTGCCCGATGGATTCTGCGCTCGCTTTCTCGGGATGTTTCCCCCGCGAGAGCCGGGTAATTCGGAAAACAGAATCCCACTCCGAGAAGTGCCGTATTGCGAAATAAATCTCTGCGGTTCATGGTCCTGACTCTAGTTCACATTCCCGCTACACATCTGTGATCCAAATCAACCGTTCCCAAAATGGGAAACGCTCTCGATTTTTCTTCAACTTTGATTGACTCTCGCGGGACTCTTCTGAAATCCTGAAGTGTGCGCGCGCGATCTTTGAAAAACAGAACTGTTAGTGGGCAGCGTTTGTAAGTCGCCGCCGATCTTGAGGCCCAATGGTGTCATGCTGGGCGGAACCGGAGTGCACCTAGGCCAAACTCCGGCGGAGTCAAAACGTCCCTACATTTGGCAACCGCCGCGGAATCGCAGACTAAGTCGTTGCGGCTCAAGATTTTGCCCCTAAGTCATTGAGCCCCATAGATTACTTCGGAAATTTCCGCTAAAGGCATGAATATACTTGAGGCACATGTTAAAGTCTAAGGATGACTGTCGAGCATAGACTTACCGTAGGCTTTGACGACCTAAAGGGCATAGTCTTCGAATGTAAGCATTCCGGTTGCACTGCGCGGGCCTTAGTTTCTCCAGATCATTCTAAAGTGCCAGAACGCTGTCCTGGTTGTGGCAAAGAGTGGATGCGCCAAGAGGTGCTGTCAGATATCAGCGTGCGGTCATCCGTTTACGTCCCAATCTAATTGAAAATATAGCGAAGCTCAGAGCGCAGGACTCCTAGTCACGGACCAAAGTTCCGCATTTGCTAGAATTCGACGAACCGCATTAGAAAGGAAAACCGTGTTCTACCAGGATAATTCCGGTCGCATGATATGCAGTTGCGGAAAAGCTGTGCGGGAACACACATTGGACGAACTTGATAAATGCCGCCCCAAAATCAGACAGGATGCCTCGGGAAATCTCTTTTGCACTTGCGGAAAACCTGTAGCGCAACATACTCGCGCGGATTTCCGCAGATGTGCCCCTGAAAGCATTCTTGTAGATGACGGCGAACATTTCTCGATCAGATTTGATATGGTCAGGACTGCTTGCGCGGTCAAAAACGTAAAGATAATCTGGTAGGAAATGTAATGATTCGCCATCGAATGCGGCGAGTTGCCAACTTACATTCGCATTGGCGGCAGCCTTCTTGAGTCTTGCGATTTCCGAGCCACTAACGCCAGCTTTTCCACCTTTCAGTTGAATTAATCGAATCTCTACCAGATCAGCATTCTTGCGAGCGAGACGGAACGCGATAGCGTCAATGATTCCTGTACGCGGCGAACCTGTCACGCCCTCAAAGAGCGCGAGTTTCCATCCGTGCTTGTTGCAGTACAAGCGTAATGCTTCTTTGCTTGCGGCCTCGGCAGCGCGAGCCTTAGCGAATGCACTCATAGTTCGCCGCGTGCGCCACGATTTTAGAGCAGCTTCATGTCTATCAGATTTCTTTGTCATAAGTCGCTCAACCAATAGATAAAATTGCCCGGCGCTTCTATCTGTGAACGAAATAAGCATCTCTGGAAGTAAAGGCTTTCAAGTGCATCAGCAGCTTGCTTCATCGTTAGGCCAGTACCGGAAGCTACAGTTTCTACTAGTGATTTTTTCTCTTTTCTCATGAAGGCTAAGACGAGTTCTTCATGCTTACGGCGTTCCTGTCTCTCATTTTCCGCCGATGAACTAATACCGATCTGAATCGTTGGATTGAGGTTAAATTGAGGATTAATCTGTGGGTTCACCTGGATCGAAGTGTCTACCCCTGCTCTTGGTGGCGAGTCAGGCTTACGAAAGAAAGCAAACGCGGCAAGTAGTAGGGCAAAACCTATACCGATCATCCAAAGGCCAGCATTTGGCCCCTTGAAGTACCAGAGAACTCCGCCAGCAATGATGTTGCTTGCAAGACTCACCATTAACCCCTTAATCGACATGAGTGCTTTGCAATGGAACACTCCCTGCGCTACACTCAGGATCGGAGTGTCCGTCAAGCCGCTCCTTTTCAAAAGATCAACGCAGGTCCGATTTACGGTCGGGCCTGCGAAGGTAAACATGAAAAATCAAGCCGAACATACAGAAGGCCCGAATGCGCGAAAGAATTTCGAGCAAACCATGACTACTCTCTTCCGCGCTCCGAAGCCCATTCCAAGAAAGCCAAAGAGCGAAACTACAACGCACAAATCCAAGAAGGCCGACAAAGATTAGAACGGCTCAGCCGTCCCCGTCTCTGTCGCCGCGTGATGTGGCGAGTCGCTCTTTCCGGTCAGATCGCTGTACGTCAATCTTCGCCCTACAATTAGCCGCATAGCTTGCGTGAATCGCTCGCCATCCGTCATCTTCGTGCGATCCTCGCGCTTGCGATGGTTGAAGCGGAAAGCCTGCTCATCGACATAGCGGGAGAGATGGAACGGCTCAACGCAAACGTAGGTGCCTTTAAGACCTCGCTTCAGAAGCGACCAGAAGTTTTCCATTCCATTCACGTGCACGCGGCCTCTGACGTAGGCTTCAGTTTTGTTCACCACGTCATGCACAAAATGCCAGTTCAGGCGTTCATAGCCTACCGCGTCATCCGTGTACACGGTCGAGCCGTACTTAATATTTCGGAGAATGGCGTTCTGCAACGTCTCGCGCTTTACGTCTGGGACAACTGTGGCGCGCACTTTCCGCAGATCGCGGTCGAGGATGCCTTGCACTACTGTCTTCCCGCCATCGCGGCCACCGCTCTGTTGGTAGCGCAACTTTCGGTCCTTATGCATGTTCTGGACGCGTCCGCCGATGAACGTCTCATCGGTTTCGAGTTCCGAGCCTTCGCCGCCGAGCTTCCCGCTGCCAAAAGTCGGTTCCTTCAGAGCTTCACGAATGCGATGCAGCATGAACCATGCGGACTTTTGAGTGATGCCGAGCGCTCGCGCCAGTTCGTGAGAACTAATTCCGTTTTTGCAGTTGGACAGCATCCAAACTGCGGTCATCCATTTATCGAGACCAAGAGCGGAGTCTTCGAAGATGGTTTTGACTTTGACGGTGAACTGCTTTTTGCATCCGTAGCAGAACCACAGACGACGGGTTTTTACGAAGGAATTTTTCTCGGAGCCACAGCGAGGACACACTACCTTGCCATCCGACCAGCGAAGCTGTTTAGCATACTCGAAAGCCCGGTCAGGATCGGCGAAGTACGTGATGGCTTCTTGGAGTGTGTTCGGTAGCTTCATGTACCGAACTTTATACTAAAACCACATGTGTGTCAAGTAATTTATTGCCCCGCTAAATCACTGAATCCAATAGACCGGGGGAGGGGGGGAGGGGGAGTAACAAAAAGATAAATATCCCCGATCGTTCCTTGAGCTAACCTCGCCCGAAGCTCAAGCCCGCAAGCCCTGAAGCCTTCGCAATGTCCACACCTTTGCTTGCCACCAGTACGTGAAAGCTCTCTCCCATCCCCGCAGGCGTAACCAGGTGCTTCAGTTGCAGCGCAACCTTCGCCCGCTCCTGCGGCAAGCGGCAATCCTCGAAGGCATCGCCAAACTGATTCGCTTCACCAATCCCCAGTAGACACTGGGATTGCGTGATCAACTTCTGCACCTGAAAGCCGTGCTTTTCGGCGATCGCCGCCAGTGCAGTGAAGTTCACATCTGCCGTAATGTCCTGTTCTCCTGGAGCTTCATATGGATTCGCGCTCATCGAATGCTGACGGATCGCTTTCAATGTTCCGCGATGCCTGCCCGCGAGTTGCTCGTCGCGCGCGTAACCGTAATCGATCACAACCAGAAAACCGCGCTCGATCGCTGCTTCCTCAGCCATGTGCGCAATCGACGCGAACGATATCTCGACCCGCTCGCCAGCGTCCGGATGAATCGAGTAGCGGTCGAGGAACTCCAGTTCCTCTGCCGAAGACGAAACCCATGTCTCGACGAAACGCCCATTGCGCACATCGATCCGCAGCGACCCTTCCCGACTGATGATCTCCACAGGCATCGCGTCGAAAAACTCATTGCCAAACACGATTGTTGAATGGCTCTGCAGCACATCGCTTTGGTCTGGACCGCCCTGAATTGGAGTGCGCTGGGTCGGGCTGCTTTGAGTCGGATTCCATTGCGATAGGCTGCTTTGAAAGCGCGCGACTTCAGTCGCACCGCTCAGTTCCCCAGAAGAATAGACTTTGGTCCCTGAGGTCGCGAGCGCGGCCTTCCCGGACTCAAGATGCTTCCTCAGTGTCTCCTCAAGCCGCGCGTGCAGCGCATGCGATTGTTCGACCAGTTCGTATCGCAGCGCCCAGAAGAACGCCGGGAACTTCTTCTCCGACCAGTCCAGAACGTCGCGCGCAAACAACCCTCGTCCCGGACCAAGTTCTCGAATCGTGATCTGTTCCGGCGACCCCAGCACTCGCCACATCTCGTCGAACTGCCGCGTCAACAAACGCCCGAAGACTGCATGCACATCGCTGGACGTGTAAAAGTCGCCAGCCTTCCCAAACTGTGATGCATTGCGTGAGTAATAGCCGAAGTCCAGATCGTAAAGGCAGAGCTCCATGTAGCGGGAGAAGGGAATTGGTCCACGCTCGGCGATCTCCGCCTCGATCTTGCGCCGCAGTTCGATCACAGTCCTTTTGTCTGCCGCTCCTTGCGGTCTTGCGGAGTGCGAATGAACATCTCCACAAAATAGTCATGCAGCGCATCGTAGAGCTGACGCTGAAAGCTCCACTCAAACTGGGGATCATCAAGATCGCGCGGATGCAGATCGAAGTAGTAGGTGTGAACGGGGACGCTCTCATCCTTGAACTGGATGATGACTTCCACGCCCTCGCCCTTGGCGCGCGCCGAGAACCTCAGCAGCGGATGCTCGTAAAGCCGAAGCTGCGCGAGCACGCGATCAAGCCGGATCTGTGAGTTTGACATTGCCGAGATTGTAGCGGTTGGAAACAGATATTGCCCCCACGCCTCCGGGGAGGAGCGTGGGGGCCCCGGGTAACGTTCAGGCGAGGGGTCTCAATCCCGCCCA
>Ga0335080_10003890_pt1 | contig 15174 bp, 12 predicted proteins | sample Lox_Sample_34_FD_206720 | JGI IMG/M metagenome (GOLD analysis project Ga0335080, IMG submission 206720) | Soil microbial communities from Loxahatchee National Wildlife Refuge, Florida, United States - Lox_Sample_3.4 | ecosystem: Environmental > Terrestrial > Soil > Wetlands | place: USA... | reverse complement strand
CGCCGGGATCTCCTTTTCATTTGCGAAGGACACCTTGATGTCCGTCGCGCCCTGGACTACGTGATTATTGGTCAGAATGTAGCCGTCGGGACTCACCACCACGCCCGAGCCGAGTGCGTGGGCGATGCGCTCGCGCGGCTGTTGGGGGACTCTTCCCCCGAAGAACTGGCGGAAGAAATCGTCGAATGGGCCGCCGTCTTCACCGAAGGGGCTCTGCACCTTGACCTTCGAAGTGGTGGAAATATTCACAACGGCGGGCATGGCCTTCTGCACTACGGGGGCGAAGCTTCCGGTTTGGAAGGCTTCGTTCGGGGCGGCCGCCGCGGCGGAAACGTAGATGGGCACGTGACGCGCGCCGGTCCAGCTATAAGCCAGCGCGCCGGTCAGTGCGGCGATCACGACAATCATAATCGCCGTGCTTCGGCGAATCTCCAGAATTCGACTCATCTTGAATTTCATTCCTCTCACACCTTAGTCGTTTCGAAACGCAACTGGCCGGCATCGGCGTCGATGTACAGCTTTTCTCCGTCGTGCACCTCGCCCGCAAGAATGCGGCGGGCCAGCGGAGTTTCGATTTCACGCTGAATAGCGCGCTTCAACGGTCGCGCGCCATAATTCGGATCGTAACCGCTGCGCACAAGATGCGAGCGCGCGGCGTCCGACAGCTCCAGATCGATGCGGCGAGCTGCCAGCCGCTTGCGCAGATCGGCGAGCTGAATTTCGACAATCTGCTTCAAATTGTCTTCCGACAGTGCATGGAAGACGATGGTTTCGTCCACGCGATTCAGAAACTCGGGACGGAAGTGCTTCCGCAACTCCTCGGTGACCGCTTCCTTCATTCGCTCGTATCCGGCGCCTCCGAAAGCGCCCCGGTATTCCAGGATGCGATGGCTGCCGATGTTCGAGGTCATGATGACGATTGTGTTCTTGAAATCCACCGTGCGGCCCTGACCGTCGGTCAGCCTGCCGTCGTCAAGAATCTGCAGCATGGTGTTGAAGACATCGCCATGCGCCTTCTCGATCTCGTCAAAGAGCACTACACAATAAGGACGACGTCTCACCGCTTCCGTTAGTTGCCCGCCTTCCTCGTAGCCCACGTAGCCGGGAGGCGCGCCGATCAGCCGGGCCACGGCGTGCTTTTCCTGATACTCCGACATGTCGATGCGAATCATTGCCTTTTCGTCATCGAACAGGAACGCGGCCAGCGCTCGCGCCAGCTCGGTTTTGCCCACGCCCGTGGGTCCAAGGAAGATGAAGCTGCCGATAGGCCGGTTAGGATCCTTTAATCCGGACCGCGCACGGAGAACCGCTTCGGAGACCGCCGTCACGGCCTCGTCCTGGCCGACCACGCGCTGGTGCAACTCGCCCTCGAGCCCCAGCAGCTTCTGCATCTCGCCTTCGAGGAGCTTCGAGACCGGAACGCCGGTCCACCGGCTGACCACGTCGGCGATATCCTCTTCGTCCACCTCCTCCTTCAGGAGACGCACACCGGTCTGCTTTTGCTGCAGGTTCTGCTCGGCGGCCTCGAGTTGTTTCTGCAACCCGGTGAGTTTGCCGTACTTCAGCTCGGCGGCTTTGTTGAGGTCGTAAGCGCGCTCGGCTTTTTCGATCTCCTTGCGCGTGATTTCCAGTTGCTCGCGCAGCGCGCGCAGACGCGCGACGCCCTGCTTTTCGGCCTGCCATTGCGCCTGGAGGGCGGCCGACTGGGTTTTGAGGTCAGCCAGCTCTTTTTCGATCTTGCCAAGGCGCTCTTTCGAAGCCGCATCCGATTCCTTCTTCAGCGCCTCTCGCTCGATCTCAAGCTGCATGCTACGCCGCGAGGCTTCGTCGAGTTCGGTGGGCATCGAGTCGATCTCCGTGCGCAGCTTGGCCGCGGCCTCATCCACCAGATCGATGGCCTTGTCGGGCAGGAAGCGGTCGCTGATGTAGCGATTCGAGAGGACCGCCGCCGCCACCAGCGCTGAGTCTTTGATGTGCACGCCGTGGTGCAACTCGTAGCGCTCGCGAAGGCCGCGCAGGATGGAGATGGTGTCCTCCACTGTGGGCTGGTCGACCAGCACGGTCTGGAAGCGGCGCTCGAGAGCGGCGTCTTTTTCGATGTATTTGCGGTATTCATCGAGCGTGGTTGCGCCAATGCAGTGCAACTCGCCGCGCGCCAGCATCGGCTTGAGCAGATTGCCGGCATCCATCGCGCCTTCAGCCTTGCCCGCCCCGACTACGGTGTGCAACTCGTCAATGAACAGGATGATGCCGCCCGCCGACGACTGAACTTCCTTGAGCACAGCTTTCAGGCGTTCCTCGAACTCGCCGCGGAACTTCGCCCCGGCGATGAGGGCACCCATGTCGAGCGCGACCACGCGTTTGTCCTTCAGGCCCTCAGGGACGTCTCCGCGCACGATGCGCTGCGCGAGTCCCTCGACGATGGCCGTCTTGCCGACGCCCGGCTCTCCGATCAGCACCGGGTTATTCTTGGTGCGGCGGGAGAGGACCTGGATCACGCGGCGGATCTCGTTGTCGCGGCCGATCACCGGGTCGAGCTTGCCCTGGCCGGCCATGAGGGTCAGGTCGCGGCCATACTTCTCCAGGGCCTCGTAGGTCGTCTCTGGATTCTGGGTAGTAACCCGCTGATTTCCACGGACTTCCTGCAGCGCTGTCATGAGCCGGTCGCGCGAGAGGCCGAGGTCGTGGAACATCCTTCCGGCCGGGCCGGGCTCCTCGGACGCAGCCAGCAGGATGTGCTCCACCGAGATGAAGTCGTCCTTGAGCGCCTTCGCCTCGTCCTCGGCGCTGGTCAGCAGTTTCTGGAGCCGCGGAGTGATGTAGATGTTATCAGGAGATGCCGCCGGGCCCGAGACCTTCGGGAAACGGTCGATTTCCTGATCGAGCCGGCGGCGCAGAGTTTCGAGATTGATGTCTGCTTTGTTGAGGATGGAGGGAGCGAGGCCGCCTTCCTGCTGGAGGAGGGCGGCGAGCAGGTGCTCGACGTCGATCTGCTGATTTCCGTTACGAACGGCGATGCTCTGGGCGCTGCGGACGGCGTCCTGAGATTTTTCGGTGAATCGGTTGAAGTCAATCGCCAAAGTTTAGTGCCTCACTATCAACTAACCTTAGTATAGCGACACTATGTAGGACGTGCAAGGTCTGCGCTCAGTTTCCGCCGCTCTAACCTAAAGAAACCGTTGCCATCGACGATCCATTGCGATAACCTTATTCGCAATCTGACTGGAGGACTTTCCACGCAGTAACCCATGACCCCTGAGCAATACGAACGGTTGCGCGCCGTTTACTATAACGCTCTCGGCCTGCCGGAGGAACAGCGGGCGGCCTATGTTGAGGCCAACACGCCGGACGATGAGCAAGCTCGTGCCCAGTTGATGGGGCTGTTGCAGTCTCGGCAGTCAGAGCCGGTCGCCGCTGCAACTGTAGTGACTGCCACATCGACTCCGACGCCGGTCGCGAGCGCGCCCCCGCCGCTGCCTGCGAATCTGGAGGCACCGACAAAGACGCATCAGGGGCCCGCCGCAACGATCGAGTCGCGGGTGGGCATCTACAAGCTACTGAGGGAGTTAGGCCGCGGGGGCATGGGGACGGTATACCTGGCCGTGCGCAGCGACGACGTCTTCAGCAAGGTGGTGGCTCTGAAGGTCATTTCGATGAGCGCGGCACAGGGCGATTTCATCGAGCGCTTCAAGCAGGAGCGGCAGATTCTCGCCGGGCTCGACCACGTGCACATCGCGCGCATCCTGGACGGCGGCAACACAGAAGACGGCCGGCCGTTCTACGTCATGGAGTATGTCGACGGGCTGCCGATCGACGCCTGGTGCGAACGCGCTGCGGCCGGCGTGACCCAGCGGGTGCAGTTAATGATCCAGGTCTGCGACGCGGTGGACTACCTGCACAACCAGGCGATCGTGCATCGCGACCTGAAGCCAAGCAACATCATGGTGACCAACGAAGGCCACGTGAAGCTGCTGGACTTCGGCATTGCCAAGGTCCAGACGGTAAGCGGGATGGTGGCGGGCCACGGAGACGCCCAGCCGACCATGATGATGACGCCGGGATACGCCAGTCCGGAGCAGATCGAGGGCCGGACGGTGACCAAAAGCGCGGACATTTATGCGCTCGGCGTGATCTTCTACAAGCTGCTGGCTGGAAGGGCCCCGTTCACCACCGATGACGGGAATCCCGATCTGGCGGCCCAGCTTTCCGGGCAGGCTCCTCCGGCCCCGAGCCGTACCGCGGCGGTGACGACACAGAGAACCACGGAGAATCCGGCGGAGTTTCGCAGGCGCGTGAGCGGAGATCTGGACCGGGTGGTGCTGATGGCGCTGGAGCGCGATCCCGCGCAACGCTATCAGACCGTGGCGCAATTTGGAGACGACCTGAGGCGTTTCCTGGACGGCCGGCCGGTAATGGCGCGGAAGGCGGGCGGGTTCTATCGTTTCCGGAAGTTTGTCGGGCGCAACAAGCTGGTGGTTTCGCTGGCGGCGATGCTGGCGGTGGTGACATGCGTGGGGGCATGGATCGCGGTCCGGTCGCAACTGGAGAAAACCCGTGTGGAGGCGCGCGAGGAAGCGCTGGAGCGCATGGTGGCTTTGCTGAACACGCGTGTCGATCAGTGGAATCAGAACGCCGACCCGGCGGCTCAGAAGCAGGAGATGGCCGATGTCCAGAGCGCCAGCCAGGTGCTGGCGGCGGAGATACCCAGCGTGCTGGCGTCGTCGAAAGCCGATCCGGCGCGGGTGCAGCACGTGATTGAAGGTGTGCAGAAATTCCTGGATCGCGCCGATCAGCGGTCACAGGGACAGACGACCGTGCGTAAGGAGATCGCGCGGGTGTACCGGCAGGTCGGCGATATGCAGTCGAGCGCGAAGACGCCGCAGATTGCGAACAAACACGCGGCCGTAGGGACGTACCAGCACGCGGCTGCGGTGGCGGCGAGCGTGCTGCCGGCCGATCAGGCCTGGGCGGCCCAGCAACTGGCGCAACTGGATACCCGGCTGGCCTCGCTGGGCAGCAGCGTTGATCCCGGGGCCGTCCTCCCGCATCAGGACGCGCCGGTGGTGCTGTCCGATGCGGCGCCGATTGTGTTGAAACCGCGCGGACAGGCGCCGGTGGAGAAGCCGCCTCCTCCGATTACCCCTCCGCCGGCGCCGCCGCAGACGGCTCCGCAGCAGCCGGCGGTGGACACGGCAAGGCTGGACGAGATCACGCAGCAATTGAGCCTCAGCGAGGCGCATGCGGCGAAGGCGCATCAGAACTACGAAGCACTGCGGCAGCGTCTGGCTTCGTCCGGGCAGACGGTGAATGCGCAAACAACGGCCTCTCTGGCGCGCGTCGATATGTTCCTGCGGGGCGCACACGCCGCGCTGGCGAAGCAGGATCTGGACGGCGCCGACGACCAGCGTCGCAAGGCCGACTACGAGCTGCAAAAAGTCGTCCAGGCGGTGGGTGATTAGCCGGAAAAAACCTATATTATGGATGATGTTTTCGGAGGTGCAGAGGGAATGATGAGATCGACGGCAGCGAGATCGCTGGGAGTGTTTCTCCTGGCAGGGTGCCTTGTCCTGGCGCCTGCGGCGCGCGGTGGGCAGGCCACCACAACTCATAAGACGACGACGGCCGCAAGACCGAAACCGAAGCCAGAAACGCCGGTGGACAAGGTCTACAAGATGTTGAAGGCGGGGCTGGGCGAAGACCTGGTGATCAAGCAGATTGTGAAAGAGAACCTGAAGGCGGACCTGAGCGCCGACGACATGATCAAGCTGAAGGAGGCGGGCGCCTCGGACCGGGTGATTTCCGCGATCATGGACCCGTTGTCGGCGGGCAGCGCTCCGACGGCGACGACTCCGATCGCGCCGCCGCCACCGCCGCCACAGGAGGCAGCGCCGGTTCAGCAGCAGGCAGCGCCGGCGGTGGGTCCGGCGTCCACTTCGGGCGGCGGCTCGGGTCCGCTGCCGGCCGTGCAGGTGGACGCGAAATCGCAGTTGCGCCGTGCGGCGATTGATGAGTTCGAATGGGGCGCGGTGAAGACCGCGGTGCAATCGGTGTTTCAGACCAACGTCGACATCGGCAAGGGCGTTCGCGCGATGCTGACCACGCGGCTGCAGCAGGCCGGCAAGATGCGCATTGTCGAGCGCGCCAAGGTCAACCAGGTGATGGGCGAACAGGATTTCGGCGCGAGCAACCGCGTGAAGAAGGGCACGAACGCGCGCATCGGCCGGATTCTAGGCGCCGACGTCATGTTGATGGGCGACATTGTGGCGTTCGGCCGCGACGACCGCAAGCAGAGCGTGAACGCAGGCGCTTTCGGCGTGCCCGGTCCGTTCGGGCATATCCGCATCGGTAAGAGCAGCTCGAAAGCGGTGGTGGTCATCGACTACCGTCTGGTAGACGCCGAGACGAGCGAGATCATCGACAGCGGCGAAGCGCGCGGCGAGAGCAAGCGGGAGAGCAAGGGATTTGGAGGCATGTTCGGCATCGCGGGCGCCGGAGCGGGTGGCGGCGGAATCGACATGACCAGCAGCAATTTCGGCGAGACGATCATTGGTGAAGCGACCATTCAGTGCGTGGATAAGCTGGCGGAAATGATGAACCAGAAGGTGCCGACGCTGCCCAAGCGCCAGGTGGACGTGGAGGCGCGCGTGGCCGACGTGAGCGGCAGCACGGTGACGCTGGCCGGTGGATCGAACGACGGAATCCAGGTGGGAGACCGTTTCGAGGTGTTGCGCATCGTTTCGGAGATAAAGGACCCGGTGAGCGGCGAAGTGCTGGACCAGAAGGTGGAGAAGACCGGCGAGATGGTGATCACTTCAGTGCGGGATCGGATCGCCATGGGAACGTATTCCGGCGGGCCGGTTTCGGCGAAGAATTTCACCGCGCGGAAAATTCTGCAGCAACAATAGGACAAAAGTTCGGAGGAGACTCATGAAGAAGCTGAGTGCAATCGCAGTGCTGGGGATGGTTACGTGCGTCACGATGACCGCGCAGAGCAAGCGCAGTCTGGCCGTGGATGAGTTCGATTTCTCGACGGTGCAGACGGCGGTGGCATCGATTTTCGGGACCAATGTCGATATCGGCAAGGGCATCCAGTCGATGATGGTGAAGCGCATCGCGCAGGATGGAAAGTTTACCGTCGTCGAGCGGAAGAAGATTGCCGCGGTTATGAAGGAGCAGGATTTCGACGCCAGCAATCGCGTGAAGAAGGGAACCGGGGCGCGCATCGGCCAGATTCGCGGCGCCGATTTCGCGCTGATGGGCGACATCGTGGTGTTCGGCCGTGACGACCGGCGCACGGGCGGCGGTGGGGGCATCGGCGTGGGCGGCGTTGGCGTCGGCGGCGGCGGCTATCACGCGACCGGCAAGGCCGTGGTGGTGCTCGACTATCGCCTGGTGGACAACGAAACCTCGGAGATTCTGGCCTCGGGTGAGGCGCGCGGCGAATCGAAGCGGACCAGCAAGGGCGGTTTCGGCGGGATGTTCGCGGGCGGCGTGCTGATCGGCGGCGGGTTCGGCTCGAACGCGTCGAACTTCGGGGAAACGATCATTGGCGAGGCGGTGATGGACGCCTGCGACCACCTGGCGCAGGATGTTGCTGCACGCACGGCGGACGTTGCGTCGGCTCCCAAGGAAGTAGAGATCGAGGCCCTGGTGGCCGATGTCAACGGCTCGACGATGATCATCAACGCGGGTTCGCAGGCGGGCGTGCAGGTGGGAGATCATCTCACCGTATTCCACAAGGGCAAGGAGATCAAGGACCCGTCGACCGGAGAGGTGCTGGACGTGCAGGTGGACCAGATCGGCACGGTGACGATCACCAGCGTGCGCGACCGCATCTCGACCGGTACCTATAGCGGCAGCCCCGCGCGTCAAGGGGATATCGTTCGCAAGTAGGAGGCGAACATGATGCGTGCGGTTTTGTTGAGCGGATTATTGTGCGCGGCCACCTTTGGGCAGTACGGAGGGGCGGGTGACCGACAGCAGGCGTTGCAGAGCGTTATCGGCGGCATGGACGCGCGGTTGAACGGGCCGTTGAGCAGTCAGCAGGTGATTTCCGACTCGGATCATCTGGCGGCAGGTTTCAACGGCCTGGCGCCATACGTCGGCGGGTTCGGCGAAAACGACTACCGTCTGAATCGTGAGCTGGCACGGGCTGCGTTTGCGTGGCTGGCGCGGGTCAGTTTGTTGTACGCAAGCGATCCGGCGGTGTCACAGTCGCTAATACGGACCTACGGGTCGATAGGCGATTTCTATCATCGCTACGGCACGTTCTATCCGTCGGGCGCGGCGCTGGCGTATTCGGGCGGAAACCGTCTGGCGCGCGGGCTGGTTCTGGGCGGGCACGGGCGGTCGTATGAACGCGATATGGAACGCTTCGCGATGAACTGGGCGTCGGTGGCGTACCTCAACGGCGCGTTATTCGATGGGCCTCCGCGAGAAGGCGAGCCGCCCCGCGACGAGCCGATCGCGGGTCCGAACATGCCGACTCCGGACATTCCCACGACGGCATTGCCCGACGTGGATGAGAGCAAGCTTACCGATGCGCAGAAAGCCGCCTGGAGCGACGTGCGCGACCGCTTCAACAGCGTGTCCCCGAAGGTGCACGAAGCGCGCGTGCTGCTGGCGCAGTTGTCTGCCCGGCTGCAATCGCAGGGGCCGAACATCTCCCTGAACCAGAAAGACGCGGCGTCGGCTCTGATGATGCAGGGATTTCTCGACGATGCGGCGGACCTGATTCGGAGCGGTCAGTTCGAGAAGGCCAGCGAAGCGCTGACGCGCGCCGACTACATGCGAAATCGGCTGAAAAGCGTCACGGGGCAGTAGCTCAGGCTCTAATCGTGCAGCTTGCGGCGAGCGCGATCGCGCAGCTCAAGACGGGCCTGGCGGCGGAGCTCGGCCTGCGCGTAACGGCGCCTCTCCTGCTCGGTCTCCGGAATCACGGGCGGCACGGCGGCCGGCTTGCCGCTGTCGTCGATGGCGACGAAGGTGAGGTAGGCGGAGGAGGAGTGTCTGCGGTGACCCGTGTGCAGGTCCTCAACCTCCATGCGAACGCCAACCTCCATCGAAGTGCGAAAAACGCGATTGACACTGGAGCGGAGAACGATCAACGAGCCAATGGGGACGGGGTGCAGGAAGCTCATGTAGTCGATGGAGGCGGTGACCACCTGGCGGTGCGCGTGGCGGATTGCGGCCATGGCGCCAGCCAGATCGACCAGGTGCATGACCTTGCCGCCGAGCACGTTGCCCAGCGGGTTGGCGTCGGTGGGCAGCGCGAACTCGGTGTACTCGGAGATCGATTCACGGACAAATTTCCCGGGCAGCTCGGGCATCAACGTTCCTCGGAGGTTTTTCGAATCCAGCTTGCGGCGAAGGCCGCGGCCTGCTGATGAAGCAGATCGCCGCCATCGAGTACGGCGATGCGGCGTTGAACGCGCGAATACTCGAGCGTTCCGTGCTCGGCCGGCCACCACTGCTTTTCGTAGACGTACTCGAGGCGGATGAGGTCACCGTTTTCGGAGGCGACGTTGAAACGGACGGCATCGTCGGGCGAATCGGCGGGGAAGTGCGGGCAGCGCGCGCGCGCATAGCCGTGGTTGCAGGCGTCGTTGTCGGCCGGCTCGTGGCGACCCGGGGCGCAACAAAGGCCGGTCCAGAGTTCGCCGAGGGGTGCGCGGGCTGCGGGTCCGGCGCCGGCTTCGGGAAGCGGCTGCTGCGGCGAAAACCAGGGGCACGCCATCAGCGGGTATAGTAGCACGAGGATGTCTTCGAACCGTTTGGAAGTGCTGAAGTCCATGGTGGCACAGGATCCTTGCAACGCGTTTGCACGATATGGGCTGGCGATGGAGCTGCTGAAATCGGGCGAGGCCGAGGCGGCGGTGGAGGAATTCCGTGCCCTGCTGGCGGCAAATCCTGATTATGCGGCCGGGTATTTTCACGGAGGCCAGACGCTGGAGAAGCTGGGGCGCGTAGAAGAGGCGCGGGCGATGTACGAACAGGGTATCGCTATAACTGCTCGGACCGGCGATGCGCATACGCGGAGCGAGCTGCAGGCGGCTCTGGACATGCTGCCGATCTAACGTCGACGGCTGTACAATCGAGCCGGGAGATCGCATGCTCGAGAACATCAACCTCAAGAAGAAGATCTCGCGGGAAGAGTACAAGAAGGCGCTGCCGGTGCTGCAGCGGCGGCTCTACGATCTGGAGAAGGCGTGCTGGGATCACGGCGTGCCTTCCATCATCCTCTTTGAAGGCTGGGACGCGGCGGGGAAGGGCACGGCGATCACCACGCTGACGCAGCGGTTGGATCCGCGCGGGTTCAAGCTGTATCCCATCACACCCCCACGCACTTACGAACAGCAGCGGCCGTGGCTGTGGCGCTTCTGGCTGAAGGTGCCGAATCGCGGCGAGATGGTGATCTTCGACGGGAGCTGGTACACGCGCGTGCTGGAGGAGCGTGTGGAGAAGACCGTGCCGCAGAAGGCGGTGCGGGCGGCGTATCGCGATATCGTCGAGTTCGAGCGGATGCTGGCCGATGACGGCACGGTGATTTTGAAGTTCCTGATGCATATCAGCCGCAAAGAACAGGCGAAGCGGTTCAAAGCGCTGGAGGCCGATCCGCTGGAGGCCTGGCGAGTGACCGATGCCGACTGGGAGCGGCATCGCAAGTACGGCGAATACGCCGCGGCCGTGGAGGAGATGCTGGAGCTGACCGAATCTGAGTACGGGCCGTGGACCATCGTTGAGGCGACCTCGAAGTGGTATGCACGGAAGAAGGTGTTCGAGGCCATTATCGCGGCCATGGAGGAGCGACTCGGCGCCGATATGCCACCACGTCCCGTCAGCGTGTTGAGCGCGGAGAAGGACAAGGATCTCCGGAAGGCGATGGAGTCGATGGCGGGAGGGAAGGCCTGATGCTGGAGACACTGGATCTGACGCGGAAGATGGACCGGGAAGATTATGTGCGCGAGGTCACGCGGCGGCAGATTGAGCTGCGCGAGCTCGGCTATCAGGTGTACCTGCAGAAGCGGCCGGTGGTGATTGCTTTCGAAGGCTGGGACGCCGCCGGAAAGGGCGGTGCGATCAAGCGCGTGACGGAGAAGCTGGACCCGCGCGGGTACGTCGTCTATCCGATCAGCGCGCCGCAGGGCGAGGACAAGACGCGGCACTATCTGTATCGCTTCTGGCGGCGGCTGCCGGAGCGCGGGCAGATCGCGATTTTCGACCGCACCTGGTATGGGCGCGTGCTGGTGGAGCGCGTGGAAGGCTTCGCCAAAGAGGAGGAGTGGAAGCGTGCGTTCAAGGAGATCAACTCGTTCGAGCGGCAACTGGTGGACTTCGGGGTGATCGTCGCGAAGTTCTGGGTTCATATTTCGCGCGAGGAGCAATTGCGGCGGTTCGAGGAGCGCAAGGCGATTGGGTACAAATCGTGGAAGCTTACCGATGAGGATTGGCGAAACCGCGAGAAATGGGGTGTGTACGAGGAGGCCGTCGAGGAGATGCTGGTGAAGACCAGCACGCGGACCGCTCCGTGGTGTCTGGTAGAGGGCAACGACAAGTACTGGGCGCGGGCGCGGGTGCTCTCGCGGCTGGTGAAGACGCTGTCGGACGGACTGCGATACCAACCGTCGGACCCGCTGAGGAAAGGGAAGAAGGAAGCCTGAGAGCCCGACCTACTTGTGATCGGGGCCTTCCAGAATTTCCAGCAACTCAGCCGCGCAATCACTCTTCCAGATGGCGGCAGGATTCATCGGAATAGCCTTCACGACAAATGGCTTCTGCTTGTCTGGCTCAGGTGCTAGCGGTTTCTCGTGTTCGTTCAAGGCCGGTACACCGCGATGCTGGTGTCGGTTTCCCACAGACGCACTTCGGAAACCCGCACGGGGACTTCATTACCGATCAGGTTGCGGCTAATCTCGTCGTGGAAGTACTTCGCCATGTTCTCTGCCGACGGGTTGATCACGTCGAAGGGCGGCAGGTCATTGATGAAATGATGGTCGAGATACTCGATCACGTCATGCATCAGGCGCTTGAGCTCGATGAAGTCGATCAGCAGGCCGTTGGTGCACAACTGCTCGCCGGCTACGGTCACCTGCAAACGGTAGTTGTGGCCGTGCACATTTTCGCACTTCCCCTTGTAGTTGCGGAGCGCATGGCCCGCGGCAAACGTCTGCTCTGCGATAACCTCAAACATCAGGCGAAGAACCTTTCGACATCGTCAATCGACGTAGTGAACGCATAATCGGGAAGGCTGTCAAAAAAGACCTGCCCATAACGCTGTTTGGTGATGCGGTTGTCAAGCAGCGCCAGAACCCCGCGGTCCGTGCTGCTGCGGATCAGTCTCCCGAACCCCTGCTTCAAGGCTAGCGCAGCCTGGGGGATCTGGTAGTCATAAAACGGATTGCCGCCGTCGTCGCGCAGGTCGGCGATGCGCGCCGCCACCACAGGATCGCTCGGCACGGCGAACGGCAGCTTATCGATGATGACGCAGCTCAGTTGCTCGCCCTGCACGTCCACTCCCTGCCAGAACGATGACGTCGCAAACAGCACGCAGTGGGGCGTCCGGCGGAACTCGTCGAGCAGAGCGCTGCGCGGGCCGGTGCCCTGCAAGAGAACAGGGTAGTCGATTTCGAGCGAGACCCGATCGAACAGCGCGCGCATCTGCTGGTAGCTGGTGCAGAGCACGAAGGCACGGCCGCGGCTGTGGCGCAGAAGACGAACGATGGTGTCGCCCGCGGCGCGGGTGAAAACGGCACTGCGCGGATCGGGCAGTTCCTGCGGGATGTAGAGGAGCGCCTGCTTCCGATAGTCGAAGTGGCCGGGCACAATGAGCGGGCGAGCATTGCGGACGCCGAGACGGGCGGACGTGAAATCGAAGTTGCCGCCGACGGCCAGTGTCGCCGATGTGAGCACGATGCTATCCACCTTGTCGAAGAGTCGCTCTTCAAGCAGGGAAGCAACGTCGATGGGTGTCGCCTGGAGGGCGATGCTGCGCGAGCGGCGCTCGATCCAGTAGACGTACGTTCGCTCGCCGCTCTCCATCCAGAAGCGGAGCGCGGCGGAGAGCTCGTCCGTGCGGCGAACCAACGAGATCACGTCTTCGGGCGAGTCCTTCACCAGCTTCAAGTGCGCTCCGAGCAGCTCCAGCGCCATCAGGAAGTCGGTGTATTTCTCGTGGTTCTTTTCCAGCCAGGCGTTCTGTCCGCTGAAGCCCTCGCGCCCCTCCGCGCCCTCGAAAGTCGCGAAGAACATGCCTGCTCGCTCTGTCAGTGTGTTGAGCGCGTTGTCGAGATCGAGTGAGCCGAAGTCCTTGCGGCGCGAAACTGCCGCCACGTCGCGCACCAGATCCTGAATCTGAAAGCTGCTTATGGTGACGCCGAAGTACTGGCCGGCGACGTCCTCGATTTCATGCGCTTCGTCAAACACGACGGCGCCGTATTCAGGGATGATGCCGCCGTAGTCCTCGTCTTTGACGGCGAGGTCGGCGAAGAAGAGGTGGTGGTTGACGATAATGACATCGCTCTCGTGGGCGCGTTGGTGCATTGAGGTGACGAAGCAGCGCTCGAACTGTTTGCACTTCTGGCCGGAACAGAGCTCGCGGCGCGCGTCAATTTTCGCCCAGGCGGAGCTGTTTTCCGGTAGTGTGCGAATCTCGGCGCGGTCGCCGGATTCCGTGCTCTTCTCCCACTCGCGAATGATCTGAAAGTCCGCCACTTCCTCGAGGCCGCTGAGAATGGGCGAACGCTCGGCGTCGTAGATTTTCTGCCGGCAGGCGTAGTTGGCGCGGCCCTTCATGTAGCAGACACGGAGCGGCGTGGAGAAATGCTGCTGCAGGAAGGGCACGTCCTTAAAAAAGAGCTGCTCCTGAAGGTTCTTGGTGCCGGTGGAGATGACCACTCGGCGGCCGGAGAGAATCGCCGGGATCAGATAGGCCAGCGTTTTGCCCGTGCCGGTACCGGCCTCGACCAGCAAATGGCGTTTATCTTTGATCGCAGCCTCCACCGCTTCTGCCATCTCGAGCTGGCCGGGCCGGTATTCGTATTGCGGATGCCACGTCGAGAGAATTCCCGAGCGCGAGAAGAACTTCCGGGCGGAGAGACTCTGGACGGGCGTCGACATCGAGGGCGGTAATCTCAGGGTAGCAACACGACGGCGATCCGCAAGCACCACGTGACGCTGGTGCATAATAAGTGGGTCATGAGAATTGTTCTGCCGGTATTTGTGCTCGCGGTGTCCGTGTGCGCACAGGACGCCGTCGATCTGAGCGTGGTCCATCAGATCCGCACTGAAGCATTCGATCACTCGAAGGTGATGGACACGTTGTGGAACCTGACCGATTTGTACGGGCCGCGGCTCACGGGCTCGCCGGAGGCACAGGAGGCCGCTGGCTGGGCGGAGAAGACGCTGGAGGGTTACGGCGTCAGCAACGTGCATCTGGAGAAGTGGCGGTTTGGGCGGCCCTGGGACGCGCGCGAGTACTGGGTGGAGATGAATGCGCCGCGCTATGCGCAGCTTGCTACGGTACCGCTGGCATGGTCGAAGAGCACAAACGGGCCGGTTTCTGGCGACGTGATGTACGCGCCGATGGGCTCCGGGCGGCGGTCTTATGATCCGAAGAAGTTCCAGGCAGAGGTGGACGCGTGGGAAGCAAAGTACAAGGGGCAACTGCGCGGCAAGATCGTGCTGATGACCAAAGAGCAGAAGGTGGAGCCGCTGACGACGGTGCAGTTCCAGCGCTACAGCGATGACGAGCTCACGGCTCTGGCTCGCGCGCCGGAGCCGCACGTCATTGCGAACGTCGACCTGGAACACCTCAATATCCCGGACGATCCAAAAGAGGCCCGTGAATACATGGCGACGGTGCCGCCGAACGTGCGCGAACAGTTGTTCGACGCGCGCGATGCGGTGCGAGCGAAGCTCAATCGATTCCTGCTTGACGAGGGCGTGCTTGCAGTAATTACAGCCGATCAGCGATCGCATACTGGGATTCTGAATGCGGAAGCGTCTGGTGGCTACGATCCGAAGTACCCCATGGCGCCGCCGACCTTCGTGTTGACGGCCGAACAGTACAACCGGGTGGAGCGTCTCATCGAAAAGAAAGTTCCGGTGAAGCTCACGGTGGATCTGAAAGCAGAGACCAGCGACACCGTCGGCGACTCGTTCAACATCATCGGCGAG
>Ga0335080_10003889_pt1 | contig 15176 bp, 14 predicted proteins | sample Lox_Sample_34_FD_206720 | JGI IMG/M metagenome (GOLD analysis project Ga0335080, IMG submission 206720) | Soil microbial communities from Loxahatchee National Wildlife Refuge, Florida, United States - Lox_Sample_3.4 | ecosystem: Environmental > Terrestrial > Soil > Wetlands | place: USA... | reverse complement strand
CAGCCTGGTCGCGTTCCCCGACCTCATCACCTACAACATCTCCAAAGGCGGCGTGGACCAGATGGTGCGCACCCTGGCGGTCGAATGGGCGCCGCGCAACATCCGCGTCAACGCCTTCAATCCCGGCTATCTCGAGCATGCGATGACCCGGTCGGAAGGCTATGACCGTGATCCGGAGACCGAGGCGGCGATCCTCAGGATGACGCCGATGGGCCGGCGCGGCCGGGTCGAGGAAGTGGTCGGCGTCGCGATCTTCCTCGCTTCCGATGCATCGTCCTTCATCACCGGCACCGTGCTGCCGGTCGATGGCGGCTGGTGCGCACTGTAACGGCGGCCCGGGCGAGGATGCGAGATCGGCGGCACCATGGCGCAGAATTCGGGAAACACGCTGGCCGCATCCGCCGCCGTCGCGCTCTGCGGCGCGGTCTGGGGGATCTACTGGCTGCCGCTCCGGCACCTGCAGCATCTCGGCATGGCCGGCAGCTGGGCGACCGCCGCCTTCTTCATCGTCAGCCTGCCGCTCGCCGCGCCGCTGGCGCTGACGGCGCGCGAGGAGCTGCGGCGGCACGGCCGCTCGCTAATCGGCCTCGCATTGGTCAACGGCGTGGTCTTCAACCTCTATTCCAACGCCTATGTGCATACCAGCGTCTTCAACGTGCTCTTCCTCTTCTATCTCTCGCCGGTCTGGAGCGTGCTGATTGCCCGGCTATGGCAGGGCGAGCGGATCGGGCTCCTGCGGATGGGCTGCGTCCTCCTCGGCCTCGGCGGCCTGACCGTGATGCTGAGCGCGGACGGCGGCTGGCCGATCCCGCGCAATCTCGGCGACTGGATGGCGCTCGCCTCCGGCCTCCTGTGGGCGCTGGTCACGATCCGGATCCGGCGCAACCAGCACATCGGCGCGGCGGCGAACACCGTCGCCTTCTTCCTCGGCGGCGTCGGACCGGCGCTGCTGTTCGCGGCGGTAAGCGGCGACCCGATCCCGAGCGGTTCGGTGATCGTGACGGCTTGGCCGCTGCTGATCGGCGTCGGCTGGCTCGGCTGGGTGCCGTCGCAGCTGCTGCTCTATTGGGGCGTCCGCCGGATCAGCCCGGTCAGGACCGGCATCCTGTTGATGACGGAGCTCGTGGCGGGCGCGGCGACCGCCGCCTGGCTCAGCGGCGATCCGCTCTCCTGGCAGCAGTTCCTCGGCGGCGCCATGATCCTGACGGCCGGCCTCGGCGACGTGGTGACGGCGCGGGAAGGCGGCAATCCGGCGCCGGTGCCGATCTCCGCAGCGCAGGACTGATGTCCATACAAGCTCACCTGAATCGTTCTATCGGGCATTCGGAAATCGAATGAACCGGCGGAACCGCCGGATCGCTAGTCTGACAAGCAATCCGGAATACCGGCGTAGACCAAGGGCCAAAGGCCCGGAAAAACAGGGAGAATGATGATGACCAGCAGGACGATCCGATTTCTGACGGCCGGCTCCTTCGTCGCCATGCTCGTGGCGGCGGGGCCGATTGCAGCCCATGCCGCCGATCTCGGCGCCAAGGACGAGACCATCAAGCTCGCGATCAACGAATGGACCGGGCAGCACGTGACGACCCACATCGCCGGCCAGATCCTTGAGAAGATGGGCTACAAGGTCGAATACGTGACCGCCGGAAACTATCCGCAATTCTCCGGCATCGCCGACGGCTCGCTGAGCGCGACCCTGGAAATCTGGATGAACAACGTCGGCGACATCTTCCCGAAGGTGCTGCAGGAAGGGAAGATCGACGACATCGGCCAGCTCGACCTGAAGACCAACGAGGGCTGGATCTATCCCAAATACATGACCGACGTCTGCCCCGGCCTGCCCGACTGGACCGCGCTGGAGAAGCCCGGCTGCGTCCAGGCGTTGAGCACGCCGGACACCTTCCCGAACGGCCGCATCCTCGACTACCCCGCCGACTGGGGTTCGCGCGCCGCCACGATCGCCAAGGACAACAACATGCCGCTGACCGCGGTGCCGGCGGGATCCGAAGGCGCCATGGTGGCCGAGCTGGAATCCGCCGCCGCCGCCAAGAAGCCGCTGCTCATGATGTTCTGGGCGCCGCACTATGCGCTGGCGGAGGTCGACGTCGACTGGGTGAAGATGCCGCCCTGCAAGGACCAGAGCAACGAGCACTGCATCAATCCGCCGGAAGTGCACAAGGTGCTGATGAAGGGCTTCAAGGACAAGTGGCCCGCCGCCTATGCCTTCCTGAAGGCGTTCAAGATGGACGCGGCCCAGCAGCAGCAGATGATGCTGGCAGTCGATAAGAAGGGCCAGGACCTCGACGCCGTCACGAAGGCCTGGATCGACGCCAACCAGGCCACCTGGCAACCCTGGGTCCAGGCCGCGACCGGCTCCTGAGCGTGACCCGCAGCCATGCGACGCCGCCACACCCGGGCGGCGTCGCGTCGGAACAGCCCGTGGGGCCGCCGGTCAAGCTCGCTTGCCGGAATCTCTGGAAGGTCTATGGCACCCATGCCGAAAGGCTGGGTGGCGACACGTTCGCCGGCACCCCGGAGGCGGTCCGCGAGCGCCTGACCAAGACCGGTCACTTTCCCGCGGTCATCGACGCGAGCTTCGAGGTCCGGACCGGCGAGATCTTCGTCATCATGGGCCTCTCGGGCTCGGGCAAGTCGACCCTGGTCCGCTGCCTCTCGCGGCTGATCGATCCGACCGCGGGCCATGTCCTGCTGGACGGCGAGGACCTGCTGGCCGCGAGCCCGAAGCGCCTGATCGAGCTCCGGCGCCGGGCCATGGGCATGGTGTTCCAGCATTTCGGCCTGCTGCCGCACCTGACGGTCCTGGAGAACGTCGCCTTTCCGCTCAGGGTGCAGGGTCGCTCCGCCAAGGAACGCACCGCGCGGGCGCGGGAGATGATCGAACTCGTCGGCCTTGCCGGGCGCGAGCGCTCCTTCCCAAGCCAGCTCTCCGGCGGCCAGCAGCAGCGGGTCGGCATCGCGCGTTCGCTGGCCGTCGGGCCGGCGCTCTGGTTCCTGGACGAGCCGTTCTCCGCCCTCGATCCGCTGATCCGCCGGCAGATGCAGGACGAGTTCCTGCGGTTGCAGAAGATGCTGTCGAAGACCATCGTCTTCATCACCCACGACATCCAGGAGGCATTCCGCCTCGCCGACCGCATCGCCATCATGCGCCAGGGCGAGATCATCCAGATCGGCCGGCCGACCGAGATCCTGCGCGCACCCGCCGACGATTATGTCGCGCAGTTCGTCGAGGACATCTCGCTGGTGCGCGCGGTCCGCGCCGCCGACGTCGCGGCAGCGGACGGCATCGATCTCGGTCCGCACATGGCGACGGTCGAGCCCGGGGCGACCATCGAGGACCTGCTGGCGATGCTGGCCCGGGGAACGACCGGCTTCTGCGTCGCCGGCAAGGACGGAAGGGTGCTGGGCTCGATCGACCCGAAGTCGGTGCTTGCGGTGCTGGACCGCGACCGAGAACGACGGCGATGACCGAGCTCGTCGAAGCCTCGCCGCTGCGCCTCAGGCTCGACCGCAGCCTCGCCGTCTGGCTCCTGGTCCTCGTCTTCACGCTCGCCTGCCTTGCGGTCCGCGAGCGGCTGCCGTGGACGGTGAACTATCCCGCTGCCTGGGTGCCGCCCCTGGCGGGCTGGATCGACGCCTTCAGCACCGCCGCCGCTACCTTCGTCCAGCCGGTGACGCGGGGCATCGCCTGGCTGTTGAGCGGACCGATGATCGCGGTCCAGGGCATCCTGCAGTGGATCCCCTGGCCGCTGGCGATCCTCATGGTGGGGATCGTCGCGCTCCGGGCCGGGGGGCGGGCGCTCGCCGTCTTCGCGGTCGCCGCCTTCCTCTATCTCATCCTGACCGGCTACTGGCGCCAGAGCATGAACACGCTGGCGCTTGTGCTGATTGCCGTTCCGATCTCCGTCATCGGCGGCTTCTTCCTCGGCGTCGTCGGCTTCCGGGTGAAGCGGGCGCGCGCCACGATCGAGGTCGCGCTCGACGTCATGCAGACCATGCCGGCCTTCGCCTATCTGATTCCGTTGCTGCTGCTGTTCGGCTTCGGGCCGGTGGTCGGCCTGATCGCCAGCGCGATCTATGCCGTGCCGCCGATGGTGCGGAACACCCTGCTCGGCCTCGAGCGGGTGCCGAGCGACATCGTCGAATCCGGGGTGATGAGCGGCTGCACGCCGCGGCAGAGCTTCTGGCTGACCGAGGTTCCGGCGGCGAAGCCGCAGATCCTGGTCGGCATCAACCAGACCACCATGGCGGCGTTCAGCGTCGTCATCATCGCCTCCTTCATCGGCGGCTTCGAGGATATCGGCTGGGAGGTGCTCTCTGCCATGCGCCAGGCCGCCCTCGGCCAGAGCCTGCTCTCCGGCCTGGTGATCGCGCTCCTCGCCATGGTGATGGACCGCATCACCCTGGGCTTCGCCGGACAGGGGCCGCGCAAGCATCCGGAATGGCTGACGCCAGGCCGGTTCTGGGGCGCACTGTTCGGATTACTGGTCCTTGCCGCGCTGATGAATTCCGGCGGACTCACGATCGCCCCGCCCTACACGAGCGGCCATGGAATCATCGACCCCGAAGCCTTGAACCAATGGGTGCTGGGCCTGGTGGCGCGCTATGCCGATCCGCTGGAGACTTTCAAGAACACCGTGCTCTACTTCTTCATCCTGCCGCTCCGGATCGGCATGATCGGCGCCGTCGCGCCGGTCTCCTGGGGCATCGCCCTGACGCCGACGGTGATCGCGATCTATGCGGCCATCATCGCCGTGATCGCGGGCTGGCTCGGCGCGAGAAGCGGCTGGCGTCCCGCCTTCGCCATGATCGTCGCCGGCCTCGTCTTCTTCTTCGGGACCTGGAACTTTCCCTGGCCCGCCGGAATCGCGCTCATCACCGCCCTCGCCTGGAGCTGCGCCGGGCGCAACGTCGCGCTGTTCGCGCTGGCCACCTGCCTCTTCATCCTGGTGCTCGGGCTGTGGACGCCGTTCATGCAGTCCTTCTATCTCTGCGCGCTGGCGGCGCTGTTCTGCCTCGTCATCGGCGGCGCGCTGGGCATCTGGGCGGCGCACAGCGACACGGTCTCGAAGATCCTGCGACCGATCAACGACACGCTGCAGACCATGCCGCAATTCGTGTTCCTGATCCCGGCGCTGATGTTCTTCAAGGTGGGCGAGCTCACGGCGCTCATCGCCATCATGCTCTACGTGATCACCATGCCGATGCGCTATGTAGAAAGCGGCATCCGCCAGGTGCGGGCCGACTGCGTCGAGGCCGGGCGGCAATGCGGCTGCACGCCGGCGCAGCTGCTCCTGCAGGTGAAGCTGCCGCTCGCCATGCCGGTGGTGATGCTGGGATTGAACCAGACCATCATGGCGTCCCTGACCATGGTGGTGATCGCGGCCATGGTGGGCACCCGCGACCTAGGCCAGCAGGTCTATATCGCGCTCGGCAAGGCGAATGCCGGCCTCGGCCTCACCTCCGGCCTCTCGATCGCCCTCGTTGCGATGGTCTCGGACCGGATCATCCGCGGCTGGGTCGCGCGCCGGCAGCAGGCGGCCGCGGTCCCGCCCGAGGAATGACCCGCCTCCGACTGCATGTGCTCGACCTCGGGCGACTGCGCCTCGCCTCGCGGGTGCTGGTCGGCGAAGGACCTTCCCTCTTTGCGGATGAGGTCGAGGTACCAGTCTCCGCCTATTGCATCGAGCATCCCGAGGGGCGCGTCCTGTTCGACACCGGATGCCATCCGGCGGCGATGGGCCCGGAGGGACGCTGGTCGGCGGCCTTCCAGCGCGACTATCAGCATCTCGGCGGCACGGCTTGCACCTTGCCGAACCGGCTGGCCGAGCTCGGCCTCGGCCCCGACGACTTCCGCCATGTGGTCCTCTCGCACCTGCACAGCGACCATGCCGGCTGCGCCGAGTTCTTCCGCAGGTCGGCGATCATCGTCCACGCGGACGAGCTCGCGGCGGCGCAAGCCGCCTATCGCCGGAAAGAGGACGACGCCTATTGCTGGCGCGATATCGACTCGTGGACGAAGGTCGACCTTCATTGGCAGGCAGTCGGAGCCGCTGAGGGCGACCGCGACATACACGGCGGCATCCGCCTGCTGAATTTCGGCCCTGGACATGCCTTCGGCATGCTCGGCTTGCGCCTCGACCTGCCCGAGAGCGGGCGGATCATCCTCGTCTCCGATGCGCTCTACTGCGCCGAGAATTTCGCGACCGATCCGGTGCTGCCGGGCTGGATGGAAGATCGCACCGGATACCTCGGGACAATCGCGCGCATCCGCGCCATCAGCGCCGGCGCGGCGGTCTGGTTCGGCCACGACCCTCGCCAGTTCGCCACCCTGCGGACGTCGGCGCAGGGCTGCTACGAATAAGCAACGCCCCGGCCGCATTGCCTGACCTGACTTTGATCGATGTCAATGCTGCCGACGGCGCATGGACGTCTCATCGCGTTGATGATCGGCGCGCATGGGAGACAGCGTCATGGGCCTGAAGAGCTCCAGGAAGATTCGCCAGCCTCGACGACGACGCATCGTCGCTCCCGCTCTGCTGCTGATGATGATGGCCGGAAGCGGCGCCGCCAACGCCGCCGACCCGAAGGCCGGCGAGTTCCTGGCCGAGCACTGGTGCACGTCCTGCCACGTGGTCGGCGATACCGGCAACGGCAACGACGCGGCGCCGACCTTCCAGGCGATCGCGACGCGCCATGCCGGGGACGCTTCCTGGCTGAAGGCCTGGCTCGCCGCGCCGCATCCGCCGATGCCCAACCTCACCCTCTCGCGCGAGGAGATCGACGACATCGTCGCTTATCTCGGCACGCTGACGCCCTAAAGCCCCCCGGCGCTGGAAAACGTTCGTAAACTTGCCCTATTTACCTTGAGATGGATCAAAGCCTAAAGGACTGATATCAGATGAGGATGGCGGCCGGACAGCCGGTTGGAGGGGACCATGGCGCGTTTGCCGAAGGGTTCATTGCGTGCATCGCGCCGTATCACGCCATGGATGGCAGCGGCGCTGCTGCTGCTTGCCGGGGCCGGACCGGCGACCGCCGACTCGAGCCCGCTCGAAACCTTCGCACCGCGCCAGGCGGCCGCGATCCTGCCGGCGAACATGCTGTCGGGACCGCACTTCCAAGTGGTCTCCGCGGTCCAGACCTTCGGCTATATGAACAATTTCGTGGTGCAGTCCGAGTACGGCACCTTCCAGGCGCCCAGCAACACCATGCTTCGCCGCCTGATCCGCGAGATCGCCGCGATCGATGCCCTGCACGGGATCACGTTGACCGAGGCCTATGCCAAGGCGCTGGGCCAGGCGGCGCTGAGCCCGGTGCGCGGCGCGGTCAACCTGGTGACCTCGCCGGTGGCGACGGTGAAGGCGGTGCCGGGCGCGATCTTCAGCCTGTTCGACCGCGCCGGCGCGGCGATCTCGACCAGCGCCAACGACGAAAAGACCGCCTATGAGGATTCCTCGGCGGCGCAGCTCTTGCAGATGTCGTCCTACAAGCGGGAATACTGCAAGCAGCTCGGAGTCGATCCCTATTCCAGCAACACCGTGCTGCAGGATCAGCTGAACAGCGTCTCCTGGGCGGCCGCGGCGGGCAGCCTGACCGTCAGCGGCGCCACCATGCTGAGCGGCTCGACGGTGGTGCAGGTCCTCTCCTACGCCCGCAACATCTCCCAGGCGATCGACATCGTCGCCGCCGAGCCGCCGGCCGAACTGTCGCTGCGCGACAAGGACGCCTTGAAGAAGATGGGCACCCCCCAGGCCACCGCCGACAATTTCATGGGGCAGAAGCAGTATTCGCCGCGCGCCAAGACCATCCTGATCTTCGCCCTGGCGGCGATGCAGAACACCAAGGGCCGCGAGAACATGCTGCAGGCGGCGATGAACGCACCGGACGAGGTCTCCGCTGTCAGCTACCAGCAGATGGCGGAGCTGCTGAACGCCTATGACGAGAAGGTGGCGCCGATCGTGCGGCTGGAACGCTTCAACCGCGTGGTGCTGGCGCGCGAAAAATCGGGCAAGGCCGTCGCCCTGCTGCCGATCGACTATGCCATCTGGGACCAGCGGGCGGCCGGGGCCGCGCAGCAGCTCGCCAAGGCGCTGCGGCTGAAGCCCGGCAGCGGCGGTGCCGAGCTCTGGATCACCGGCACGGCCTCGCCGCGCTTCAAGCAGGAGGCGAACGCGCTGGGCATCGTCGTGAAGGAGAACGTGGGGAGCCAACTCCCCCTCGCTGATTGAGGAAGGGCCGGACTGAGAAGAACGATTGATGCATCCGCTGCGACACGCAGCGTGAGAGGGGACGGGAACATGGCAGGGCCGGCAACCGGTCAGATCGGGATGCGCACGATCGAGCAGGGCGGCCGCGCCGCCGCCTTCGCCCTGGCGCGGACCAATCCCGAGACGCTGACTCTCACACTCAGCGGCGACTGGGTGCTGGTCCAGGGCACGCCGACCGTGACCGAGTTCCGCCAGCGGCTCGCCGCCGCGGGCAGTGCCCGGGTACTCACGATCGATGGCGCGGCGCTCGGCCAGTGGGACAGCGGCCTCCTGGTCTTCCTGCAAGGCATTCCTGAGCTCTGCAAGTCCGGCGGCATGGCCTTCGACGAAGGCAACCTTCCGGCCGGCGCGGTGCGCCTGTTGCGCCTCGCCGCCGCGGTGCCCGAGCGCCCCGGCGCGCGGCGCGGCGAGAGCCGGCCCGACTTCCTCTCCCTGGTCGGCAAGGAAACGCAGCATCTCTGGCGCTCCTCCGGCGACATGCTGGACTTCCTCGGCCAGTCGCTGCAATCGCTGGGCCTGTTGCTGATCGGTCGGGCGCGCTACCGCCGCTCCGACCTCGTGGACATCCTGTTCGAGTGCGGCGCCGCCGCCCTGCCGATCACGGCACTGATCTCCTTCCTGGTCGGCCTCATCCTCGCCTTCGTCGGCGCGGTTCAGCTGCTGCAGTTCGGCGCCCAGATCTACGTCGCCGACCTGGTCGGCATCGCCACCGCCCGCGAGATGGGCGCGCTGATGACCGCCATCATCATGTCGGGCCGGACCGGCGCGGCCTTCGCCGCCCAGCTCGGCACCATGCAGGTCAACGAGGAGATCGACGCGCTCTCCACCTTCGGCCTCTCGCCGATGGAGTTCCTGGTGCTGCCCCGGATGATCGCGCTCATCCTGATGATGCCGCTGCTCTGCGTCTTCGCCGACCTGCTCGGCCTGCTCGGCGGCGGCCTCATCGGCGTCGGCCTGCTGCACATCTCGGTGGTGCAATACGTGAACGAGACGCTGCACGGCGTCAGCCTCATGGATTTCGGGATCGGCATCGGCAAGAGCGTGGTGTTCGGCGTCCTGATCGCGGTCTCTGGGTGCCTGCGCGGCATGCAATGCGGCCGCAGCGCCTCCGCGGTCGGCCAGGCCGCGACCTCCGCCGTGGTGACGGGCATCGTCTTCATCATCGTGACCGACGGCATCTTCGCCGTCCTCACCAACGCACTGGGGATCTGAACCGATGTCCGGCGAGACCCGAGCGCCCGAGCCCCACATCACGGTCCGCGACCTGGACATGGCCTATGGCGAGTTCGTGATCCAGCGCGACCTCACCTTCGACATCAACCGCGGCGACATCTTCATCATCATGGGCGGCAGCGGCTGCGGCAAGAGCACCCTCTTGAAGCACCTGGTCGGCCTGAAATCGCCGGCCCGCGGCCAGGTCCTGTTCGACGGCACCGACCTCTGGGCATCGGACCCGCAGGAGCAGCAGCGCATCATGCGCAAGTTCGGCATCCTCTATCAGAGCGGCGCGCTCTGGAGCTCGATGACGCTGGCCGAGAACGTCGCCCTGCCGCTCGGCGAGTATTCGGATCTCAAGCCCGACGAGATCCGACGGGTCTGCTCGCTGAAGCTGGCCCTGGTCGGGCTCGCCGGCTTCGAGGACTTCTACCCTTCCGAGATCAGCGGCGGCATGCGCAAGCGCGCCGGCCTCGCCCGCGCCATGGCGCTCGACCCGGAGATCCTGTTCTTCGACGAGCCCTCGGCCGGCCTCGATCCCCTGAGCTCGCGGATGCTGGACGATCTCATCCTGGAGCTGCGCGACAGCCTCGGCGCGACGATCGTCGTCGTGACCCACGAGCTGGCGAGCATCTTTACCATCGGCAACAACTCGGTGTTCCTCGACGTCGATACCAAGACCATGATCGCCCAGGGCGATCCGAAGTATCTGCGCGACCATTGTCCCGAGGAAAAAGTGCGGAACTTCCTGATGCGCGGCGAGCTCGCCCACGCGGCGGCGTGACGCCAGAACCAAAGGAAAAGCCAAGATGGCGAAGCGGACCAATCCCAAGCTGATCGGCGCCTTCGTGATGGGCGGCATCATCCTCGCAATGGTCGGCCTCCTGGCCTTCGCCGGCGGCAAGTTCTTCGTGACGACGACGAAGGGCGTGCTCTATTTCGAAGGCTCGCTGGGCGGCCTCGCGGTCGGCGCGCCGGTCAATTTCCGCGGCGTCCAGATCGGCACGGTGACGGCGATCACCATCCAATACGACACCGTCAAGCAGCACATGGAGATCCCGGTCGAGATCGAGATCGAGCCCGACAAGATCGAGATCACCAACGGCCAGCGCAGCGTGCACAATCTCCAGCTCCTGGTCGAGCGCGGCCTCCGGGCCCAGCTCGTGGTCCAGTCGCTGGTCACCGGCCAGGCCAGCATCGAGTTCGACTTCCACCCCGAAACGCCGATCCGCCTGGTCGGCGGCAGCAAGCTGCCCGAGCTGCCGACGATTCCATCCACCATGGAATCGCTGCAGGCGGACGTGGCGACGGTGCTGAACAAGCTGAGCGCCATGCCGCTCGACCAGATCGTCGAGAACGCCAATGGCGCGATCAACGATCTGCGCGGCACGCTGACGTCCATGGGCCAGCTGGCGACACGGGTGAACGGCGCCGCCGGTCCGATCCTGGACGAGGTGCGTGCCGCCAGCGAGAAGCTCGATGTCCTGGTCGCATCGGCGAACGCCCGCCTGCAACTGCAGCCAGGCGAGCCGCTGCAGACCTTCAACGACACGATGCTGCACTACAGTGCGCTGGCGCAGGATCTGCGCGGCGAGGCGGCGCCGGTCGCCAAGGACCTGCGGACGACGCTGCAGAACGCCAACGACGTGATGACCCAGCTCGACGCCATCACCGGCCGGATGGAGCGGGAATACGGGAAGAATCCCGCGCTGCTGACCCAGATCAGCGACACCTTGCGCGACGCGCGGGCGATGCTCGGCGCCATCCGTTCGCTCGCCGACTATCTGCAGCGCAATCCGAACGCGCTCCTGACCGGGAAGCAGTGACACCGAAAAATACGGGGAGTACCGCATCATGAGCCGAATATCCAAACCGATCGCCGCCGTCTTCCTCCTGGCGACACTGCTCGCGACGGGCTGCGCCACCAGCAAGCCGGCGCGCTTCTACGTGCTCTCGGCGCTGACGGCGAGCGCGTCGCAGCCGGCGCCGGACGGCCCCGCGATCGGCGTCGGCCCGGTGATCATCCCGCAATACCTCGACCGGCCGGAGATCGTGACCCGCAGCCAGGGCAACCGGCTGGAGCTCGGCGAGTTCGACCAGTGGGGCGGCCGGATCGGCGACAACATCGTCCGGGTGATGGCCGACAATCTCGCCGGCCTGCTGGCGACCGAGCGGGTCTCGATCTATCCCTGGTCCGACGGCAGCGCGATCACCGACCAGATCACGGTCGATGTCCTCCAGTTCGAGCGGGGCGCCGACGGCAACGTGACGCTGACCGCGTTCTGGAGCATCGGCGACATGCAGAGCGGCAAGACCGCGATGCAGCGGCGCTCCACCATCGTGAAGCCGGTGGTGGCCGGGACCGGCGGCAAGAACGGCACGCCCTATGACGCGACCGTCGCCGCCATGAGCGAGGCCCTGGCGGACTTGAGCAAGCAGATCGCGGAGGCGATCAAGTCGCTGCCCGCCGGCTGAGGCGGCGAGTCGGCGCAACATTAGTGCTTGTCACCAGGGGTCGACCCGCTTACCGATGTCGGCGACAATACTGACGTCCGAGCCGATCCCAGGGAGAGAGCCCCGCTTTGCGTTCCGACAATCCAGAAACCGGCCCCCGTTCCGGGAGCGGCCTCGCCTTTCCCGAAGTGAAGCTGATCCAGTCCAAGCGATTTGCCGATGCCAGGGGCTGGTTCAACGAAATCTACGCCGACGACCTCGCCGCCCCAGGGGCGCTCCTCGCCGGCATCGACTTCGTCCAGGATAACGCGTCGCTCTCGGTCCATCCCGGCACCGTGCGGGGCCTCCACTTCCAGATGCCGCCCTTCGGCCAGGGGAAACTGGTGACGGTTCTCACCGGCGCCGTCTTCGACGTGACCGTCGACATCCGCCGCGCCTCACCGACCTTCGGGCGCTACATGGCGGTTGAACTCCGGGCCGGGACCGGGCAGCAGCTCTTCGTGCCGGTCGGCTTCGCCCACGGCTTCATGACCCTCGTGCCCGACACTGTCGTGTTCTACAAAGTCACCAGCCGCTATGCGCCCAACGCCGATCGCGGCATCCTGTGGAACGATCCGGAGCTCGGCATTGCCTGGCCGCGCGTCGCATCCGAGGTGCAGCTCTCCGACAAGGACCGCGTGCTGCCGACGCTCCGGACCGCAACCGATCTCTTCCCGTGAAGACCCCGATGTCCGAGACCGAAAAAGCCAAGATCCTGGTGACCGGCGGTGCGGGGTTCATCGGCTCGGCGCTCTGCCGCTACCTCGTCTCCGAGATGGGCCATGCGGTCGTCAACGTCGATGCGCTGACCTATGCCGCGAACCCGGCCTCGCTCGCCGCGATCCATAATTCGCCGCTCTACGCCTTCGAGAAGGCCGACATCCGCGACGGCGCCGCCATGGCCGCGATCCTCGCGAAGCACCGGCCCGACGCGGTCGTGCACCTGGCGGCGGAAAGCCACGTGGACCGTTCGATCACCGGGTCCAGCGTGTTCCTCGACACCAACATCATGGGGACGGCGTCGCTGCTCGAAGCGGTGCGCGCGCATCTCGACGGCCTGCCGGCGGCGAAGCGGGATGCGTTCCGCCTGCTGCACGTCTCGACCGACGAGGTCTATGGCTCGCTCGGGCCCGACGGACTGTTCCAGGAGGAGACGCCCTATGATCCCTCCTCGCCCTACTCTGCCAGCAAGGCCGCGTCCGATCACCTGGTCCGCGCCTGGACCCGGACCTACGGCCTGCCCTGCGTCATCAGCAACTGCTCGAACAATTACGGGCCCTGCCAGTTTCCGGAGAAGCTGATCCCGCTCGTGATCCTGAACGCCCGCGAAGGCAAGCCGCTGCCGATCTACGGCGACGGCTCCAACATCCGCGACTGGCTTTACGTGGACGACCACGCGCGGGCGCTGCTCATGGTCCTGCAGAAGGGGCGGATCGGCGAGAAGTACAATATCGGCGGCCGCAACGAGCGCACCAACCTGCAGGTGGTGCAACGGCTCTGCGACCTGATGGACCGCCTCGCGCCGGCCAGGAAGTCCCACCGCGAGCTGATCCAGTTCGTCACCGACCGGCCGGGGCACGATCATCGCTACGCCATCGACGCCGGAAAGATCGAGACCGAGCTCGGCTGGCGCGCGCAGGAATCCTTCGAGACCGGATCGGAGAAGACCGTGCGCTGGTATCTCGCCAACGAGGCGTGGTGGCGGCCGCTGCGCGACAAGGTCTATCAGGGCGCCCGCCTCGGCGTCCTGCCGCAGCAAACCTCGAAGCAAGAGGCCTGACCGGCGATGCGCGTCGCCGTGACCGGGCGCCATGGACAGGTCGCGTCGGCCCTCGCGGAGCGTGCGCCGGCTCTCGGTCATGAGATCATCGCTCTCGGACGTCCCGAGCTCGACCTCGCGGCACCGCCGACCGTGTTTGCGGCCTTGCGCAACGCGGCACCCGATCTCGTCGTCTCCGCCGCCGCCTACACGGCGGTCGACAAGGCCGAGTCGGAGCCCGACCTCGCCTCCGCCATCAATGGCGTCGGCGCCGGCGCGGTGGCGGCGGCGGCGCGAGCGCTCGGCGCGCCGCTGATCCATCTCTCCACCGACTATGTCTTCGACGGGCGCAAGACCGGTCCTTACGAGGAGAGCGACGCGACGGCACCGCTCGGCGTCTATGGCGCGTCGAAGCTGCTCGGCGAGCGCATGGTCGCGGCCGCGACGGAGGATTGCGCCATCCTCCGCGTCGCCTGGATCTACAGCCCGTTCGGCGCCAACTTCCTGAAGACCATGCTGCAGCGCTCGGAGGGAAAGGACCGGATGCGGGTGGTCGCGGACCAGCACGGCAGTCCGACCTCGGCGCTCGATCTCGCCGACGCGATTCTCGCCGTCGGCCGCAACTTGATCGGCGATGAATCCCCGGCGCTGCGCGGCCTCTTTCATCTGCCGGCGGGCGGTGCCGCGACCTGGGCGGATTTCGCCGAACGCATCTTCGAAACCAGCGCCCGGCTCGGCCGCCCGCGCGTCGCCGTCGAGCGGATCGCGACGGCCGACTATCCGACGCCGGCACGACGGCCGGCGAATTCGCTGCTCTCGGGAGAGAAGCTCCGCTGCGCCCACGGCGTTACACTGCCGCCCTGGGAAGACAGCGTCAGGACCTGCGTCGAACGGCTGCTCGCGCGCTAGAGCCTCGGACTGTCAAATAGAAGCGCGCTGTTCGCCAGCAGCGAGTCCGTCCGCCAGGAAGCGGGCGAAGCGCGTAGCGGCACTACGGGCGAGCCCGCTGACGCCGCGGCGGGCCGCTGATGGCGAACCCTTCGGGCGACGGCGCTTTTCCGCGAGGGCCGTCGTCAGGTGCCTTGTCCGTAGCCCCGCTACGGCCTGCGGCCCCTTCCTAGTCCTCGCGGAAAATCGCCACGGCAGAGTGGCTCCATTTGACCCCACCATGCTCCCAATTCCGGAGATCCATGATGCCGAAAGGCCACCAGTTTCACGCCTCGATCCTGCGCGAATACGACATCCGCGGCATCGTCGGGGAGACCCTGAGCGCCGCCGATGCCGAGGCGATCGGCCGGGCCTTCGCCACCAAGACGGCGCGGATGCGCGGGAAGACCGCCCCCCGCATCGCCGTGGGGCGCGACGGGCGCCTCAGCTCGCCGGAGATGGAAGCGGCGCTGGTCGCCGGCATCAAATCGACC
>Ga0335080_10003888_pt1 | contig 15177 bp, 12 predicted proteins | sample Lox_Sample_34_FD_206720 | JGI IMG/M metagenome (GOLD analysis project Ga0335080, IMG submission 206720) | Soil microbial communities from Loxahatchee National Wildlife Refuge, Florida, United States - Lox_Sample_3.4 | ecosystem: Environmental > Terrestrial > Soil > Wetlands | place: USA... | reverse complement strand
CCTCGCCTCGCGGCACCTCGCTCCCCCACGGGGTGCGGGCGTCCGGAAGCCCGCCCCGTGCCGCGTGCTCCCATTCCGCCTCCGTGGGCAGCCGCCAGCGGCCGCCGAGCGTCTCGCGAAGCCAGCCGCAGTAGGCCGTCGCCTCGATCCAGGTCACGCCCACGACCGGCTGCTCGGGATCCCAGAAGCAGGGGTCCCTCCACCAGGGCGGCTCGGGGGCGCGCCCCGCGGCCAGGAACCACGCGTACTCCATGTTGGTGACGGGAGTTCGTCCCACGCGCAGCGGGCGCACCTCTGCCTCGTGAGGGGGTCGCTCGTCCGGTCGGCCTTCCTCAGACCCCATGACAAAGCGGCCGCCCGGGACGAACAACGTGGAGGGGGCGGCGATGGTGTGTCGGCCGGCACTCGTGAGGGCGACTGCCATTGCCTACTCCGGAATCGGAATTCGAATACTCGCCTGGAGGATCTTCGTCTTGATCTTCGGGAAGCTTGTCTACAGGCTCAATTGCACGGCATAATATGACACGCCACTTGAGATTCGTCTAGCAAAAACTCGAAGGAGCGACGAAATGAGGCTCCTCATCGTGGGCGTGCTCGCCGCGGTCACCGCTGCCGGGCTGGCGCTGATCCGTCCGGCGGTCCTCACCGAAGAGGAGCGGACGACGGCCCTGGCGATCCGCGAGCAGCGGATGCGAGCCGACATTCGCTTCCTCTCCGGGGCTCGGCTCGAAGGGCAGGAGGCCGCGGTCGGCGAGGACCGGCTCACGCGTCGGTACGTCGCCTCCCGCTTCGAGGCGATCGGCCTCGAGCCGATGGGCGGGGCCTGGGAGCAGCCCTTCGACATCGTCGGCGTCGTCGGCCTGCTGCGGGGGAGGGACGCGGAGCTCGCGAAGGAGGCGGTCGTCTACACCGCGCGCCTTCGCGGCCGGAGCGCGAACGGCGACTCCACCGCGCGCGTCGACGGGCTCGAAGTGTCGGGCCGCGCCGCGCTCCTCGCGATCGCCGAGGCCTTCGCGGGGGCGCGAGAGCGGCCGCGCCGGTCGGTGCTCTTCGCCGCCGTGGCCGGGGAGCGCCTCGGCTCGGAGCCCCTGGCGACGCAGCCTCCGGTCGCCCGCATCGTCGCCGATCTCCGCCTGGACGTCATGAACGTCCGGGGCCGCCGGTCAGGCGTCCCCGTCGTGAGCGACGGCCGGACGTCCATCGACGATTGGTTCCGGGCGGTCGCGGAGGCGCAGGGCCGGACGCTCCTCCCCGAGGCCCTCCCGCGCGCGAGAGCCGGCGGGCAGGGTCGCGTGGCCTCCTCGCCGGCCGGCGTGCCCACCGTGTTCATCGACCCGGGACGGGACGGCCTCGGGGAACCGTCCGACCGCCCGCTGGCCGACCCCTCGAGCTGGGACCTTTCGGGCGCCGTGGAGGACGCCCGGCTGCTCTTCCTCGTCGGCACCAAGGTGGCGGACGCGCCGCTCGCGCCCCGGTGGCGATCCGGGGGCGAGGTCGAGGCGGTGGAGCGCACCACGGTCGCGCGGGGTCGCTGACCCGACGTGCGCGCCCTCTGGCTGGCGGGCCGGGCCCTGCGCCTGCGCGACGACCTGCCCCTTCCCGATCCCCCGCCCGGCGAGGCGCTCGTCCGGGTGAGGCTGGCCGGCGTCTGCAACACCGACCTCGAGCTCGTCCGCGGCTACACCCCCTACACCGGCGTTCCCGGCCACGAGTTCGTCGGCGTCGTGGAGGCGTCGCCCGGTGCGCCCGACTGGGTCGGCCGCCGCGTCGTCGGGGAGATCAACGCCGCGTGCGGGAGGTGTCCGACCTGCCTCGCCGGCCGCCGGACCCATTGCGAGCGGAGAAGCGTCCTCGGCATCCTCGCCCGCGACGGGGCCTTCGCCACCCACCTGTGCCTGCCGGCCGAGAACCTGCACGCCGTGCCCGCCGACCTGCCCGACGACGTCGCCGTCTTCGCCGAGCCCACGGCGGCCGCGTTCGAGATCCAGGAGCAGGTGAGGGTCTCGCCGGGCGACCGCGTGGTGGTGATCGGGGCGGGGAAGCTCGGGAACCTCGTGGCCCAGACTCTCGCCGCCCGCGGATGCCGCCTCCTCGCCGTGGGCCGCAGCCCCCGGTCGCTCGGCATCCTGTCCGGCCGCGGCGTCGAGACCGCGACCGCGGACGGGATCCGTGGCCGCGAGGCCGACCTCGTCGTGGAGTGCACCGGCAACCCGGAGGGCCTCGATCTCGCTCGCCGCGCCGTGCGCCCCCGCGGCACGATCGTGCTCAAGAGCACGTACCACGGAAGGGCCGCGATCGACATGGCGCCCTTCGTCGTGGACGAGATCACGCTCGTCGGCTCGCGGTGCGGTCCCTTCCGCCCCGCGCTCTCCGCCCTCGCTCGCGGCGACGTGGACCCCCGGCCCCTCGTCGAGGCCCGCTACCCGCTCGCGGAGGCGGTGGCCGCCTTCGACCACGCGGGGCGGCCGGGTGCCCTCAAGGTGCTCGTGGACTGCTGAGCGCCCGGCGCACCCGCGGCCCGGACTACCGGGCTTCCTTCCAGGCCACGCGGCCGCCCACGATCGTGATCGCGGGCCAGCCCTTCAGGATCCAGCCGTCGAAGGGCGTGTTGCGGCTCCGGCTCTCGAACCGGGCTGCGTCGACCTGGCGCTTCTTCGCGAGGTCGAGAACCGTGAGGTCGGCCGGCGAGCCCGGGGCCAGCGTGCCGCCGGGAAGACCCAGCACGCGCGCCGGGTTCGTGGAGAGGAGCGCGACGAGGTGCGCCAGCTCGACGAGGCCGTGGCCCACCAGCCGGTCGAGGCAGAGCGCCACCGCGGTCTCCAGCCCCACGATCCCGTTCGCCGCCTGGTCGTACTCGACCTTCTTGTCGTCCACGGTGTGCGGAGCGTGGTCGGTGGCGATGCAGTCGATCGTGCCGTCCCGGAGCCCGGCCAGCACGGCCAGGCGGTCGGCCTCGGACCGCAGGGGCGGGTTCATCTTGGTGTTCGTGTCGTAGCCGGTCTCCCGCACGGCCTCGTCGCTCAGGAGGAGGTGGTGGGGCGTGGCCTCGGCGGTCACCCTCACCCCGCGGGCCTTTCCGCGCCTCACCGCGTCGACCGAGGCCGCCGCGGAGAGGTGGGCGACGTGCACGCGGCCACCGGTGAGCTCGGCCAGCAGGACGTCGCGCTCGACCACGATCGCCTCCCCCGCCGCGGGCTGGCCGCGAAGGCCGAGGTGGGTGGAGACCGGGCCCTCGTTCATGCAGGCCTTCTCGGCGAGGGTCGGCTCCTCGCAGTGGTCGATGAGCGCGAGGTCGAAGGCCTTCGCGTACTCGAGGGCCCGGCGCATGATGCGGGCGCTCGCCACCGGCCTCCCGTCGTCGGACAGGGCCACGCAGCCCGCCTCCTTCAGGTCGCCGTACTCCGCGAGCTCCTCGCCCTTCTGACCGCGGGTGATCGCGCCGATCGGGTAGACGCGGACCGCCCCCTCCGCACGGGCCTTCTCGACGATCGCCCGCGTGATGCCGGCGGTGTCGTTCACCGGCTCGGTGTTCGGCATGGCGCAGACGGCGGTGAACCCGCCCGCCGCGGCGGCGCGGGTGCCGGTGGCGATCGTCTCCTTGTCCTCCCGGCCCGGCTCGCGCAGGTGGGCGTGGAGGTCGATGAATCCCGGGCAGACCACGAGCCCCTTCACGTCGAGCACCGGAGCGCCCCGGGGCTGGACGCGGGGAGACACCTCCTCGATCGTGCCCTCGGCGATCAGGACGTCGAGCGCCTGGTCGAGGCCCTGCGCGGGATCGATCACGCGCCCGCCCTTCAGGAGCAGACGGCTCACGACGGAGCCTCCCCCGTCCCCCCGAGGATCAGGTAGAGGACGGCCATCCGGACGGCGACCCCGTTCGTGACCTGGTCGAGGATCACGGAGTAGGGCCCGTCCGCGACCTCGCTCGCGATCTCGACCCCCCTGTTCATCGGCCCGGGGTGCATGATGAGGACGTCCTTCTTCGCCTGCCGCACGCGCTCCTCGGTGAGCCCGAAGTGACGGTGGTACTCGCGGGTCGTCGGGAAGAAGCCTCCCGACATCCGCTCGAGCTGGATCCGGAGCATCATCACCACGTCCGCGCCCTCGACCGCCTCGTCGATCCGCCAGGTCACCGAGGCCAGGCGCTCGATGCCGGGCGGGATGAGCGTGGGCGGTCCGGCGAGCACCACCGACGCCCCCATCTTCGAGAGGAGGAGCAGGTTCGAACGGGCGACCCGGCTGTGCAGGATGTCCCCCACGATCGCGACCCGCAAGCCCTTGAGGCGCCCCTTCCGCTGCCGCATCGTGAGGGCGTCGAGGAGGGCCTGGGTCGGGTGCTCGTGGGCGCCGTCGCCCGCGTTCACCACCGAGAAGCGGCAGTGGCGGGCGAGGAAGTGGGGGGCCCCGGAGCTCGAGTGCCGCATGATCACCATGTCCGGGTTCATGGCCTCGAGGTTCTTCGCGGTGTCGAGGAGCGTCTCGCCCTTGGTCACGGAGGACGCCGCGGTGGCGATCGAGAGCGAGTCCGCGGACAGCACGCGCTCGGCGATCTCGAAGGAGGAGCGGGTGCGGGTGGAGGCCTCGTAGAACAGGTTGACGACCGTCTTCCCGCGCAGGGCGGGGACCTTCTTGATGGGCCGGTCGAGGATCTCCTTGAGGCCGTCCGCGGTGTCGAGGATCGCCTGGATGTCCTGGGGCTCGAGGGGCTCGATGCCCAGGAGATGGCGGTGGGGGAAGCTCATCGCCTCCTCCGCGGGGCCGGGCGCGCCGAGCCGGCCCGGGCTCCGGCCGGCCTCACGGGCGAGGCCGGCTTCGCCTTCGGTCGAGGACTCTCCTTTCGGGGGCCCGCCTTCCGCACCAGGACGACCTCGTCCTTCCCGTCCTCCTCGCGGACGAGCACCTGCACCGCCTCCTCCCGCGACGTCGGGAGCGAGCGGCCCACGTAGTCGGCCCGGATCGGCAGCTCCCGGTGGCCCCGGTCGACGAGCACCGCGAGCTCGATGCGCGCGGGCCGGCCGAAGTCGATGAGCTGGTCGAGGGCGGCGCGGACGGTGCGGCCGGTGAAGAGGACGTCGTCCACGAGCACCACCGTGCGGCCGTCGATGGAGAACAGGATATCGGTCCCCCTGGTGATCGGCTGCGCGGCGAGGGTCGTGAAGTCGTCCCGGTAGAGCGCGATGTCGAGGGCGCCTACGGACGGCTCGGCCCCCGCCGCCTCGCCGACGAGCCCGGCGAGGCGTCGGGCGAGCGGCACCCCCCGGCTGTGGATGCCCACGAAGGCGAGGCGCTTCGGGTCCGGGTGGCGCTCCAGGATCTCGTGGGCAATCCGGGAGAGGGTCCGCGCCATGCGGCCCGCGTCCATGAGGGTCACGCTCGCCAAGGCGCGCGCATGCTACCGCGACGCCCCCCCGGGCGACAAGCGCGGCACCGGCCGGGCCGAGACGGCGCGCGGCGCTACCGGCTCTCCTCCGGAAGGGGCGGGAGGTCGTCGAGCGGAGCGCCCGGCGCGGCGGGGGCCACGGCGAGGCTCTCGTAGCTGGGGATGAAGGTGACCGGGTTGTCGCGGGCGAAGTCGGGGTCGAGGATCTCGGTGAGGATGCGTCCCTCCATGTCGCGCGCCACCGGGAGACCCATGAGGTAGAGGAGCGTCGGGGCGACGTCGAGCACCGACGCGTGCGCGGGGGTCGAGCCCGGACGGATCCCCTGGCCCACGATCAGGAGGACGCCATCGGGGGCGGAGCTGTGGGAGGCGGCGTCGACGGCGGTCCCGGTCAGGGCGCCGAGGAGCCGTCGCCACAGCGGCGTGGGCACGAGGCCGTGGCCCGACACGACCACGAGCACGTCCCCCGGGAGGAGACCTCGCTCGAGGTCCGACACCCAGCGCTCCAGGAGGGACGCGTAGCGGTCCAGCACGCGCCCGTAGCGTCGCGCCTGGTCCGCGGCCACGTCCCCGTACGCCTCGGGGTGGGCGTACCGATAGAACGAGTGGCCGGCCGTGTCGTACCCCTGGAAGGAGACGACCAGGAGCGACGGCGCGTAGGCCTGGGCCAGGACCTGCGCCGCGCGCGCGTAGGTGAGATCGGGGGCGAGGGCGTCCCGAGCCAGGGCCTCGAGCTCGGGATCGGCGAGCGGCGCGGCGGGCGGGGCGGGCACCTCGGCGAGGTCGGCCAGCAAGGCGGGGTCGAGGTCGCGCGGCGACACAGAGCGGGCCGCGACCTCGGGGAGGAGATCGCGCGGGAAGAGGGCGTCCGCCGCGCGCGCGGGGTCGCCGCGGAGGAGGTGGAAGTAGGGGGACAGCACGAAGCCGCGGATCGTCTCCGGAGGGTGGGTCCCCCAGACCCGGACGAGGCCGGCCGGGATGCCGAAGGCGTCGAGGACGTTCCACAGGGCTCGACGCCGCCTGGCGGTGGACGCGACGGGCCGGCGGGAGGCGAGGGAGAGCCGCTCCAGACCGCCCACGAGCGCGCCCTTGGGCAGCAGGGCCCAGTCGCTGGCCGAGCCCCGCAGCCGGTAGACCGAGGCGCTCAGGATGCCGTGATCGCGCGGGAGCCGTCCCGTCATCATCGTCGTCCAGAGCGGGGGTCCCTCCGTGGGCCTCAGCGTCGCGAGGCGGCCGAAGGCCCCGCGCCGGGCGAGACGGGCGAAGGCCGACACGCGCCCGCTCGCCGGGTCGGGGGCGACGTCGGACGGTCCGAGGCCGTCGACCCCGACGACGACGACCCGGCGCGCCGGCCGGACGGCCTCGAGCCGGACGGGCGTGGGCGGCGGCGACGGCTCGGGCTCCGGACGGAGGGCGAGCGGCACGGCCACCGCCGCGGCCGGGGCCAGGACGGCGAGCGCCGCGGCCAGCGAGCGCTCCCGGCGGGGAAAGAGCACGAGGTCGAGGCCGATCGCCACGAGCACGACGGCCGACCCCGTGACGACGACCGAGGACGCGGCGAGAGCGCGCAGGGTCTCGACCGGGAGGGCGTGCCGGTAGCCGAGCAGGTTGTGCCAGTAGAGCGCGGCGGCGACGCCGAGGGCGAGGAACGTGAGCGAGGCGAGGAAGGGCCACCCCTCGACGACGGGGCGGAACGGGCGCGGCCACCACCGCAAGGACGCGGCAGCCGCGGCCACGAGCGCGAGCGCGACGGTCCCTCCGGCCGTCCACGGCAGAAGGAAGCTGAGGCCGAGCGCCCCCGCCTCGTGCCGCAGGACGAGGCCGGGGTTGAGGTACAGGGCGAGGGTGGCGAGGCAGGTCGCGAAGGTCGCCGACGCGAGGGCCGCGCTCGCGAGCGTCTTCCGCATCCCGCCGGACAGACTACCCGATCGAGCGCTCGCGGTCGACGCGCCCCGGCGGGCGCGGGTATCATCGGCCGGATGCCCGCGAACCGGATCGTCCCCCTCGTGGACGGGGAGGCCGTCGGGGGCGGATGCTTCCTGCTCACCTTCCAGCACGAGGAGACGGCCCGCGAGGCGCGCCCCGGCCAGTTCGTGATGATCAAGGCCGGCGTCTCGGCCGAGCCTCCCTTGCGGCGCCCCTTCTCGATCCTCTCCGTGGACGCAGAGCGGGACACCTTCACGCTCTTCGTGAAGGCCGTGGGACGGGTCTCGGGGGCGCTCGCGGCCATGGCACCGGGCGACAAGGCGCTCTGCCTCGGCCCCCTCGGCCGCCCGTTCACCCTGCCCCCCGACCACACCGAGGCGCTCCTCGTGGCCGGCGGGTACGGCATCGCACCCTTCCGCTTCCTGGGCGTAGAGCTGCGGCGGGCGGGCGCCCGCGCCCGCCTCCTCTACGGCGGTCGGACGGCCGCGGACCTGCCGCTCCTCGAGCGCCTGTCGGGGCTCGGCCTCGACGTCGTGCCGGTCACCGAGGACGGCTCCCTCGGCGAGCGCGGCCTCGTCACCCTCCCGCTCGAGGCGTACCTCGACCGGGCGCCGGGTCCCGTGCGGCTCTACGCCTGCGGCCCCGAGGCGATGATGCATGCGGTCGCCCGGATCGCGGCCGCGCGCTCCCTCCCGGCCGAGGTGAGCCTCGACCCCTGGATGGGCTGCGGCATCGGCACCTGCCTCGCGTGCGTCGTGAGGGTGCAGGGAGAGGAAGAGGAGCGCTGGAGGTACCGCTGCGCGTGCACCGAGGGCCCGGTGTTCGACGCCGCCCGCGTCGTCTGGCCCGGCGAGGACCGCTCACGGGCCCGTCTCGCGGCGGCCGCGGGGGGCGCGCGATGAACCTCGCGGTCGAGGTCGCCGGGATCCGGCTCAAGAACCCTCTCATCGCCGCCTCGGGCACGTTCGGCTACGGTGTCGAGCACGAGGGCCTCCTCGACCTCTCGCTCCTCGGCGGGATCGTGTCGAAGGGTCTCTACATGGAGCCACGGGACGGTGCCCCGCCTCCCCGCATCGTCGAGACACCGTCCGGCCTGCTGAACGCGATCGGCCTGCAGGGCGTCGGCATCCGCGCATTCGTGAGGGACGTCCTCCCCCGGATGCGGAGGCACGACACCGTGCTCCTCGTGAACGTGTGCGGGGACACGGTGGAGGAGTACGCCGAGGTCGCCCGCGTCTGCGACGACGCCCCGGGGATCGCCGGCCTCGAGGTCAACATCTCCTGCCCGAACGTCGAGAGGGGGGGCCTGGCCTTCGGCGGCGACCCGCGCATGACGCACGAGGTGGTGGCCGCGGTGCGCCGGGCCACCCGGCTCCCTGTCATCCCCAAGCTCTCGCCGAACGTCGCCGACATCGCCGTGTTCGCGCGGGCGGCGGAGGAGGCGGGCGCGGACGCCCTCTCCTGCATCAACACGCTCCTCGGTCTCGCGATCGACGTCGAGACCCGGCGGCCGAGGCTCGGCTTCGGCACCGGCGGGCTCTCCGGGCCCGCCATCCGGCCGGTGGCGGTGCGGATGGCCTGGCAGGCCTCGCGGGCGGTGCGGATCCCGGTCATCGGCATCGGCGGCATCGCCTCGGCGAGCGACGCCCTCGAGTTCCTGATCGCGGGCTGCCGCGCGGTGCAGATCGGGACCGCGAACTTCGTCGATCCGGGAATCCACGAGCGGATCCTCGACGACCTCCGCGAGTACCTCGGCCGTCACCGCCTCGACGACGTCAACGCCGTCGTCGGGACGCTCGAGTACCCCGCCCCCGCTCGTCGGTGCGACGAGCGGGGTCCGGGAGAGCCAGGAGGCTGCCCATGAACCCTCGCGACCGGCTCATCGTGGCGCTCGACCTGTCCAAGGCGGACGCCGCCCGGGACATGGTGGACCGCCTGGCCGGCCGGGTCGGGATGTTCAAGGTCGGGAGCCAGCTCTTCACCGCGGCCGGACCCGAGCTCGTCCACGAGATCGTGGGCCGGGGCGAGAGGGTCTTCCTCGACCTCAAGTTCCACGACATCCCGAACACGGTGGCGGGGGCGGTGGCGAGCGCTACGCGCCTCGGCGTCTCCCTCCTGGACGTCCACGGTCTCGGGGGACGGGCCATGATCGAGGCCGCGGTCGGCGCGCTGCCGGCGATGGGCACCCGGCTCCTGGCCATCACCGTCCTCACCAGCCACGACGAGGACACGCTGGACGAGATCGGCGTGAACGGCTCGATGGCCGAGTCCGTGCGCAGGCTCGCCGTGCTCGCCAGGGACGCGGGGGCGGACGGCGTCGTGGCCTCGCCGCACGAGGTGGCCCTCGTCCGCGAGGCCTGCGGCAGCGGCTTCCTGATCGTCACGCCGGGGATCCGGCCCGCGGGAACGGCGGCCGGCGACCAGGCCCGGGCCGCCACGCCGGCCGCCGCCCTCGCCGCCGGCGCGGACTACCTGGTGGTCGGCCGCCCGATCGGCGAAGCCCCCGATCCGGGAGCCGCGGCGGACGCGATCGTGCACGAGATGGAGGCCGCTCTCCGCCGGCCGGCGGCGAAGTAGGCCGCCGTCACGGAGCTTCGACCCCGAAAGCGAAGACGACGCGCTCGCCCGGCCGGCCCTGCAGCCGGAAGGTGACCGAGTCCCCGTCGATCTGGGCGACGTCTCCCGCCACCGCCCGCAGGGTCCGGGACCGGCGGTCCTTGCCCCCAGCGAGCTCGAAGCGCCACGTGCCTCCCGATCGGGCCTCGACGAGCGTGGCCTCGATCGTGTTCTCGCCGGGCCGGAGCCGGACGCTGACCGGGCTCCGCCCCGCGCGCGGGAAGGCCGCCTCTCCGTTGGCCACCACCTGCCCGGCCCCGCCCGCGACCGTGAGCTCGCTCACGAGGGTCACGCTCGACGCGGCGGACGGCCCGGGACCGGGGTCGGGGGTCACGCACGGACCGGTGTTGTTCACGATGACCTGCACGGGAGTCGAAGAGGTCGCGTTGCCGCACGTGTCCTGCGCATAGGCCTGGACGGAGAGGAACTTCGCGCACGCGGTGCCGAGGTAGGCGTCGACCGCCGCTTCCGTCCAGTCGAAGGCCCAGGGAGTCCCGCTCGTGACGGGGCCCAATACCAGCTGGTCGGGCAGGGTGTAGTCGATCCTGTACTCGACGAAGGCGACGCCGTGGTTGCCCGTCGTCGAGTCGTCGGCCGAGGCCTCGAGGTGGACCGGGTAGGGGAAGGGGTTCGGGTAGAGGCTGCCTGCGGACGGCTTCGTCAGGGTGACGACCGGGCCCTGGGTGTCGGTCGAGCACCCTCCCGAGGCCGCGCTCACCTGCACCGTGAGCGGGTGGTCGGCCTTCGGGGCGTTGTTCGGACCCTCCGACCGGATCGACATCACGACGGCGTAGTTGCGGGGCGTGGCGGCGGACGCGCGGACGCCCACCCCCGCGAAGGCGGGCGTCGCGGCGCTGGTCGTGAAGGTCACCGTCGAGTTGCAGGTCGCGGTTCTCTGCACCCCGTCGACCGTCACGCCGAACCGCATGGCGTACGGCCCCTTCGACTCGCACATGTCGAAGCGCAAGGTCAGAGGCTCGGGTCCGACGATCGGGTCGGCATCGATCTGCGCCGTGCCCTCGAACACGTCGAAGACCGGGCTGAAGCCCACCGGCAGCGTGGTCGTCGTCGGGGGGAGAGTCGTGGGCGGCGTGGTCGTGGTGGGGGCGGGCGCTGCCGAGCCGCCCGAGCTCCCGCCGGCGGCCAGGGCGACCCCGCCGCCCACGACGAGGGCCCCGCCCACGACGAGCGCGGCGGTCGCTCCCCCGCCGAGTCCGCCGGCCGCGGCTCCCGCAAAGCCGGCGGGCATGCCGGGGTAGACGGCGACGGCGGCATTGTCGACGACCGGCGCCACGGGCAGCTTCGACTTGCACTCGGCCGCCGTCGAGACCACGAGCGCGTCGGCCTCCGGAGTGCGGCTCTCCGCGAAGTCGCGGTCGTAGGTGTCGAGGTAGTACTGGATCCGCCGGCCGACCAGCTCCTTCTTCGGGCGCGGGAGGGTCCCGACGTAGCAGGGCGCGTCCGACGCCATCTCGACGTAGTACCAGCTCGCGGGGCCGCCGGCGACCCGGAAGTAGACGCGAGCCCGGGCGAGGCGAGACACGGGAGCGAAGCAGGCGGAGAGCCGCGGGTACTTGCCGGCCACGACGCAGCCCACCTGCCGGTGGACGATCGTGACGCCTTCGCCCCGCAGAGACGCCGGCCCGATCAGGCCCAGCAGGCCCCAGACCGCCACGCGCTTCCGCATCGCCCTCCCTCGGCGAGACCGCGGAGGGAGTCGCGAGAGGCCCGCATCGCGATCCCCTCCGGCGTGCGCAGAGTGTAGCATCCAGGTCGCCCCCGCCCCGTGACGCGGATCATCGCCCGGAGCCGGCCGCCGGTGGACCGAGCCTCTCGGCCCAGGGCGTGTGCGGGTGCTCCTCGCGCAGGGCTCGGCGCCATTCCCCGGCGCCCTCGAGGTCGCCGGCCCGCTCGCGGGCCAGCGCGCCCGAGTAGAGGGCCTCGGGGCGGTGAGGTCCCGACCCTTCCACGACGAGCGCGAACAGCTCGACCGCCTCCCGGGCGTGGCCGGCGCGCAGGAGCGCCTCTCCCTCCAGGCACGCGATGCCGTCCCGCCGCTCGTCGGCCGCCGGGAGGAGGGAGAGCGCTCCGCGCGCGTAATCGGCCGCTTCGGCCCAACGTTCCTCCGCGTAGGCACGTGAAGCCTGCTCGTCGAGGCGCTCGACCTCGCGAGTGGGCGCGCGCTCCGGTGCCAGCCGGAGGGCGGCGAGAAGGACGACGGCGGCGATGGGGAGCGCGGCGATCAGGCGGCTGGTGAGCCGGCCCTCTCCGGGCTCGACCTCGGTTCCGCCCTCCGAGACGGCCCGCCGTCCGAGAAGGATGCCGGCGGCGAGACCGGCCGCGGCGAGAGCGAGGCCGGACCAGTCCGACCACGTGCGTGCGGCGTACGTGAGACGGACGTCGCGCTGACGAGGCACGACGAGCATGAGGCCCGGCGAGGCGAGGTACGGGCCGGAGGCGCCCTCGGCCCGCCAGCGGGGGTGGTACGACACCTTCACGAGAAGGGGGTGGCCCGGTCGGCTCGTGGTGATGTGAATCGATTCCGGCTCGACGATCGCGCGCACCTCGACGCCGCCGTCGAGGGGACGCTCCGGAGGCGGCGCCCAGGGATCGGCCGCGACGAGGTCGAACCGCGGGTCGTCGGTGAAGACGAGCACGGCGCGGTTCGGCGGCTTGCGCGAGAACCAGAAGTACGACCGGTCGCGCCACCCGTCGGTGGGCGCGCGCACGGGCGCGAAGGCGAGGGGCTCGACGTAGCCGGGCCCGGGAGCCGAGACGCGGTAGATGGTGTAGGGAGGAATCTCCGCGTCGCGCACGACCTCGGGCCGCGCGTCGAGGACCGAGACGAGCCGGGGGGTCACGGCGACGATCTGGCCCACGTTCAGAAGGCGGAGGCGCTGGAGACCGGTCTCGGGGTCGAACCGGGAGTAGGTCCGGCTCCGGAAGGGGTTCGGGGAGGACGGGAAGAGCTCCGACAGGAGGTAGAAGACCGGGTGCGTCGTGACGCTCGACTGGTTGTAGGCGCCCTCGATGCCGGAGCGGCCCGAGAAGAGGGGCACCGTCTCGTGCATCCGGATCGAGCCCGCCCGCTCGTGCACCGGCCCGTACTCGAACGACACGCGGGGGTCGCCCGGCCCTCCGCGGATCCGGTCGTTGAGCGCCCGCCAAGCCGGCCACAGCTCCTTCGCCTCGAGGCCCGAGTAGTTCCAGTCGATCCAGTGACGGAGGACGGTCGAGGCCGAGTCCGCGTGGGCGACGGAGACGAGCACGAGACCGAGGGCCGCGACGCCGGGGAGGGCGATGCGGGAGACGGCCCCGCCCACGCCGACCGCGCCGGCCAGGCAGAGCGCGAGCTGGGCGAACGGCACGAAGCGGACGTCGATCACGCCCAGGCGCGGCCCGGCGGCGGCGAGGGCGGCTCCGGCGAGGACCCCGAAGCCGAGCAGGACGAGCCGCCCGTCGGGGCGACGTCCCGACGTCCACGGCCGGAAGAGCGTCGCCCCGAGGGCGATCGCGGCCGCGAGAGCGAGCGGCCACAGGAGCGGGGGCAGGAGGCCGCGGGTCGTCACGTCGATCCAGGCGTCGCCGTACGGCGTCGTCCATCTCCAGTCGGCGAGGAGAGGGACGAGCAGGGGACCGGCGAGGGCGAAGGCGATCACGGCGACCGCGAGAAGCCAGACGGGCGCGGACCAGGCTCGACCGCGCGCCCCCTGGCGCGCGGGATCGCAGAGCAGCAGGCCCGACGCGGTGAGGCCCGCCCAGAGCACGGCGTAACCGTGCGCGTACGCCGTCAGCGCGAGGACCGCGGCCGGCGCCCCCGGCCCTCGTCCGTCGGCCCGCGCGCGATGGAGGACGCCCAGGAAGAGGACCGCCAGCCCGACTCCGTAGGTGTACGAGAACTCGCCGGTCAGCGTGCTCGCGATCGTCCCGCCCCAGATCGGGTTGTCCTCGACGTAGAGGAAGACGAGGGCGGCCGCGGAGCCGAGGAGCGGGGTCGGGAAGGGAAGGCGCATCAGCCGGAAGGCGGCGTAGGCCAGCAGGGGCAGCAGGAAGACGCCGAGCGCGGTGCCGAGCTTGAAAGCGACCGGCATGCCGGCGAGGGGGGCGAGGGCCGACATCACGAGGAAGGGGAGCGGGAAGTAGTAGAGGAGCAGCGGGTGGCCGAGGGAGGCGCCCGGATACCAGCCGTGGAGGCGGAGCTTCGGCAGGAGGTGCTCGTGGAACCAGACTGCGGTCGGGTAGTGGCTGGCCGTGTCGCCTCCCGCGGCAATCGTCGGCAGGAGGAGCAGCGAGGGCCGGAAGAGATCGAGCAGCACGAGCAGCACGACGCCGAGGCCGAGCGCGTCGACGAGGCGCGGCCGCGCTCCCGAGCCGGGCACCATGGCCAGGCAGTCTAGCCGATCGGTCCTTTGCGCGGAGCGCGCCGGCGGGTTAGGATTCTCGCCTTCCGCATGAAGGAGACGCGCCGCATCCTCGTCGTGGACGACGACGCCGGGATCGGCGCCATGCTCGCGAAGGCCCTCGCCCGCCACGGCTTCCAGGTGGACGCCACCACCTCGGCCGACGAGGCCCTCGAGAAGTCGGAGAGCGCGACCTACGACGCGGCCCTCGTCGACCTCGTCATGCCGGGCCGCGACGGGAAGGACCTCGCGGAGACGCTGCGCCGCCGCTTCCCCGGCCTGCCCATCGGGCTCCTGACCGGCTACACCCACTCGCCGCTCATCCCGGCCTTCGAGAGGTCGGGCATGGCGGTCTTCAAGAAGCCGGTGCTCATCGAGGACCTCGTCGACTTCCTGAAGCGGGAGATCGGCGGCTAGTTTCGGGGCGGCCCGGAGTCCGCCCGCCGGGCCTTCTTCCGCAAGAGCCGCTCCTGCCGCCGTGCGAACCCGCGCGCGAGGTGCCACGCCCGCACCTCTCGCCGGCGATCCGGCTCGACGAGCCGCGCCCCGCGGTCGACGGCGGCCAGGGCGAGGTCGAGATCCTTCGTGCGGTGCTCGTGGTGCATCGCGAGCTCGCGCCAGCCTTCGGCTTCTCCCGCCTCCCCCGCCTCCGCCCACAGCGCGGCCGCGCGCTCGTGGTCTCCCGCCCGCTTGGCCCGCCAGGCCAGGCGAAGGAGGGCCGGCCCGCGGAGGTCCCCGGGGCCGAGGTCGAGGGCGCGGCGGTACTCGACCTCGCTGCGGTCGTAGAGGCGGGCGCGCTCCAGGACGCGGGCGAGGCTGAAGACGTCGCGCGGGTCCTCGGCGCGCCCCTCCTCG
>Ga0335080_10003886_pt1 | contig 15182 bp, 10 predicted proteins | sample Lox_Sample_34_FD_206720 | JGI IMG/M metagenome (GOLD analysis project Ga0335080, IMG submission 206720) | Soil microbial communities from Loxahatchee National Wildlife Refuge, Florida, United States - Lox_Sample_3.4 | ecosystem: Environmental > Terrestrial > Soil > Wetlands | place: USA... | reverse complement strand
CGGCCTTCATCCGTCTCGCCATGGTCCGCCTCATGCTCCGACGCTTGACCAGGCCAGCTCATTGTTCCTGAATCCCAACTTCCTGGATCGGCTCTTAGACGCCCGCAACAAGAACCCCGCTCAACAGAGCCCCGCCTCGCCGCCGTGTAGACCCCCACCGCAGACAGCCTGTCCAGAACACCTTTAGTTCGACGTGCGAATGCTTGATTCTACTGCCGCCGCCCTGCCCCCAATGATCGCTGATAGACAGATTATATATCTGCACGCCAGATAATTTACATAACAATATCAAATCTTTATTAGTCGATGTTGCGGTCATGTTGCAAGTAAAGACAAAAGGGCTTAGGCTTTGCATCCAACAACAGAACGTCGGCAGGCAGATGACGGAAAGCAGTCGTCAAGTATTGTTAAAGCCTAAAGCCAGGTCGCGTATGTCGAACGGTCATGCGTTGCCGCGATCAGTAGATCAACGGACGCTTTGGGCTCGACGTTTTCGAGATTTACTTGCGCTGCATTTGAACGATCTTGGCGGCGAGGACGCCGCATCCGAGGCCGAGAAAGCAATCGTGCGACGTGCCTGCACGCTGATCGTTGAACTCGAACGAATGGAAGAAGGCTTCGCGCTCGCAGGCGAGGCATCGCTGAATCAGTTGGAAGCCTATCAGCGAACCGGCAACAGTCTGCGGCGATTGCTTGAATCGGTCGGGTTGCAGCGCCGACCGAGAAACGTGACGCCTCCGACCCTCGACGAGTATCTGCGCAATAGAGCTCAGCGCGAGGTAGCGGAATGATCGCGCGAGCTCGATCAACCGGACGAAGCATGCATGTCGCGATTTCGCTGCGCGAAGCTCTGAGCGATCCGGCGTTGCTCGGCAATACGCTCGCAGGCGAATCCTGGGCCGCGTGGCGAACGCTGTTGATCGCAAGCATGGGTGAGCGCCTTGACGACAGCGAGCGCGAGATATTCAAGCAGTTGACCGGTGGCCGCGAGCATGAGCCGGGACAACGCGTCGAAGAGTTTGCTGGAATCATCGGGCGGCGCGGCGGGAAGAGTCGCGCAATATCCGTGCTGGCAACATACCTCTCAGGGCTGGTCTCGCATCCAAGTTTGGTGGCCGGTGAACGCGGCGTGGTGCTGTGCGTCGCACCCGATCAGAACCAAGCCGACATCACGCTGAACTACTGCGACGCGGCTTTCCGTCAAAGTCCGGTGCTCGCGCAATTGATCAACTCCCGCACCCAGCGTTCGCTGAAGTTGAACAATGGCATTGACATCGAGGTACGTGCCAGTGATTTTCGCCGTCTACGAGGACCGACTTATTGCGCCGTGATTGCCGACGAATGCGCGTTCTGGCTGTCCGACAATAGCAGCAATCCGGACAGTGAAATCCTGAATGCGGTTCGGCCCGGCCTCGCGACAACAGGCGGCAGTTTGTTTTTGATCAGTTCGCCCTACGCGAGAAAGGGTGAGTTGTGGCGCACCTACCAAAAGCACTACGGGCCGCATGGCGATCCGCTCGTTCTTGTCGTGCAGGGTGACACCCGGACTTTCAATCCGAGTTTGCCGCAGTCCGTGATTGACCGTGCCTATGAGCGGGACGAAGCCGCAGCAAGCGCCGAATACGGCGCCAAGTTCAGGACCGACATCGAATCCTTTGTGTCGATAGAGGCGGTTCGTGGCTGCATCTCGCGCAACGTCTATGAGCGCGCTCCGCTGCCGGTTTGCTCCTATGTCGCCTTCGTCGATCCAAGCGGCGGCTCGGTGGACAGCATGACGCTCGCCATCGGTCACAACGATTTCGTGCGTTCAACCGTCGTCCTCGACGCGATCCGCGAGGTCAAGCCACCATTTTCGCCTGAAGCCGTCGTCGAAAGTTTCGCCAAGTCCTTGCAGGCTTATCGTGTGGTCACCGTGACAGGCGACCGCTACGGCGGAGAATGGCCCAGAGAGCAATTTTCCAAACTTGGCATCACCTACGAGCCTGCCGAGAAGCCGAAGTCCGAACTGTACACCGATCTGCTGCCGTTGATTAACTCCGGCCGCATCGCGTTGCTAGACAGCGAACGGCTGGTTTCGCAACTGACCGGACTGGAACGGCGCACCTCGCGCGCTGGCCGCGATTCCGTCGATCATGTGCCCGGTGGCCACGACGATCTTTGCAATGCCGTCGCCGGAATGGCCTCGCTCGCCAACCGCTATGGTGGATTCGATAGCAGTTACGCGTGGGTCGCCGGCGCGGAGGCCGACGATCGCGCTTCAGCGGCACGCGAGCATCGCCGCCAGCGTATCGACGCCATCATGCGCGGCGAGCTGGACAGTGACGGCTCTCAGGCCCATCCGACCATGAGCAATGAAAACTTGCGGCGCATCGCGCAACCGTTGCGGCTGGGGATATTGCGATGACCGCAGATTTAGGCCGCATGCCTTGGCCACGCGGGCCGCTTCGGGTTGATAGCCGCCGCGTTCGCGAATTCCATAACTCCTTCGGATGCCGGCGTCCTAAGCAAACGTAAGCGCGAAATCAAACAGTTGGACGCACAGCTTGGTGATTTCAGGAAGTGACAGCCGACCACACAGCAGCTGAATGGCAAGCGGCGCGAACATGCCCACGCGCTCGGACCGGGCTAAATCAACGAATTTAGGTATGCCGATAATCGATATTGCAGCAAACTTCGGCGTCTCGAGCGGCCTTTCCAACTGCTTTGCGCCCACCCTGAGGCCCCATGTCATGATGCTTAGGAGCGAATTGATCGGCGAGAATGCTTGCGCGGCGCTCGGGATGACTGCACGCGGGAGGACACCGGTCTTGGCGCTCTGCCGACTCCTGGTGGAGTACGGCTATGATCCGGCGAGCACACTGGAAGCCTACCGGGGCCAGAAACTGTGCCTTACAGCCCGCTCGATTGGAGAAGCCGCGGGTCTGGCCGTTGAGAGCTCGCATTTCCGGCGTGTTAACAGCTCCGTCCGTGCGTCAAAGGGGAATGGCGGTACCTGACAGCGGCCAAGGGTACGCGCGCATGGGCGAGTGCGCCAACAGGGCTATGGCAGGACGCAAAGTTGACCGTTTTTGGTTAGGCACCCGGCCAACCGGGCTGCCCTTTCGGGATATCATCCGACGTTAGCCTGCTACCGCTGGTAAGGCGCACGTCAGCGGTCGAGAGCAGCACTGCAGGTCCTCGATCTGGCCTACTCGCTAGAAAGGTCCGCAATACCATTTGATCGCGAACCCGTTCAAGCTGGAATCGATTTAGACTCAATGGCTTCACCGCATATTTGAGTGTCTTGCCAGAGATCGCCGCCAACGTGCCCGACGCAAATTTCACAACTATCCTGCCGGAGGACTCAGAGCCAACCGATTTCCCATCCTTCATGATAACGGACCCGGTACCTTCCAAAAGCTGCGCGGATGCCAAGAATGCTAGTAAGATAAATACTTTCCCTGCGGCCCGTCCCACTCACTAACAGTGAATGCTGTGGCCACTGCTCCCGTCAAAAGCCTGTCCAGCGAAGTCCGCTAGGGTCCTCAACAGACCTCGGGCCATTCAAACGAGACTTCCGTTTTGCCCGGTGTACGGACATCGTCAGCCATTCGGACCACTTCCGAAAAGTGCCAACGGGTGACATTCGAAATGATAGAGGCCGCCAACTGAGGCGGCCTCTATGCGGTATGCGCCCGGAGGTCACAGGCCTGATAGCGGCGCACAGCGCGCTACCGATCGCTCACATCACGGGTTCAAAGGGTTCGATGCTGCCCATAGCCTTGACGAGCGACTTACTATGTCTATTGGTTTTTCCTGGATGGTCGACATTGGACATTTCAGCGACGGCACATTACTCGTATCTGAGGGCTTCGATGGGGTTGAGACGGGCGGCCTTCCGCGCCGGGTAGTACCCGAAGAAGATCCCGACCGCCGCCGAAAATGCAAAGCCGCCGAGCGCCGCAGAGAACGAAATCGGCGCCGGCCAACCTGTTAGCATGGGCAGACTGAGCGAAAAGACGACACCGGTTAGAATCCCGGCGATTCCGCCGCTGACGCTAAGAAGCACCGCCTCGGCGAGGAACTGAAGCAGCACGTGGATTCTGCGAGCGCCGATGGCCATGCGCAATCCAATCTCGCGGGTCCTCTCGGTGACCGACACCAGGAGGATGTTCATGATTCCAATCCCGCCGACAAGGAGCGAGATCGAAGCGACGGCCGCGAGCAGGATTGACATGGTCCGGCTGCTGCCTTCCGCGGTTTCCGCGATCTGGCTCAGATTGCGTATCGAGAAGTCACTCGGCTGGCCCGGCCGAATGTTGTGGCGCCGCGTCAGCACGCGGCTGACCTGGGACACCGCTTCGGCCACCTCGCGCGAACTGATCGCCTGAACGTAGATCTGGTTCACGAAGCCCGTAAGGCGAGGCTGCAGATTGTAAGGATTGGGATATGGCGGATAGACCCAGTTTAACGGTGTCTGATTCTGCGAGGGAGCCGCCACGCCGAGAATCTTGCGCTCCGCCGTCGTGAATGGGACCATGATTACATCGTCCTGGTCCTGACCATAGGCGGTCTGACCTTTCGGAGCGAGGAGACCGACGATGCGCACCGGCGTGCTGCGGATCTGGATAATCGCCCCGACGGGGCTTTGATCGTCCGGAAAGAGCTGCCGGAAAGCGGATTGGCCGATCACCGCGACCAGCGCGGTCGCGCGTTCATCCTCGGCCGTTATCCCGCGTCCGTCCGCGATGCGCCAGTTCGTGATGGGCGGATAGTTGGGGCTGACGCCCTGGACGATGGTCGTCCAGTTGCGGTTCATGTACTGGATCTGCCCGCTCTGCCTGATCAGGTAACTCACGCTGCCGACTGCGGACGTCTCGCGGCGAACAGCGTCCACGTCGGATGTGGTCAAGGTGGAGGCGCTACCGAATCCGGCCCGAGCGCCACCGAGCGCGGTGGCGCCGGGGACGACGACGAACAAGTTGGTTCCCAGACTTTCGATCTGCTTTCGGACGGCATCGTTTGCTCCCTGCCCGACCGCCATCATCGCGATCAGGGCGGCGACGCCGATAAAGACGCCCAACATGGTGAGCAGCGAGCGGGTGATATTGCGCGCCAGTGCCTGCACGGCTGCCGCCGACACCATCCTCGCAAAACCCAGAGCAGAATGCAGTGGGAGGGCAGTCGATAACACCGACGCCGATGAGGCCGACGGAGCGATGTAACTGGCCGGTGCGGCCGGCGAGCGGCGCTCGTCGGCGATGATCCGCCCGTCCCGCATGGTCACCGTTCGGTCCGCATACTTGGCAATATCCGCCTCGTGAGTGACCATGATGATGGTCACGCCCCGATCCCGATTGAGGACCTTGAGCGTGTCCATGATTTCGTAGGACGTCTTGGTATCGAGATTGCCCGTCGGCTCGTCAGCTAGAATAACCGCTGGATCATTGATCAGCGCCCGCGCAATGGCGACTCTCTGCTGCTGGCCGCCGGAAAGTTGACCGGGCGTGTTCTCCTCGCGATTGCCCAGATTGAGGAGGCACAGCGCGTTCCGGGCCCGTTCGATGCGGGCATCGTGGCTCGAAGGCGCGACCTCGGAATAAAAGAGCGGCAGGGCCACGTTCTCGAGCGCAGACGTGCGGGCGAGCAGATTGAAGCTCTGAAACACGAATCCGATCCGCTGGCTGCGGATTCGCGCAAGCTCGGGCTCGGACAGGTGGGCGACGTCGACGCCTCCAAAGAAATACTGTCCTCCGGTCGGCTGGTCTAAGCAGCCTAGGATCGACATGAGCGTGGACTTGCCAGAGCCGGACGATCCCATGATGGAGATGAATTCACCGCGCTCGGCGGAAAAGCTGATGTCGCGCAGCGCGTTCACGTCGATGTCACCGATGTGATAGGTGCGCGTAAGGCCGATCGTACGGATGATGGGGCTGGGCATCGTCGTCAAAGCCGCGGGGGTGGCGACGACTGAGCCGCGGCCGCACGTTCAGCGACGATCACCTGATCGCCCGGCGTCAATTCCCCGCTCCTGATCTCGACGTAATCGTCGTCGCTCAATCCCGGCTCGATTTCGACCGGCACGTGCTGCGAGTCGCGCAGGACCCAGATGCGCGGCTTGGCCCCATCGGGGCGTACCGCTCCTTCGGGCCTGTAACGCAGAGCCCGGCTCGGGACCCGCAGCACGTCCTTGCGCTGATCGATGATGACCCGGACGGCAGCCGTCATGCCCGGCTTCAGCGCCAGGTCGTTGTTGCCGACGCCGACCACAACGTCGTAGGTGACGACGTTCTGAACGGTCTGCGGAGACTGGCGGATCTGAGTGACCCGTCCCTCGAACACTCGGTTAGGGAAGGCGTCGACCGAAAACTGGACCTGATCATCGAGTTTGATCCCGCCGATGTCGCCTTCGCTGACATTAGTGTCGACCTGCATCTTGGTCAGATCGCTTGCAATCAGGAAAAGCGTGGGCGTTTGGAAGCTGGCGGCCACGGTTTGACCGATTGTGATGTTGCGCGACACTACGGTCCCCTCCACGGGAGAAACGATGTCGGTGTAACCTAGGTTCACTTGCGCTGCTTCGAGTTCGGCTTGCCGCTGCTCAATGGCGGCCTGGTCGTAGACCACCTGCGCTTGCGCCTGTTCGTAGACGCTTCTTGCGTTGTCGACGGCATCGAGGCTTACGGCATTGCTCTTGACCAGCGTCGCGTTGCGCTCGTAATTCACTTTCGCATAGACCAGAGCTGCCTCGTCCTTTTGCAGCTGCGCCTTGCCGACCGCGAGATTGGCCTTGGCCTGGTCGACGGCGGTCTGGTACGGACGCGGGTCGATCTTCGCGCAGACCTGTCCTTTCTTCACCTCCGTGTTGTAGTCGCAGTACATTTCCCTGATCACGCCGGACACGTAGCTCCCGACGATGATCGTTAGCTCGGGATTAACGGTTCCCGTCGTGGAGACGATGCGTGTCACGGGTCCGATAGATGCTGCGGAAGTGACGTAGCGGACCGGGGAGCCGGCGTGGATTCTTTTCCAGATCAGGGCTGCTGCCGCGCCTCCGACTGCGAGAATAACGGCCAGCGTCAGCACCAGCCGCCACCAAGATCGCCCTCCTGCCGGGACCGGCGTCGCCGCAACTGATTGCGCCACCACGGCTGTGGTGCTAGTCGACGGCCTCGCTTCAGTCATTTCCTGTCTCCGAGACGCGCCTTGGCGTCGGCCGACATTTCGAGGCAGGTTTGAAGCTCGACATAGCTCGGGGTTCCGTCACTACTCGTTCCGCGAAGACACATCGTCTTGTCTGCGCTTGAAAACCGTTCCCACTGCTGGGTCAACTGGTCTTTCGCCTGCTGTTCGGCGCTGATGCAGGATTCAAGCGTCTCCCCCGTCACCGAGCCACCGGTGACCTCGGCCTTGCAATTCGTGGCGATGTTGAACTTCGGCACCACGTCCGCTGCGCTGGAGATAGACGGAATAAGCGTAGCCACAGTGGCGAGCGTTAAAATGAACATGGATGAGCGCATTTTGGACCTCTGTATTACATTTGATGGCTAAATCGGTATGCCGGATTGAGGGAGATCAAACGGATCGGAAGCGAGATCACCAAACTGGATTAAATTCCGTTAACTGTTTGCGGCGGATTGATCCTCCTCAGCGTGGGGTCAACCTATGGAACTCTTTCAACGAGACATTGGCGAAGTAAACGCAACAAGCGATTCTCAAGTCCATGCCTTCCATCGTCGACCTGCCAACTAGCGAGGCGTTGGCCACTCTCGGAAGCACTCTTCATGGGCTCAGCCCGGAACAAGCGGAAAGACGGCTTCGGGAAAATGGTCCAAACCGAATCGAACAGCTGAGACGCACAAGCTGGCCGTTGCGGCTCCTTGGAGAATTCTTCCAGTTTTTCTCCGTTATTCTCTGGATCGCCGCTGCCCTCGCTTTCGCCGCAGAAATCAGTAGCCCTGGTGAAGGCATGGCACGGATTGGCTACGCCATCATCCTCGTTATCCTCATCAGCGGCTTTTTCTCCTTCTGGCAAGAATATCGCAACGAACAGACTCTCGCAGCACTGGCCAAGCTTCTGCCGCAGCAAGTGAAGGTTCTGAGGGCCGACAGGTTCTACGCGATTTCGGCCGAGCGCCTGGTCGTCGGCGATGTCGTCCTGCTCGAGACGGGCGACAGCGCGCCCGCTGATTGCCGGCTCATCAGCGCGGTCGAGTTCAGAATCAACGATGCGGTCATTACCGGAGAATCGCTGCCCAAGGTGCGCGTGTCGGAGCCGAGTGCGGAGTCGCCACTGTTGCATGCCAGGAACGTCGTGCTGACCGGTTCGTCTGTCGTTTCGGGTTCCGGTCGCGGCGTCGTGTTTGCGACCGGCGCAAATACCGAATTCGGAAGGATCGCGCATTTGACCCAGACAAGCTCTGCGGGCGTCACACCGATGCGGCGGGAATTGGCGCGCCTTAGCCACATGATCGCTGCGCTCGCGATTGGCATCGGCGTCTGCTTCTTTGGGGTGGGTACTGTGATCAGCATCCCCTTTTGGCGCGACCTGATCTTCTCGATTGGTATCATTGTCGCCATGGTGCCCGAAGGCCTGCTGCCGACGCTGACATTGGCGCTTGTGCTTGCCGCTCAACGTCTCGCCAAGCACAAGGTGCTGATACGGCACTTGAGCTCTGTCGAAACGCTCGGTTCAGCCACCGTAATCTGCACAGATAAGACCGGCACTCTTACCGAGAACAGGATGAGCGTCCGCGAACTGTTCGTCAGCTTCGATACCCACAAGATTGCGCCGGACAACAATAATTTTGCGCTGGCCGAGCGCGAGCCACACTTCTTTACTGCGATGGCGCTGACGCATCATCTGCAGGAAGTGGAAACAGAACACGGTGTCGCATGGGACGGCGATCCGATGGAACGAGCGCTCGTCGACATCGGATGCAAGGCCGTGCCGAAAGTCGACGGCTTTCGCCGTGTCGACGAGGTGGCATTCGATTCCAGCCGAATGCGGCATTCGGTGGTGTTCGAAACCAATTCCGGAAAACTGCTTTATTGCAAAGGAGCTCCGGAATTGGTCCTGCCACTCTGCCAGGTCATCTCTGGCCCGTCGATTACAAAAGCGCTCGACGATGGAACACGTCAACAGATCATCGCCGCGCAGGAAGCTATGGCCAGCCGCGGCCAGCGCGTGCTTGCGTATGCGATGCAGAGGCTGCCGGCCGAGACGGATCGCTCCGCGTTCGAACGGAACATGACGTTCCTCGGTCTCGTCGGCTTGGAAGACCCGCCGCGGCAAGATGTGCCCGAGGCTATCGCGCGCTGCCGACAGGCAAGCGTCAAAGTTATCATGGTGACGGGGGATCATCCCGAAACTGCAAGAGCTATCGGACGAGAAATCGGCCTTGCCAAGTCACCATCGGCAAACGTCATCACAGGCCGGCAATTACAGGAGCTTTCCGAAAGTGACCTCCGACTTGCGCTCGATCAGCCGGAGCTCATTTTCGCGCGCGTCAGCGCTGATCAGAAGTTGCGTATTGTTGAAGCACTCAAACAGAAACGGCACATCGTCGCGGTGACTGGGGACGGCGTCAATGATGCGCCGGCCCTTAAATCCGCCAACATCGGCATCGCGATGGGTTTGACCGGGACTGACGTCGCCAAGCAGGCCTCCGACATGATCCTCCTCGACGACAACTTCTCAGGTATCGTTACTGCCATCGAAGAAGGTCGGACTATTTTTCAGAATATTCGCAAATTCCTCGCCTATGTTCTCGTCCACAACGTCGCCGAACTCGTGCCCTTTCTCGCGTTCGGATTGTTCCGAATTCCGCTGGCTCTTACCCCTATCCAGGCACTGTCAATCGATATGGCGACAGACTCCCTCACCGCCCTGGGCCTCGGCGTGGAGCGCGCGGGTCCTTCCATCATGGAGTTGCCACCGCGAAAGCAGAGCGAACGTCTGCTGAATGCTTCCTTGGCCGTTCGGGCTTATTTGTTTCTGGGCGTGATCGAGGCGGCAGGCGCCATGACCTCGTTCTTTGTGGTGCTTTGGCTCGGAGGCTGGCAATGGGGACAAGGGCTAGCGCCAGACGATACGCTCTACATGCAGGCAACGACAGCATGTCTGAGTGCGATCATCGTTCTGCAAATCGTCAACGTGTTCGTCTGTCGCAGTTCTATTCGATCGGTGTTCGCGATGAACTCGCTGGACAATCGGCTCATCCTTCTTGGGGTCTTGCTCGAAATCATCCTGTTGGTGCTATTCAATTATTCGGCAATCGGAAACGCCCTGTTGCAAACACTGCCAGTGCCCGCCGCTTTTTGGGTCTTGATTGGGCCGATCGCGCTTTTGATGCTTGCGTTGGAAGAACTAAGGAAATGGCTGATCCGCAGAAAACTCCGCATGCCGCTCAATCAACGCAGTGCCCCCGGATGACATCAATCAAAACGGCGCCTCGCTTCAAATGAAGTCAAGGTCCCGATGGCGCGGCGAATGCGCAATGCCTCCGGCGTCCGTACGCCCTTTGCTGAGTGACAGGCCCTGTCGAGTAAGCAAGCCTGGGCCTTGACCTCGCGGGCAAGTCATGTCGGTTGGACATTCGATCAGACGATTTTCGACCAACTATCCCCCGTGCTCTTGTTCTGAGAAGCCGCTCCAGCTACGAAGACACACGCTCCGGCTAGAGATCGAAGGCTTCTCCCAAGAGCGGCATCTCGACCCGGTCGCCCTGCATCCGGGCGGCGAGCTGCTTCATCGTGGTTTCTTCGCCATGTACAAGAAACGTCGCCTCGCATCCGCCGATGCTAGAGCGCCATGTGAGGAGTTCCCGCTGGTCGGCGTGAGCCGAAAATCCGTTGATGGTGTGGATCACGCTGCGGACAGGAATATCTTCGCCAAACAGCTGGACATGTTTGGCACCATCGATGATCTGCCGCGCAACCGTCCCGGCAGCCGCGAATCCGACGAAGATGATCGCCGATTCTTTGCGCCACAGATTGTGTCGAAGATGGTGGCAGATTCTGCCTCCTGTGCACATTCCCGAGCCGGCCATAATAATCGCGCCGGCGGTTATTCTGTTAATGGCGATCGAGTCGGCGGTTTCGCGTGCGAGATGCAGGTTTGCGACGTGCAGCGGACCGTCCCCTTCCCCGAACAGGCGAGCCGCAGCCGGATCGAGGCATTCAAGATGGCGCTTGAAAATCTCGGTCGCCGAGATCGCCATCGGAGAATCGAGGAAGACCCGCATTGCCGGCGGCAGCCTGCTTTGCTCAATGCCTTGGTGAAGCGCGTAAAGTATTTCCTGAGCACGCTCGAGCGCGAAAGTAGGAATGAGGACGTTTCCGCCACGCGCGAGCGTGCTGGAGGTGGCCGCATAAAACTCCTCGACCGAGGCGCTGAAAGACCGATGAAGCCGATCCCCATAGGTCGATTCCATGACGACGAAATCGGCTTGGGCAGGAGGTGCTGGAGGGCGCAGCAGCGGGCGCCCGGCATTGCCGATGTCGCCGGAGAAAACGATCGACTTGATCTTGCCGCCTTCGTTGACCTCGATCCGGATACTTGCAGAACCGAGAATATGCCCGGCATCGAAGAAGCTGGCGCGAAGCCCCGGCGCGAGGTCGACGGGCTGCTCGTATTGGACCGTTCTCTTGAAACGATTGAGACAATCGAGCGCGTCGTCAATCGTATAAAGCGGCTCGCGGCCGCGGTCCTCGCCGCGCCTACGGGCTGCCTGCCGCCGCGCCTCCTCTTCCTGCAGATGCGCCGCATCCACGAATACGAGTCGAGCCAGGTCGCGGGTGGCCGACGTGGCGATCACTTCGCCGCGAAATCCTCGCTTGACGAGCAGCGGAAGTCTGCCGCAATGATCAAGGTGTGCGTGAGTCAGTAAGACGCAATCGATCGATGCGGGATCGAAGTCGAAAGCCGCGCCATTTTCATCGGCCAGCTCACGGCTTCCCTGGAACATTCCACAGTCGACGAGAATGCGCCGGTCCAAGCATTCGAGCATATGGCAGGAGCCCGTCACTCCTCGATCAGCGCCATGAAAAGATAACTTCATGGTTTCGTTTTCTTTCTGACCGATGCCGGTCGCTTCCTATGAGGCAGGTTCCGCGGCTGGAAGAAGGGCGCGACCGAAGGTCTCGTGCCAATCGAGAATATCCCGCCACACTTCGTCCGCCGATTCAGCAAACCAGAAGAGATCGCGATCTTCCGCAGCGATAACACCTTCGTCGACCAGGAAATCGGGATCGAACACATGACGCCAATACGATTCACCGACCAGTATTACGGGTACTGGCGCAATCTTCCGCGTTTGTGCAAGCGACAAGACCTCGAACAGTTCGTCCAAGGTGCCGTAGCCGCCCGGAAATGCGACGAGCGCACGGGCGCGCATCAGGAAGTGCAGCTTCCGCATGGCGAAATAATGGAAGCTGAAGCAAAGCTCGGGGGTGACATATGGATTGGGATATTGTTCTTGCGGAAGCGTGATGTTGAGACCGATTGACTCGGCTCCAACATCGTGCGCGCCTCTGTTGGCAGCCTCCATGATCCCTGGACCGCCGCCGGTCATGATCATGATACGGCCGCCGATGGTCTTTTCGCCTGCCGCTCCCACGATTTGGCCGAACCTGCGCGCCATGTCGTAGTAGCGGCTTTTTTCTGCGACTCTCCGAGCAATTTCGAGGCGGCGCTGCAGGGCTACGTTTGTCGGGTTCGCCAAGAGCGCTGTGGCTACCTCGTCCACGGCTCGCCTTGCGGCTTGGGGTTCGTGAACGCGTGTGCTGCCAAAGACGACAATGGTATGGGCGACCTGTCGCTGCTCAAGCAGCGTTTCTGCTTTAAGAAAATCGAGTTGCAGGCGGATCCCACGCGTTGCGTCACCTTGGAGGAACTCAGAATCCCGATCGGCCTCTCGATAGCTCGGGGACTGCAAGATTGTCTGCAACGCTTCGGGCGCGGTGGCATCGTCCTCGGCCGCCTTGGGGTCTTGGCCGGGCAGCTTCTCGGCCCGTTCGATACGATGCGCAGAGCTGCGCATCGGATGCGAGCGATGATGTTGCGGACCGGTCTCGTTCCTCATGGGATCCTGCCCTCTTACTATTCAAGCCCGAAGCCCAAGCGCTACCAATGATGATGTCAATAGAGGAATCCCGGCTCGTCTATGATTGAAAGCGGTGATCCCTGAGATCGTCCCGGCTGCTTACACAATTGCGCGTCTTCTTCGGATCGCAAAGCTCGTCGAACTCAAACTTCTTTCGAAGCACTGGCGGAAACGTTGATCAAGATCAACCATAAAGCGCCGGAGCAGAACCACCGTTATTCAGAGGAGTATCAACCATGGATGTCAATGAAGCGATTGCCGGCCGCCGCTCGGTGCGAGAATACCTCAGTCAACCCGTCAGCGAGGAGTTAATCCATAGACTAATTAATGCGGCGAGCCAGGCACCGAGCGCCGTAAACCAGCAACCATGGACCTTCACGGTCGTCCGCGACCAAAACGTACTGAATCGGATTTCGGACGAGGCCAAATCACATATGCTGACGACGATGGCTGCGAATGCAACCGCAGCGCATTTGCGGCCCCATCTCACCGATCCGCATTTTCACATCTTCTACCACGCACCCGTGTTGGTTCTGATCTCGGCCAACGCGGAGGGATCGTGGATCGTCGAAGATTGCGCGCTGGCAGCTGAGAATCTCATGCTCGCCGCATATGCCGCCGGGCTTGGCAGCTGCTGGATCGGATTTGCGCAGGCGTTTCTCAATACGCTCAAAGGCAAAGCCGCGCTGGGTCTTCCTTCGGGCTGGGTGGCGGTGGCGCCTATCATCATCGGCTATCCGAAGGCTTCGCCGAACCCCGTGCCGCGCAATGAACCGCTCATCCGTTGGGTTGGTTGAGCTCCAACCATTCGATCAGAAGACTTTGGCGCAAGCTGGTATTCTAAAGCTCGCTCAGGTAGGTTGACGCAAATCATCACTCCTCCCGCAGGAATGAAAGTTGGGAGCGTACTTCCAGCGACCCTCTATGCTCAGGATCCTTCGAGCGAATAAAAACCCTCGGCCCCTGCGACATCTGATCTTTCGTGGCTCAATCCCACACCCCATGCAATCGCTGTGTACGCTTCGCAACCACTGTCGCCAGTAGCCACGCAACACTCGCTACCAAGCGGACGCCTACTCCTTACTTGGACCGGACTTTCACCGGCTGGATCGCACGAGCTTGCGGCTGGCGCACCTATTCGATCACCACGTCGGCGCGGGCGACAAGTGCTGCCGGCATTTCGAAGCCAAGTGCTTTGGCGGTTTTGATGTTGAGGGCTAATTCAAACTTCGTGGCAAGCTGCACTGGTAAATCGGTCGGTTTCGCGCCCCTCAATATCCGATCAACGTAAAACGCTGCCTGCCACCGGCGGCTTGCCGTAAAAACTGCAGGTCCAACGCCGTTACGACACGTGAGGCGGTAGCCCGTTCGCCTGCATGAATCAGCTTAACGCGCGGATCGCGCGACACGCCGCAAGATCATCGGCAGACATCAATCCACCTTAGTGGAGAAGATCGTTAGACGTATGTTATCGAATTTCCGATCGAGCGCGATCCTCGATGCGCTGCCGCGCCGTGATGTCATTGCTCGCAGGGCTGGGATGCTGTGTTGCCTTACCGCGCTTCACTTTCCGCAAATTCAGATCAAGCGCCTCCAAAAACGTCTCCCTCACGCGAACGCGGGCGGGTGCTTCGCGCATTACCCGAAGCCATCTTTCCACGCTCACGCGCAGCATGGGGCGCCCAACGTGCGCCGTGACGGGCCCGAGCGAGACCTGAACGACCGGCAAGGTATGTAGTTTGAGCAAGATCGGATGATGGTCGGAAGACCCGCGCGCCAGCACCCGAGCATAGGAACAGCGCAAACCTCGCGCCATGCAGCGATCGAGGCGGAAGGAAATGATGTCATTCGGACTGTGTGTGGATTGGCGCGGTCCGACATCCTTGAAGCTGGCAAGCTTGATCGGCCCGACCGCGTTGTAGTCGCCGACAATGACCGCTGGGCCGTCGAGGGTATTTGCGATGTGCATTAATTGCCGCCGGTTCAGTAACTGGCCGTGCGAAAGATGCACGTTGGCGAAAGTCACGTCACCTAGCTGAACGATTTGTGCGACGCGAGGCGGCACGCGACCGGGCACCTGCGAAACCGGAAGCCCTA
>Ga0335080_10003884_pt1 | contig 15186 bp, 14 predicted proteins | sample Lox_Sample_34_FD_206720 | JGI IMG/M metagenome (GOLD analysis project Ga0335080, IMG submission 206720) | Soil microbial communities from Loxahatchee National Wildlife Refuge, Florida, United States - Lox_Sample_3.4 | ecosystem: Environmental > Terrestrial > Soil > Wetlands | place: USA... | reverse complement strand
AATGCGAGTCCGAGCAGGTGCGGGCGCGTTTGACGGAGATTGAAGAGCTTCTGCGGGGCACGCGTCAACAGCTGGATGCGGCGCGCGACCGGCGCGGCGAACTGCAGGCGCAAGCGGCCAAGCTCGCATCGGATTTGCAGCATCTGGCCGATACCTGCCTCAACGAGTTGAGCATCGAGCGGCAGGTGCTGCTGGCGGATACAACGATCACGCCGCTCATCGGCGAGGAACTGGCAGCTGCCGATCAGACTTACCGCGACATGCGCACAAGGCTGGACGCCATGGGCCCAGTCAACATGATGGCGCTCGAAGAATACAAAGAGACCGCGGAACGCCATCAGTTCCTCGAAACGCAGCGTAAGGACCTGATCGACGCCATCGAAAACACTGCCGCCACGATCAAGGAAATCGATCAGGTGTCGCGGCAGAAGTTTGAAGAGGCGTTCCACAAGATCAACGCGAATTTCCAGACCACTTTCCGCAAACTCTTCGGCGGCGGAGACGCCTTCATGCGCCTCACCGACCTGGAAAACAGCGCGGAGAGCGGCATTGACGTGGTCGCGTCGCCTCCCGGCAAAAAACTGCAAAGCGTTCTGCTGCTCTCGGGCGGCGAAAAGGCGCTGACCGCGCTCGCGCTGCTGGTCGGGATTTTCCAATACACGCCGAGCCCCTTTTGCATTCTCGACGAGGTCGACGCACCGCTCGACGAAGCCAACATTGGACGATTCACCGAACTGGTGCGCGAGATGAGCCTGGAGACGCAGTTCATCCTCATCACGCACAGCAAGAAGACGATGAGCATCGCGCCCGTGCTCTACGGCGTCACCATGCAGGAACCGGGGATTTCGAAACTGGTGTCGGTGCGATTCGGGGCCGCGTAAATACTTACGCGAGGAATTCATGAAATGGTGTTGTAAGGTGTTTCAAGGTTGGTTTGCGGAGGCCGGGAAGAGAGGAATTGGCGTCTTTGTAGCAACGCAGGGCGATTCCGACCCTGCGTTCATCCTGCAATACCGCGCGTTAGATCAGGATGCACTCGTGCCGCATACGGATTTTCCATTGTCTTCTGTTTCGGAGGTGAACATCCGCTTCTGCCCCTGGTGCGGCGCTAATCTAAAGAAATCATACCGGGACAGTTTCCTGGAACTCGACAGGTCTGAATTGCGGGTTCCCCTCTGACCCCGTCGCCAGTCCAAGCCGAGCAAAGCTCGGCACTATCGGGATCCATGTGGATTCCGAACGGGCTGATCAGCCGACTACAACTGATGTATAATGTGTACACTATGCCTGAGTCCTCCGTTCTCACGCTCCGCCTGGATGCCAAACTCAAGAATCAGCTTGACCGTTTGTCCAAGTCGATGAACCGCAGCCGCTCGTTCGTGGCCGCCCAAGCGATTCAGGAATATGTCTCCGTGAACGAATGGCAGATCGGCGAAATCAAGAAGGCGATAGCCGCGGCCGATCGCGGTGAGTTTGCCAGCGATGAGGAAGTTGAGCAGAGGCTAAAGCGTTGGACGCGTCGTGCGCGTTAAGTGGCTGGAAATAGCACTCGACAGCCTGTTTGCCGAGGCCGAATACATCTCGCAAGACAATCCCGCCGCTGCGGACAGAACAGTTGTGGCGATTCTTAATGCGGTCGAAATTCTGAAACGGTTTCCCGCTTCAGGCCGGCCCGGGCGCGTAGCCGGCACTCGGGAGCTAGTGGTTTCAGGCACTCCGTATATCGTTCCTTACCGCGTGCGCGACGACATTGTAGAGTTATTGCTCGTCTTCCACGCCGCCCGCAAATGGCCCGGCAAGTTTTGAGGAACTCGCTTTACGATTCCGCGACCCCTGAAAAATTCACGACACCCTTGACGGGTCCGGCATTTTTCTGCTTGTTCCAGCCGAAAAACTTCCGCCTTTTTTTCCAAAGTCTTCCTCAGTTTTTTCCACACCCAATTTGGCTACATCCGGCCACAGACGCGGCTTCTCGCTTACACTGGAACTGTCAACTATTTTCTGTCGGAGGGCGGCAACCCCAACCTGCCACCTGTGATCGAGGGCGTTGACAAATTCGCTGCCGCGACTAGAATACGCGACAGTTTTCTCCCAGTTAGATTCGTCATTATGAGCCCTGACATCCTCGACCCCGTGCTGCTTGAAACCGACTACACAGACCTGGAACTGTTCGCCAGCGGCAAAGTCCGCGACGTCTACAATCTCGATAGCGAACACCTGCTCTTCGTCGCGACCGATCGTATTTCTGCGTTCGACTACGTGCTGGCCACTGGCATTCCGCACAAGGGCCGCGTGCTCACACAGATATCGCTGTTCTGGTTCGACTTTCTCAAAGACCTAGTTCCCAACCATCTTGTCACCGCCGACGTAAGCCGCTACCCGCAGACGGTTCGGCGCCATGCCGACGAGTTGCGCGGCCGTTCGATGATGGTGAAGCGCGCCGAAATGTTTCCTGTCGAATGCGTAGCGCGCGGCTATCTTTCGGGCTCCGGATGGAAAGAATACAAAGCGAGCGGCACGGTTTGCGGCATCAAGCTGCCCACCGGTCTGAAAGAATCCGACCGCCTGCCCGAGCCGATCTTCACTCCGGCCACGAAGGAATCGACCGGACACGACATCAACATCTCGTTCGAAGAGATGTGCAAGGTGGTCGATCCAAAATTGAGCCACCAGCTGCGCGACCTGACGCTCGGCATCTACAAGAAGGCCGCCGACTATGCGCGGCAGCGGGGCATCCTGATCGCCGATACCAAGTTTGAGTTTGGCATGACCGCCGAGGGAATCACTTTGGCGGATGAAGTTCTAACACCGGATTCGTCGCGCTTCTGGCCGGCCGACACTTATTCACCGGGCAAAGCGCAAGATTCGTACGACAAGCAATATGTGAGGGATTACCTCGAAGAAATTCGCTGGAACAAACAACCGCCCGCGCCCGCCCTCCCCCAAGAGGTTGCGCGGCGGACGAGCGAAAAGTACCTCGAGGCGTATCGTCAGTTGACGGGACGCGAGTTGGAGATCTAGCCGTCGCGCTCGCTCCACGTGATTCGCTATGAGCGTTGCGGACTGGATCATCCTGGCATTTCTGGTGTTTTCCGTGATCGGAGCGGCCATGGAGGGCTTCTTCCACGAAGCCTTTCATCTGGCCGGTCTGGTACTCGGGTATTTGCTGGCCGCTTGGGAATACGAGCGGGTGGCGAATTGGCTCGCGCCCTATGTGAAGACTCCATGGGTTGGTGAGATCGCCGGATTTCTCATCATCTTTTTCGCGGTTCTGATCGTGGCGGGGATTGCCGGACGGATCGCGCGCTGGGCGATGAAGAAAGCCGGGCTGAGTTCGATAGACAGGTTTCTGGGAGCATTGCTGGGACTGTTGCGAGGCGTGCTGGTGGTGGCCATTGTGCTCACCGTCATGACGGCTTTTGCGCCAGCCGCACGATGGCTGGATCAGTCTCAATTGGCTCCTTATTTCCTGGTAGGCGGAAGGGCAGCGATCTGGGTCGCACCGTCGGAATTGCGCCACCGCTTTTACCAGGGGCTGGATTACCTGCGGCACGCGCCGCCGGCATCGGATAGCGGTAAGCCGAGTCCGGCCGAGCCGGCGAGGTAGCCAGTTGAGGAAATATTGGTGAGTTCCAAGGTGCGGAAACGAGGCGTCGGTGAAAGATCAGCTGGAAGCACTCATCCTGCAAATGTACAAGAGCAATATTCTCTACTCGGAAGCGGTTCGGGAATTCAAGAAACGATTCATTGTGACGGTGCTGGAAGAAAACCGCGGCAACCAGTGCAAGGCGGCGCGCGAACTGGGCATGCATCGCAATACGCTGAGCCGCACCATGCAAGAGCTGAAGATTGACGTTCGACCCTTGCGGGCGGGAGCCAAGCGTCCGCCACGAAGCGCACGGCCAGCGATTCTCGACAGAAAGCAGATTCGCTAGCCCGCTGGGCTGAATCGCGAACAAACGCTGCAAGAAAAACGGGCGGCCCGCGTGGGCCACCCGATTTTTTTGTTCCTGGAAGCGGCTAAATACGCATCAATGAGCTGCCGGCTTTTTGTGGACGGGCGTAGCCTTCTTGGGCGCCGCCTTAACGATCATCGCCCCTTCGTTCATCGTCATCACGAACGGCTTCGGAGTGTATGACGCCGCCGTACCCTGGAATTGAAAATCCGTATCTTCCTTGGGCATATCTTTCTTCGGAATGGCCGCGGCCATCGTGAGATCGATGTCCGCTCTCTTGGCTTCGATGTCATCCTCGCTTCCCGCCAGCATGAGCCTGGTGGCTTTGCCGGTGGAATCGATGGTAATGATGTGAGCCACCATTTGAAGCGGCTTGCCTTTGAGGGTAGTCCACACCTTCTCCGCGTCCTCAGGAGTGCCTTCGGAGAGACAGAGTTGCCACTCCGCAAAGTTCATCTCAGTGTCGATCTTCTTCTGCTTGAGGATGTCGGCGCACTGCTGGGCCGGAGTGGGAGGGATATATTGCGTGACGGTCACACCCGCCGGAGTGTTGGCGGTTGCCGCCTTGGCGAGGAGATCGTTCCAGCCATCGGCGTTGCCGTGAAACTTCGTAAAGCGGTTTTCACCGAACTTTGCGATCTGAGCTTTGCCAGGGCCTTGCGCAAGATCGGCGGCGCGCGCGATGTAGAAGAGTCCAGCGGTTTCCTTTTCGGCGTTCGAACAGCCCGCGGGGGCGGGCGGGGCCTGGGTGCTATCGGTACCGGCTGGAGCCGACGGGGGGCAAATTGGCGGAGTCAAGTAGGATAATCCCAGGGGATACACATCGCGCAGACTGCTCGCATCCGGGGGATCAGCGAGCACCGCAGCGCTTAATTCCTGCTGCGCCTTGGCATAATCCTTGGCCTGGAATGCCGCCATGCCGGCAGCGCCATTGAAGATGCCGGCCGTCTCCGATTTCAGCTTGGCGAAATCGGCGTCGCTGGTGCCTTCGGGCTTGGCAGCGGTATGCTCACACTGCAAGCCCTTTTCGCCGAACTGGCCGGCCTCAGCCAGATTTTGTGCTGCATTTGGGCCGCCCTGTTCCGCGGCTGCGCGCTTGGTGAATGCAAGCAAGGCAAGGGCTCGCAAGTTGCAAGAGTTCGCCTGCAAGACCTTGAGGGCGGTTTCCTGCGCCTTGGGCGCGTTGCCGGCTTGTCCATAGGCGCTCATCAGGAGTTCGAGCGCATCTTCCTTCATCACGCTGTTCGGGTACTGTGTGAGAAAAGCCTCCAGGCCGCTAACCTTGGCAGCCGCATCCTGCTGCTGGATGGCTCCGACATAGGCGTTATATTCGGCTGGATCTTTGATCTCTTTTTTCTGAGCGGGCGGGGCGGGGGTAGCGCTTTGAGCCGGGGCAGCCGTTGCCGGAGCTTGTGTAGTTTGCGCGACGGCGGTAGCGGCTACCAGCAACATCGCAAGAACAATCTTCTTCATTCCTATGGCTCCTTATTTTTAGGAAGCTGGATTCACGTACGCCCGGCCATCGAGCAAACCGGGCTCGCCATGACCACTGCGTGCCATGGTGGAGTACCCCGTAAATCCTCGGCCGCATGCACGAATCAGGGAGCGGCTTAAGAATATTCCGGTGAGCGGATTATAAGGATGTAACCCCGCTTAGGCAAGCAAGTTGCGTTCCACACCCCCTGACAGCTTGGATGCTGGAAAACGCATGAGCGTTCGACGCCACTCAGCCGAGCGCTCGCGGTTCCCGGCCACTTCCTCGGAGCACCGCTCGAAGGCGCGAGGCCGATTTCTTCCGGTGGCGGCGAATCAAAAACCAGGCTTCCGCGGTATAAGACAGATTCAAGATATGCTGAAGAGACTAAGGATAAGCAATTGCCCGGGCTACCGTCGGATGACAATGCCGGCCAAAACGGAATGAAGAGATCCTCGAATCCTGAAATTCTCGATGGCAATGACATCCCCGAAGAAGTAGCCGGGCGGGTTTATCGCGAGATAGCCGGCATCCATCGTCTGCTCGGCGACACGCGGTGCATCGTGCAGGCACTGCGACATGATCCCCTGCCCGTTCAGCGAGTTCTCGATGTCGGCTGCGGTTACGGCGGGATTCTGGAAGAAGTGACGCAAGCCCTCGGAGTGGAGGGAATCGGCATCGACATTGCGAAACCGAGGCAAGGCCGCCCGGCAACCTGTCCACCGATCATGCAGGCGGATGCGGTCCGCGACCCGCTGCCGCAAGCCGACGTGGCATTTTCACTTCACACCGCGCATCACCTGTGTGATGCCGACTTAGTCCAGATGATCCGGAATGTCGGGCGCTCCTGCCGGCGCTTCGTTCTGCTCGATCTAGTACGCTCCCGGATGCCTCTGGCGCTCTTCAAGATTTTCATCGCGCCGTTCGTTTCGCGAATCGCAGCCGCCGACGGGCAGACATCGGTGCGCAGGGCATACAAGCCCGCCGAGTTGAACGGCTTGGTAGCGGAGGCGCTCGCGGGCAGCGGCGCCAGCTTTCGGCACTCCGTCGCGGCGCTCAACCTGCGGCAAGTCGTGGACATTTCGTATGGCGCGAAGGACCCTACTTCTTAGATCGAAGCCGGTAAGATGCTTCCCCGGCAGGATCCCAATCCTATTCGCCGAAAGCCGCTGCCCTCGCAAAATCCGCGAAGAGTGACTTCGTCTCCGTCTTCCAGAAATTTCCTCTGCTCCCCCGAAGGCAGCGTAATGGGGTTAGCGCCGCGCGAAGTCAGTTCCAGGAGGCATCCGCGCGCGCTTTTTTCCGCGTGGGCAATATCCGGTCCGGAGACGGTTCCGCTGGCAAGGAGATCGGCAGGGCGCAGGTTGCATCCGTTACTTGCGTGATGGGTGAGCATCTGGGCCATGGTCCAGTAGAGATCGCGAGAATTGCCGCGACTCAAGACCGCCGGAGGCATGATCATTTCGCGCATGCGGGCCGACTGCAAAGAAACTTCAAGGGTCAGATCGAGTCCTCCAAACTCCCGATCGCCCGCGTCCGAGAGATGAGGCAAGGGAGGGGGATCGCCCGCCGGGCGCTCGAAAGCCGCTGCACGGAACGGGGCCAGCGCCTCCATTGTGACCACCCAGGGCGAGAGCGAGGTAGCAAAACTCTTCGCCAAAAAAGGGCCCAGCGGCTGATACTCCCAGGCCTGCACGTCACGCGCCGACCAGTCGTTGAGCAGGCAGATTCCAAAGATGTGTTCTTCGGCCTCGCGAATGGGAATGCTTTCTCCGAGCCGGTTTCCACGACCCACAAAAAATCCGACTTCCACCTCATAATCCAGGGACTTGGTGGGACCGAACCTGGGGTCAGCATTGGCCTCGCGGGTTTGCCCGCAAGGCCGGCGAATGGAGGCGCCACTCAGAACCAGCGATGAGGCGCGCCCGTGATAACCGATGGGGATGTACTTGTAGTTCGGCAGCAGAGGATTGTCGGGACGGAATAGTTTGCCGACATTGGCCGCGTGAAAGATCGAGGCGTAGAAATCCGTGTAGTCGCCAACCACCGCAGGGAGGAGCATTTCAACCTCGGTGTGGGCGAGAAGATGCCGGGCAACGGCCTGCCGGAGGCTGGAAGGAGCGTCGTTCCGCAAGAACTCGAAAAGGCGCAAGCGCAAGGCACGCCGGGGCCCGGCACCCAAGGCCATCAGCGCGTTAAGAGAAATTGCGCCCGGCGCCTGGGAAACCATCGTGCAAGCTTCGGCCGCGGAGAGCACATCCGCGTGATTGCCGAGCAGATTTTCGTTTCGAAGGCCGGCGAGATCGAAGACGGAATCTCCGATGGCGACGCCAACCTTGGCGCCGGAGTCCGAATGGCGGCGAAAAACGCCGAAGGGCAAATTCTGTATCGGAAAATCCGAGTCTGGAGAGTTCGCCGATTCGACCCAACTGCGCGCGGAAGGATCGTGGGTTTCATCGAGAACGGGCTTCATAGAGGTGGTGAGATTTTATAGCAGGCCCAGGGCGCGCAAGTCATCGACCGGTTCGGTGAAAGAGCAGGAACCGAAAGAAATCGCGAGATCCCGGCGCGTTGTTGAAATATCAGCCAGGCCAAGCCGATGCTGGCGCCAGAGAACGCCGTACGAATCGAAATGAAAGGCCGCCGTCGATGCCTCGTTCAACAACTCAACCGCCATCCGAGCATCCATTCCAGCGCGCAGGAATGCCGCCGCCAGGAACACATTGAGAAAACCGTGCATGATCCCGGACGGGCTGCCGGCTTGATACGTGAACGGATGGCGCGACCGCACTGGATGATGCAATCCAGCGGTCGCCTTGAAAGCCACGTTGGACGCAGCACACAGACGCATAAATTCGACCACGCGTTCGGGCGAAGGAAATTTGTCTGCCGTCTCGCCACCCGTTCGAAGTTTGGCGCGACGCCCGCAATGCGCCACCGCGGCTATGCAATCAAGCATCTCGCGGGGCCCCGCATCAGCCGTCCAGGGGATTTCAAAATAAGTTTCGAGTTGCGCAGGGATGAGCTTGGAGTATTGTTCAACTTCTTTGGCGCTGGCAATTTTCACTTCAATCGACGCAATGCTGACTTGTTTCGAGGGAAGGCTCACCGCGAAACGACCTTCGCATTCGCGGATGGCGGCGAGATCTACGGCAAGGTCCGCACCCGGCAATGCCGACACGTGCCATCGCGACTCAATTTGGCCCTGGGGCAGCAGCCTAACCGCATCTTCAAACTCCGCAAGCCGGGCAACCGGGACAACGAATCGGCCCAGCATCCAACGGTATGGGGAACGCAGGTAGGCGCCATAGTTGGCGACTGCGTCGACCATCCCGAGCGAGGCGGGGGGGAACAGGCCGGCATAGTCGATCAGGCCGCGCAGCAGGGCGACCTGGGAGTCAGCCCCACCAGCGTTCGCGTTGGTCGAGGGTGAGGAATCGTGTGACGTAACATTCATCGGGAGGCCAGCCGGCTGGTCAGCGATCCGAGCCATCAAATTTCTTCTGCAACCCCTGCCAGCACTCAAAGTACTGGTGATCGAGTTCGGAGGTCTCGAGCGCAAACCGCGTCGGGCAGCAGGCAAAGCGCGTCTCAAACATGAACGCCAGCGTGTCTTTGATATAGACAGGCTTCAACTCCGCTTTGCTGGCCTTTTCGAACGTTTCCGCATCCGGGCCGTGCCCGGCCATGCAATTGTGCAGGCTCGCGCCACCCGGCACAAAGCCTTCCGCTTTCGCATCGTACTCACCGTAAATCAGTCCCATGAATTCATTCATGAAGTTGCGATGAAACCAGGGTGGACGAAAGGTGTGCTCGGCCACCATCCAGCGCGGAGGGAAGACGACAAAGTCGAGATTGGCGGTACCGGGAATTTCCGAAGGCGAAGTCAGCACGGTATAGATCGAAGGATCGGGATGATCGAAGCTGACGGTGTTTATGCAATTGAAGTTCGCGAGATCGTATTTGTAGGGCACGTAGTTGCCGTGCCAGGCGACGACGTTGAGCGGCGAGTGGTCGATGGCGGCCTGCCATAGCCTCCCCTGAAATTTCGTGGCGAGGCGAAAGTCGCCCTCGCGATCTTCAAAGGCGGCCACCGGAGCCAGAAAGTCGCGCGGGTTGGCGAGGCCGTTGGCGCCGATTGGTCCGAGATCGGGCAAGCGCAGGAGCGCGCCGTAGTTCTCGCAGATGTAGCCACGCGCGGTCTGGTCGAGGAGTTCCACGCGGAACCGGACTCCGCGCTGAATGACGGCAATCTCGCCCGGGGCAACTTCGAGGAACCCCATCTCGGTGCGCAGGAGCAAGCGCCCCTGCTGCGGAACGATCAGCATTTCGCCGTCGGCATTGTAGAAGAAACGGTCTGTCATGCTGGCGTTGGCGACGTAGATGTGAATGCCGACGCCCGCGTGCGTGTGGGTATCGCCGTTGCCGGCCATCGTCACGAGGCCATCGAGAAAATCGGTTCGCTCAGATGCCGGAGGACTAGGGATCGGCATCCAACGCAGCTGATTCGGCGGCGTGGGCACCTCGTCAAAGGGGGCGCTGCGCAGCCTTCCCTGGCCGATTGGCTCGAATGGCTTGTGCGCCACCGAAGGCCGGATGCGATAAAGCCAGGTTCGCCGGTTCGCAACGCGCGGCGCGGTAAAAGGAGTTCCGCTGAGCTGCTCGGTGTACAGCCCGTGAGCAACTCTTTGCGGAGCGTTCTGGCCCTGGGGCAGCGTGCCGGCAACCGCTTCGCTCGCGAACTCATTGCCAAAGCCGGATTGATAGTGGACATCAGACGCCTTTGGCGCGCCGGCGCCGCGGCCATTTGCGACTTTCGGTCTGGTCGTCTCTACGGTGGCCATGACTACAAATTTCCTCGCCGCGCCTGCTCCAGTTCGATCGATTCAAACAGAGCCTTGAAGTTGCCTTTGCCGAATCCGCGGCTGCCCTTGCGCTGAATAATTTCAAAGAAAACCGTCGGACGGTCCTCCACCGGCTTGGAGAAGATCTGCAACAGATAACCTTCTTCATCGCGGTCGACGAGGATCCCGAGCGACTTCAAGGATCCGGCCGGTTCTTCGACCGCGCCCACGCGCGCGGGCAAAGCTTCATAGTAGGCGTCCGGCACGCGCAGGAAATCTACGCCGTTGCGCTGCAGCTTGTTGACGGTGTAAAGGACATCTTTACACTGGAGCGCGATGTGCTGCGCTCCCGGACCGCCGTAGGCTTCGAGATACTCCTGGATCTGGCTTTTGTTGCGGGCGACCGCGGGCTCGTTGATGGGGAACTTCACAGAGTGCGAGTCATCGGACATCACGATGCTCATCAGCGCGCTGTATTCGGTGGAAATGTCCTTATCGTCAAAAGTAATGTAGCGATGGAACCCAAACACCCGCGTGTAATAGTCGGCCCAGTGCTGCATCTGACCAAGCTCAACGTTGCCGACGATGTGGTCGATGCGCAGGATGCCGCAGTCGTCGCCCTCGACAGGAGCCGCCGCGAAGCCCGGCAGAAACGGCCCCTTGTAGTCCCGGTAGGAAATCAGGGAGTGAATCGTGTCGCCGTACGTATGAACGGCCGCGCGCCGGACGCCGCCGCACTCATCGCCCAGATCATGCGGTTGCTCGGCCGGCTTGGCTCCGCGGCGGACAGCTTCCGCGAACGCCTCGTCGGCGTCGGCGACTTCGAGTGCGATATCCCAGACGCCGTCGCCATGCTTCCGGATGTGTTCGGCGGCCGGGTCATCGGGAGTCATCGGCGTGGTTAGAACAAAGTTGGCCTTGCCCTGATTCAGCGCGTAGGAAGTCCGCTTCCGGTTACCGGTTTCAAGCCCGCTGTATGCAACCTGCGAGAATCCAAATCCCTTGCGGTAGAAGAACGCGGCCTGCCGCGCGTTACCGACAAAGAATTCCACGTGGTGGATTCGTTTCAGCTTGAGCGGATTTTCCATCCTCACTCCCCGATCTCATCTTCGCACATTTTGATGTCGCTGGAGGCAGAGCCGTTGCGGCGGAAATCAGAGTGGATAATATCGGGGAACCGCAGTTGTGTACGTGGCGGCCCGGGTTCCGACGAAGGATGTCAGCTCATCGACGTTCCCGCCATTTTTTCGAGCACGCGAATCGGCGAGACTTCCGGAGCAACCAAGGCCTCGATTGGAACGATGAAGGTCTGCTCCATGGCAAATTGTCCGGAGAGGGCGGCATGGGGCACCCCGTCGGTATAAACGAGCCACGTCGCCATCGGGGGAAAAGAGACTTGCTCCTTGCCTTCTTTGGCCCGCTGAAATTCCGAGTTTTCTTTCAGCCAATCGTGAAAGTGCAGCATGAACTCGTCGTAGGCCGCGCGATCCGGAAGAGGAAATCCGGCGCGGCTCAAGGTGCGCTTCAGCCCCGACCACGGCCCTGGGGACCTGGCGTACGATGGCAGCCCCGCTGCGCGGGCAAAGCGGGCCGCCAACTCCGGAAAGCGCTCTGCCACGACCCATACCCGATCCTTTGCCGGATTCACATTGGTGAACACGCGTAAAATCCGGGCGCCCTGCGTGGGCCGGCTCGGAAACGCGTCCACATGCAGCAGGTCGTTTCTCTTATGCAACGAGAGATCGCGGCCTTCTTCTTCGAGGGGACGGAAACTGGCATAGTCCATTTGCAAGCGTCCGGCGTATGGGGCAAGAAACGCATCCACAAACCCGCGCACTTCGGAGGCATACTTGCGCATGATTTCGTGCACGCGGGTCTTGCTGCCATCGTCGGAAAAGCCGCGCAACAGGTCGCTCTCCGGACGATAGGAAATATTTTTATGCAAACGGGAATCGGCGGGCTTGAGGGAGAGCAGGAATTCGACATCGCTTTGCGGCAGATCGAACGGAGGCGCCGGGAAAAATAAGATGGCGCCCGCCTCGAGCTTGGCACAGTAGTCGCGCGAGCGCGCCGCCGGATCGGCGCCCGTCCAGCCTCGCACTCCGTATTCGTCGATGCTTAACCAGGACATGCTCAATCACCACTTACCGCAACTCAATTGAAACCACTTCCCCGCTTCGCTTTCCGGTTGACCGATAATTCACCGACACGGGGCGGTTCGTCCACTCGCAGGAAAACTGGTCTTCGCCGACCACGACGAGCGCCTTGAAGTCCGCGGTATGCATCGTGTATGTGGTCATGCCGCTGAGCACGGTGATGGCGGCCTCCGGCGACTTCGAGCAATCGCTGCTGACGATTTTGCCTTTCAAATTCAGCACCGGACCGGTGCTCCAGGTCTTGACCGGCGGAGGCTTGGGCGCAACCTCCGCGTCGTCGTCGTCCAAGGTGGCGGCCACCGCTTTCTGGTTGCCCGACGAGGCCGAGCCATCGGCTCCCGGGGTGCTCGCGGCGCCCGGCGGAGCTTCTGTCTCGCCGGCGCGCTTCGGGCGAATCCCATACTTTTGCAGGGTCGCCAAGTCCGCAAGCTGCTGCTTGGCCGCGGCAGCCGCCTGCTTGTCGGGTCCATCTTTCAAACGAATAAAGACCTCGGCCGCCGAATCCCATTTTTTTCCGGCGACATAAATCTGGCCGAGATTGAACTGAAACTCGATGTTGCGGGGCGAGAGAGCGATCGCCTGTTTCTGCGCTTCCAGAGCGGAGGCCCACCCTCCACCCTCGACGCGCGCCATGGCCAGCATGTTGTAAGCATCCGCCAGCTCCGGATACCAGTCGAGCACCCCGCGCAGGTCCTGCATCATGTTGGCGAGACCCTGCATTGCCTGACGCGTCGCCTGGGCCTGGCGGTATTTCAGAACCGAACGGTAATACCAAATCCAGGGATCGCGCTTATTCAATTCTTCCGCTTTGGCGAGCTCCTCGGCCGCGATATCAAATTTTTTCAGCTGCAGATCATCGCGGGCCAGAGCACGCTCCGCCGGCTCGTTCCCCTTCGGATCGGCGGCCAGCTGGCGCAATTCGTTCAGGGCCGCCATGCGGCGGTCCGGGATGCGCACCATCATATCTCCAAGCACAGCGCGCGCCTCGACATCCGGCACCTGAGTCACGGCCGCGGCCAGCTCATCGGCATCGAAGGGCACCGGATAGTGCACAGGCTGCTGAATCATCTCCGGACTGCCATTTGGCTTCTTGTTCTGGTCCAGCGCAATGCCCAGATTGCTCTTCGAGTCAAAATATTTTTTGACTTCCAGCTCCATCTGGTCGGGAGTCAAATCGAACGCCTGCACGATCGCTTTGTCGACGGGGACCTTTTTGTTCTGCACCAGATCGAAGTAAGTCCCGACTTCCGGCAACTTCTTGTTATTGAGCAGGTAGTGGACCACCAGCCAGGCCTGTGCGTAATACATGGTGTTGTGCGAGCCTTCGTTGCGGCCGGAGCTGTCGTGCTTCATGGTGAACAGATCGGTCATGGAAATCCACACGGGCGAGCTGCCCAGCTGGGTCAGCGACTGGGGCACATTCGGATCGCGCCGGACGGTATCGAAGATGTCTTCGTGCCACTCGGGAGCCAGCTCGGGGTCGCCGCCAATGTTCACTTCCTTGTCGACCTGCACGGCGCCAAAGTACTCCGCCATGCCTTCGTCAAACCATCCCTGGACCGGAGGATAGTTGTAATTCAAGAAATAATGAGCCAGGGGATGAGTGATGGCGCGCCAGGGCTCGAGCTCGAACAGATTCAGCACGATGTAAATGCGGTCATAACCTGGGACATAAAACGCCTTGTTGAAGGCGAGCTTGTCGGGAGCAATCTCTCCGTATTGATTGTCGCTTTTGAGGGCGATCACCGTGATGGGGACGGACATGTGGAGCTTGTCTTTATTGAGCAGCTGAGCAAATACGGCGCGCATCTGCTCCATGCGGAGGGCGACCTCGCGCGCGCGTTTTTCGCCGGCATCGGTCAGCACGGAAAAATGGGTGGTATGGATCTCAAGCCACTTTGGCTCGTCCCTGGCGAGGGCGGGATGCGACAAAAACGCGCTCAGCACGAGAGCCAAAATGACGACGCGGAGATGCAGACAGATCTTCACGAATAAAATCGCGCCACCGCCCAGAGACGGGGCGCTCCAGCAAAATGCTAGCACGCCAGGCAAGGCGTAACTCGCGTTGCAATCTACAAGTTGGATGCAGGCTTTTGATCTTGGCCCAGACCCGCGCCGCACGTTAAACTCACGCGGTGAGCCCGGCGACCTCTCGCTCAAACGCGTCTCGACCAAACTCTTCCCGCCTGAATTGGATCGACTGGATGCGCGGACTGGCGTGCGTGCTGATGTTTCAGACGCACTGCTACGACTCCTGGCTGGGCGGGGAGGCGCGGCATGGCGACTTCCTGCACTGGTCGCAGCGGTTAGGCACGCTGCCCGCGCCACTCTTCCTGTTTCTTGCCGGAATTTCGTTCGCCCTGGTTACCACGAAACTCATTCAGAAGAAGCAAAGTCCCGGCCAGATTACGAGAACCATGTCCCGGCGAGGAGCAGAAATACTGGGTTTTGGCCTTCTCTTCCGCCTGCAGGAATATCTCATCGCCTGGGGATGGGCGCCGTGGACCGACTTGTTCCGGGTTGACGTCCTGAACGTCATCGGCCTTTCGATGATTTTCATGGCCGTGCTTTGCGGAGTGGTCCTGAAGATGAACGCCCGGCGGCACTCCAATTCGACGCGCGCGGATGTACCGATGGATCCTCCCGTCGCGCTGCTCGCAAGCGCGTCTCTGGCAGTCACGACGCTGATTGCGCTGCTCACGCCTCCGCTCTACACGACATGGCGTCCAACGTGGCTTCCATGGCAACTCGAGTCC
>Ga0335080_10003883_pt1 | contig 15187 bp, 14 predicted proteins | sample Lox_Sample_34_FD_206720 | JGI IMG/M metagenome (GOLD analysis project Ga0335080, IMG submission 206720) | Soil microbial communities from Loxahatchee National Wildlife Refuge, Florida, United States - Lox_Sample_3.4 | ecosystem: Environmental > Terrestrial > Soil > Wetlands | place: USA... | reverse complement strand
GACGCCGCAGGCGCACAACGGCTGCCGGCCGCGTAAGCGGAGGCGTGTCTGAATGGCGCGCGACACCGGAGCTCAATGCAAGCAGTGCCGCCGGGAGGGGCAGAAGCTGTTCCTCAAGGGCGAGCGGTGCCTGACCGACAAGTGCGGTGTCGAGCGGCGGTCCTACCCGCCGGGTGAGCACGGCCGGGGGCGGATGCGCCAGAGCGAGTATCGCGTCCAGCTGCGCGAGAAGCAGAAGGCCAAGCGCTACTACGGCGTACTCGAGAAGCAGTTCCGGATCTATTACCAGAAGGCCTCCCAGCAACCGGGCATCACCGGCGAGAACCTTCTGCGGATGCTCGAGTGCCGCTTCGACAACGTGCTCGTGCGGTTGGGATTCGCGGCGAGTCGCCGGCAGGCGCGGCAGCTGATCCTGCACGGGCATTGGACGGTCAACGGCCGTCGGGTGAACGTCCCGAGCTACCAGCTGCGCGACGACGATGTGATCGCGATCCATCCGAAGTCAACGGCGACGCAGGTAATTCGCGACGCCACCGAGCTCACCGGCCAGGTGCCGGCATGGCTGCAGGCGGACCACGATTCGCTCACGGCCAAGGTGCTGCGCAAGCCCGAGCGTCGCGAGATCGCGGCGCCCGTGCAGGAGCAGCTCATCGTCGAGCTGTACTCGAAGTAATCACAAGCTTGAGCCGCGCGGCCTTTGGCCGGAGACGGCACTGACACCGCCCAGACGGCGGCAAGAACCCCACGACGTTAGGACCCTGATGCTCGACTTCCAAGTCCCCCGAATCTCTTCTGAGAGCGTTGACGACAACCGCGGGTCGTTCACGATCGAGCCGCTCGATCGGGGCTTCGGTTACACCTTCGGCAACTCTCTGCGGCGCGTGCTGCTGTCTTCCTTGGCGGGGGCGGCGGTGACGTCCGTGCGCATCGAAGGCGTGGCGCACGAGTTCTCGACGATCCGCGGCGTCAAGGAGGACGTGACCGACATCGTCCTGAACCTGAAGGGCGTGGTGTGCCGGATGCACTCGGACGCGACGGAAATTGAAGCTCCTCTGGTGGTCACCGGCCCGGGTGAGATCACCGCCAAGGACATCGACCTGCCTTCGGGTGTCGAGATCCTGAACCCCGACGCGCACATCGCGACCTTGGAGAAGAAGACCAAGCTCGAGGTGTATCTGACGATCGGGCGCGGTCGCGGCTATCGGCCGGCCGAGGAGAACAAGTCGCCGGACCAGCCGATCGGCGTGATCCCGATCGACTCGATCTTCTCGCCCGTGCGTCGCGTGGCCTACAACGTCGAGCAGGCGCGCGTCGGGCAGCGGACGGACTACGACAAGCTGACGCTGGACATCGAGACCGATGGGTCGATCGACCCGCACGCGGCGTTGCGCGAGGCGGCCGAGATCCTGATTTCGCAGCTGGCGATCTTCACGGACGCCGAGCGGGTGGTCGAGCTTCGCGAGGCCGGCGCGCCCGGCGTTCTGGAGCCTGGCGTCGGTGGCGCGGTTGGCGTGCCCTCGCGGCCGCCCAACGCGATGGACGACATCCTGATCGAGGAGCTCGAGCTGGGTGTGCGGTCCTACAACTGCCTCAAGCGGGCCGGTATCCAGACCGTCGGCGATCTGGTCTCGAAGAGCGAATCCGAGCTCGCCGCGATTCCGAACTTCGGCAAGAAGTCGATCGACGAGGTGATCGAGACTCTGCATGCCCGGGGTCTTGGGCTGCGGAACGAGTAGGTTCGCGGTAACGTCTCTCGCGGTTCGTTGTCATGCGCCACCAGAGGAATCGATATCAGCTGAGTCGTGACGCGGCGCACCGCAAGGCGCTGCTGATGAACCTGTCCAAGGAGGTCATCGCGCACGAGCGCATCCGGACGACCGAGGCCAAGGCCAAGGCGGTCAAGCCGGAGCTCGAGAAGCTGATCACCCTGGCCAAGCGCGGGGATTTGCATGCTAGGCGTCAGGCGCTCTCCGCGCTGGGGCAGGACAAGTTCATGGTTTACAAGCTGTTCGAGGAGATCGCGCCGCGGTATACCGAGCGGGCGGGTGGGTACTCGCGGATTCTCAAGCTGGGGCCGCGGCGGTCCGATTCGACCGAGATGGTGCTGCTGGAGCTGGTCTAGTCGGTCTCGAGACTCGTTCTCGAGTACGACGGGGGTCGGTTCGCCGGGTGGGCTCGTCAGCCTGGCGTTCGCACGGTCCAGGATGAGGTCGAGCGGGCTCTGTGCGTGGTGTTGCGGCTGTCCGCGGTGTCGTTGACGGTCGCTGGGCGGACCGATGCGGGCGTGCACGCTTGGGGGCAGGTTGCTTCGTATGACGGGCCGCCTGTGGCGGTTCGGTCTTTGAACGCGGTGCTGCCTTCGGATGTGGCGGCGCTGGGGTGTTTTCCGGCTGGGGAGGGGTTCGATGCGCGCCGCGACGCCACGTCGCGCGCGTATTGCTATCGGGTGCTGGCGCGGGGTGAGCGGTCGGTCTTTGAGGACGGCCGAGCGCTGTGGGTTTCCCGGCCGCTGGACGTTGACGCACTGTCGGCCTGCGCCGCGGCTCTGGTCGGCACTCACGACTTCACCGCGTTCACGCCGACCGACACCTACCACGAGCGCTTCTCTCGCGACGTGTTCGCCGCATACTGGCGCCGGGTTGGGGACGTGCTCGAGTTCTGGATCGAGGCCGACGCGTTCATGCGCCAGATGAACCGTGTGCTGGTGGGGACGATGCTCGAGGTCGGGTCCGGCGGCGGGCGGCGATCCGTGGCGTCGTTTGTGGAGCTGCTGAGCGGGCGGCCGCGGTCGGAGGCGGGCCGGACCGCGCCGGCGCACGGGCTGTACCTCGCCGGCGTGGGCTACGGGGGCGAGCGAGTGCTGCGCGTCACATCTTTGAACCAAACGTAGGCCTACGGGGGCGATTCACGGCGTGCCGCAGGCTCTGGGGGTTGATGGCCGCCGATGCGAAACGTGTCTCAGCCCGTCCCGCGCCACCGCCGGGTACAAATAAGCGTGCCCCACACGCTTATGTGTACTCGCCGGTGTCGTCGCGGGCGCTGAGGCACTTTTTGCATACGCACGGGGAGGGCGACGTCGCCGTCGCATGGGTGGCGGGTCAGCAACTCGGCCTCATCACGACGCGCCAGCTCGAGGACGCCGGCATCGGCCGGGGCGCAATCGCCGCACGATGCGGTCGGCGACTGCTCCACCCGGTTCATCGAGGCGTCTACCTCGTGGGTCACGCGTCGCCCGTTCCCGGCGCCCTCGCGCTGGCGGCGGTGCTCGCCTGCGGCGCCCGGACGTATGTGAGCCACTCGTCGGCTGTCCACCTCTGGGGCATCACCGACTCGGAACGCGCAGCGGTCGAGGTGACCGTCGTCGGCCGCAACTGCCGGAGCCGCGCCGGAATCATCGTCCACAAGGCGCACGAGCTTCACCACCGCGATCGGACGACCAGATGCGGCACGCCGATAACAGCGCCGGCGCGTAGCCTCATCGACTTCGCGTCGACCGCCGGCGCCGAGGAATCCGAACGCGCGATCGCCGAGGCGTTTTCCCTCAAGCTACTCACCGAGCCCCAGCTGACCGCTGCAATGCAGCGGACGCCGAACCGCGCCGGCGTGGCAAGGGTCCGCGCGATCCTCGGCCAGCCGGGCGGTCCCAGCCGGACTCGGTCCGGCGGCGAGAGGGCGATGCTCAGGCTGCTTCGCGCCGCCCACCTCCCGCCACCGCGCACGAACCACGTCGTGGCGGGCTACTCCGCGGACTTCTGCTGGCCGGACGAGCGGCTGATCGTGGAGATCGATGGCCACGAGTTCCACTCGAGCCGGACCGCGATCGAGCGGGATCACAGGCGTGACCTCGTGCATCGCGAGGCGGGTTACGAGGTCCTGCGCTTCACTGCGCAGCAGCTCAAGGACGAGCCCGTGTACGTCGCCACCGTGATCGCCCGGGCGCTGGACCGGCGCAGCCGGACCCGCGGATAGCATCAAGAAGACCCCACCGTAATGCGCGTACTACTCACCAACGACGACGGAATCGAGGCGGACGGCATCCAAGCCCTGCGAAGGGCTCTGCAACGCCTCGACGGGATCGAGCTTGCTGTGATCGCTCCGGACGGGAACCGCTCCGCGATGGCCAGGTCGATCACCACCCGGCGCCCCATATGGGTGCACGAGGTCGAGTTCGGCGACGGCACGGTGGGATACGCCACCGACGGGACGCCGGTCGACTGCGTCCGCCTCGCCAACCTGGGCCTGGTCAAGGGCTTCCAGGCCGAGCTTGTGGTCTCCGGCATCAACCACGGCTCGAACCTGGGTGACGACATCACCTACTCGGGCACGGTGGCGGCCGCACTCGAGGCGATCGTGCTGGGCCTGCCGGGGATCGCGGTCTCGCAGCAGTCGAGCCTGCGCGAGCTCGACTTCAGGGTGGGGAGCGCGTTCGAGTTCGACGTCGCGGCGGCGTTCACGGCCCGCCTGGTTGCCGAGCTCGGGACGACGCCGCTGCCGGTCGGCACGCTGCTCAACATCAACGTCCCCTCCCCGCCGCCATGCGGGGTCGAGGTGGCGCGGCTGGGCAAGCGCGTATACCGCGACGAGCTGTCGCTGGTCGAGGAGGACGGTGACGGCCGGCGGCAGTACCGCATCTACGGCGACGCGAGCTTCGAGCACGACGAGACGGGCACCGATCTGGCCGCGGTGGCGAAGGGCAAGATCGCCGTGACGCCGGTGCACTTCGACCTGACCGACCGCGACGGCATGTCGGTGCTCGAGCGCTACGACCTCGACCGGCTGGTCGAGCCGGCCGCCAGCGAGGTGACCGACCTCTCATGAGCGCCGTCACCAACGAGCGCGCCGCCGAACTGCGGCGCGCGCTCGAGTACCACAGCCACCGCTACTACGTGCTCGACGACCCGGAGATCGGCGACGACGAGTACGACGCGCTGTACAACGAACTGAAGGCACTCGAGGAGGAGCATCCCGAGCTCATCACCCCCGACTCGCCGACGCAGCGGGTTGCGCCCGAGCCGGTCAGCGAGCTCGAGAAGGTCGCTCATCCCCAGCCGATGCTCTCGCTGGCCAACGCCCACTCGGCCGACGACCTCAAGGCGTGGATCCAGCGCATGCGCAACCACCTGGCCCGGGAGGGGATCGACGATCCGCAGTTCGAGTTCGTGGCCGAGCCGAAGATCGACGGGCTCGCGATCTCGCTCATCTACCGGGACGGCCTGTTCGAGCGGGGCGCGACCCGCGGGAACGGGGAGATCGGGGAGGACGTCACCCATAACCTGCGCACGATCCCGGCCATCCCGCTCCGGCTCGAGGATCCCGACCCACCACAACTGCTCGAGGTCCGCGGTGAGGTGTACATGTCCCTGCCCGACTTCGCGGCGCTCAACGAACGACGCGCGCAAGCGGGTCTCTCCACGTTCATGAACCCCCGCAACTCGGCGGCGGGGACGATCCGCCAGCTCGACCCGAAGCTCGCCGCCGACCGCCCCCTGTCGCTGTGGACCTACGGCGTCGGCGCCACCGAGGGGATCACCTTCGACGCGCACTGGGACGCTCTGCAGTGGCTGCGGGAGCATCGCTTCCCGGTTCACCCCGACGTCAGGAAGCTCCAGACCGAGGACGAGGTCGTGAGACAGTGCCGCTCCTGGGAGGAGCGCCGCGGCTCGCTCGACTTCGAGATCGACGGGGTGGTGGTCAAGGTCAACCAGGTCGAGCTGCAGCGCCGGCTCGGGTCGGTCGGGCGCGAGCCGCGTTGGGCGATCGCCTGGAAGTTCCCGCCCACCACGGCGGTCACGACGCTCAACCAGATCATCTGGGCGCCGGGCAAGTTCGGCGACCTGCACCCGGCGGCGATGCTCGAGCCGGTGCGGGTGGGCGGCGTTACCGTCAAGATGGCCACGCTGCACAACGAGGAGGACCTCGCGCGCAAGGACATCCGCGAGGGCGAAGAGGTCATCGTCTTGCGCGCCGGCGACGTGATCCCGCAGGTCCTCAGCCCGGCTCCGCACGTGGCCGAGAAGAAAGACCGGCCGCCGGCCCCGAAGCCCCCGGCGGAGTGCCCGATCTGCCACACGCCGACGGTCAAGCCGCAGGACTCGGTGTTCACCCGCTGCCCCAACCGCGACTGCCCGGGCCGGCGCTGGCAGCTGCTCAAGCACTATGCGGGCGCGATGGACATCGACGGTCTGGGCGAGAAGCAGGTCGACCTGTTCATGAAGCTCGGCTGGGTGCGGACGCCCGCCGACTTCTACCGGCTCACGCCCGAGCAGATCGCCGAGCAGTCCGGGTTCGGCCAGGTGTCGGCGGACAAGCTCGTGAAGGCGATCGAGGAGTCCAAGGGCCAGCCGTTCGGCCGGGTGCTGTATGGCCTCGGGATCGAGGAGGTCGGGTTCGTGATCGGGCGCAACCTGGCTCAGCACTTCCGCACGATCGACGCGCTGCTGGCGGCGAGCGTCGAGGAGATCGAGCAGGCCCAGGGCGTCGGTCCCAAGATGGCGGCGAAGATCCACGACCAGCTTCACGACGAGCAGATGGTCGAGCTGATCGAGGACCTCAGAACGCAGGGCCTCACGCTCGAGGAGGAAGGCCCACCGCCGGGTGAGGGACCCCTCGCCGGCAAGACGTTCGTGCTCACCGGGACGCTTCCCGAGCTGACCCGCGAGCAGGCCGGCGAGATGATCGTGGCGGCCGGCGGGCGGGTCACCGGCTCGGTGTCGCGCAAGACCGACTACGTCGTGGCGGGAGAGAGCGCCGGCTCGAAGCTGGCGCAGGCCGAGAAGCTGGGCGTCCCGATCCTCGACGAACCCGGGCTGCGCGAGCTGTTGCCCTGAGACAGCCGGCGGCCGCGTCAGCCGTTGTACTTGCTCAGCGCCACGGCCATGTTCGCCTCGACCCGGTGCACGAAATCGGGGTTGCCGATGCCGTTGGCCATGAACGCGAACGCCAGTGTGTGACCGTCCTGCGCCCGGCAGTAGCCGGCCAGGTTCGCGACGTCGTGCAGCGTCCCGGTCTTGCCGCGACAGTTGCCCTGGGCACTAGTGCCGTTCATCTCGTGCCGGAGGGTGCCGGTCTCTCCACCGATGGCCAGCGAGTTGACGAATACCGGGTTGGTTGCCATCGCCTGGAGCAGGGTGACCAGCTGCTGCGGGGAGGTCGAGTCGTAGCGCGAGAGGCCGGAGCCATCGTTCAGCCGGGGCGCGATCCCGAACTGGCTGAGCAGCTCGGCTCGGACGACGGCGGCGCCGGCGGCGGTTGTGCCGGCTCCGCCGAGCCGAGCCCCGACGTCCTTCAGCAGCGTCTCGGCCAGGTAGTTGTCAGAGGGCGCGTTGGTGAGCGCGATCAAGGTCGCGAGCGGAGGCGACTGGACCGAGGCGAGCAGCGTGGCGTTGCCGGGCGTCCGGCCCGTCGAGATCGGGAAGCGCGGACCGAGGCGCGCGCCCGCGGCGCGCAGCCCGCTCGCGAAGGACTGGGCGGCGAACAGCGCCGGCCGCGACTGGAAGGCGGTGCCGTGCAGGTTGGTGAACCCGCGGTCGTAGGCCAGGGCGCTCAGCTCGCCCTCGACGTCGGAGGAGCGACCGTAGCCCGTCGCCGGGGTGCCGCGCGCGGAGTCGAAGTAGGACTCGTCGCCGACGATCCGGCCGTTCACGCCGGTGAGGCCGGTGGCCTTGAGCAGCACGCCGATCAGGCTGTGCATGGTCGTGCCCGTCCCGTACCACGCGTGGTCGAAGCCGACCGCGCCGAACGTGGGGTCGCCGCCGCCGCGCAAGTACAGGGTCCCGTTCCACACGCCGGAGAGATCGGGCGTGCCGACGCCGAGCACCGAGGTTGTGAAGGTCTGGGTCGGGCCGAGCCGCAGGAGCGCGGTCGAGGTCGTGTAGAGCTTCTCGAGGGAGGCCGGCAGTCGGCCGGTGCTCGGCGCCACCGCGAACAGCGTCTGGCCGGTGTTGAGATCGACCACGTACGCCCCCCCGCTGCCCATGCTGCCCATCGACTGGGTGAGCGCCCGCTGGGTGAGGCTCTGGGCTGCGGGCTGTGCCTGCGCTGCGGCCGCCGTGCCGGCGAGCAGGGAGACGGTGGCCCCGATGGCGGCCAAGAACACCCGCATCGGCGCATATAACCATCTGGGCCGGTCAAAGTAGCGGTGAACCCCGGGTCGGGGGTCGCGGCGGTCCGGGCTCCGTAGAATTGAGAGCAGGATGGGCAAGGTCGTCACGCTCGACACCGCCGGCGGGGAACGGCCTTCCGCAGCTTCACGCACCCCCAAGACCCGCCGCCGTGCCGTTCGCTCCAAGACCGCTCTGGTCCTGGGCGGCGGCGGCTTCACCGGAGGCGTGTACGAGATCGGGGCGCTGCGGGCGCTCGATCTGCTGTCGGTCAACCGGACGGTCAACGAGTTCGACGTTTACGTCGGCACCAGCGCCGGTTCGTTCGTCGCCGCGGCGGTGGCCAACGGCGTCACGCCCGAGGAGATGATGCGGGTCATGGTCCGGCAGGTGCCGACTTCATTCCCGGATGCGCGGATCAGCTCCCTGCTCCGCCCGAACTACCGCGAGTTCGTTAGCAAGGGCGTGCGCGTGCCGCTCCGGGTGGCGCAGCTGATCCGCACGCTGATCCGGGACCTGGGGCAGATCTCGGCGGTGGACATCGCGGTCGGTCTGGCCGAGGTGCTGCCGTCCGGCCTGTACTCGGAGGCGGGGATCGAGCGCTACGTGCGGACGATCCTGTCCGACCCCGACCGGACCGACGACTTCCGCCTGCTGCAGAACGAGCTGTACCTCGCCGCCACCGATCTGGACACGTGCGAGCGGATCGTGTTCGGCGCCGAGGATTGGGACGACGTGCCGATCTCCACCGCGGTGGCCGCGTCGAGCGCGCTGCCGATGATCTACCGGCCGGTCCGGATCAAGGACCGGGAGCTCGTCGACGGCGGGATCGTCTCCACCACCAACCTCGACATCGCAGTCGAGGCCGGCGCCAAGTTCATCGTGGTGGTCAATCCGCTAGTGCCCTACGTGAACGACTTCAAGAAGCGCATCCCGACGATCACCGGATCGCGGGCCCGCCGGGTGTCGGACATGGGCTTCCCCCAGATCGGCTATCAGGCGTTCAAGCTGCTCGCCTACCAGCGGCTCCACGACCTGGCCCGGCGGTGGGAGGAGCGCTATCCCGGCGTCGACGTGATCCTGGTCGAGCCTGAGCCCAACGACGAGCTGATGTTCCAGACGAGCATCATGAACTACACCTCGCGGGTGGATATCGCGCGCCACGGATTCCAGTCGGTGACGCTGAAGCTGGCCAATGACTACCCGCGGTTCAAGCGGATCTGCGCCCGCCACGGGATTGAGATCTCGGCGACGCGGGTGCGCAAGGTGGTCAAGCACTTCGAGGCCGAGCGCGAGAAGACGCGGGCGTGGCGCAAGATCCTCGAGCAGACCACGTCGACGCTGCTGCGCCAGTCAGCTCAGGACTGATCCAGTCTCGCCGGCGAGCGAGACCCCGAGGTACGGCTATGGGTGGTGAATCCCGCTACGCGGGCTGGGGCTGCTGGGCCTGCGACGGTGCGGAGCCCGTGATTTCGCGCAGGCTGGAGAGGAAGAGAGTCTTGTCGATCCGGCCGTTGAAGATCGGAATCCCCCACTCACAGCATTTCACGATCACGTCGCGGCGCTCCAGGCCGGACTCTCGCGCAAGCTCGGTGGGGGTGAGGTGAATTGCCATCGGTGCTGACCTCCTATGAACCGCCTGCCGGTTTGGCCGCGAAGTATGCCGTCTGCGTCGGACGCTCTCAACACGTCTTTCGGCCAGATCTTTCCCTAAACCTTAGCGACCCTCGCAAAAGCTCTGGACATATGGCTGATTCCCGGTAGAGTCCTCCGCTGCTAGGGGCAACCCGGCGCAAAGGGGGAATTTGGTTATGGCACGGCTGCTTCCAGAGGCGCTTCCGGTCCCGTGGTCCACGGACTACGAACTGGTGGGCGGGGTCCGGCGCGGGGATGACAATGCGTTCGAGGAGCTGTTCTCGCGTTATCGCGGGCGGATCCGCTCCTACGTGAGCGTGATCCTGTCCGACCCCGACCGCGCGGAGGACATCACCCAGGAGGTGTTCATCTCCGCCCTGCGCCGGCTGCGGGACACCGACCGCCCGGTCGCGTTCAAGCCGTGGATCTACCAGATCGCCAAAAACGCCTGCATAGACGAGCTGCGGCGCACGCGGCGGAGCCTCGAGGTGCCCCTCGAGTTGCACCGCGACCAGCCCGGTGGTGAGATTGATCTGCTCTCGCGCGATCCGGAGCCCGACCTCGCGGTCGAGAGCAAGCAGCAACTCGAGGACCTGCGCGGCGCGCTGCGCGGCGTCTCGGACCTCCACCTCCGGGTCCTCGTCCTGCGCGAGTTGGAGGGTCTCTCCTACAGCGAGATCGGGGAGCAGCTCGGGATGTCGCGGCCGGTCGTCGAGAGCACGCTGTTCCGCGCCCGCCGCCGGCTCGCCGAGGAATACGAGGAGCTGATCAGCGGGCGCCGCTGCGAGCGGACACAGGCGCTGATCGACGGGCGGGGGCAGACGCTGCGCCGACTGGGAATCCGGGAACGCCGCCGGCTGGCGCGCCATCTGGCGCACTGCCAGCCCTGCCGGCGCCACGCGATGCTGGCGCGCAGCGCCGGCACGCTGCCGACGGCCGTCGGCGCATCGCTCGCCGCCGCCTGACCCTCCGTCGGGACCGCGCGGTCGCGATACCCCCGCCCGCGACTCGGAACCCGCCGTGCCTGTGGAATACTGGGCCCATTCGGGGCGTGGCGCAGCCTGGTAGCGCGCACCGTTCGGGTCGGTGAGGTCCCCGGTTCAAATCCGGGCGCCCCGATATGAGAAACCCCCACGGGGAGCGCCTTGAGCCGCTCGCGTTTCTCCTCGCGGCGCCGGCGTCAGGACGGTCGGGCCTGTGTGGGCTGGGGCGAAAGCGTGACAGTCATCGTGATGCGACTCGAGCCGCGCCGCACTGTCAACTTCACCACCTCACCGGGATGGGAGGCGGCAAGGGCATCGATCAGATCGCCCTCGCGGGTTATCGCCCTACCGTTGTACGCCACGATCACGTCGCCGGCCTTCAGACCCGCCGCGGCGGCTGACACGCCCGACTGAACCGATCCGATGAGCGCGCCAGCGGTGCCGTTCGAGGCCTCGCTCGTGCTCACCCCGAGGTAAGCGTGGCTCACGCTGCGCCCGTGCTCCAGCGCATTCAGCTCAGCCTTTATGAGATCGACCGGCACGGCGAACCCCACACCGGTGCTGGTCTCCGACCCCGACGGCCCGCCGAACTGATTGGTGCCGGTGGCGATCTGATCGGCGATGCCGATCACGTGCCCGCTTGTGTTCACGACCGGTCCGCCTGAGTTCCCCGGGTTCATCGCCGCGTCGGTCTGGATCGAGTGCGCGATCTGGAACCCGTTCGGCGCTTCGATCGTACGATCGAGCGCAGACACCACGCCGGTGCTGAGGCTGCGGTCAAACCCAAACGGATCGCCGACCACACCGATCGGGTCGCCAACCTGAAGCGCCGCGGAGCTGCCAAGCGGCAGCGGGTGCAGCGTCAGCCCGGCCGGGTTGACGTGCACGACCGCGAAATCGGAGCCGTCATCCTGCTCGACAACTGCAGCGCTCCGAGTCGCTCCGTCATGGAAGGCGACGCTGATCGACGTCGCGCCGTCGACGACGTGAGCCGCCGTCCCGACGTCCCCCCGATCGTTCAGCACGAGCCCAGACCCGAGCGCCGTCTGCCGCTCCGACCGGGTCCCGAACGGCGTATTGACGGTGGTCGTGGCCTGCACCGTGACGTCGACCGTGCCGCCGTTGACCTCCCGGTACACCCTCACCCAGGTGCCGGCGGGCGAAGACGAAGCGTTGGTCACCGGCGCCGGCTGCGTAACCGTCGTGGCCTGAGTGCCCGTGTGTACCGCGCCGGCGAGGAGTCCCAGCGCCAACGCGATTGCCCCGCCGAGCACGGCGACGGTTACCGCCCCCAGCACCAGCCGGCTGCGCGGCCCCGGCGGCGAGATGTGCAGACGGCGACGCCTGAGCGACGAACTGGACATGGCACCACGCTATGCGCCGAGCGATCCGCCCGCATCGGTGCTTGCGGGTTCGGTCGTGTGGCGGACTACGCATCGACTGACGCTTGACCAACACTCCCATGAGCTGCGTCGAGCGGCTAGCGCTCACGCATCAGCATCGGTCGCCTACCCCGGGTGCCGGGAGCTCGGGCGTGATGCCGCGTAGCCGTCGGGCCCGCAGTTCGCCGATTGGCCAATCGTGAGATTCAGATGATGGCGGAACGCGGGTGGCGTGCGTGAAGCCGAACTGCCCGGACGTCGTGTCCGAGGTCACGAAGCTCGACGTGGGTGAGGCTGCGCCGACGGCTGCCGGTCATGGCGCTCACGGTCGCCGGCGTGGATGCAAGCGTGTAGATCGCCGCGGCGACTTCGGTCAGCGTGTTGTACACGCGAGCGGGACGCCCGCGCGGCTTCACGATGTAATAGCTTGGGGGGACGAGGGTTGTGCTCACGTTTCGGCGCCGGCGTTGTTCTGGACGCGCACGGCGATCGCGCCGCATGACGCGGACTCTCGCCCCAGCTGGCGGGTTCCCGTGCGCTGAGTCCGCAAGGTCATCGGTACGCACTCCGATGGAGGCGGTGAACGTGAGGACTCGAGGGGAGACGGGGCGCGAGCGCCGCCGGTACGCCCTCGACGCCGGCCGCGTCGCGGTAAACCCGCTCGTAGCCGCTCGCGGTGACCGCGATGTCGTAGCGTTCGGCGACGCTCGCGCGGCAGCGCGCGGGGTCGATCGCCCCCATCGCCCCCACTTGATCGATCGCGCGTGCCATCTGGGCCTCGTCTGAGACGAGCATTCCGTTCTCTCCGTCGATCACGATCTCGGCCGCGGCGCCCTCGGAAAAGGCGATTACCGGCGTGCCGCACGCGAGCGCCTCGATCATCACCATTCCGAACGGCTCACGCCAGCGCACCGGCATGAGCAGCGCCTGCGCGTTCGCGTACAACTGCTGCTTCGCGGTCCCGGTGACCTCGCCGACGTATCGGACTCGGTGGCCATCGATGTGCGGCTCGATCTGCTCGTGGAAGTACGCCTCCTGCCCGGCCTGTACCGGCCCCGCGAGTACCAGGCGTGTGTCCGCCAGCCGCGCCGCTTCGATCGCGCGGTGGGCGCCCTTGACCGGCGCCATCCGCCCGATCCACAGCACGTAGTCCTGCTTCCGGGCGGTCAGCGGCCAGCGCTCGGCCGCGATCGGGTTGGGGACCACGGCGCTGATCCGCACTCCGGCCGGGGCGCTCGTTGCCTGCGAGCGGCTGATCGCCACCAGCGTCGCCTTGTGGCCATGCCGCCGGTAGAAGCGCGTCGTGTCCCGTTCAAACGCACCGTGGATCGTGTGCACGACCGGCACACCGACCCGGTCGGCCATGGCCAGCGCGGTGAACCCGGAGTGATCGTGCAGGAGATCGAATGGGTGGCCCTGTGCGGCGGCTCGTTCGACCTGATCCCATGCGCCGGCGACATGGTCTGACTCATGCAGCGCCGAGCCGATCGTGTCGGGGTGAGGTTCCTCGAGCACCGCCTGCACCCGTGCGGTCGAGCTTGAGCCAGGGGCGGCGAACAGCGTCACGTCGTGACCTCGGGCGACGAGGCCCTGGCAGAGCAGTTCGATGACCGCCTCGATCCCTCCGTAGCCACCGGGTGGCACGGAGATCCATGGAGGCGCCAGCACCGCGATCCGCAAACGCCGCGCGCTCGCGGCGTGCGACGGGAGCAAGCACAGAGGTCGCCTGCCATGCGGCTCATCGCAGCTCAGCCGGCTGCTCATCACGGCCAACTCCGGTCGGCGGTCCCAGTGCCGGGACGATCCGTGCGTACGGCCAGGGGCCGGTGGTACTTGCGTTCACCGGCGGGCGGCGAGGAGATCAGTCTCACCGGAACGCGTGCATGCGCCAGGCACCGCGGGCAGTGCTCGATCGCCAGCCAGTGGACTTTCGGCCTGAAGCCAAACCCGCACCGCGGACAGCTCAACATGAGAGAGTGGAAGCGGGACGCCGATTCGCTGGGGTTCATCACCATCACCCCGCAGACCGAACTGCCGCGGCTTGGAGGGACGATCCGATGTTGTCGTGCCGGCGCGACCACCGGCTTCTCCACGCACAGGTGTGGTGCGGTGTCAACACAACGACGACCACAGGCGGCACGGAGTTACCGGTCCGATGGTGAGCTCGGGTTGAATCAATCATGTGGCCCTCCGAAGAGGCTGTGCCTTGACACGCCGAAGCCCGGGCGTGAACACCCGGCCACGCACTCGTCTAGCTACTCTGCGGAGGCGCCACCCAGTCGAGCGCGCCAACCTCGGAACGGACAGTAACCGCGCTCAGGGGACCTCTCCATCCGTAGTTCGCCCACCTGTCAGCGCGGCGATCCACGTTTGGGTGATCGCTTCGTTTCGGGCGCCTTGGGCGTCACACGTCTCGCGCGACCCGCGACCCGCCGCCGCCAGCGGGTCGGACCGAGCACGCGAGTCTGGCGCCTGCGTGCCGACTGGCGCCTGGCCAGCAGGCCGGCGCCGAGGCCGAGCGCGCCGAGACCGGCGGCGATCAGACCGGGCGGGGCGCGCAGGCGGGCGTACTCATCTCGTACCGCCGGCCACACCAGCTGATCGATCAGCTCTGAGACCTCCTTCGCGCCGCCGGCAGGCGCCGGGATGGCGGGCCGAAAGGCGATCTGCACGCGCTTGAGCTTCGGGAGCGCGCCGCGCCAGAGGTGCGAGGTGCCGGTGATCGCTGTGGGAACGATTGGTGCGCCGGTCTCGAGCGCGAGCCTTCCGGCGCCGTGGTGCGGCGATCCGAGTGCGTCGGGTGCCTCTATGCGAGTGCCCTCGGGAAACACGACTACCAGCCCGCCGGCGGACAAGATCGCGCGCGCCGTCTCGATGGCCTGGGCATCGGCCTCGCCGCGACGCACCGGGAACGCCCCGAGCCGCAGAAAAAGCCAGCCCATCGGACCCTTGAACAACTCGGCCTTGGCCATGAAGCGCACGCGGCGGCGTGTGGCAATCCCGATGAAGAAAGGGTCCAGGACGTTCTTGTGATTGGGCGCGACGATGACGGCCCCCTCGGCGGGGACGTTCTCGCTGCCCGACACCT
>Ga0335080_10003882_pt1 | contig 15188 bp, 6 predicted proteins | sample Lox_Sample_34_FD_206720 | JGI IMG/M metagenome (GOLD analysis project Ga0335080, IMG submission 206720) | Soil microbial communities from Loxahatchee National Wildlife Refuge, Florida, United States - Lox_Sample_3.4 | ecosystem: Environmental > Terrestrial > Soil > Wetlands | place: USA: Florida... | reverse complement strand
TCGCCGATGTCGCAACCGCGATTGCCAGCGGCGATCTTTCCAAGAAGATCACTGTCGATGTGCGCGGCGAAATCCTCCAGCTGAAAGAGACCCTCAACACCATGGTGGACCAGCTCAACCGGTTCGCCGGAGAAGTGACCCGTGTGGCCCGCGAGGTGGGAACCGAAGGGCGCCTCGGCGGCCAAGCCAACGTGCCCGGCGTCGCCGGCACCTGGAAAGATCTAACGGACTCGGTCAACTCCATGGCTGGAAACCTCACCAGCCAGGTCCGCAACATCGCCGAAGTTACCACGGCCGTGGCCCGCGGCGACTTGTCGCGCAAGATCACGGTGGACGTAAAAGGAGAAATTCTCGAACTCAAGAACACCATCAACACGATGGTGGACCAGTTGAACGCTTTCGCCGGAGAAGTGACCCGCGTGGCCCGCGAAGTCGGTACGGAAGGCAAGCTCGGGGGCCAGGCACAAGTCCCTGGAGTAGCCGGCACCTGGAAAGATCTCACCGACAACGTGAACTTCATGGCCAGCAACCTCACCGGCCAGGTTCGTAACATCGCCGAGGTCGCGACCGCCGTGGCGCGCGGCGACCTGTCGCGCAAAATCACGGTCGACGTGAAGGGCGAAATTCTCGAACTCAAAGACACCATCAACACCATGGTGGACCAGTTGCGCTCGTTCGCGTCGGAAGTGACCCGTGTCGCCCGCGAAGTCGGTACCGACGGCAAACTTGGCGGCCAGGCGCTCGTGCCCGGCGTAGCCGGCACGTGGAAAGACCTGACTGACTCGGTCAACTCCATGGCCAGCAATCTCACTGGCCAGGTCCGCAACATCGCCGAAGTCGCCACGGCTATTGCTAGCGGAGACCTCTCCAAGAAAATCACGGTCAACGTCAGCGGCGAAATCCTGCTGCTGAAAGAGACCATCAACACCATGGTGGACCAGCTCAACGCGTTCGCTGGAGAAGTGACGCGTGTGGCCCGCGAAGTAGGGACCGAAGGTCGCCTCGGCGGTCAGGCCAACGTGCCTGGCGTCGCCGGTACCTGGAAGGATCTCACGGACTCCGTCAACTCCATGGCCGGAAACCTCACCGGCCAGGTTCGTAATATCGCTGAAGTGACGACCGCCGTCGCCCGCGGCGACTTGTCGCGCAAGATCACGGTGGACGTAAAGGGCGAAATTCTGGAGCTCAAAAATACCATCAACACCATGGTGGATCAGCTCAATGCCTTCGCCGGAGAAGTCACTCGCGTCGCTCGCGAGGTCGGCACCGACGGCAAACTCGGCGGCCAGGCGCAGGTTCCCGGCGTCGCCGGTACCTGGAAGGATCTTACCGACAACGTGAACTTCATGGCCAGCAACCTGACTGGCCAGGTGCGCAACATCGCCGAGGTCGCAACCGCTATCGCCAGCGGAGACCTCTCCAAGAAAATCACGGTAGACGTGCGCGGCGAAATCCTGCAGCTCAAAGAAACGCTCAACACCATGGTTGAGCAGTTGCGCTCGTTCGCCGCGGAAGTCACGCGCGTGGCTCGCGAAGTGGGTAGCGAAGGCCGTCTCGGGGGCCAGGCCAACGTGCCCGGCGTCGCCGGCACCTGGAAAGATCTTACCGATTCCGTAAACGCCATGGCCGGAAACCTGACGGCTCAGGTACGAAACATTGCCGAAGTGACCACCGCCGTGGCTCGCGGAGACCTCTCGCGCAAGATCACGGTCGACGTAAAGGGTGAAATTCTCGAGCTCAAGAACACCATCAACACCATGGTGGATCAGCTCAACGCCTTCGCCGCCGAAGTCACCCGCGTGGCCCGCGAAGTCGGAACCGAAGGCAAACTGGGTGGCCAGGCTCAGGTACCCGGGGTTGCCGGCACCTGGAAAGATCTCACCGACAACGTCAACGTCATGGCCGCGAACCTAACCGAACAGGTACGCGGCATCGTCAAGGTGGTGACCGCCGTCGCCAACGGCGATCTCAAGCAGAAGCTGACGGTAAACGCCAAGGGTGAAGTCGCGGCCCTCGCCGAAACCATCAACAACATGACCGACACCCTAGCCACCTTCGCCGATCAGGTGACGACCGTGGCCCGTGAAGTCGGCGTGGAAGGCCGTCTCGGCGGCCAGGCCAACGTTCCCGGCGCCGCCGGTACCTGGAAGGATCTCACCGGAAACGTGAACCTGCTGGCCGACAATCTGACCAACCAGGTGCGCGCTATTGCCGAAGTCGCCACCGCCGTTACGAAAGGCGATTTGACGCGCTCCATTCAGGTGGAAGCCAGCGGCGAAGTCGCAGAGTTGAAAGACAACATCAACACGATGATTGACAACCTGCGCCTCACCACCGACCGCAACACCGAGCAAGACTGGCTCAAGACCAACCTGGCTCGCTTCACCGCCATGCTGCAAGGCCAGCGCGATCTGACCACGGTAGGCCGCTTGCTCCTCTCCGAACTGGCGCCACTGGTCAACGCCCAGCAAGGCGTGATTTATCAGATGGAGACCGAAGAATCGGCCAGCATGGTCCTGCTGTCAGCATTCGCCGATGACGGCCAGGACAACCATCTCCGCCGCTTGACGGTTGGCGAAGGCTTGGTGGGGCAGTGCGCCGCTGAAAAGCGTCGCTTCCTGATCGGGGATTTGCCGGAAGGCACAGTGGCGATCCGTTCCGGCCTCTTCGAAGCGGTTCCACGAAATGTTATCGTTCTTCCGGTGCTGTTCGAAGACCGCGTAAAAGCCGTCATCGAGCTGGCCTCGCTCAGTTTTTTCACCGCCTCTCACCTCGCCTTTCTGGAGCAGCTCACCGCCAGCATCGGCATCGTGCTGAACAGTATCGAGGCAACCATGCAGACCGAGGGGCTGCTGAAGCAGTCTCAGCAGTTGGCCGCCGAACTCCAGACTCAGCAAAAGGAACTGCAACAGACCAATGAGCAGCTGGCGCAAAAAGCCCAGCAGCTTGCCGAACAGAACGTCGAGGTCGAACGCAAGAACCAGGAAATCGAACAGGCCCGGCGTGCTCTCGAAGAGAAGGCCAAAGAGCTGGCGCTTACTTCCAAATACAAGTCCGAATTCCTGGCCAACATGTCGCACGAGTTGCGGACACCGCTGAACAGCATTCTCGTCCTCGGCCAGCAGCTTGGCGAGAATCCCGATGGAAACTTAACCCCTCGACAGGTGGAATTCGCCCGTACCATTCACGGCGCAGGCACGGACCTGCTCAACCTCATCAGCGACATTCTGGATCTCTCAAAGATCGAATCCGGCACCGTGTCCGTGCAGGCGGAGGAGGTATTCTTTGCCGGCTTGCTCGATACCGTGGCGCGGCCGTTCCGCCACGAGGCTGAGAACCGCCGGCTTATCTTTGAGGTCTACAACGATCCCCATCTCACGCGAAGCCTGATCACCGACTCGAAGCGTCTGCAGCAGGTGTTAAAGAATCTCTTATCGAATGCCTTCAAGTTTACCGATCAAGGCGGTATCCGTCTCTCCGTGACCCAGGCCAAGGGAGGTTGGACAGAAGATCATCCCATCCTGCGCGAAGCCGCCAGCGTCGTTGCCTTCGAAGTTGCGGACACCGGAATCGGCATTCCGCTTGACAAGCAGAGGATTATCTTCGAGGCCTTCCAGCAGGCGGATGCCGGAACCAGCCGCAAGTACGGCGGGACGGGACTGGGTTTGGCCATCAGCCGCGAGCTCGCCAGTCTACTCGGCGGCGAAATTCAACTGCGCAGTACCCCTGGGAAGGGCAGCACTTTCACGCTCTACCTTCCCCATACCTACGCGGGTGCTCACACCCTGGGTTCCCCGGTTGAGGAAGGCGCGTCTGCGTCCTCGCCAGCGCTGCAGTTGTCGAAGGCGGGCGTTGTGGAAATGCCGGTAGAAGAAATTGAAGATGACCGGGAAGAGCTGCAGCCGGACGATGCCGTGCTGCTTATCGTAGAAGACGATCCGCACTATGCGCGTGTCTTGCGCGATTTGTCTCGCGATAAGGGATTTAAGGCTCTGGTCGCGACCCGGGGGGCGGAAGCGCTCGCGCTGGCGCGCGAGTTCCATCCCACCGCGGTTTCGTTGGACGTTTTCCTTCCCGATATGTTGGGATGGACCGTCCTGAATCATTTGAAGCAGGATCCGGCGACCCGCCATATTCCGGTTCAGATGTTGACTTTGGACGAAGACCGCACCCAGGGGCTGTCCCGCGGAGCCTTCGCCTTTGTCACTAAACCAACCAGCCCCGACGCTCTTGCCGAGGTGTTCGATCGCATCAAGCTCTATTCGGCTCCCCGGCGCAAGCATCTGCTTATCGTGGAAGACAATCCTGCCGAACAGCTGAGTATCCGCGAGTTGCTGGGCTACGACGATATCGAAGTCGCCACCGTAGCCACAGGCGCTGAGGCCCTGGCTGCGGTACAGGAACATCGCTTCGATTGCGTCGTGCTCGACCTGCGGCTTCCCGACATGTCGGGATTCGACGTCCTCAAACACATGCGCGATACCCCTTCCCTCGGCGATCTGCCGGTCGTGGTCTTTACCGGCAAAGAGCTGTCGCCGGAGGAAGATGCCCAGTTGCACTCGCTGGCGCGCAGCGTGGTCGTCAAGGGCGTGGAATCTCCGGAGCGTCTGCTGGACGAGACCGCGCTGTTCCTGCACCGCATCGTCGCCGACCTGCCTCCGGAAAAGCAAAAAATGCTTGACCGCCTGCACCGCTCCGATGAGGCGCTGGCGGGAAAAAAAGTGCTGGTGGTCGATGATGACGTGCGCAATATCTTCGCCCTCAGCAGTGTGCTCGAGCGTCGTGGGCTCACCGTGCTGACTGCGGGAACCGGCCGCGAAGCCGTCGCCATCCTGCAATCCACTCCGGACGTCGCCATTGTTCTGATGGACATTATGATGCCCGAGATGGATGGCTACGAAACCATGCAAGTGATTCGTCAAAATGCTCAATTCCGCCGCTTGCCCATCGTAGCCCTTACCGCGAAAGCCATGAAGGGAGATCGCGAAAAGTGCCTTGAGGCCGGCGCCTCGGAATATTTGGCCAAGCCGGTCAATACCGAACAATTGCTCTCGGCGCTGCGCATGTGGCTCCACCGGTAGCTCGTGCAAAACCAAATCCGGCGCGACAGAGGCGCCTGGAAAAAGGCGTAGCCAGCAAGATGAGAAAAGATCCGGTCAATATTTTGATGGTCGACGATCAGCCGGGCAAGCTGCTCAGCTATGAAGCTATTCTCGGCGAGCTGCGCGAGAACCTGATCAAAGCGACTTCGGGGAAGGAAGCTCTCGAGTGTTTGCTCAAGAACGATGTCGCGGTCGTGCTCATGGACGTCAGCATGCCGGAAATGGATGGCTTCGAGCTGGCGGAAATGATCCGCGATCATCCCCGCTTCCAAAGGACTGCCATCATCTTCATCTCCGCGGTCCACCTGACGGATCTGGACCGCCTGAAGGGCTACCAGCGTGGCGCGGTCGACTATATCTCGGTCCCCGTCATCCCCGAGTTGCTGCGCGCCAAGGTCAGCGTGTTCGCCGAGCTGCATCGCAAGACGCAGCAACTTCGCCGCTTGAATCGCGAACTGGAGCAGCGCGTCGAGGAGCGGACCCAGGAACTAACCCGCAAGGCGGCGAGCCTGGAACAGCTCAACCTCGCACTGGCGGCTAAGAATCAGGAACTCGACGCCATCGTGCACACCGCCCCCGATATCATCTTCAGCCGCCAGGCCGATGGACGGCGAGACTATATCAGCGAGCGCTTTTACGAATACACCGGCGCTGACGCTGGGTCGGCCAACGGCAACGGCTGGCTCGATTACGTCCACAGCGACGACCGCGAGCGCAGTATGGCCCATTGGATGCATTGCGTACATTCCGGGGAAAACTATGAATCGGAGTACCGGATCCGCGGCCAGGATGGAGCCTACCGCTGGTTTCGCTCCCGCGCCGTTCCCATTCGCGATCATCAGGGAGCGATCGTTCGCTGGTATGGCACCTGTTCCGACATTCACGACAGTAAACTCCTGGAGCAGGCGATCCGCGAAAGCGCCAGTGATCTGGAGAAAATGGTCGAAGAGCGCACCGTTCAGTTGCGGCGCATCTCCACTCGCCTGATGACCATGCAAGACCAGGAGCGGCGCCGCATCGCCCGCGAAATTCACGACGGACTGGGACAGGAACTCGCCGCCGCAAAGATGATCATGGACAGAATTCCCCAGGAGCAACCGCAAGCAGCGGGGCCGCGCGCCGGGGAAGCCAGCGAACTCATCAGCCGCGCCATCCAGCAGGTGCGCAGCCTGTCCCATCTCTTGCATCCTCCCCTTCTGGATGAGGTTGGATTGGTTTCCGCCGTGCGTTGGTATCTCGAGGGGTTGAGCGAGCGTAGCGGAATTGACCTTTCGCTCCAGGTGGAACCAGCCGAGCTTCCGCGCTTCGCTTCCGAGTTGGAGATTGCCGTCTTCCGTATCATTCAGGAGTCATTGACCAACGTTTTCCGCCACTCCGGCGCGCATAAGGGTTGCGTCACCATCAGCCAGCGGGAAGAGCATTTGATAGTTCGGGTGCAGGACGATGGCAAGGGCATCGGGCAGAACATCGAGAACCTGCGCGCTGGCAGCCTCGGAATTGGTATCGGCGGCATGCGGGAACGGGCCAAGGAATTCGACGGTGAACTGAGAGTCAGGAATGCCAATCCCGGTACCCTGGTGGAATTGATCATTCCCGCCGGCCCTCACTCCCAGCAGGCCCGCGCAATCGCCTGAAACTTAGTGCTTTGTCGGGCCTCCAACGTTCGTTGTCCTTTCGTCCCGTTGCCTTGGATGGCGCATCCAGTGTAAAGTTACTTTAACCTGCCGTCGTGGCACTCCTGTATGCGGTCATTTGGTAAGCGGATAACGTGGCTGTGTATCCTGTTGACCCTCTGGTCAGCGGTCGCATTTGCTGCGCACGATCACCCCAATGACAGCGAATCGCTGCGTTGCTCGGTTTGCGTCGCCGCGCATTCCACCGTGCCCAGCGCTACGGTGGCCTTGCTCCAGGTCCGCTTCGTAGTAGCTTCCAGTATTCAATTTGAACCGCTCCCCGCCGAGCAGCGCGTGCTGCCTTTCGCGCTCAACGTTCGCCCTCCTCCCCAAGTCTAGGCTCCCAACAAACCGATCATTCACCCGCAGATCAGTTCTGCAAGCCTACTTCTTGGAGGAATCATGTTCATTTCTTGCAAGCGGCCGCCTGCTGCGGCCTTCGTGGTTTTCTGTGTGATGTGTGGACTGCTGGCTCATGGCCAATCCGCCGGCAGTTCAACATCGATTACGGGCACCGTCGTGGATCCTTCCGGCGCCGTGGTGGCGAATGCCACCGTTGACGTCCGTAACGTGGTGAGCGGTTTTCAACGCACCGTGTCTACCAACGCGCTGGGGAAGTTCGCCATTCCCAATGTTCCCTTCAATCCGTATCACCTCAGCGTTTCCGGGCGCGGCTTCGCCATCTATGCCCAGGATGTCGATGTCCGCTCGGTTGTGCCGGTCAATCTTTCGATCGTCCTGCAATTGAAAGCCTCATCCGAGACCGTTACCGTCGAAGCCGGCGCCGAAGACCTTCTCGAAAATACCCCGACGTTCCATACCGACGTGGATCGCGGTCTGTTCGACAAATTACCCATCGAAAGCCAGTCTTCCTCGGTGAGTTCGCTGGTGACTCTCGCCACGCCCGGCATTGCCGCCGATTCCAATGGACTGTTTCACGGCTTGGGCGATCACGCGGAGAACTCGTTTTCCGTCGATGGCCAACCGATTTCCGATCAGCAGAGCAAAGTCTTCTCCAACCAGATTCCACTCGATTCCGTCGAATCGATGGAAGTCTTTGCCGGTGCTCCTCCCGCTGAGTTCGGCGACAAGACCAGCGTGGTGATCAATGTCACCACTCGCTCGGGCCAAGGCGTCACTACTCCCCACGGTAGTGTCACGGCCTCTTACGGATCTTTTGGCAGTTCCAACGCCGATCTCAGTCTTGCTTACGGCGGCAAGAACTGGGGCAACTTTATCTCGCTGAGCGGCCTGAACAGCGGACGATTTCTCGATCCCCCGGAGTTCACCGTTCTGCACGACGAGGGCAACCAGGAGAACGTTTTTGACCGCGTGGACTACCAGATCTCCACCCTCGACTCCCTGCACTTCAATCTGGGATTAACACGTTCCTGGTTCCAAACCCCCAACTCCTTCGATATGCAAAACGCCACCGCCTGGAACGGCCTGATCGGAACCGGTGGTCTTGATCCGAATGGCAATGTCGTAGGTCCCGCCGATCAGCGTTCCCAGATCAAGACCTTCAACATCGCTCCCTCCTGGACTCGATTAATGAGCCCGAACACGGTGTTTACCCTGGGCGCATTCGTGCGCCGCGACCAGTACCACTACTATCCCAGCGACAACCCCTTCGCCGATCTCGCCCCCGACCTCCAGGCGCAGACGGTGAGTCAGGACCGGACGTTGACCAACGCGGGAATCCGGTCAAGCCTTTCCCACGTGAAGGGCATTCACAACATCAAAGCCGGTATCGTGTACCAACAGACGTTTCTCACGGAAGACGATCGCCTGGGCATCGTCGACCCGACATTCCTTGGGTCTCTCACCGACGCGAACGGGAACTCTTGCGTGGACGCAAACGGTTCCCCCATTGCTCCTCCCTGCACAACCCTCGCTCCTTTCGACTTGACCCGAGGAGGAACTCTGTTTCCCTTTAACGGGCACACCGACGTCAAGGAACTGGCGCTCTATGTCCAGGACGCCATCACCCAGGGCAACTGGTCCTTCAATCTCGGACTGCGCGGCGATTTCTACAACGGTTTTACCAGCCACCAGGAAGCCGAGCCTCGCATCGGAGTCGCCTATAACATCAAGCCCAGCAATACGGTTTTGCGCGTCTCTTACGCCCGTGTGTTGGAGACTCCCTTCAACGAGAATCTGGTGCTTTCCAGCATCGGTTGCGACAATGTTGTGCTCAATCCGCTTCTGGGCTGCGCCACGGCGGGCACCACGCCCTTCAGTCCCGGCTGGCGCAACGAGTTCCATGCGGGCATTCAGCAGGCGGTTGGCAAGTATCTGGTGTTTTCCGGCGAATACATCTGGAAGTACACTCACGATGCCTATGACTTCAGCGTGCTGGGTTCGACCCCGATTACCTTCCCCATCGAATGGCATAGCTCGAAGATCCCCGGGTTTGCCGGACGTGTCAGTGTGCCTAACCTTCACGGATTCTCGGCCCTGACCGTGTTTTCCAGCGTGGCTGCCAGGTTTTTCGAGCCGCAGTTAGGCGGAGCCGGGGCTACTCCGTCCGCCCCCGGTGGAGTCTTCCGCATTGACCATGACGAGCGCTTCAACCAGACCACGCACCTGCAATATCAGCCCTGGCAAAAGGGTCCCTGGTTCGGCTTCAACTGGCGCTACGACAGCGGTCTGGTGGCCGGCGCCGTGCCTTTCGCGGATGTAGCCGGTGGTGTCGTCGATCTCGCCGCCAGCGGCCTGACGCCGGATCAGCAATACCAGGCCGGTTTCTTCTGCAACGGCCTGCGGGCCACTCCTACGGCTGGCTTGCCGGCAACCTGCCTGGCCTCGCAATTCGGCTCCAATCTTGTTCAAGTGCCCGCCGCGGGTACGGAAAACGATGATCACAACCCCCCTCGAGTCGCTGCGCGTCACCTCTTTGATCTCGCCGTCGGTGACGATAACCTGTTTAACAACGAGCGCTACAAGTGGAGCCTGCAGTTAACCGTCATCAATCTCGCCAATAAAGTTGCTCTGTACAACTTCCTGTCGACCTTCAGCGGCACTCACTACGTGACCCCGCGAAGTTACACCGTCGAGCTCGGGTTTCACTTCTAACCACCCCGTCGACCGCAAGGGCCCCGCAAATCATCCGGGGCCCCTTCCTTCCCAGCACCAGAAAGCGCCAGGCAAGTTCTCCGCCCACATTAAATCGCGCTCATTAGAACCGGGCCCATGAATGATTTTGGAAGGCACGACTTCATGAGACCGGTCCATGCCTACTGTCTGCCTCTGGTTCGCGCATTCCAATCGCCATCCTATGGTTACGCCAGTTTTCATGAAGCGACCTTTCCGGTGATGCGCCGTTCACCCTCGCCGATGGACTCTGCTTGGGACAGGTATTGTCACCGCCTTCACCGGTTGTGTGCGGGCAGCCGTCCTGGTGTCGGGCGGAGATTGATCTCATCATCCGGAGCAGCGATGGACGACATTATTAAGGAGTTCGTACAGGAGAGCACCGAGAACCTGGACCGCTTGGACCGGGAACTCGTTCTGCTCGAAAAAGACGTTACCAACAAAGAGCTGCTGGCGAGCGTATTTCGCACCATCCACACCATCAAGGGAACCGCGGGTTTCCTGGGATTTCCCCGCCTGGAAGGCCTGGCGCACGCGGGCGAAAATCTGCTCAGCCGTCTGCGGGATGGCGAGCTGGTGCTCAACGCCGACATTACCAGCGCGTTATTGACCATGCTGGATGCGGTGCGCCAGATGTTGGCCACCGTGGTCAGCGCCGGCAACGATGGCGCCGAGGATTACTCCGTCCAGATTGCCAACCTCAACCAGTTAGCCAAAGGCCAACCCGAGTTGCCGGCTGCCGTGCTCGATGCCGAGGTTCCCAAGAAAGCGGCGGCCCCCGGCGCGCCTCCCGTCCCGGCACGCGCCGATGTCGTCGATAACAGCGTGCGACTCGATGTCGGCCTGCTCGATCAACTCATCAATCAAATGGGCGAACTGGTGCTTGCCCGTAACCAGATCCTGCAGTGGGTGACCACCCAGCGTGATCCGGTTTTCGTCAACGCCTGCCAGCGGTTGAACCTCATCACCACTGAACTGCGCGAAGGCGTGATGAAGGCCCGCATGCAGCCCATCAGCCACGTCTTCGGCAAATTTCCGCGCGTGGTGCGGGACCTCTCCCACTCCTGCCACAAGAGAGTTGAATTGACGATCGAGGGCGGCGAGACCGAACTCGACCGCACCCTGCTCGATGCCATCCGCGACCCCCTGACCCACATCGTCCGCAACTCGGTCGATCATGGGATTGAAAGCGCCGAGCGCCGCAAGGAGGCCGGCAAACCCGAAGTTGGCACTCTGGCTCTGCGTGCCTTTCATGAGGGCGGCCAGGTCAACGTGGAGATTTCCGACGATGGCGCCGGCGTTAACCTGGAGCGGGTCAAAGCCAAGGCGCTCAAGAACGGCCTGGTTTCGCCCGACCAAGCGGCGCGCATGTCCGACCGTGAACTGCTTGACCTGATTTTTGCCCCGGGATTTTCCACCGCCGAGCAGGTGACCAACGTTTCCGGCCGTGGCGTGGGCATGGACGTGGTCAAAACCAACATCGAGAAGATCGGCGGCACCGTCGATCTGCAAAGCACGCTTGGCAAGGGCACCACCATCAAGATTAAGATTCCTCTCACCCTGGCGATCATTCCTGCGCTGATCGTGACCAGCGGCGGCGACCGCTTCGCCATCCCGCAAGTCAGCCTGCTGGAGTTAGTGCGCCTCGAAAGCGATCAGACCGAGCAAAAGGTCGAGCACATTCACGATGCCCCGGTCTACCGTCTCCGCGGCAACCTGCTGCCGCTGGTTTATCTGGAACGCGAACTGCGCGGGGCGGGCATTCCATCCTCCCAGCCCGATGGCGCCGCCGACGCCGTTACCACCATCGTGGTGCTGCAGGCGGAAGGCCGGCAGTTCGGATTGGTGGTGGACTCCGTCCGTGAGGCCGAAGAGATCGTCGTCAAGCCTCTGGGGCAGTTCCTGAAAGGCATCCCCGTGTTTGCCGGCGCCACCATCATGGGGGACGGTGAAGTGGCGCTGATCCTCGATGTTCTCGGCTTGGCCGAGAAGGCGCATGTGGTCAGCGGGGACGCGGACGCCAGCTCCACCGCCTCCGCCGATACCCGTCTTACCAAAACCGGCAACCATTCCAGCCTGCTGCTGTTCCGCGCAGGACCAAGCGGACGCATGGCAGTGCCTTTGTCCCTGATCTCGCGCCTCGAGCAGTTTCCACTGTCCAGCATCGAACGGGCGGGCAACCGCGAAGTCATTCAGTACCGCAAGTGCATCATGCCGCTGATCCGGGTCGGCGATTCCATGCAGAGTCAGGACGGCCACGAAACCATCGAGGTACTGGTCTGCTCGCAGCAGGATCACACGGTTGGCCTGGTGGTCGATCAGATTCTCGATATTGTCGATGAAAACATCGAGGTCACCGGAGGGTCAGGCGCACACTGCACCTCCGCCGTGATCTCCGGGCAGGTCACCGATTTGCTCGACGTGCCTAGCCTGATTCAGGGCTCGGGCGCGTTCATGGGGTAAAGGACAGAGCCATATGGCACAGCCCACTCAGTATTGCACTTTCACCCTGGACGGACTGCTCTTTGGGGTCGAGGTCGAGCGCGTCCAGGAAGTTCTTGCCAGCCAGCGCATGACCAAAGTGCCGCTTGCCCCGGCTATCGTCGGCGGCCTGGTCAACCAGCGCGGCCAGATCGTGACTGCCATCGATCTGCGCAAGCGGCTGGAACTGCAGGAACGCCCGCCGGGCAAGGATCCCATGATCATCATGATCCGCACCGACAACGGCGTCACCGGCTGGCTGGTGGACGCCATCGGCGACGTGGTCGAAACTGCCACCGCCGAGTTCGAGCCCGCGCCCTCAACGCTTAAGGGTGTGGGGCGCGACCTGATTACCGGAGCTTTCAAGCTGGAGAAACAACTGTTGCTGGTGCTCGATACACAACGAGTTATGACACAGGGAGAAGATGCGCGTAAGGGACGACCCGCTGCCGTAGCTGGAAGCCCGGCTCAGACCGCGTAGCCTCGCACCCAATCATTTCGAACTAGAGGAGCCATCATGAACTGGTACAAGAACCTGAAGATCAAAGCCAAGCTGATTCTTGGCTTCGGCGCTGTACTCGCCATCACCCTGGTGCAGGGTGGCGTCGTCTACCACTACAACGCGACTATGGGCGATTCCACAGACGCCGTCCAACATACTGCCAATGTGTTGCTTCGGATCGCCGACCTCAGATACCAACTCGCGACCATGCAAAGAAGCTATCGCGGCTTCCTTCTTACCGGCCAGGATGCATACTTGCAAGTCAACAGCGATGCCAGGCAGCAGTATGACGCCGACGTGCAGGAACTGGAAAAGAGTGTGCGTGTTGAAGAGGTTCGCCACAAGCTGGCGAACGTCAAAGGCTTGGTGGAAACCTGGCGGACGCAAGTCCTGGAACCGGGAATAGCCTTGCGCCGCAATGCTGGCGACAGCCGCGACGGTATGGCGCGGGTCGTCGCCCTCGCCCAAAGCGGAGAAGAAAAACGCCAGTACGATGGCTTCCGCGAGGACATGGTGCAGATCGTCCAGCTCGAGAGTGACCTCATGAAAGAGCGCAATGAGACCGCTGACCAGGCCCAGGTTCAGACCCAGAGAATTATTCTCGGAGGTAACCTGCTGGCTGTCCTTGCCGGTTTCCTTCTTGCTTTCCTGGTGGCTCGCGGGCTGTCGATCACTCTGGTCGAACTCGCCGGTGTTGCAGGCAAGATTGCGCGCGGTGATGTCGAGCAAGTGGTTGAATTCCAGGCCAAGGACGAACTCGGCACACTGGCGGCTGCCTTCCGGGACATGATTGCCTACGTCAAGGCGGTAGCGGAGGCCAGCGCTGGGATGGGCCGTGGCGACCTTACGACTCGCCTCAAGCCCAAGTCCGAGCAAGACGTTCTCTCTCAGAACTTCAACCGCGCCATGGAGTCCACCGGCCACGCCATGGTGGAGATGAACAAAACCGTGACCGCCCTAAGCGCTGCCGCCGAAGAACTCTCCTCCACGGCCACGCAGATGAGCGCCAACGCCGAGGAAACGTCGGCCCAGGCCAACGTTGTCTCAGCCGCCGCGGAGGAAATCAGCACCAACGTGAAGACGGTCTCCACCGGCTCCGACCAGATGAATGCCAGCATCAAGGAGATCGCCAGCAACGCTCACAACGCCGCCAAAGTTGCGAGCACTGCGGTGAAAGTGGCTGAGACCACCAACGCCACTGTGGGCAAGCTGGGCGAAAGCAGCGCCGAGATCGGCAAGGTGATTAAGGTCATCACTACCATTGCCGAACAGACGCACCTGCTGGCTCTCAACGCCACCATCGAAGCCGCCCGCGCCGGAGAAGCCGGCAAGGGCTTCGCCGTGGTCGCCAACGAAGTCAAGGAACTGGCCCGCGAAACCGCCAAGGCAACCGAGGACATCGGCCGCAAGATCGAGGCGATTCAGGGCGACACCAAGGGCGCCGTGGATGCCATCGCTGAAATCAGCAGTGTGATCAACCAGATCCACGACATCCAGAACACCATCGCCAGCGCGGTCGAAGAGCAGACCGCCACCACCAAGGAAATCACCCGCAACGTCGCCGAAGTTGCACAAGGTAGCGGCGAAATTGCCCGCAATATCTCTGGCGTGGCTCAGGCCGCGCAGGGCACGACCACCGGCGCCAGCGACACCCGCACCGCTGCGGCCGAACTGGCCCGCATGGCCGCACAGATGCAGAAACTGCTCCGCCAATTCAAAGTCAAGCGCCAGGAAGACGGCGGCATGGAAGCGCTCGAGGCTCACGAGTTCTCCGCGCCAGCCGGCACACCGGCCGTCGCCCCCGATGCTCAGGTCAAGGCCATGGCAGCGCATGCGTAGTCAGCATGTCTGTCCGCCGGTTCACAGTGTTGCCCGCGAGGATGGTCCCCCCTTCCTCCGGGCAGCGGAAGGAGAACCTGAATGCTGGCCATGATCGTCGAGGATTCCAGCGCGGTCCGAAAAATCATCGTCAACATCGCGCGTGAACTTGGCTTCGACACCGTCGAAGCGGAGCACGGAAAGAGCGCCCTGGCAGCCTTGGATGTGGCCCCGGCGACTCCCGACCTGATCCTGATCGATTGGAACATGCCGGTCATGGACGGTCTGGAACTGGTGACCGCCCTGCGCGCCCAGGAACGCTATCGCAAGCTGCCCCTCGTTATGGTGACCACCGAAACCGAGATCGGCAAAGTGGTCAAAGCGCTCGAAGCCGGCGCTAACGAATACATCATGAAACCCTTCACCAAGGAGATGCTGGAAGAGAAGATCGAGCTTCTGGGCATTCCTAGACTGACTCATGGCAAAGATACGAATCCTTATCGCGGATGATTCCGTTGT
>Ga0335080_10003880_pt1 | contig 15189 bp, 15 predicted proteins | sample Lox_Sample_34_FD_206720 | JGI IMG/M metagenome (GOLD analysis project Ga0335080, IMG submission 206720) | Soil microbial communities from Loxahatchee National Wildlife Refuge, Florida, United States - Lox_Sample_3.4 | ecosystem: Environmental > Terrestrial > Soil > Wetlands | place: USA... | reverse complement strand
GAGATTCCGGCAAAGTGGCAAACCCAGACCCGTCCCGCGATAACGCTCCTGAAGTGGGTGATCGACCTGGCTGAATTCCTTGAAGATTGTCTCGTGATGTTCCGGCGCGATTCCTATACCGGTGTCAACCACTCTAAACTCGATTTGCTCATTGTTTACCATTCGCGCCGATACCGTAACCGTGCCATCCGGGGTGAACTTGATCGCATTCGAAATCAGATTGCGCAGAATCTGTGAGACCTTGCCTTCGTCCGTGCGCAATGGCGGCAGTTCCCATGCATCTTCAAAGATCAGGTTTATTGAGGTATTGTCCGCCAGGAGTGGTTTCAACATCCCTTTCAGGGCGCTGAACAGCTCGTGAACTTCGAATCTCTTGGGTCGAATTCGAATCTTCCCCGCCTCCACTTTCGCCAGATCGAGAAGGTCATTCACCATCTCCTGCAAATCACGAGCTGAGGACTCGATGTAACGGATCTGCTTCATTTGTTCGGGCGTCAGTTCACCATCGATCCGGTCCATCAGCAATCGCGAAAGAGAGATGATCGAGTTCAGCGGTGTCCTGAACTCATGCGATACATTCGAGAGAAATTTTGTCTTCAGCTCTGAGGCCCTGCGCAAATAGTCGGCTCGCTCGTCCAGCTCCGCGTAGAGCGCTACCACACCCCGGTTGGTATCTTCCAGCTCGCGATTCAGAAGCTCCAGCTCTTCCTGGCGTGTGCGTAATTCTCCCAGTGTCTTAAGCAGTTCCTGATTCTGCTGCTCGATCTCTTCATATGGACTCTTCCCAACGCGGCTCTGCATCTTTCGATACAGTTCCCGGACCAGGCGCTCCGTCCATATTGCTTTATGAATTGGGAGCTGCTTCGCCATTCGAACGGTTGTGCCGTCAGGCGATGTCTCGATGGTGAACTCGTCCATCATCCGCTTGGTTCCAACAATTCCCATGCCTAGACCCGTGCGCGATCTATACCGGCCCTCCAGAATCTTCTCCAGCTCCGTAACGCCGTCGCCCTTGTCCGCAATCGTCACCTCCAGGCTTTGTGGGGAACTGAGTCCGACTGAGAAGGTCACCTCTCCACCACGGGCATAGCGAAACGCATTGCGCGCCATTTCAGAAGTCGCCGTCGCGAAACGAATCTGGTCCTGGTTGTCCAGACCGAGCTCCGCAGCCACCTCGCGCGCACGCTGCCTGGCCTGAACCACATCCCGTTCAGTGAGAAGCGAAACCTGCGAAATCAAAATGGAACGAGTCATGCTGCCTTCAACACAAAAATGCTGGCGTCATCGCGCATGCGGCGAAAATCGCGGAGCAAAGTCCCCCCAATCAATGCGGGATGCCGCGAGAGCAATCCGGGATAGCTCGCCAAATCCCACCTGGTCTGCAGCCCGTCAGAGTGCATTACCAGCGCCGAATCCGGATTCCAGTCCATCCGGAACTCATGAATTCGCTGTGCGCTCAGCCCAAGCGTGCCGTTGAAAGACACAAGGCTTTTCGACAAGCCTCCGCTGTGAAGCACAGCTGATATGTTTCCAACTCCGGCATGAACCAGAACTCGCTCCGTGGGACGAATCTCAACCACCGCGGCAACAGCTCCTCGCGTCTTCTTCAGCGCGTCATGGACGTAGCTCAGGATTTCTCCCGGAGCCAGATCGCTCCGCCGTCGAAATACTGCGATAGCTTCCTGCGCCGCCTCTGCCGCGCCAATGCCGTGCCCAAGTCCGTCCGCAACCATGGCCACCGTCCGGCCATCTACAACGTGGCAATACCAGGCATCCCCACAGAAACGTTCACCCGGGTGCGGAATCGCCATTCCCGCAAACTCCACTTCGTGCCGCGTTTTACTATTGCCGACTTCGAGCAGCACCACGGTCCCGGTCTTCCCCGTAAAGATGTCGAACTTCGAAGCAATCCGTTTCATCGCTCCCATGCCGCCGCCCATGGTGCCTGCAGTGGAGTATCCGTCGCTCAGTGCCAGGCCAATATTGGCGATGCCTTGGCCTTTGTCCATCGCCAGAATTTGAGCGACAGGGCCATCTCCATTTCGGATCCCAGCCAATATCACTTCACCGCCGCCTCCATGTATCAGTACATTCCGTGAAACTTCTGTCGCCAGAAGCGCAAGTTCGCCAGCCCGCACCTCGCCCAGTTCAAGACGGTGCGCGGCCGTAGCTGCCGACCGCCTCACCTCTCCCACCGAGCTTTCATCCGTAACCAGTACACATTCCGAAAAAGCTATTTCCATCGAATCACACTGATCCTGGTCCCTTTCCCCACTTCTGATTCGATGCTGAATTCGTTCACCAGGCGTTTGCTCCCCCCCAAACCCAGGCCCATCCCGGATCCCGTAGTGAATCCGTCCTTGAGCGCCTGCTCTATGTCGGGAATTCCTGGTCCCTGGTCCTCAAAAAACAGGCGCAGCCCCGACTTCGAGCCATTGGAAAGCGACTCGATCGTCATCGAGCCTCCCTTGCCGTGATCGAGTGCGTTGCGTGCCAATTCACTCGCGGCGGTAACCAGCTTCGTCTGATCTACCAGGCTGAACTTCAGGTCCACAGCCCACAGCCGGACTTTCTGGCGAGCCATGACCACGTCGCTCGAGGTTTTGAGCGGCATTACCTCACGATTAAGTACTCGCATCATCCGCCCTTGTGGCTGCTCCGTACAGTAATTCCATCCCGGCCTCCACGCTGAGGGCCGTCCTCACTCCGGGAAGCGACATGCCCAGTTCAACCAGAGTGATCGCAACCGCCGGCTGCATCCCCACCACCACCGTGTCAGCCCCCAGCACACGCGACATCGCCGCGATATTCGCCAACATCCGCCCGATGAACGAATCGACAATCTCCAGGGATGAAATATCGATGAGAACGCCCGTCGCCCCCCACTCCGAGATCCGCTCAGTGACGTCATCCTGAAGTTGAAGGGCTAGCTTGTCATGCATGTCCACCTGGATAGTGATCAGGAGAAGAGACCCCATGCGTAGTACGGGAATCCGGTCCATCAGTCCTCCCGCTTTGCAAACAGGTTGCTGATCGGGCTGGTCGGAGCCGAAGAGCTGCGGACTACCGTACGTCCGCTCCTCTGCAGCGCAAGTGCAAAGGCATCCGCGAGCTTCGCCTTAGTGACAACATCTTCGAGATTGATCCCCAGGTGAACAATCGTCTGCGCAATCTGCGGGCGGACCCCGCTAATAATGCACTCGGCTCCCATCAAACGCGCTGCGGTGATCGTCTTCAACAGATGTTGCGCAACCAGGGTGTCTACCGTTGGCACACCTGTAATGTCGATGATGGCGTACTTCGAATTCGTAGCCACCACCGATTCCAGCAGGTTCTCCATCACCACCTGCGTCCGTGCGCTGTCCAGCGTACCAATAATCGGTAGCGCCAGGATGCCGTCCCACAACTTCACCACCGGCGTCGAAAGCTCGAGAAGCTCCTGCTGTTGCCGCAGAATCAGTTCCTCGCGTGTGGCCATATAGGCTTCGGTTGTTACAAGTGCAAGACGATCCAGAAGCTCTGTCGCCGACCAGATCGTGTCGAACAGCTTCTCCTGACTACTGACGAACTTCTCGCGAATCGCTGCAAACAACGGCTGCTTCAGCGAAAGCACAAACGTGGCCACTTCCACGGGCGAGAAACCCTGCCGCGCACGCGAAGCTGAAATCTCACTCAGCAACTCTCTTCCCGTTGCCCAGCCGGAGCTCGAAATCTCCGTCGGCCTGCTCGTCTTCACTCCAGCAACAATGGCCCGCAAAATATCACGGCATTGCTCGTCCAGTTCGGCCTTGCTGATCAGATCCGCTCTTTGGACAGTATTTGACATCGAGCGAATCCATTCCGCGCGAATCCGATCTTCATTCTGAGAAATAATCTCAGCCAAGTCGTTCATTGCATTCTCCGATTCTGGGAAATCCATCGTCGGTGCGTTGAGCGCATCGGGCGCACAGCGCAACAACATCCTGTTGGTCGCTACTAGCTGGGGATAATGTGGAACGTGCCAGTGTGTTCCGAGAGCTGTCTTGAGAAAGTCAGGCGATCAGGCTTGCCAAAGCCTGGCGAAACTCCCGGGCATCCTCCCATTTGCCTACGAACAGATTCACATTGAACAGCTTGCACATCTCCGCATGTTCCTGACCAAGAATTGACCAAACCACCAGCGGGATTTCACGCAGTTTCGGTGTCTTATGCCAGAAACGAAGTAATTCATAGCCGCTTTCGTACTCAAGATCGAGATCGAGGATGATTCCATTCGGCAGCGTACCCGTACCCTCGAGTGCTCTTACAAGGTACGTTCTTGCAGCTTCAACGCTCGGCTTCGCTTCCACCTCGTCAAAACCGACCGACTTGGCTGTTTCGGCCGCCATCCGTGCGTCCTTTGGGTCGTTCTCTACAATCAGCAGCTTGGTCGGTGCCTTCATTAGTCACTCCAACGACTTTTACGCAATCGAAGTCTAGCCTCTTTGTTTGTGATCGTAAAGAATTGAACCGTCAAACCCGCGACTACTGCATCAGAATCAGTGCAAATGATGATTCATCTAGGGCCTGAATTCTTAGATTCCAAACCAGGCCCAATCCGTTGCAATCCACCGTGAGTGCCTTGGAACAGCAATCCAATTATCCCGTTCGTGTCGCCTGCCCTTTTATGACTATTGACGCCAACCGGACCCCGGCGTAGATTGATGGCGTACTAAGAAGGAGGGCCGTCCAAAAGATGCAGGGAAAGCCTTCTGAATTCACAGTACGAATCGCTGCTTAGGCCTGGGAATCACCTTCCCACACCCCAGGGTTACCCGTCGTGGCGAGAATCCCAACCACGTGAGACGTAACCGCACTCTTCGCGTAATGAGGCGACCCTCGACCCGAGCTGTAAGATGGCGATGTCTCAATCGGACAGATGATTTCATCGTCCACGACACTCGCCTTGACGGGTTTCGCCATCGAAGCTCCCGGCGCGGGTGACGATCCAGACCACTGATTCATTTCTTATCTCGGCGGCCCAGGAAGGTACCTGGGCCGTCACCGTTCATAGTCCAAATCGACTTCCGCTAACGATTCCAGCGCACCGGCCAGCGTGGTTCAACCGGCTGATCCAACCAAAACAACCGCCCGTCAATTCTCTCCCCGTTTCGCCGGTTTTCCGGGTATACACTTGACTCCCGAAGCTTTCTTCAAGACCCTCTGTTTCGAATCGGAGATCCACTTTGATCCATCTCAAGTTCCTTCCCAGCGCAATCGCACTATGCGCTCTCATGTCGCCCTTCGCCGAGCAGCCCACCCCCGCGCAGCAATGGAAGGCGCCCACCAGCATGAAAAAACTCGCCAACGGCCTGACTGTGGTCGTCTCGGAAGATCACTCGGCCCCCACCTTCGGCGTCTGTGTCAGCTACGGTATCGGCTTTCGTCTCGAGCCAGAAGGCCGCACCGGATTCGCCCATCTTTTCGAACACCTCATGTTCGAAGGCACTCCCAACGCCCCCAAGGGAGTCCTGGACCGCGTCATCGAAGGGGGCGGCGGCGCCAATAATGGCGACACCCGTTACGACTTTACTGAGTACATCGAAACCGCCCCCATCTCCGCCCTCGATCCTGTCCTATGGATTGAAGCCGACCGGATGAAGACCCTCGACTTCTCCGAGAAGAACCTCGACAACCAGCGGAGCGTCGTCGAAGAAGAAGTTCGCGTCAACGTCATCAACCAGCCCTTCGGACTCTTCTTCGCCATCGACCTACCCGGCAAGGCATTCGACACCTACCCCAATGCTCACAACTTCTACGGCGATTTCAAGGACCTCGACGCAGCCAAGATCGAAGACGTTAAGGCGTTTTACGAGAAGTACTACACCCCTGGCAACGCAGTCATCGCAATCGTCGGTGACGTGAACCCCGATGAAGTCTACGCCAAGGTTGAAAAATACTTCGGCCAGATCCCCTCGCGGCCGACACCGCCCAAGCCAAATGTGGACGAGCCCCCGCAGAAGGAAGAACGCCGATCCTCTGAAACCGATAAACTCGCCAAGGTCCCCGGCCTCGCTATCGGATATCGGATGCCTCCCCGCCACTCCCCGGACGCGCTTGCCGGCGCTATCACCGGAGAGTTGCTCCACAACGGCCAGGCCTCCCTCCTTTATCAGGCCCTCGTGAAGGACAAGCAGGTCGCGCTCTCTGTCGATGGCGGCGTCAACTGGCCGCTCGCAACCCCATACGAGTACAACGGCCCCGCCCTGATGACTTCATTCATCGTCTACCCGCCCAACGTGACCGAAGACCAGGTACTCGCGGCATACGACGCAGCAATCAAAAACCTCGCCACGAGTGGACCCAGCCAACAGGATCTCGACCGCATCGTCACCAAGATGCGCTCCGACATGTACTCCAATCTTGAGATTCCCATCTCCCGCGCCTCCGCGCTTTCCCACGCGGTTCTCTTCGACGGCAACTTCGACTCCGTTTACCAGACCCCGGAGGAGCTTTCAAAAGTCACTCCGGCCCAGGTAAAGGCCTTCACTGCTAAATATCTCGTCAGTAACAATCGCACCATCATCAATCGCACTCCGGCGCCGGCCGCCGAAAAGGAAAAGGGAGCAGGGCAATGAAAATCCTCACCACTGCATGCGCAATCCTCTTCGCTGCTGTCCCCTTGGTGGCGCAAAAAGAAATCCAACTCCCCAAGGACCTGCCTCCCTACGGCCCTGAGCGCCCCCTCGCCGCGCCATCGGTTAAAATCGATCGCCTCGACAACGGCCTCACCGTCTGGCTCGTCTCTGAGCCGGGCTTCCCCAAAACTGCTCTGAGCATCGCTGTTCGCGGCGGGATGGCTGCCGATCCTTCCGATCGTCCCGGTCTCTCCGATCTCCTCGGAAACACCATCGACCAGGGCACGAAGACCCTCAACGCAAAGCAGATCGCCCAGCAACTCCAGGCTGCCGGCGGCGATCTCAGCGCGAGCCCGGGCAAAGACTCCATCATCCTCTCCGTCAGTGTCCTCGGCTCAAAGCAGAATGATGCTCTTACCGTACTCTCCGACCTTGTTCGCAACGCAACCTTCCCTGACGCCGAGGTCGCTCTCGCCAAGCGCAACGCCTCCGACTCGCTCCGTCAGCAGGAATCACAACCCTCCTTTCTCGCCGCGCGAGCCATGGCCAAAGTTCTCTTCGGCGACCATCCTTATCACGTAACCTCGGCGACGCAGGACTCCATCAAAGCCTCAACCCCCGACGACCTCCGCAAGATTTACACCGAGCGCTTCCGCCCCGACCAGGCCCTTCTCGTTGCCGTCGGTGATTTCCAGGCCGACCAGATGCTCGATGCCATCAGGAGCCGTTTCGCCGAGTGGAAAGCGCCATCAACTCCGCCCGTCTCCCTACCCTCCCTGTCTTCGGCCTCTCCTCAACACGCGATCTACGTGATTCCGCGTCCCGGCTCTGTGCAGACCACTCTTGAACTCGGCACGTTCGGTCCCCTCCGTAAAGCCGACGATTACGAAGCCACCCAGGTGGCCAACGCAATCTATGGTGGAACCTTCGGTTCTCGCCTTGTCCGCAACATCCGCGAAGACAAGGGGTACACCTACTCGCCATTCGCAACTCTGCAAAGCTACCGCGCTGCAGGCCTGCTCATCACGCGCGCCGACGTCCGAAACGCCGTGACCGGCCCAAGTCTCAACGAGATTCTCTACGAGCTCAATCGCATGGTCACAACGTCGCCCACAGCCGAGGAATTGCAAACCGCCAAGCGATTCCTCGTTGGCATCGAGGCCATCCGGATGCAGTCACGTGGCGCCGTCACCGGCGAATTGGCTCGCCTCTGGATAAACGAACTGCCGCCCGACGCCATCGGCGCCTACGGCAAGAAAATCACAGCCACTACCGCTGAAGATGTCGATACAGCGGCCCAAAAATACTTCCCTGCGGCAAAAACCGCAATCGTTGCTGTGGGAGAAGAGAAAGCCGTCCGCGATTCCCTCGCGCCCTTCGGCCTCCCGCTGCTCAATTCGCCAAAGTGAGCAGCGCGTCAGTCTTGAATTTGCCGGGTCAGGCTGGGAATTCTGTGGAGGTTGCGCGGACGCGTCAAGTGCGAGGATTGCGTGATGCGATTGGGCCCGCCCAGCACCGTGACAGACAAACCAGACCCGACGTACGGGCCAACTTCATCGAGACACCTTGCAGCCATTCGCTCATCGGGCCGGCTTCCCGAGGCTGTCTAAACCGAGCTCTCTTTGACTAAATAGAAAGCTCAGGTCAGAAAGACCTGTGAGTGCCTCCGGTTGCGCTGTTCAGCCGAAATCAGCACTAGCCTATTCGAAAAAAAGCTCGCCACAGCCGAACTGGCATTGAACCGCCAACGAGTAGTTCTGCCAGTATCGCAGCATTTCGCTCCGATGATAAAGTCTCGCGCAGAATTACCTCGTCAACGACATCATGAAGGCGTTGAGGCTGGACTATGGCAAAAGACAAGAACAAGAAGAAGAGCGCTGTGAAAGCCGCGGCAAAAGAACCAGCTCCGGCAAAAACGGCCGCACAGAAGGACTCTCAGACTTACATCGACGGAGCTCCATTCGACAAGGTCACCTATCTTGAAGCGAAGCTGATTCTCAAACCCGATCGCTTCACATCGGTCCAAAGCTTCCGGGACTTCGGAGCCATCGTAAAAAAGACCGCCAAGAAAGTCGGTGTCGGATTCATCCCTGATCCCAATTCTGAGCGGCGCCCTGAAGTGCGCGAAATCGTCTTCGGCGACACTCCCGATTTCCGCCTCTATAACGGCGCTTTCATCCTTCGCCGGCGAATTTCCTGCGTTGACGGTTTTCCTGTTGGAGATCCGGAGATCGTCTTCAAGTTTCGTCACCCGGACGAATTGAAGGCGACGCAGATGGACGTTCGTCCGAAAATCGCCGGGAAGTATCGCTGAAACGTGAGGTAACGGTATTCGCTATCGGCATCTAGATGCCTAGCCGGTCCTTCAGCGTCCGCACACGGTCGCGGGCCACGGTTAGCTGTGTGTGCTGCGGGTCCTTCAGTGTTAGTACGACCTTGCCGGCAAACCATGAATTTACTTCGTGAATCCAGTCAACGTTGACCAGCGCCGACCGGTGGATGCGCAGGAATTTTGTCGGATCGAGGCGGTGCTCGAGGTCGAAGATGGTCTGGTCGATGCAGTGTCGCTTGCCATTGGCGATGGCGAAGGTGAGCTTGTCATGCGCGATGAAGTGTGTGACCTCATCGAGCTGAAGAAATGAGATACGCTCGCCCACGCGCGACGCGATGCGGTGTGGGTAGGCTGGCTGGATCTCGCGCAGAGAAGCCGTCAGTTCCTTCAGGAGCTGAGGAAACGCCGGATTCTGTTGCCATTCCGGCTTCACGACGGGGCGAAGCCGGCCGAGCTTCTTGAGGGCGCGCTCGAGTTGCTCGGGCTCGATGGGTTTCAGCAGGTAGTCAATCGCGTTGGTTTCAAAGGCACGGAGCGCATGCTGGTCGAACGCGGTGGTGAAGATGACGAAGGGCTGAACGGAGAGACGCGTGAGCAGTTCGAAGCCGTTCATGCCGGGCATCTGGATGTCGAGGAAGAGAACGTCAATCGGCTGCGTCTGGGCGCCGTTGAGTGTGGTGACAGCCGCCGTTGGATCGATTGCAGTGCCGGCGATCTGTAGCTCGGGAAAGTTTGCGAGCAGGCGCTGAAGACGGTCGAGCGCCAGTGGTTCATCGTCGATAAGGAATGCGCGCAGCGGAGCATCTTCGGTCATTTTGCGTCTCCCACCGGGATCCTGATGGTGACGACGGTGTTGAGATCCAATCGCTGCACGTTCAACTGGGCAGCTTCGCCGAAGAGCAGTTCGAGACGTCTGATGAGGTTACCGAGACCATGATCGGGTGAGACTGCCGCGAGTGAAAAGCCGGGACCGTCATCAGCGACGCTGATTTCGCAGAATCCATCATGCTGATGTGCGGCGATTCTGATCAATGCGGGTTCCGTGTGCCGGCTGACGACGTGCTTGACACTGTTTTCGACCAGCGTTTGAAGCGCCAGCGGAGGGATCTTCACGCTGCCGAGATTCGCAGGAACTGAGATCTCGTATTGCAGCCGATGGCCAAAGCGCGTTGCCTCGATCTCAAGGTAGTCGCGAACGACCTTCAACTCCTGATCGAGAACGACGAGGCCGGATTGGTTGGCGCTGATGGAGAAGCGGAGGAGAGAGGCCAGCTTGCCGACTGTGTCCTCGGCTCGTTTGGGGTCAGTGGGAATTAGAGAGGAAATGGAATTGAGCGTGTTGAACAGGAAATGAGGATGAATACGCGATTCGAGTGAGGAGAGACGTGCTTCGGCGAGGAGTTTGTTGGCACGCTCCTGTTCCATCTGGTGGGTGCGCAACTTGATGGTCGCGTCCTGCAGACGGTGGCGGAGCGTCTCGTATGCGGTGACGCTCAGGCCGATCACCAACGTGATAACGAGGCAGATCGGAAGCGAAGAATGAAGCTCATCCCAGAAAGTGTCATCGGCAGAAACAATGCCTGCAGCTGTGAGAAGGAATGCGCCGGTGAAGGATCCTGCTATGGCGATAATGAGGAGCACGGCTGTGTGAATAAGGAAGACCATCCGAGGAAAACGGTCGCTGAATCGGAAGCCGACCCAGTTGAGACAAAGCGCGGTGGGGAATCCAATGAGGATCGCGTAGACGAAAGATGATAGAAATTTAGCGATGATGCGTGCATGGGCGTGTTCGATCACCAGGATGAGGATTGCCACGATTACCGCGGCGATCGGGATGAACCAGAGATCCCGGCAGAAGGCCTTGAACGCGCTGTAGGTTTTTCCGCCGTTCTCGCCGGGAGGATCGATCGGTTGTTGCTGGGTGCGGATCATAGGTGAAATCGTATCCCCACGGATGTCGATGCGTTGTAGGGCAGAGAACCGTAATCAGAGGTGGAAATGCCGGTTGGAACTTCCAGGTGTACGTACGAGGTGAAATGGGTGCCGAACCAACGGCTGATGTCGGCGACGGCAATGAAGCTGTGGTCGTTGAAATTAGCGACGATGGAACCGGAAACGTCCCATTCCTTCCAGCCAGGCAGTTCGCGCAGGCGGGACTTTCCGGCGTAAATGAGGGCATAGTACTGGCGACCCGCGGCAGGTGAGATCGAGGCATCACGGAAGTGAGAGGTATTCGGCGGAGTATAGAACTCGCCGATGAAGCTGACACCGGAGTGCATCGTATATTTGGCGCCGATAAGCAACGCGTCCCCGTCGCGCCACATCTCTTCGCCGTGTATCTCCCAGGCCTGGCCAACCACTCTCGTGAACGTGAGGCCGCCGAAGGCCTCCTCACCCCGATCGGCGCCCGCAATGAGGGATGTGTCGAATCCGCGCACCAGAACGTTATACCGGAAGGCGGTTGTATCGGTCTGTGTGGAGTGCGCGGGCGCGAAAGCGGCGGTTGACCACGCAAAGGTGAGTGCGTGCTTTCCGCGGACCCAGTCCGCCTTGACCATATCGCGGCCCTGGTTTGTGTTCAGCCGGTCGGTCGGATTGGCGGGATTCCGCGGCGGGTCAAGCACGCCGGCAGCCGTGAATGCGTAGCCGGTTCCCCAACGAACCAGTTTGCGCCCGGCAGTGAAATCGAAGTCGCCGAGTGAGAGCCCGAGGAAGGATTCCTTCAACCGCCCTGTTGTGGTGTTGTCGTCGTAGGTTGCATTGATGCCGATCAGACTCGTCGAGAAGGTGAGGTGGCTGCGATAGCGTAGGTCGAAAGTCGGTTCCAGCAGGACCTGGTTGAGCACTTTCGGTTCAGATTCGGGCATGCCACTGAAGAACGTAGCGTCGTCGATGACGGCAAGGGAGTATCGCGTGCTCACGGCTTTCTCCTCATCTGGCGTGGGCGGAGCCTGCGCGAATGCGCAGAAGCACGCAAATCCGAGGACGATTGCCGGAATGAGAACGCGAACTCTCATAGAATTGACTTCCTTGTCACGGCCAATAGACGAGGTTGATGGTGATGGTTGTACTCGGAACTGCGAACATGAACTTCGTCTCATTGAAGTCAGGGGGCCCGGGACGTTTTGCAGGGTTGTTTGAGTGCCCATATCCCTCGAGAGGTATGCCCACCTCGTTGAAGTCGAGCTTCTCGTTTTTGTTCTCGTCGTGAATAACCGCTACGCCGTAATTGCCTTCGGCGAGGTTGTCAAAAACAGCTTCGGCGGTGAGCGTCTTCGGGTCAATGGCGACGACTCGGGCGTCGACAACTGTGTTTTCATCCGTTCGAAGTGCGACGCGAACGTTGCCATCGGTGTTGCGGATTCCGGTTATTTTGACGGTTAGCTTGCCGGTTTTCTGACTCGGCGTTGAAGACTGGGCATTGGAGCGCTGCGCCGAGAAGATTAGGACCAGAGTCAGGACTGGCAAAAAGGCCATCCAGAATGTTTTTTGGAGTTTTCCGATCATCTCGTTCTCCTTTCACGATCGGTTTTCGGAGTGTGATGACGTAGTCTGTGCCGAGTTACTGTGATTCCCTCGAATCAGAACCTGTCAGCCCGTCCCTGATAGAAGAGCTTGTCGGGAAGACTGCGCGGAGCAGCGCTTGAGTATTCGAGGATGCTATGGGAGTTGTGGCGGATTTCGTCGTAAAGGGTAAGCTTGCGAAGGAGCAATCTACCGTCTGATTCCTTGTACTCGTCGAAGGTTGCGGATTTGATGTGCTTACCGGATGTCAGATAGAACTCGGCGCGCACGGGACGCGCGTCCTCCACGCGAACCCAGTAGAGGATGCGCTGGTACGTGGCTCCCTTGCGCTTGGCAGTGAGGTCGAGGACGTAGCAGTTCTCGTTGCCGACCTTCTCCTCGCGAACGTATTCGGCGGTATAGTCAACGGCATAGTTGGTGCGGGCGACGTCACCGTTCGAGGCGTCGCCTGAGAGCCGCTCCAGAGGCGTGATCCGGACGGGGCGACTGGTGTCAGGCAGGTAGATCCACATGTCATCGCCTAGCATCAGCAGATGACGCCCCTTCTCGCGGGGGCTCATGAATTCGACGTATGTCTTGTCTGTGCCCTTCTGCGAGACTTCGTAGAAGTGTTCTTCGTCCGATTTCCCGGATTCGTAGTTGGTGATTTTCACGCGCAAGGTGTACGCGGGCCAGCCGTTGCGATACGTATCGGAACGCTTTAACAAGGCGGTAGCATCGGGCGTCGCGGCAGTCGCGGCGTGACCCACGATCGCCCATGCAACCAGAAACGCGACGGCGACGGCAAGGAGGAAAGAGCGAAGTGTGAAGTCGACTCTAGACATGGGCGAGAGCCTCCGCGATCTGCAGCCGCGATGCGCGAACTGCCGGTAATATGGATGCGATCGCCAGCGACACCACAACCAGCACCGACGATCCAATCATGATCCCGGGAATATGCAGGATGCGGAACGGTATCGAAGTCGTGTATCCCGGGGGCGGCGGCAGGTGCAGGCCCGACGCATTGAGCGCCGAACCCAGCAGGTTCCCGATTGTTACTCCGAGGGCCGCGCCGAGGAGACCCAACACGGTGGCCTCGGCCATGAAGAGTCCAATAATCCAGAGCCGCGGCGTTCCCATCGCCAGCATCGTGCCAATCTCGCGCGTTCGCTCGAACATGGCCATCAGGAGCGTGTTGACGCTGGCCATCAGCACCATGAAGAAGACGATCACGCCCATGAATAGGAAGATCCCATCAAACATGCCTCGCACCTGCTTGTAGTAGGTGGCTAGGTCGAGCCACTTCTTCATCGTCATTTGCTGTCCGAATCCGTTTAGGCGAGGAAGCAGCGCGTTGTAAGCTGCATCGGTGTTGCCTGTGTCGTCGAGCCCGACAACAAGATTCGTGACACGATCGCTCTGCAGCAGGCGCTGCGCTGAGTCCAGCGTGATTCTCATATAGCGTGCGTCGAGATCGGCAATGCCCGTGCGCACGATGCCGGTCACTGTCACGTCGACGCCGTTCAGCGCACCGTCCGCTGTTACCGCGAGCAGAGTCAGGCCGTCGCCGACCTTCACGTTCATCGATTTTGCAAGGCCGGTACCGACCAGGGCCTGCACATCGCCGTGCGAATCTGAAGCAAAGTTGGTGCCGTCCACGACATTTGGAGTGAACCCGAGGCTGGCCTCCGCCGCGGGGTCCACTGCGCTACCCATGTACACTGACGACTTCTGACCGTTCGACACCATGCCGTAGAACTCGATCCGCGGTGCGATTCCTCGCACGTGCGGCGCGGCGTTTGCCACTGACGCAACCCGGCGCCAGTTCTCAATGCCAGTGTCAAGCACGTGCACTTCGTCGCGCGTGAAATGCTCAGTGGTGAAAATCTGCAGGTGTCCGAGTCCATTTCGAATCGTGCTCTCGCGTAATCCTTGGGACATGAACCGGAAATAGCCCCCTCCGAGCAAAAGAGCTGCCACACCACCACCAACCATCAGCAGTGTCATCACGGTGCGTCGGCGATTGCGAAAGACATTACGAAACGCTAGCAGCAAGAATTTGCCCATGGCTGGCTCCTTCAGAACGTGAGTAATGATAAGAATCGCTTTCGATATTCCCGTCCGTGAGGCGAATAATGCGCGGAGTGTGCTCCAGCAGCCGCTGATCGTGGGTGGAGAAAATGAAAGTCAGGCCTAGGCTGCAGTTCAGGTCGCGCATCAGCTCGATGAGCTGCGTGGCGTTGCGAGTATCGAGGTTGGCGGTCGGTTCGTCGGCGAGGACGAGTGACGGGCGATGCACGATGGCGCGGGCTATAGCCACACGCTGGCGCTCTCCTCCTGAAAGAAGGTCAGGGCGATGTTGCGCGCGGGCAGAGAGGCCCACATTCTCCAGGGCCTCGGCCACGCGTCTGCGGCGCTCGCCACGATCGAATCCCTGTACGAGGAGCGGGAATTCGATGTTCTCGGCGGCCGTGAAGACCGGGATGAGATTAAAGGTCTGAAAGACAAAGCCAATCCTCTTGCGGCGCAGGATCGAGGTTTCGGACGGGCTAAGCTTTGATGTATCGATGCCGTTAATCAGGATTCGGCCACGGGTCGGCTTGTCGATGCAGCCGATCAGGTTCAAGAGAGTCGACTTGCCACTTCCGCTGGGTCCGGAGATGGCAAGAAACTCGCCTTGTCTAACTACGAAGCTCAGGCCATTGAGGGCCGTGACGGCGCTGTGGTCAAGTGGGAACCTGCGAGTGACCTGCTCGA